>PVML01017565.1_pt1 | contig 238287 bp, 220 predicted proteins | sample 1853371 | NCBI WGS metagenome assembly PVML01 (sample SAMN08533508, study PRJNA380276) | Human gut metagenome, whole genome shotgun sequencing project. | isolation source: participant 1, chromium library | host: Homo sapiens | collected 2017
GCAAAAAATGACCGACTGAAGCTGGCAGCCTGGTGATACTGTTTCCTGCGAGATGGAGATGGAGCCGGAGCGGGTCTATGCACACCCGATGGTGCGGGCGGATGCCGGATGCGTGGCACTCAGACGCGGACCAATCATCTACACCTTTGAGGGCGTGGACAACGGAGAGGATCTTCAGACACTGCGGATTCCGCGGGAGGCGAAGATTGAAGCGCTTCCGTATCAGGCGGATCTGCTGGAAGGTATCGTGGCGCTGCGTGTGACGGGCTGCCGGAAGAAAGCGGCGGTTAATCCGGCGCTTTATGCAGAAGATGCGGCACCGGAAGAGGTGGTAACCCTGCAGGCAATTCCGTACTATGCATGGTGCAACCGCGGCATGACGCATATGCGCGTGTGGATGCAGGAATAGAGAGATAAAACCGTTTGTCTTATTTTATACTTCGGAGTTGAAAGAATATCCGGGCTATAAGAGAAGGAGAGAGACGTATTATATAAGAAAGAAGGGAGTACGGACATGAAGAAATATATCGGAAAACGTATCATGATTTCTCTTGTCACGCTTCTGATCATCATCCTGGTACTTTTTATGCTGCTGCAGCTGATGCCGGGATCTCCGTTCAACGATGAAAAGCTGACCGCGGATCAGATTGCGATGATGTCGAAGAAATATGGACTGGACAAACCGTTGATCGTACAGTTTTTCACGTATGTGAAGAACCTGCTGCAGGGCGATTTTGGTGTATCGTATGTTATCTCCAAGGATACCTCCATCTCGGTTCTGTTAAAGAACCGTGTGCCGGTCAGCTTTGGAATCGGACTGGAGGCAGTTTCCTTCGGTGCGGTAGTCGGACTGATTTTAGGTATTCTGGCAGCGCTCAAGAAAAACAGCTGGCTTGATACCATCTGTACTGTGATTTCAGTTCTGGGCGTCAGCCTTCCGTCCTATGTTTTTGCATTGGTTATGGCATATTTCATCGGCTACAAGGCACAGTGGCTGCCGCTTCTGTTTGACGGCAAGAAGTTCTTCGCATCGTCGATCATGCCGATGCTGGCGCTGTCGATGTTTACGGTAGCGACGGTGGCTCGATTTACGAGAACCTCCCTTCTGGAGGTGCTGGACAGCGACTACATGCTGCTTGCGGAGAGCAAGGGAATCACGGGACGCCCGCTTCTGGTGCGCCATGCACTTCGAAACGCGCTGATCCCGATCATTACGGTACTGGCGCCGTTGGTTGTCGATCTGATGATTGGTTCCCTGGTTATCGAGAAGATCTTCTCGATTCCGGGCATCGGAAGCTTAATGATTGCAGCGATTCAGTCCAACGATTACAACGTGACGATTTCGCTGGCATTTATCTACAGTGTCATGTACATTGTCCTGATGCTGGTGGTTGACGTCCTGTACGGAATTATCGACCCGAGAATCCGTCTGGCGAAGAAATCGGATTGAGAGGTGATGGCATGAAAAAACGGAGTGACGAAAAGACAGATGAGAAAATGACAGGCGGGGATGCGGCTTCCGTTCGGGAGCATGTGTTATCACCCGAAGAATATTTAAGCCAGATCGAATTTCTGGACGATGATTTTGAATTCCAGCACAAAGATGGCTTTGAACATGTCGATACAAACTTTGCAAGCCAGAGCTACTGGAAAGAGGCAATTGCACGGTTTAAGAAAAATAAGGGCGCAATGTTCAGCTTTGTCTGTATTCTGTTTCTGATTGTGATGGCGCTTGTCGGACCTCACATGAACCAGTTTACCTACGATCAGCAGATTATTACCAACCAGAACATGGCGCCGAGAGTGCCGGGACTGGAAAATATGGGTATCTTAGATGGTTCTGAGACGATCCGTACATCCACCGGAAGCAAAGAAATCAACTATTATGAGAGCAACGATCTGACCGATACCTACTACTGGTTTGGTTCCGATTCGCTGGGACGCGACCTCTGGACCAGGACCTGGAGCGGAACGCGGATCAGCCTCTATGTAGCGGTTCTGGCGGTATTCATCGACCTTGCGTTTGGTCTGACGTATGGACTTGTATCCGGATATTTCGGCGGAAAAGTCGATATGATCATGCAGCGTATCGTCGAGATACTAAACAGTATTCCGTACCTGATCACGGTTACCCTGCTTTTGTTAGTTATGAAACCGGGGCTTATGTCTATCACGTTCGCCCTGATGTTTTCCGGGTGGCTGGGCATGAGCCGAATCGCCCGCGCGGAGGTCTTAAAGCTGAAAGAGCAGGAATATGTGCTTGCTTCCCGGACGCTGGGAGCAAAGAGTTTCCGCATTATTTTCAAAGAGATTTTACCAAATATTTTTGGTCCTTTGATCACACAGACGATGTTCTCGATCCCGCATGCGATCTTTACCGAGGCATTCTTAGCCTTTATTGGCCTGGGGGTGCCGGAGCCGATGGCTTCGCTGGGTTCCCTGATTTCGAGTGGATATCAGAACTTTACAAGCCATCCGTACATGATCGTGTTCCCGTTAATTGTCATGGGACTTCTGATGCTGTGCTTTAACATGCTGGCGGATGGTCTGCGTGATGCATTGGATCCGAAGATGAAGGATATGTAGGAGGAAATGGCATGGAGAAAAAAGAAGAAATTTTACGAGTGCGGAATCTGGACATTTCCTTCGAGACGACAGCCGGAGTGGTCAATGCCGTCCGGGGCGTCAACCTGACGGTAAACCGGGGCGAGACGGTTGCAATCGTTGGGGAATCCGGTTCCGGTAAATCGGTTTCTGCGAAGGCGATCATGGGAATCCTGGCAAAGAACGGAACGATCGACCGCGGACAGATCACATTTTCATATTATCGTAACCCGGAGGAACGGGTCACCAGAGAAATTCTGCAGATGAAAAAAGAGGAAATCCGCCGCCATATCAACGGAAAACGGATCGCGATGGTCTTCCAGGATCCGATGACCTCCTTAAACCCGCTGATGCCGGTTGGGAAACAGATCATGGAAGGCATGATCTGGCATTACCATACACCGAAGGAAGAGGCATATGAGAAGGCGCTGGAGCTGATGAAGCTGGTCGGCATCACCGACGCGGAGAAGCGAATCAAAAACTATCCGCACCAGCTCTCCGGTGGTATGCGCCAGAGAATCGTCATTGCGATCGCACTGGCGTGCGATCCGGAACTTTTAATCTGCGACGAGCCGACGACGGCGCTGGACGTTACGATTCAGTCGAAGATTCTGGAGCTGATTCAGGAGATTCAGAAAAAACGGCAGCTGTCGGTTATCTATATCACGCACGATCTGGGCGTCGTTGCGAAGGTTGCCGATTATGTCAACGTCATGTATGCAGGCAAGATCGTCGAGAGCGGCACGGTCGAGGATGTATTCTACGATCCGCGCCACCCGTACACATGGGGACTTCTCTCCGCGATGCCAGATCTGGGAACGGACGACGAACGTCTTTACACAATCCCGGGCAGCCCGCCAAACCTGCTTCACAAGGTAACGGGTGATGCGTTTGCACCGCGGAATAAATATGCGTTAAACATTGACAGTCGTCTGGAGCCGCCGATGTTCAAGATATCGGAGACACACAGCGCCGCGACATGGCTGCTGCATCCGAAGGCGCCGAAGGTCGATATGCCGCCGGAGCTTCGGGATCGAATTGAGAGAATGAAGAAAGAGGGGGGAATCGCATGAGTACAGTGACAGAGACAAACAAAAAGCCCCTTCTGGAAGTAAAAGGACTCAAGCAATACTTTCCGGTCAGCCGGAAATTTACCGTAAAAGCGGTTGAGGATGTCAGTTTTTATATCAATCCGGGCGAGACCTATGGTCTTGTGGGGGAATCCGGATCGGGAAAGACGACGATCGGGCGGGCGCTGATCCGCCTCTACGATCCGACCGCAGGACAAATTACCTTTGACGGGATGGATATTTCCGGAAAAATGAGCCGCCAGACAGAGGCGAGACTCAGAAGTGATATGCAGATGATTTTCCAGGATCCGATGGCATGTTTAAATCCGCGCCAGAAAGTAGCGGATATCATTGCACAGGGGCTGGATATCCATCACCGGTACCATTCCCAGAAAGAGCGGACCGAGATGGTGGCAGACATCCTCCACAAGGTAGGTCTGGCGCCGGAACATGCAAACCGGTACCCGCATCAGTTTTCCGGTGGTCAGCGGCAGCGTGTCGGCATCGCCCGGGCGCTTGTCATGAACCCGAAGCTGATCATTGCCGATGAGTGTATCTCGGCGCTGGATATGTCCATTCAGGCGCAGGTTGTCAACCTGATGAAGGACATCCAGGACGAGACGGGGCTTGCATACCTCTTCATCGCCCACGACCTCTCGATGGTTAAATATATTTCCGACCGCATCGGCGTTCTTCATCTGGGCTACCTTTTGGAGACGGGCACGACGGAGGAGATTTTCTCCCATCCGGTACATCCGTACACCCGAAGCCTGATTTCGGCGATCCCGAACCCGAACCCGGTGGTAGAGCGCAGCCGGATTGCACTGCACTATGATTATAAGACGAGCGGCCTGGATTACGGCGCAGGTACGATGCATCAGATTGAGGGCACACATTTTGTGCGCGGAACCGATGCAGATTTGGAAAAATGGGTGTAGATTTAAAAGAAAGCCGATGCATTCCGGCACAAAATCAACCATAATAAATGTGATAAAATGACCTGTTTAGCGGGTGATTTTATAGATGAGCCGAACCAGCAGACAACTGAGGATAGACAGCCGGGACCAGGAAATGCAGCATGAAACGGGAATGGTTTGGTTTTATTAAAAAAACAAAAAAGGAGGAAGTATTATGAAGCTAAGAAAAGTAATGGCGTGGACGCTGGCTTCTGCCATGTTTGCTGGACTTTTGGCAGGCTGCGGCGGATCGACCCAGACAACAGAGACAGCAGCGGCTGAATCTGGAAGCGAAGAGGGCGGCAGCTCGGCTGAGGGCGGCAAGGTGCTTCGCTATCAGGCAAGCACTCTGGTAGACTCCCTGGATCCGGCACTTTCCAACGACTACACATCCAGTGGTGTTATCTCCCAGTTTATGATGGGTCTGATGACCAAGGATGAGTCAGGTGCTCCGGTTTACGGCGTGGCGGAGAGTGAGGAGAAGTCCGAGGATGGTCTGACCCTGACCTTCAAGATCCGTGACGACGCAAAATGGTCCAACGGCGATCCGGTAACGGCAAACGATTTCGTTTACGCATGGAGACGAGTAGCCGATCCGGCAACTGCAAGTGATTACCAGTTCTTTATCACAACCGCCTGCATCGCAAATGCGGAAGAGGTAACAACAGGTGAAAAACCGGTTGAGGAACTGGGGGTAGAGGCAGCGGACGATAAGACATTAGTCGTAACTTTAAGCTCCCCGTGTGCTATCTTTGATTACCTGATGGCATCCGGCGCATGCTTCCTGCCTTTAAATCAGAAATTTGTAGAGAGCTGCGGCGGCAACTTTGCAACTTCCGCAGATACCCTGTTAGCAGATGGTCCGTTCAAGGTATCTTCCTATGAGCCGTCTGCCATGAAGGTAGAATTAGTAAAGAATGATCAGTTCTTCGGTGCATCCGATGTCAAACTGGACGGTGTTGAGTTCTCGATCATTACCGACAGCCAGACAGCAGCCCTTTCTTTTGAAAATGGCGATCTGGACGTTGTAACCTTAAGCGGTAACCTGGTAGAGCAGTATGAGGATGATCCGAGATTCTCCACCAGAAGTGACGGTTACAACTGGTATCTGACCCCGAACATGAAGAAAGAGGGGCTTGACAATGTAAATATCCGTAAGGCACTGGCAAAATCGTATGACAAAGAAGCGATCACAACCCGTGTTCTGAAAGATGGTTCCACACCGATGGATTACTTCGTACCGCAGGGTCTTGCTACCAATGAAAAAGGCGAAGATTTCCGCGAGGCAGCAGGCAGCGCATACGACAGCTGGACCTACGATGTAGAGGCAGCAAAAGAGCTGTGGAAGACAGGTCTTGGCGAGCTTGGAAAAGATTCCTTATCTTTTACCTTAATGTGTGAAGATACCGATTCTGCACAGGCTGTTGCACAGTTCCTGCAGAGCGAGTGGCAGAACAATCTGCCGGGTCTGACCATCGAACTTCAGGTACTTCCGAAGAAAGCCCGTCTGGAATACATGCAGAAAGGTGAATATGATATCGGTCTTACCCGCTGGGGTCCGGACTACGCAGATCCGATGACTGATCTGGATATGTGGATAACCGGCAGCTCCACCAACTACTCCCAGTTCTCCGATGCAACCATCCAGTCCGCAAAGAAGGGCGATCTGGCACTCGACCAGGATGCTCGTTGGGAAGCTTTAGTTGGCTGTGAGAAGACGCTGGCAGATCAGTGTGTTCTGTTCCCGATTTACGGACAGTCTGTAGCCGTTATGACCAATCCGGATGTAAGCGGTATCCAGTACTACTCCGTAGGGCTTCCTTATCTGTTCATCAATGTAGATAAAAAGTAATAAATAAAAACAGATGGATCAAAATCTGAAATGATTTTAGATTCAAAGCGGACCGCAGAGTGAGAAAATGTACCCTGCGGTTCGTTTTTTTTGTTATTTTATGGCATTTTCGCTGTCAAACTGCAGCCTGCTTGTAACGGTTCACAGGTGGGAATTTTCTGAACTGAAAATTCCGTACGATACAGTAAGGGATGATTTACACGAATCGGAAATGATGATACAATCATAGAAATAGTACAGAGTATTGAGGTGGAAAGATGGCAGGGAAAAAACGAAACAGCAGCTTTGAAATACTGACAGCCATGCAGGACTTAAACACCCCGGCGGGAGCACTCCAGCTGGCGCAGATCCTGCATCTTCCGTCCGCCAGCATTGGGCGGGAGCTTCTGGATCTGGAGAAAGCAGGGCTGCTTGTCAAGGTGCAGAACAAGGGGCGGATCCTGACGCCGCAGGGCGAACGCTTTTTGGAAGAAGAACGGTCACGCCGGGAGAAGATGAAGGCGGCGAATGAGCTTATCGAGGCGGCGTCGATGGAGACAGAAAGCGGGCTGGAGGATATTCTTTTGGTGCGGAAACTCCTGGAGGGATATGCGGCGGAGGCATGTGCAGAGCGGATTGAGCCGAAGGAACTTCAGAAATTAAAAGATCTGCAGGCAGACTATCTCTATGCAATCCGCCATGGAAGGGCGGGGAGCGAGGAAGATCTGGCGTTCCATCTGAAGATCGCGCATCTCTCAGGCAGTCCGTCTATCCTGCGGATGTTAAAGCTCATCCTGACCGACCAGGACGCTTATGCGCGCTTCAACCAGGCAGCAGTCCGCTCTGACGAAGTCCGGGAAAATGAACACGAAAGCCTTCTGGCAGCGATTGAAGCCGGAGACGGGGCACTGGCGCGCCGGGAGATGGAGCGGCATCTGGAGCATGTAGGGGAGAACCTGCAGGCGTATTTTGCGGGGAGAAAGTAGGATTTGTACGGATTATAAATAAGAAAAAATTTATGCAAATCACATCTTCGATGCGGAATTTGTATGTGCAAGAATTCTGTTCTTAAATATGCTTGCGTTATCTGAAATAAAAAATAATGGTTTGCAGAATAAAATTTAAAACAGAAAAAGAAAATGAAAAAAGGATACTTAAAAATGTGAGGATTTATAGCGGATAAATAACAGATATTCATGTTTGATTATGAATCAAAAAGATATAAATTTCATATAAGTGAAAACTAAGTGAACAAAATTCACGTTTAAACAAATGAAAATGAAAAATTATGAAAGCGTGTGAACCGTTATTTTTTTAAAAAATACTCGATCAAATAGTAGAAAGGAAGAATACAAATCTTCAAATAATACAACATTTGAACGGAAGTTATGCTGAAATTCTGTAAGTAAACAGATATTACAAGGGTAAAATAGCATGTTGAAAATCCCGTATTGAGGTAAAATAAGGGGCGAACAAGTGTCCTGTCGATGTAAAAAATTTCAAAATTATGAAAAATGAGATTGACTTTCGATGAAAAGCAGAGTACCATAGAGGTATCAAAACCAAAATAGAAACAATCTGTTTTTCGAGCCGAAATTGCTAAGCGGGAAACCGTATGCAGTCAGGCCAATGGGTACATCTGGAAATGGAAGTGCCTTCCGCATTTGAAAAGAAAGAGAGATTCGCTTTACATCGATGGATACGGGAAGCTGTCAGGCTTCTTGTATAGATAGGGTATATATGTGCTGACAGATAGGTATAGATATAGGTGTATCCATATCTATAGGTGCAGATGTATATACAAACTCGGATACGTTAAGCGGTACTGTCTTTTCAGAGGCGGTGCCGCTTTTCTTTTTGTGTTTCTAAGAACAGGAGGTGCGGATGGAGCCGGATATTAAAAAACTGAACCAGCTGCTTTTATCGGGAAGCTGCTGCAGTCAGGCACTTGTTTCGCTGGGACTTACCCTTAAGGGCGAGGAGAACCCGAGCCTTCTGAAGGCATCTGCAGCACTCTGTCTGGGAGTCAGAAGCGGGCTGACCTGCGGAGCTTTGACCGGTGCGGCGATGATGATGGCGCTCTTTGAGCCGGAAGCGGCATACAGCGAGATGATACCGGAACTGGCAGACTGGTTTCAGGAAAACTATGGTGAAATCTATGGAGGAAGTGATTGTCATTCGATTTTAGGAGATAACATGGCCAACAAGGCACTTCGGTGTCCCCAGGTGGTAGAGAATACCTACCGCAAGGCCAGAGAACTTCTGGAGGACTATGGCGTGGATCTGGCGGATCTGGCAGAGATGCTGGAAAACGCGGATGACTAAGGAATCGTAAGTATTGGGTATGATGCGGAAGGATAGTCGGAAGCATCAGGGCTCTATTTATTTTAAAGAAGGAGGACGAAACAGCATGAAATTAAGAAAAATGATGTTGAACATCAACGGTGTTGATCGTATGTTTATGTGCGATCCAGAAAACGATAAACTGTCAGATGTTCTGCGCCGGATCGGTCTGACCGGTGTTAAGGTTGGATGTGGAACCGGTGTCTGCGGTTCATGTTCCATCATTCTGAACGGACAGGTAATCCGTTCCTGTACCAAGAAAATCAGCCAGGTAGAAGAGTATTCCAAGATTACCACCATCGAGGGTATCGGTACTCCGCAGCATCTGCATCCGTTACAGGTTGCATGGATGAACTGCGGTGCTGTACAGTGTGGTTTCTGTGTACCAGGCTTCATCGTTTCCGCATATGCTCTGTTAGAGCAGAACCCGGATCCGACCCGTGAAGAGGTTCGTGACTGGTTCCAGAAGACAAGAAACGTATGCCGTTGTACCGGATACAAACAGATTGTAGATGCAGTTATGGCTGCAGCTAAGGTTATGCGTGGCGAGTGCAGCATCGAGGATATCAAGTTCCACAATCCGGAAGATGGCAACTACTACGGAAAACCGGTTGTTCGTCAGGATGCACTTGGTAAGGTTTGTGGTCTGACCGACTACGGCGATGATCAGGCTCTTAAGATGCCGCAGGGCGTTTTATATGCAGCTATCGTTCAGCCGAAGGTTACCCATCATGCAAAGATTCTGGCTATCCATACTGAGGAAGCTGAGAAGATGCCGGGCGTTGTTAAGGTTATCACAGCAAAAGACCTCATCGCAGCAGGCGGAACTAACATCATGGCTGAGGGTCAGTTCCATGAGAGAAGTACTGTTATGACACCATCCCGTAAAGTTCTTCAGGATGAGAAGATCTATCGTTACGGTGATGTTATCGCTATGGTAGTAGCTCATACACATCGTCAGGCTCGTGCAGCAGCCGCTAAGGTTACGATGGAATACGAACAGCTGCCAGAGTATCTGACATATCTGGATGCAGTTATGCCGGATGCTATCCGTATCCATGAGGATACCCCGAACATCTTCTGCGAGCAGCCGGTATTAAAGGGAGCAGGTCTGGAAGATGCAGAAGAAGTAAGAGACTTAATCGACAAAGCACCGCACGTAGTAGAAGGAAGCTTCTCCTCCTCCCGTGAGCCGCATCTTTCCATCGAAGGTTGTGTACTTCAGTCTTACTGGGGCGATGATGGTCTGCTGACCATTCAGTGTAAATCCCAGTGTGTATACTCCTCTATCGGACGTCTGGGTAACTGCCTTGGTGTACCGAAGGATAAATACCGTATCATCATGAACCCGACCGGCGCAAGCTTTGGATGGTCTACCAACGCAGGCGATATCGCACTGTGTGCAGCTTGTACCGTAGTTACCGGCGAGCCGGTATCCCTGTCCATGTCCTATGAAGAGCATCAGCACTTCAGCGGCAAACGCTGCCCGGCATACTCCAATGGCCGTCTGGCATGTGATAACGAAGGCAAGATCCTGGCTGCTGAGTTTGATATCGGTATGGATCACGGCGCTTACTCCTGGGGCGGTGACGACGTTATGACCAAACCGGCACGTTTCACCTTCTTCCCGTACAATGTACCGAACGTAGCAGGTCTGGTTCGTGTAGCCAACGTAAACCATGCATTTGGTACTGCTTACAGAAGCTACGGTTCTCCGCAGGCATATACACTCAGTGAGCCGCTGATGGATATGATGGCAGAAGAGCTGGGCATGGATCCGTTCGAGTTCCGTTATAAGAATATCTGCCGTGAAGGCGATAAGAATATCAACAGCTATGTATATCCGCAGTATCCGATGGAGAAGATCATGGATACTATGCGTCCAATCTATGAGAAAGCAGTGGCTGATGCGAAAGCAGCTGACACACCGGAGAAGAGAAGAGGCGTTGGTATCGCATGGGGCGGCTTCAACGTTACTGAGGGCGGCGGCGATAGTGCTGAGGTTGCTCTTGAGCTTATGCCGGGCAACAAGATCCGCAAATACGACACATGGCATGCAATGGGTCAGGGTGCTACAACCGGTTCTCTGGTAGTAACACTGGAAGCTCTGAAAGAGATGCATCTGACACCGGAAGATATCCAGCTGATTCAGAATGATACCAAGACCTGTCCGGATACCGGTATGGCTGGTGCCAGCCGTTCCCTGTACATGGATGGTAATGCAACCATCATCGCAGCGAACAAGCTTCTGGCAGCTATGAGAAAAGAAGATGGTACCCTTCGTACCTATGATGAGATGAAGGCAGAAGGCATCGAGACCAAGTATCTTGGCCGTTATGAGACCAACACAACTCCGGGTCTGTGCCGTCTGGATCCGAATACCGGTATCGGCGACCCGACTCCGGCATTCACATACTGCCTGAACCTGGCAGAGGTTGAGGTTGATACTAAGACCGGTAAGACTACCGTTCTGAAATTTACCTGTGTTGACTTCGTTGGACGTATCGGTAATATCGATGCTGTTAACGGTCAGGCATACAGCGGTATCATGCATGGTATCGGCTTTGCCCTGAAAGAGGACTACGCAGACGTTAAGAAACATGCGAACATGTTTGGCGCTGGTACTTCCTACATCAAGGATGTTCCGGATGATATCAACCTGATTCATATCGATGGCGCTATCTCTGATGGTCCGTTCGGTTCTTCAGGCGCTTCTGAGGCATTCCAGGCATCTGGCCACTGTGCAGTTCTGAATGGTATCTACAATGCCTGCGGCGTACGTATCCATGAGATCCCGGCACTTCCGGAGAAGGTAAAAGCTGGTCTGGATGCAATCGCAAAGGGCGAGAAACCGTACGAGCCGAAGAAATACTTCCTTGGTTCCGATATGTATGAGGAACTGGAGAACATCAAAGAGAATCCGGTACAGGTAGGAACCCAGAGCTTCTACGTATCCCTGGATGATCCGACAGCTGAGCGTCCGTTCTAATCCGATTCGGAAGAGGAATGCGTGGCTGCACATGAAGCGGGCAGCTGCGGCAAGGCGTATCGCGTGATTGTAAATAAGAATTAAATAAAAGCTGCTGCGAACCTGCAGAATCTATGTTTAGAGAGGTAGGTTTTGCAGCGGCTTTTTTGTGTAATAGGAAATTCCTTGGAATTCCCTATTACGCAAAAAGGCACTAACGTGCCAATGATGCGCACTCGCGCGAAGATGTAGGTTGTCGCAAGCGACCGCGCTCGGCGCGAGAATGTGCCAAGACATATTCTTTGGTTATGGTGTATAATAAAAAGTATTAAAATTGGCTCCTGGAATTTTTACTTATCGATGGAGGACGGGATAAATGATTCTGGGAGAGGATAAATGGTTACTGTTCACGGGTAGGCGCTTTTGGAACCGAAAGTGCCGTAAGAAAACGTGGTGGCAGCAGGAATTTGCCGTATTTAAATGCGAAGCCACGGCAAATTCTGTTACTGGACACGTATGCGTGAACAGTAACGATAAATGCAGGAGAAAAGAAGGGAGGTCCGCCCTGTGAGCTATTTGGAAGATTTTGAAAAGACGCTGGCGGAGAAATGCCATCAGAACGAGCCGCCGTTCTGCCAGGCAGCCTGTCCGTTCCGGCTGGATATCAAGGGACTGGAAGAAAAGTGGAAAAAGGGACGTTTCAACGCGGCGTACCGGACCTATCAGAATACGGTGGGATTTCCGGATATTGTGTCGAAGCTGTGCAGCCATCCGTGCGAGAAGGCGTGTCTGCGCGCGAAGCTGGACGGGGGAATCGCGATGGGGCTTTTAGAGCGGGCGACGGTCAAGTACGCGAAGCGGAAGGCACCGAATGCGTATAACCTGCCGTCGAAAGGGAAAAGGATCGCGATCGTCGGAGGCGGTCTTTCGGGGCTTGGCTGTGCGCTGCGTCTCTGCAATAAAAAGTACGATGTAACGGTTTATGAGCGGGAAATGGTTCTGGGCGGTCAGGCGAGAAAGCATATGGATCCGGCGGAATTTGATGCGGAGATCGAAGCGCAGTTCCAGTTTGAGGAATTTTCACGCCATCTCGGTGAAACGGTAACGGATCTGGAGGCACTCCGGGCGGACTATGATGCCGTGTATGTGGCAACTGGGGCAGACGGCGCGGACTTTGGTCTGGAAATGGACCCGGACGGCGCATTTGCGACCCGGACCCAGGGCGTTTTCATTGGCGGTTCTCTGACGGGCGGCGACAGCATGAAGGCGCTGGCGGATGGGCTGGCGGTTTCGCTTGCGATCGAACGGTATCTGAAAACGGGCGGCATGAATGAGCCATTTCGAAAGGAAGGGACACTTTTAAAGCTTCAAACGGATGGGATTGAGCGTGCCGAGCGGGTGGTTCCGGCAAACGGGGAATCGTATACGGAGGAAGAGGCGATGCAGGAGATCGCGCGCTGCCAGAAGTGTTCGTGTGATGCCTGTATGCGTGCTTGTGATCTGATGCGCCTGCATGAGAAAACACCGCGCCGTTTGTATGAAGAGGTTTACATAACAATTCATCCCGGTACGTTATCGCGCGATGGTACGTGGGCGACGAGACTGATCAGCACCTGCGATCACTGCGGGCTGTGCAAGGAGGTCTGCCCGCAGCATATTGATTTTAGCCAGTTTTTGCTCGAAAGTATGCGGGCAATGCGGAAAAAGGGCGCGATGCCGTGGCCATTTCATGATTTCTGGCTGCGCGACATGGCGTATGCCTCCGGAAAAGCGGGGCTTACGCGGAAACCGGAGAATGTTAAGCAGAGTTCCTACGCCTTCTTTCCGGGATGCCAGCTCGCCGGTTCGGATCCGCGCTATGTGACGCGGACATATGAGTGGCTGCATTCCAAAAAGCCGGATGCGGCGATCTGGATGACCTGCTGCAGTGCACCTGCCGAGTGGGCAGGCGAAGTGGACATCCACGCGGCACATCTGGAAAAAATGCGGCAGCAGTGGAGAGAACTGGGCGAACCAACCGTGATTTTAGCCTGCCCGAACTGCCGGAAGATGTTTGAAGAATACCTGCCGGAGCTGCCGGTCGTTTTCCTGGAGGAAGTGATGGAAGAGTGGGGCATGGAGAAAGATGCTGCTTTGGAACCGGACAATGCTGAAAAGGGTGAAATGGAAGCAGGAAGTACCCAGCAAGCGCAGTCGTATGCCTTGTTTGATCCCTGCGCCAGCCGCTATTACCCGGAATTGCAGGAGAGTGTACGCCATCTGGCGGATGCGGCGGGGATTACGTGGGAAAATCTGCCGTATGACGGGAAAAAGGCGCGCTGCTGCGGATACGGCGGACATATCGGGATTGCTTCTCCGAGCCACACAAGCTATATGACAACTTCCCGTGCAAAAGAGGAGGAACTGCCGTATGTGACCTACTGCGTCAACTGTCGGGAGTCCTTTGCAGGACAGGGCAAGGAGGCGGTACATATCCTCGATTTGCTGTTTGGGTTAAATGGTGCGGGACGTCCGGCAGCGACGGTGACAGAGCGCTGGCACAACCGACTGGCGGCGAAACGGGAACTGCTTAAGACGTATTGGAATGAGACGATCGAAGAGGAAACACACATGAAATTAGAAGTTGAGAAGGAGCTGGAACGCAAATTGTCAGCGAGCCAGATTTTGATTGAAGATATGGAACAGGTCATTGAACACTGTGAGCGGGAAGACCGCGGCATCATCGACCCGGAGACGGGACATCGGATCGGGCATCTGAAGATCCAGCATATGACCTACTGGGCAGAGTACGAGGTGCTGCCGGACGGCGGTTATAAGCTCTGGAATGGCTACAGCCACCGCATGAATCTGGAAGGAGAGTGATGAGTATGCCGACGATCGATGGAGGCGGAAGAGATCAGCGGATCAAAGAGGCGTTGGAGAAAAAAGTTATCTGCCGCCGGTGTCAGGTGGAGATGGTGCCGAAATCCACATTTTTTGACTATCTGGGGCACAATTTCCACACCGAGATCCTGTGCTGTCCGAAGTGCGGCGAGGTATATCTGCCGGAAGCGCTGGTAAAAGGGCGTATGGCGGATGTGGAGAGAGAGCTGGAAGATAAGTAGATAGTAGATATAAGTATGATTCATGAGAGATGCTTTTGAATCTGAAAAGGATAGGTGAGACAGGCTGGCTGCGGGGATTTGCCATGTGTGAACATGAGAACACAGCCCATTTGCGGCTGGCTGCATCATGGGAGAACTGTAATGAATTGAGATAAGGGGATGAAAGACGATGGTAATGAACGTACAGGACAGAGCCCTCCTGCCAGAAGAAATGCGCCATACATACAGTGTCTGCCCGGTCTGTTTAAAACGCATTCCGGCAAAGCGGGAAGAGCGGGACGGGCAGATATATCTGGTAAAAACCTGCCCGGAGCACGGGACATTTTCCAGTGTAATCTGGAGAAATAAGCGCAAGTTTGCCGACTGGCGCGGGGAACGTCCGGCGGTGGGAGAAAATGAAAATCTAAATTGCCCGGCGGGCTGCGGTCTGTGTGCGGAGCACAGGCGCGCCACCTGCTGTACCCTGCTGGAGATCACAGCGCGGTGCAATATGAACTGTACCTTCTGTTTTGCGGAGCCGGACGGGACGCAGGATCCGTCCTTAGACACGGTAAAACGGTGGATCAACGATCTGACGGAGCCGGGAAAGACACTTTTGCAGCTTTCCGGCGGGGAACCGACAGTGCGGGACGATCTGCCGGAGATCGTGGCGTATGCGAAGCAGGTTGGCTGTAAATATGTGCAGTTAAACAGCAACGGTCTGCGCCTGGCGGAGGACGAGGCGTTTGTAAAGCGTCTGGCGGATGCGGGACTTTCGTTTGTATTTATGCAGTTTGACGGCGTGGACGATGCCGTATATGAAAAACTGCGCCGCCGCCCGATGCTGGAAGTGAAAAAACGGGCGATCGAGCAGTGCGGCCGGTATGGAATCGGCGTGACGCTTGTTCCGGTCATTGTTCCGGGCGTCAATACGGAGCAGATCGGGGACATCATCCGGTTTGCCATTCAGCGGTCGCCGTATGTGCGCGGCGTGCATTTCCAGCCGGTCAGCTATTTTGGACGTATCCCGGAGCTTCCGGCGGATGATGACCGCTATACGCTGGATGAGCTTCTGGAGGCGGTTGTCAGCCAGAGCGGCGGGCTTATCAAAGAGGAACAGATCGCGCCATCCTGCTGCGATCACCCGATGTGTGGGTTCCACGGGGATTTCATCGTGATGCCTGGGGATAAATTGATGCCGCTGACAAATTATAGTGGAAAAACCGAGACAGAACCGGAGGGCGAAGGCTGCTGCTGCGGTCCGGATCCGGCGGAGAAGAACCGTGAATTTGTCGGACGCCGCTGGGAACGGCGCGATTTGGAAGAGGCGTGCTGTTGTGGAGAAAGTCAGCCGGAAAAAGAAAGCTGCTGCTGCGATGCCAATGCAGATGCGTATCTGTTGGAGGAAGCACAGCCCGAACCAGGAAGCTGCTGCTGTGGCGGAACTCAGCCCGAACCAGAATCCTGCTGCTGTGAAGAAGAATCAGTTGACATAACAAATATGGAGGACTTCTTAAAGCGTGCAAAAAGCCACGGCTTCACGATCACATCCATGGCGTTTCAGGATGCCGGAAATCTCGATATCGAGCGCCTGCGCCAGTGCAGCCTGCATGTGTATAAAGACGGGAAGAAGATTCCGTTCTGTGCATACTACTTGTCTCCGATGGAAAGAGGCAGATAATAGAAGCGCAGAAAGGAGAGGTGCAAAAAATGGATACAAATGAGAGCAGTCTCTGCCGACCGGGCGGATTTGCGCTGACGAGGCAGATGTTCCAGTTTGCGGGAATTGAGATACCGGAGGCGGGAGCGGCAGAGACGGAGTCTACAGACCCTGCAGTGCCGCTTCGCGTCATCGACATCGGCTGCGGAACCGGCGGCACGATGCGATGGCTTTCTGAGCATTTCCCAGACTGGCAGATTTCCGGCTTGGATAAGAATCCGGATGTGCATGAACCTGGCTGGATAGAGACTGGATGTGCGGAGAAACTGCCATATCCAGATCAGACGGCAGATATCATTCTGATGGAGTGCAGTTGTTCCAAGGCTGCGGAACCGGCGGCGGCGCTCCGGGAGGTGTACCGGGTGTTAAAACCGGAAGGATGGCTTTTGATGAGCGATATGTATGCCCGGAAGAAAGAGCTTTTCTTAGACGGGATGCTGGGACGGCTGGAGTCTGCTAAAACAATCCGTGACCGGCTGGCGGAGTCGGGATTTGTGCTTGCAAAGATGCAGGACGCGTCGGGAACATTGGCGGAGTGGATCGGGCAGCAGATCTTCGATGGAAATCTGGAATCCGTCTGCGCGGCACTGGGGGCGGAACGGAAGATTTTAAAAGAAGCGGCCTGCGGTTATTTTATTGCGGCGGCGCAGCCGTCCGGGTTATGGCGGACACTTTCGTATGTAAAGGAGAAAAGTCCATTTTATCAGAAGAAATTTACATCCGTCTGGGGACAGCTTGGGGAAATGGCAGGTTCCGATGTACGGCTCGCGCCGGATTCGTTTTCATGGGCGGATTTCCGGACACTTCCCCTCACAACCCCGGAGGAACTGAAAGCGGAGCCGGAAACATTTTTATGTGTTCCAGCCAAGGAGATCGCGCGGATCATCACGCTGAAAACCTCCGGCAGTACAGGGGCACCGAAGCGCCTGTTTTTTACCGAAGACGATCTGATGCAGACGGCGGATTTCTTTGAAACAGGGATGCAGTACATGGTAAAGCCGGGCGATCGGGTCACGGTTTATATGGAAGGACCGGGATTTTTTTCGATTGGAGGACTTTTAAAAGAAGGATTGGGGCGCATTCAGGTGGAGACGAAGGTTCACGGGCTGATTCACGATATGGAAGCGGCAGCGCGGGACGGCGAGGGGGCAGACTGCCTGATCGGTGTCCCAAGCCAGATGTATGCGCTGGCAGCCCATGCGCCGGGACTCCGCCCGAAAACAGTGCTTTTAAGTGCTGATTATGTGCCGGTCAGCGTGCAGTGCTTTTTGGAAAAAACATGGAACTGCCGGGTCTTTACACACTGGGGGATGACGGAAACTGGTTACGGCGGCGGCGTACAGTGTGGGGCGCGCGCGGGTTACCATCTGCGGGACCGGGATCTTTTGATTGAGATTCTGGATCCGGAGACGGGACAGCCGGTTCCGGAAGGGCAATGCGGCGAGCTGGTTTTGACAACGCTTCGGCGGCGGGGAATGCCGCTTGTGCGCTATCGGACCGGCGATCTGGGGCGGATGATTGCAGAACCGTGTGCCTGCGGATGTTTAAAGCCTAGACTTGATAAGGTTGAGGGACGGCTGGATGACAGCGTCCGGCTGTCCGGCGGCAAAGTACTTTCCATGCACATATTAGATGAGCTTTTATTTGCCCTGGATGAGGTGGAAGATTTTCAGGCATCTTACAATGCGGCGCAGAAGCATCTGACGGTGGCTGTTATGAAGAAAGCAGGTTATGCAGATGCGGTAGGAAGCAGAGTGAAAAATGTCAAAGCAGCATTAACGGAATACTTTGGGAACTGCCTGACCGTCGCAGTGATAGAAAAAGAAATTTCCCCCTACATCGGTTCGGGAAAAAGGCGGCTGATCATCGAGGAAAAATGAAAAATGAGTGGTAAAATTCAATACCATGAAAAACTTGACGATAAGTTTTAATTGCAGTATCATAAAATTAAAAATAATCGAGAAATTTTGAAAAAAATTAGTTAAATTTGACAAGAACAAGGAGAAAAAAATGAACATAGCGATTGCATCAGAGACAGAGGAGATCGACGGACTGGTACCGGCGACTTTTAAGGAGAGTCCGTTTTTGATGATTATTGACGCGGACAAGAACCAGATTTTCCATGTCTATGGAAAACAGGATCCGGACAATCTGGTATTTGCGAAGAAGGTGGTAGAACATGACTGTGAGGCAGTCATCTGCGGACCGATCGAGAAAGAACCGTTTGAGATACTGGTAAAAGCGGGCGTGACCCGTTATCTGGGAAGCGGGCATACGGTTCAGAAGGCATATAGCTATATGAATCGTTATAAACTGGAGCTGATCCGCGACTACATCGGCGGACCGGGACCATTTGGACACAGCCATGATTTCAGCTGCGAGTGTGGGGAAGAAGAGGAACACGAGCACTAGGAAAGGATAGAATGCGGACGATTTATTTGATCCGGCATGGGAAGCCGGAATTTCCAGATGAACGGAAATACTGCATCGGGCGGACGGATCTGCCGCTTTCAGAGGAAGGGCGGACACAGATTCGGGCGCTGGGGGAGACATTTGCGGGACGCAGAATTGAAAAGATTTATACCAGCCCGTTAAAGCGCTGCCGGGAGTCAGCCGCGATCCTGCAGGAAGTGATTGACAGAAGTATTCCGATTGAGGTCGTAGATGATCTGGCGGAGATTGACATGGGGGAATGGGATGGTCATTCCTTCGATGAAATCCGGGAACAGTTTCCAGCGGAGTATGTGGCACGAGGGGCAGATATGTACGATTTCCGACCGCCGCAGGGAGAGAGCTTTGCGGATTGTGCAGGGCGCGCCAGGACAACCTGGAATGAACTCCGGATGAAGAGCCGGGGCGATATTCTGGTAATCGGGCACGCGGGTTGGTTCCGGACACTGATCAGCGGTTGGGAGAAGCGGAAAAAGACAGAACTTCTGCAGATTCCCTTTGGCTACGGACAGGTGTATGAAAGGAAGGATTATGTATTTGACGCCTTGATCTCGGCGGCGGGGCGATCCTCGCGGATGGGGGATTTCAAACCGCTCATGAAGCTCGGCGCCCAGACGGTCCTGGAACGTGAGATACAGACGCTGCGGGCGTGCGGCGTACATGAAATCACGATCATTACCGGACGCCGGGCGGAAGATATACGCGCGGCGGCTGCGGGACCGGGAATCCATTTCATCCACAATCCGGCGTATGCGGAGACGAAAATGTTTGATTCCGTCTGTCTGGGGCTTTCCTATTATGAGGAAAAGCGGAAAACGGCAGGAAAAGAGACGCTGGATGGCATTTTCTTTTTCCCGGTGGATGTGCCGCTGTTTACGCCATTTACGCTGGAATATGAAAAATACCGGTTTGCGGAAGGCGATGGGGATGTCTATCTCCCGGAGTATGAGAAAACACCGGGGCATCCGCTTCTGATCCGAGCAGATGTGATCGAAAAACTGCTGCAGCATGACGGAACGATGGGGCTTAAAGGTGCCTGTGAACAGCCGGGAATCCGCCGGATTCCCCTGGATGTGCCGGATCCGGGCTGTGCGTTTGATGCGGATACGCAGGAAGAGTTTCAGAAATTGCGTGATTGGGAGAGAAAACGTCCTGTCCCGGACAAAGAGGAGTGTGAACGTCTGCTTGCATGGTTTCACACGCCGGAGGCGACGGTGCGCCATAGCCGGGCGGTTGCGGAGCTGGCCGTGGAATTGGCAGATAGAGTTCTAAAGCATAGGGCGGAAAGGTGTGTGGAGATGACATACAAAAGCCCTCCAATCGATAAACACAAAATCTACGCGGCGGCGCTTCTTCATGACATCGCCAAAGCATACCCCGAACATCCAGAGACAGGGGCGGGATGGCTGCGGCTTCTGGGACATACCGGGATCGCGGATATCGTTGCGGATCATATGGATCTGCCGGAAGAAAAGCTGGGATATCTGAATGAAAGCCTGATCGTGTACCTGGCGGACAAGCAGATACAGGGAGAACGGCGTGTAACGATCGAAGAACGGTTTGCGGCAAAACGGGAGAAATTTAAGGATAACCCGGAGGCGCTGGCGGGCGTGGAACGGCGGTATCAGCTGGCAAAGCGTGCGGAGGCATTACTGTAAAAAGGAAAAGAGGAAAATCATATGAAATTAATGAAAACAACCGAGGCAGTCGGACAGGTACTCTGCCATGACATGACGCAGATTATTCCGGACGTGACGAAGGACGCCATATTCCGCAAGGGACATATCGTGCGTGAGGAGGACATCCCGGTACTGCTTTCGATTGGAAAAGATCATATTTATGTCTGGGAGAAGGACGATACAAAATATCATGAGGACGAGGCGGCGGACATTCTGCGCGGCATCTGCCAGAATGAGTATATGCGTGCAACCGATCCGAAGGAAGGCAAGATTGAGCTGATTGCGGAGTCGGACGGTCTGTTTCAGGTCGATGAAGAACGCCTCTTAAAGGTCAACAGCCTGCCGGAGATGATGATCGCGACCCGCCGGACGAATTTCCCGGTAAAAAAAGGTGATAAGTTAGCTGGAACCCGTGTGATCCCGCTGGTAATTGAAAAAGAAAAAATGGAAGAGGCGAAGAAGGCAGCGGGTTCAGAGCCGCTGTTAAAGCTGCTTCCGTATAAAAATAAGAAAGCGGGCATTGTGACGACCGGAAATGAAGTGTTCTATGGACGGATTGAGGATAAATTTGGCCCGGTCATCCGGGAGAAGCTTCAGGAATTTGGTGTGGAAGTTCTGGGACAGAAGATTATAGGGGACAATCCGGATAAAATCACGGAGGCAATCCAGGAATGGCTGGATCAGGGCGCCGATTTTGTTGTCTGTACCGGCGGCATGAGCGTCGATCCGGATGATACGACACCGAGTGCGATCAAGCAGACCGGGGCGGAGGTTGTCTCCTACGGCGCGCCGGTACTTCCGGGAGCGATGTTCTTGCTGGCATATACGAAGGACGGAAAGCCGATCATGGGACTTCCGGGCTGCGTGATGTATGCGAAGAGGACCATCTTTGATCTGGTGCTGCCGCGTGTGATGGCAGATGTGCCTGTGACAAAAGCGGATCTGGCGAAAATGGGCGCAGGTGGTCTGTGCTTAAATTGTCCAACCTGTATTTTCCCGAACTGCGGTTTTGGTAAATAATCGAGCCAGAGAGAGGCGATGAGGCAGCAACCGCGATGGCGCAACTGCGAAATGAGAAATGGATGGCTCATGCAGTATAAAAGAGAGGAAGTGCGTGATATGAATCTGTATGGGGAGATTCTGAAAAAACTGGAAGGGACGCCGTGTCTGGCGCTCGAGAGAAGCTTTGTGGGAGAAGAGGGAAATCTAGCAGATATGCGCTGCGAACTGAAAGAAGGCGCAGAGGCGTCGGAGATTGGAAAAGAAGCCCTGACACAGGGGCAGCCGGTCTGTGGGCGTGCCGGAAGCAGTTGGAATGTGGCGGAACCATTTTTCCCGAAAGAGCGCCTGATTATTCTCGGAGGCGGCCATGTGGCTCTTCCGGTGGCAGAATTTGGCGCGCGCGTCGGATTCCTGGTAACTGTGGTGGACGACCGCCTTTCCTTCGCGAATCCGGGACGTTTCCCGATGGCAGAGAAGGTGATCTGTGATGACTTTGGGCATGCGATCAAAGAACTCAAGATTCAGGAGAGCGACTATATCTGTATCGTTACGCGCGGACACCGCCACGATGCGGACTGCCTGCGGATGATTGGAAAAGGAAAAGAACCGGCGTATCTCGGCATGATTGGTTCGAGACGCCGCGTCGGTATCGTGAAACAGGAGCTTCTGGAAGAAGGTTACGATCCAGAGCGGATGAGCCGTTTAAAGAGCCCGATCGGTTTAAAGATCGGCGGTGTGACACCGGAGGAGATCGCGATCTCGATTCTGGCGGAGATCATACAGGTAAAGCGCATGGATCGGGAAGACAAACGTGTGAAAAACCGTTCCGATCTGGATTTTGATGTGCTGAAACGCCTGGCGGATGAGCCGGATGAGCCGAAAGCAGTGGTCACGGTGATTGAATCAAAGGGTTCCTCCCCGCGCGGGGCAGGCGCGAAGATGATTGTCTACCGGGACGGACGGATTCTCGGCAGCATCGGCGGCGGCTGCAGCGAGGCGGCCGTGCTGGGCGAGGCACGTTCTCTGATCGGAAGCGGCAGGTACAAAGTAGTTCATGTAGATCTGACCGGCGAGGCAGCGGAAGATGAAGGAATGGTTTGCGGCGGCATTATGGATGTGCTGGTGGAAGACTTTGCCACGGATCGGGAACCGTGTGACCGGTAAGGAAATCGAAGCACCGGTGTATTTGGATAAAAAAATTTCAAATACATGAAAAATAAAAAGATAAAAATAAAATACATGAAAAAATCATCATAACAATTTCACGGAAATAGACGGAAGGGTTTGGAAAGAAAAACTGGAAAATTCATAAGAATAAAGGGAAAATGCAGAAAAAAGACGCGTTATTTTTAAATACACATAACGACGTGTGCATTCAATAAGAATCATTGTAAAGATTGACAAAAAAAGTGCCACGTGCTACTATTTGATTAGCAAATATCATTATAATTTTCCAAAAATAACGGAAGGGTAAAAACCACATTGCTATGGCGTGAGGAATCGAAACGAGGAGGATGCCGGAAACATGTGCGTGAAATGAGGGAGGAACCAAGATATGAGAAAAACGTGGGCACTTGTAATGGCAGCAGCGATGGCGGCAGCATCCCTGACCGCATGTTCATCCAGCAAACCGGCTGAGACAGCAGCACCGGAAACGGAGGCAGAGGCAGCTGAGACAGAAGAGACCGAAGCAGAAGCAGAGGCAGCCGGCGACCAACAGGAGATTCTGGTAGCGGCAGCAGCCAGCCTTCAGTACGTTATGGAAGACAAGATTCAGCCGGCATTTGAGAAAGAGAATCCGGACATCAAGCTGAGCTTTACCTTTGACAGTTCAGGAAAGCTGCAGACCCAGATCGAAGAGGGCGCGGATGCAGACGTATTCTTCTCCGCAGCGATGAAGCAGATGAACGCGCTGGAGGACGAGGGACTGGTCGATGCAGATTCTGTCGTAGAGCTTCTGGAAAATAAGATCGCCCTGATCGTTCCGAAGGATTCTACACTGGGAATTACCGGTTTTGAGGATATCACAAAGGCAGAGAAGATTGCACTCGGCGATCCGGAGAGTGTTCCGGTTGGACAGTACTCCAAGGAAGCCTTTGAGAACCTGGGTATGTGGGATGATGTAGAGGCTAAGACAAGCTTTGGTACCAACGTAACCGAGGTTTTAAGCTGGGTAGCAGCCGGAAGCGCAGATGCAGGTATCGTATACCTGACCGATGCAACCACCAGCGATCAGTTTGACCAGGTAAAGGTTATCGGATATGCACCGGAAGGAAGCGTATCGAAGGTTATCTATCCGGTTGGTGTTGTAAGCGCAAGCACAAAGAAAGATGCAGCACAGAAGTTTGTAGATTATCTGGAAACCGATGATGCGCTCTCCTTCTTTGCGGAGTATGGCTTCACAGCAAATAAATAAGCCGGGAGCGATGACTGTCTGGGATATGCAGCTGACTGTGTGAATAGAAAGCAGGACAGCGAAGGACAGACAGTGAACCATGTATGGAATAAAATCCGCCGCAGAATGCAGGGTCCGTTGAAAACCAGGTGTTCTGCGGCAGTTTTTATCTCAGTCGAGAAGACTCCCGCCTCTTTAGGTGGCGAGTAATAGCAAATTTGTCTCAGTGGAGTTTGGTCTCACGGACGTTCGACTTGATTCATAGGAAAGGGGGAAGAAAGATGGACTGGTCTCCGATATGGATATCGATGAAAACAGCAACGCTGTCGATCATTATTACGTTTTTTCTGGGAGTCTGGATGGCGCGGCTGGTGGTATCGGCACGCTCTGAGAAAGTGAAAATGGTGCTGGACGGCATCCTGACGCTTCCGATGGTCCTGCCGCCGACGGTAGCAGGCTTCTTCCTGCTGATGATTTTCGGTGTAAAACGACCGCTCGGACAGCTGTTTCTGGAATTGTTTGGCGTCAAGATTGTATTTTCATGGGCGGCAACGGTGATCGCGGCGGTGGCGATCTCATTTCCGCTTATGTACCGGGCAGCGCGCGGCGCGTTTGAACAGGTCGATGTGACGCTTATCTATGCGGCTCGGACGCTGGGATTTTCCGAAAGCCGCATTTTCTGGAAGGTGATTCTGCCGTCGGCGATGCCGGGCGTCCTCAGCGGCGCGATCCTTGCCTTTGCGAGAGGACTGGGCGAGTTCGGTGCGACCGCGATGCTGGCGGGCAATATCGCCGGAAAGACGCAGACACTGCCGCTTGCCATCTATTCACAGGTGGCGGCTGGAAAAATGTCGATGGCATACCAGTATGTGTGGATCATCGTGGTGATTTCCTTCCTGGTCGTCGTGCTGATGAATCTGCTGTCGCGGCGGGATATGCGCGGACGCAGCAATCATAAAAAGAAAGATAACAGTGTGGAAGCGGGCGGTCAGGATGCAAAAGTTTCGGTGGAACTGTTTGCGGACAGGGAAGCGGATGCACAGAAGGGAGGCGCGCGATGAGCCTGCAGGCGGCAATCAAAAAGAGATTTTCCGGCTTTTCGCTGGACGTATCGCTTAACACCGATGGCGGCGTCATGGGCATTCTCGGCGCCTCCGGAAGCGGCAAGAGCATGACGCTCAAGTGTATCGCCGGAATTGAGACGCCGGACGAAGGGCGGATCGTGTTAAACGGCAGGGTGCTCTTTGATTCGGAAAAGCACATCAACCTGCCGCCGCAGAAGCGGAAAGTCGGTTATTTATTCCAAAATTATGCATTGTTTCCGAATATGACCGTAGAAACCAACATTGCAGCGGGGCTTTCGGGCAGCAAGGAGGAAAAACAGGAGGCAGTTGCCCGCATGATCCGTCTCTTTAAATTAGAAGGGCTTGAAAAAAGGTATCCGTCCCAGCTTTCCGGCGGACAGCAGCAGCGTGTGGCGCTGGCGCGCATTCTCGTCTATGAGCCGGATGTGATCATGCTGGATGAACCATTTTCGGCGCTTGATTATTATCTGAAGGAACAGCTGCAGTTCCAGGTGCGCGAGGTACTCCGCGGGTACACGGGCGATGTGCTGATGGTCAGCCACAGCCGGGACGAGGTCTATCGGTTCTGCGAGAAGAGCATCATCTTAAACCGCGGACAGGTGGCGATGAAGGGAGAGACGCGGGCGATTTTTCAGAAACCGGAAAATGTCACTGCGGCACGCCTGACAGGCTGTAAAAACTTCAGCCGGATCCGGCGGATCGGCGAATATGAGGTGGAGGCGCTCGACTGGGGACTCACGTTTCAGACCGAAGAAGCGGTTGCCGCGGAGCATGCCTATATCGGCATCCGGGCGCACCAGTTTTACCCGGCGCGCGGCAGTGCGAATGAATTTACGTGCGAGTGGGGGGACACACTCTGCCAGCCATTTGAGTGGGATGTTTTGCTGCGTCCGGTGGAAAATGCAGGGGCAGCGGGTGACAAAGAAAATGCACTGGAACGCGAGGTGATCTGGTGGAAGGTAGACTATAAGCAGAGTGATTCACTAAACCAGTATCAGCGCGGAGACCGCGTCCGGCTGGGAATTGCACCGGGAGATATCATGCTTTTAAAAGAAGGTTAGAATGATAGAAAAGGGGATATGTATGGCAGATGGGAAAACAGGCGCGATCATCCTGGCGGCAGGGCGGTCGGCGCACATGGAAGAATTAAAGCCGATGCTCCGGATGGGGCAGACCACGATGATACAGAGGGAGATCGACACGATCCGGCAGGCGGGGATCTCGCCGATCGTTGTCGTGACCGGGTATCAGGCAGATGTGCTGGAACGTCATATTTCACACCGTGGTGCGGTCTGTATCCGAAACAAGCGGTATGAGACATCGCAGATGTACGGCTCAATCTGCATGGGACTGCGCCATATCCAGAAAAAAGCCGATCGGGTGCTGTTGTTCCCTGCCGACGTGCCGATGATCACGGCGGACACAATCGAGAAGATGGCGCAGGCGCCCGGAAGCATGGCAGTACCGGTCTGTCAGGGGAAAAAAGGACACCCGGTCATGCTGTCGAAGGAAGTGTTTGGACATATCTTAACGTATCGGGGCGGAAAAGGACTCCGCGGCGCAATGGATGCGTGGGGCGAAGGTGTCCGGGAGATCGAGGTTGAAGATCCGGGTGTTTTACTGGACACCAACACGAAAATGGACTACGAATCGCTGCTTGCCTACGAAAAAGACAGGCAGAAGCGCGGGGAGCTGGCATTTCGGGCGTCGATTTCGCTGAGCCGCGAGGAAGAATGCTTCAGCGCGCTGACGGCGGATTTTCTGGAGGCAGTTGCTGAGAGCGGTTCAATGCTCGGTGCCTGTCAGATCCGGGATATTTCCTACAGCAAGGGCTGGAAAATGCTCAAGATCGCGGAGGCGCAGCTGGGAATCCAGTTTTTAGAGCGCCAGACGGGCGGAAGCAAGGGCGGATTTTCTGTGCTGACGCCGGAGGGAAAGGCGTTTTTAGAAAAATTCCGCCGGATGGAAGCAGCAGTGCAGGCGGCAGCAGAAGCAGCGTTTGAGAAAATTTTTCTGGAGCCGGAAGAAGAGGAAAAGGAGGATACAGATGGAAGAGAAATTAACGCATTTTGATGAAAAGGGAAATGCGATCATGGTAGATGTAACGGAAAAGAAGATTACCAGTCGGACGGCGACGGCATCCGGCAAGATTCACGTCAATGAAGCTGTCATGAAGGCGGTTCTGGAGGGAACGGTTGCCAAGGGCGATGTGTTGGGGGTGGCGCGCGTGGCGGGAATCATGGCGGTGAAGCAGACCGCACACCTGATCCCGATGTGCCACACACTTCTCATCACGAAATGCAGCGTGGATTTTGAGGTGGATGAAAAAGAGCTGACGATCAAGGCACTTTGTACTGCTAAGCTGGAAGGAAAGACCGGCGTCGAGATGGAGGCGCTGACCGGCGTCAGCGTGGCGCTTCTGACCATTTATGATATGTGCAAGGCGATCGACAAGCGGATGGAGATCGGAGAGATACATCTCGATGCAAAATCGGGAGGAAAGAGCGGGGAATTTGTGCGATGATAGACGGATACGGCAGAACGATCGACTACGTCCGGATCTCCGTGACCGATCGATGCAACCTGCGCTGTGTGTACTGTATGCCGGAGGAAGGCGTCGGCAGCATTTCCCATGAAGAGATCCTGCGGTTTGGTGAGATCGAGAGGGTCTGTCAGATTCTGGCAGAGAACGGCATTCAGAAAATCAAGCTGACCGGAGGCGAACCGCTGGTGCGCCGAAGACTGCCGGAGTTAGCAGCAGCGTTAAAACGGATTCCGGGAATCAAGAGCCTGACGATCACGACGAACGGTGTTTTATTAGAAGAAATGTACGATGCGCTGGCGGACGCGGGGGTTGATTCAGTCACGATCAGCCTGGATACGCTGGATGCGTCGGTGTACCGGCAGCTCACACGCCGGGATGAGATCGAAGCGGTCAGACGCGGCCTTCGGACGGCGATCCAGAAAGGCAGGATGCAGATCAAGATAAATTGTGTGCCGGTGCTTGGGATCGAGGAGCAAAAGCTTTTAGAGGTGGCGGAACTGGCGAAAAACCATAATGTGCACGTGCGTTTCATCGAAATGATGCCGATCGGCATGGGAACGCAGTTTGCCTTTGTGAAAGAAGATGCGTTGAAGCATGCGCTGGAAGAGGCATTTGGAACCTTTACCCCGTGCGGGGACGTGGCAGGAAATGGCCCGTGCCATTATTTCGCAGTCCCTGGCTTTCAGGGACGGATCGGTTTTATCAGCGCGGTCAGCCATAAATTCTGTTCCGAATGCAATCGGATCCGGCTGACCTCAGAAGGATTCTTAAAGACCTGTCTCCAGTATGACAATGGGGTGGAATTAAAGACCATTCTGCGCGGCGGCGGTACCGATGAAGACCTGCGCCGGGCGATCGGACAGGCGCTTGCGGAAAAGCCGAAGGGACATAGTTTTGAGAAAAAGACGGAATTTACGGATCGGGAACACCGGGGAATGTCCCAGATAGGCGGATAAGCAGGGTGTTTGTGAGGATTATGATTATGGTTTCTGCGGTGAAAGTGTGAGCCGGCGGAATGTTACAAGTGAAATATCGTATATGAAATATGAAATCGGAAAATTTGTGGATAAAGAAAAGGAGAAACAATCATGGGAAAAGTAATCGCAACGTGTACCAGTGAAATCAAAGGTGTTCAGAAGAAAAATGTCCATCAGGTCTGTCTTATCGAGGACTATGGAATCGAGGGTGACGCCCATGCGGGCAAATGGCACCGTCAGGTCAGCCTTCTTTCATATGACCGGATTCAGGAATTCCGCGCGCGCGGCGCGAAGGTCGAGGACGGCGCGTTCGGTGAAAATCTGGTCGTGGAAGGAATCGATTTCAAGACGCTCCCGATCGGGACAAAATTTAAATGCAACGATGTCGTGCTGGAATTGACACAGATCGGAAAAGAATGCCACCATGGATGCGCGATCTTCCAGGCAATGGGCGATTGCATCATGCCGCGCGAGGGCGTATTTACGAAGGTGCTGCACGGCGGCGTGATCAAAGAAGGAGATAATCTGGAGATTCTGGAAGAAGCGTAGGAAAGAGATCAAAGAGAGGTGGGAAACCAATGAGAGTAGCAATTATTACATCCAGTGACTCTGGGTACGCGGGAAAACGGGAGGATGTGAGTGGTCCGGTAATCGCAGAAATGGTGAGAGAGGCTGGTTATGAGGTGGTCTGGCAGAAGGTGCTGCCGGACGAACAGGCGATGTTGGAAGAGGCGATGAAGGAGATCTGCGATGAGGGAAAGGCTGATCTGCTCTTAACAACGGGCGGAACGGGATTTTCTCCGCGCGACGTGATGCCGGAGGCGACGCTGGCGGTCGCGGAACGGATGGTTCCGGGTATCCCGGAGGCGATGCGGGCATACAGCTTACAATTTACAAAGCGGACGATGTTAAGCCGAGCGGCAAGCGGGATCCGCAAACGCACGCTGATCGTCAACCTGCCGGGCAGTCCGAAGGCGGTGCAGGAGTGTCTGGAATACATTCTGCCGCAGCTGGATCATGGATTAAAAATCCTTTTGGGGCTTGATGGGGAGTGTGCTAGAAAGTAGGGAAAGCAGCAAAAACGAAGATGGAAAAACAGATATAATATATAAGACGATGTATGCTAATAGCGAGGACTTTCAAGTCCTCGCTATTTCAACGATGATCAGCTCATTTGTGGCAGAATGGAATGACCACAAGAAATCTACTCCATTCAGTCATGAATGTTCAGTTCAGGAATTACTTACTCGATGCGGAGCATCCGATAGCCGATTCCGATGTGTGTTTGTATGTATTGCTGCCCGTCTTTTCCGCGTTCCAGCTTTTTGCGCAGGGTCGCCATGAACACCCGCAGAGAAGCGATATCGTTTTCCCAACTGCTGCCCCAAATCTGCTGCGTGATATAGGTGTGTGTCAGAACCTTACCAACATTTTTGGAGAGCAGGCACAGCAGCTTGTATTCGATGGGTGTCAGGTGCAGCTCTGTGCCGTCAAGATATGCGCAGCCTGCCGCATAGTCGATTTTCAGCGCACCATTCGTAAAAATCGGAGAATCCTGCACGGAGTCTGTTTTCATCATCGACAGTCTCCGCTGCGTCACCCGCAGTCGTGCCAACAGTTCGTCCACGGAAAAAGGCTTCGTTAGATAATCATCCGCCCCAGCATCCAGCGCCCCGATTTTATCGGAATCCTCTGTTCTGGCGCTGATCACAATGATCGGCATATTCGACCACGACCGGATTTTTTGGATGACTTCCACGCCGTCCATATCCGGCAGCCCCAGATCAAGCAGTACAATGTCCGGGTTGTGAGACAGCGCTTCCATCACGGCACTTGCGCCGTTTTGCGCCGAAAGATACCTATATTCGTGAGTTTTTAGTGTCATCGTTATTAAATTTCGCACCGGGGTATCATCTTCTACAACGAGGATGAGCGGCTTATTCATTTAAGTTCACCTCACTAAGTGGTATTGTAAAGGAAAAGATGCAGCCATGCGGCGAATTGTCTTTCAACGTCATTTCACCATGATGTGCATGAACAATAGTTTGACAGAGCGTAAGTCCTAGTCCAAGACTTCGGCGGCTGTCGCCAATTGGATTGCCCCCAGTAAAGAACATTTCAAAAACACGTTCCTTCAGTTCATTCGGAATACCGGGACCGTTATCGCTGACACATATTTCAGCCATATTTTCTCGCGGGATTGCCGTGATCCGGATGTTCGAGCCAACTGGAGTATATTTGACTGCGTTATTTACCAGATTGATGAGCACCTGCATGATGAGTCCTGCGTCCATCCGTGCCAGCAACAGTACGTCTCCGCAATCTACTGCGATGTGATGTTCTGCCGCTCTTCGGTCAATATGCCTGAGTGCTTCCGATATGATGTCATCCACGACCTGATCAGAAAGGTGCAGCTTTACGCTGCCGTCTACAATTTTTGTAATGGAGAGCAAGTTCTCAACCAGTCCCGTCAGCCATTGTGCATCGTCATAAATGTCCGTAAAAATCTGTTTCCGTGTCTGCTCATCCAACACGTCATAGCTGTGCAGCAGCGTATCTGCGTTGCCGGAAATCGAGGTCAGTGGTGTTCTGAGATCATGAGAAATCGAACGCAAAAGATTGGCGCGAAGCTGTTCGTTCTTTGCAAGAACGGCAGCTTCTTCCTTTTCTCTGGCATTTCGCAGGTTATCCAGCGCCAGAGAGCACTCGCCGAGGATGGAGAACAGAACGCTGGATGTAAATGCGTCAGGCTGCGTTTGCTTCTCCATCGGAATCCCGACAACACCGTAAATCTGCTGCCCGGTACGGATGGCAAGATACAGCCGTTTTGCCTTTGGAAAGTTTTGCGTCGTTGCTCCGGCGCGCTTGCGGTTTTGCCAGACCCATTGAACCACGTTCTGTTCCCGGTCGGTATCTGGGATGCTGTATGGGCTACTTCCGTCAGCCGGATAAATGTTCCCATCCAGCAGAGCGTTGCCCTGTGCCGGGTAAATCAGAACGTCTCGCTGCATGAGCTTTTGTATCTGCGTCGCGGTCATCCGATAGACCTCCTCCGGCGTTTCCGCCTTTTGGAGCTGTCTGTTCATATCAAAAAGGAGCTTCGTGCGATAAGCGTCCCGTGCGGATAGCTGTGCGTGGGCTTTGAGCTTGGCCGCAAGTGTACTTGTCAAAAGTGCAGCCGCGAACATGACGGCAAAGGTTATTGGGTATTTGCTGCCATAGGCTGCCAAAGACAGCCGGGGCTCCGTCAGAAAATAATTGAACAGGAGGACACTCAAAAAAGCGGACAGCACACCGCAGGTATAGCCGCTGGTAAAAGTGGAAGTCAGAAGCACACCCAGCAGGTAAACCATGATGATATTGTCATTTGCAAAGCTGAGCCGCAGAAAGATCCATCCGATGACCGTCGTAACTGCCAGAATTCCGATGGTCAGAAGTAGTTCCCGGGCGGTCGGAAACGCCGGGCGGGTAGTAAGCGGCTGATTTCTGCGGCAGTTCTTATAGGCTTCCACATCCGGAATAATATAAATATCTACCTCCGGTGCAAGCGTAATGAGCTGTTCTGTCAGCGTCGATTCGCTCCAGAAATGCCGCCGCTGTACGCCGCTTCGCCCAATCACAATTTTGGTCACATCAGAGAGCCGCACATATTCCGCGATCTGTGTCGCCACATCTTCACCATGCGTTGTGACAATTTCTGCGCCAAGCTGCTGCCCCAGACGCATATTCGCCTGCAAACGGACGGTATCTTCCGCGTTCATATCAGCGTCTCCGGGGGTCTGCACGTAAAGTGCGGTAAGACTGGCGCAAAATGCCTGTGCCATTTTCCCTGCCATTCGTACAATGCGTTCATTGGATGGAGACGAGGACAGGCACACAAGAATATGTTCTTGTGGCATTTCGCTTCCTTTATTCTGCACATTTTCACCCCCTCTTAAACAATATTATAGCACCAAAATGTGGAGGTTTCTACTGCGCCCAATTGGATTTGTTGTCCGGAAAAGAAATTTGCTCTGAATCATAGATCACGATTTCTACATGGGCATGACTATTGCGAAACTGAGAAAATGTTTCCTCAAGTTCGTCAGGAGAAATATTTCCGACCAGATGCACGCACGGTTCAGCCTGCTGTTGTTCAGACGATTCTTTGATGCGCTTCTGATTTTCGTCCAGAAAGCGATCCAGCCGTTTCATCAAAAACCGGCCGAACAGGAACATTAGCGCCGTCCCAGCGATCAAAACGCTATCTTCCATATACCCTCACCGTCCATTCAGATTCGGAAGCACTTTTGCAGAGCTTTGTATTCGCCCAACGCTAAAATCGTTATTTCCCCGGACAGCACCGTATCCGGCGTAATGGAAGCGTCGATTTTTCCGGAATGTTTGATGCCGAGAATGTTAATGCCATACTTTCTGCGAATATCCAGTTCGCCAACACTTTTGCCGATCCACCCGGCCGGAACTTCTACTTCAAAAATGGCGTGCTGCTCGTCGATCTCTATGTAGTCGAAAATATGGTCGGCAGTGTATCGGATCGCTGCCCATTTTGCCACCTGTTTTTCCGGGTAGACTACCTGGTCGGCACCGTTGCGAAGCAGAAACTTTGCCTGCACATCACGCTCGGCACGCGACACTACGCACTTCGCCCCCAGCTCTTTCAGCAGCGAGGTGGTTTCCAGCGAGTTCTGAAAGTTCCCGCTGATGGTCACGATGCAGACATCAAAATTTCCGATGCCAAGAGAGCGAAGAAACTCCGCGTTTGTACTGTCGCCAATTTGTGCGTTGGTGACATATGGCAGCACATCATTGATTCGTTCCTCGTTTGTATCGATCGCCATGACCTGATGTCCCAGCTGAGAAAGCTGTATTGCAATATGCCGTCCGAAGCGGCCTGTGCCAATCAATAGAATGTTTTTCATGTGAAAAGACTCCTTATCCAATCGTGATTTTTTCCTGCGGCAGCTTTGCATTCCCCACCTTTTTGCTGGAAAATGTCGCATAAATGAGGGTAAGACCGCCGACTCTGCCCAGATACATGAGCGTGATCAACACCATTTGCGATGGAATGTGCAGCTGCGGTGTAATACCAAGTGTCAATCCCACCGTCCCGACCGCCGATGCCGTTTCATACAGGCAGACAGACAGCGGAAGATTCTCATATGCGCTGATAAAGACAGCACCGCCAAAGAACAGCATCAAGTACATCGTCAGAATGGTCGCGGCGGTCTTGACGGCGCTGCAATCGACTCTGCGTCCGAAAAATCGGGCACTATCGCGCTGGCGGAAGGTTGCAGTGGCATTGGCAAGCAGAACCGCCAGTGTCGTTGTTTTCATACCGCCTGCTGTAGAACCTGGAGAACCGCCGATCAGCATCAAAAGGATTATTACGCCCTGTGATGCACCGGACATCGTGGAAAGATTTACCGTGTTGAAGCCCGCTGTCCTCGGCGTGACAGACTGAAAAAAGGATGCCAGCAGCCGGTTTCCGGCGGGAAGCGCGGAAAAGTCTGAAAAGAAGAAAAACATAGCAGGCAGAAAAATTAAACAACCTGTCGTGACCAGAATCACCTTGCTCTGCATTCGGTAGCGATGAAACCGCCACTTGTTTTCAAAGATGTCATCCCACGTCAGAAATCCAATACCGCCGATCACGATCAGCAGCATAATCGTGATATTGATTACCGGGCTGTCCGCGTAGCCGGTAAGAGATGGATAGTGGTTGCTTTCTGTCCCAAGAATGTCAAACCCGGCGTTGCAAAAAGCGGATATGGAATGAAATACCGCCATCCAGATGCCGCGCCATCCATAGTCCCGGCAGAATACCGGCAGCACGGCAAGCGCTCCCAGCAGCTCAATCAGAAACGTCCCTCGCAGGATGAAGCGTGTCAGACGGACGATTCCGCCGACCTTTGGTGCTGAAATTGCATCCTGCATGGTGCTGCGCTGCATCAGAGAAATTTTTCGCCCGGACAACAGCGCAAACGATGCTGCTACGGTTACGACACCAAGACCACCAATTTGGATCAGTGCCAGAATAACCGCCTGCCCAAAGGTTGACCAGTAGCAGCCTGTATCCTGTACTACAAGCCCTGTCACGCAGACGGCAGAGGTCGCAGTAAACAGCGTTTCATTGAATGGAGTTACATTCTCTCCAGTCGTGGAGATCGGCAGCATCAGCAGTAGCGCTCCGAGTAGAATGACCCCGGCAAAACCCAATGTGATAATTTGAAAAGACGAAAGACGGCGCTTTCGTCGAGTAATCTCTTCCGGCATAAAGGCAGCTCCTTATTTCTGTGATGGTTCATATTATACAGCTGGAGATTTTAAGAGCGGATAAGGGAGATTTAACGATGTATTAAGATTGAATAAAGATGAGGAGGATGCTGGAAAATATGTGTTTTTGGTTGTATACTGTGTATGTGAATAAAATCGGGGGAGTAACTATCAGAAAAGTTCGCTCGGAATCGTCTGGAAAAATTTCGGGTAAACGGAGAGGAGAAAGAGAGGATAGAAGTTTATGAAACTGGGATTTATTGGGACGGGAATCATTACGACGTCCGTCGTGACTGGATTCTGCGAGAGCGGAATGGAGAATCTGCAGATCGTTGTATCGCCGAGAAATAAAGAACGGGCGCAGATGCTGCATGAGAAATACCCGGAGATCGTGTCGGTCGCGGCGGATAACCAGGAAGTTGTGGACCGGTCGGACTGGGTCTTTGTGGCGCTCCTTCCGAAGGCGGCGGAAGATATCTTAAAACCGCTTCATATCGGACCGGAGAAGAAGTTTATCAATCTGGTTGCAACGCTGAGCTTAAAGCGCATCGAGGAAATGTTTGGACCGAGAGAGATTCTGGCGGATGTTGTGCCTCTGACCTTCGCAGCGAACCGATTCGGACCGGTGGTGATTTACCCGGATATCCCGGAGGTAGTCGATCTGATGAGTCACGTCGGCAAGCCGGTTCCGGTCGATACGTCGAAGCAGATCGCGATCCTTAGGAGCACGACGGGCCTGATGAGCGCTTACTATATGCTTCTGACCGTCATTATCCAGTGGTGTGAGAGAAACGGGCTGGATGAGCCGTCCGCACGGGCATACATCACCGAATTTACTGGGGCGCTGTCCCGCAAGGCAGCGACGTGGGACGGGGATCTGGAAGACCTTGCCAGAGAAATGACACCGGGAGGACTGAACTGGATGGCGCTGACGCATCTGGAGGAAAAGGATGCGTATACGCCTTGGACGGAGATTCTGGGGCCGATTTTGGAGAAGGTTATAAAAGAATAGAGTCGAGGTGAAAAAACTCGGGGCGCACATTTCTCACGCCCCGAGTTTTTCTTTTAATTAAAGTGTGAGTATTCTAAAAAAGTAGTTGCTTTTTTTAAGAAGGAATGATAGTATATAGAAAACACTTTAACACGCTACCATGATAGCAAGATAAATAAAAGTGATGGGAGCTATAACGGCAGGATATAGACGAGCGGGTGATTGTCCGGCAGATTTTGTTGAGGCGGGGCGGTTGCGGCGGCAGTTGAGAGGAGATAGAGCATGAATTTAGAGATTCAGAGCCTTCGGAGGGCGGAGGCGGCGACGCTTCGCCTGAGAGGTCTTTATGAGAGCTATGGATACCGCAAGTACCGGATGGGGCGTTTTGAGGAATATAGTTTGTATGCAGCGAATAAAAGTTTCCTGCTGGGGGAAAATGTGCCGACATTTACGGATCTGGACGGACGCCTGATGGCTCTCAAGCCGGACGTGACGCTGAGCATCGCGAAGAACACCAAGGCAGATAAAAATACGTGCGAGAAGGTCTATTATCTGGAGAGTGTGTACCGTGAGAGCAAGGAAAGCCACACTTACAAAGAGATCAGCCAGATGGGACTGGAGTGCATGGGCGGCGTGGATGACTGCGTGATCGCGGAGGTGCTGGCGCTGGCGCTCAAGAGTCTGGCGGATTTTGAGACGGACTATGTGCTCAAGATTTCCAACATGGATTTCGTGGTGGGACTGATGGAAGAGCTTCCGGTCAATGCCGATCAGAAAGATATCATTTTAGGGCTGATCCGGACGAAAAACCGCAGCGGGCTGGAAAAGCTGTGCGCGGATCTGGCACTGCCGGAGGGCGATACAGAGAAATTGATGAAGGTTTCCGGGTTGTACGGAGAGTTTGGGCGGGTGCTGGCAGAGGCAGGTGCGATCGCGGATACGCCGAAAATGAAAGAGGCGGTTGCACTTTTATCCCGCCTGTATGAGGTTCTGGAGGCGATGGGACTGGGCGGACAGCTTGACAAGGTGCGGCTGGACTTTTCGATGATCAATGACATTGAATATTATAACGGTATTATTTTTCAGGGATTCTTAGATGGTTTGGCACGCCAGGTGCTTTCCGGCGGCCAGTACGACGGTATGATGGCAAAATTAGGAAAGAAAGCCGATGCGATCGGATTTGCTATCTATTTAAAAGAGCTGGAACGCCTGCCGGAAAAGAGCATCCGCTACGATGTCGATGCGCTGGTGCTCTATGAGCCGGATGTCGATATAGTGCGCCTGTGCCAGGCGGTTGAAAGCCTGCGCCGTCAGGGACTGCGTGTGCGGGTAGAGAAAACTGTGCCGGAGGATCTGCGTTACTGCTATCTGTACCGGTATGACGGACGTCTTTCCCTGGAAGAGGACCGGGAAACTGCCTTTCAGGAGAATGGAAAGGAGGGCGTGAGATGTTAAACATAGCACTGCCGAAGGGAAGACTGGGCGATCAGGTGTATGAGCTTCTGGCGTCGGTCGGATATGACTGCAAGAGTATTTACGACGAAAATAGAAAACTGGTGTTTGAGAACCCACAGACGGGTGTCCGCTACCTGCTCGTAAAGCCGAGTGATGTGGCAATCTACGTCGAGCACCATGCGGCAGACGTCGGAATCGTCGGAAAAGACATTCTGATGGAGAGCAACCCGGATGTATACGAGCTTCTCGATCTGGGACTTGGAAAATGCCGGATGTGCGTGGCTGGAAAAGAGGATTACGTCGAGGACAAAGACCGACCGGTGCGCGTGGCAACGAAATTTACGAATATTGCGAAAGAGCATTACGCGAAGCTGGGACGCGATATTGATATTATCAAATTAAACGGAAGCATTGAGCTGGCGCCGATTCTGGGACTTTCGGACGTCATCGTGGATATTGTCGAGTCGGGCAGCACGATCCGTGAAAATCACCTGAAAGTGCTGGAAGAGTTCCTGCCGATCAGCGCCCGTTTCATCGCCAACAAGAGCAGCTTTGAGTTTAAAAACAAGCAGATCACCGAGATGGCGGAGAAGCTGAAGGGCGCGGTGGAAGCACACCAGAAGAAAAAGGAACAGGAAAAGAAAGAAAAAGAAGCGAAAGAGAAAGCGGAGAAAGAAACCGCAGCAGAAGATAAAAAGGAGGCGTAGGCAGATATGAGCCGTTTTTTGAGCAAAGCAAGCGAATCACTTCTTCCGTACACACCGGGTGAGCAGCCACAGGGGCGGAAATTTATCAAGCTGAACACAAACGAATGCCCGTATCCGCCGAGCCCGAAGGTTGCGGAGGCGATTCTGGCGGGGTATGAGGAAAATTCTTCTAAAATTATGCCGCTGGAACTTGCAAATTTACGCCTTTATTCGGATCCGGAAGAGCGCGTCCTCATCGAGGCGATCGCCGACCACTACGGCGTGGGAACAAACCAGGTCATCGCGGGCAATGGTTCCGACGAGATTTTAGGTTTTGCATTCCGGGCATTCTGCGACCAGAACGCGCCGCTTCAGTTCGCGGATCTGACGTATGGCTTTTATCCGGCACTCTGCGGGCTCTATGGAATCCCGTTCAAGGTAGTTCCGCTGGAGGAAGATTTTACCTTAAATATCGAACCGTATAAAAATTGCGGAAATAATGTGATCATCGCCAATCCAAACGCTCCGACAGGCATGAACCTGCCGCTTTCTGCGATTGAGGAAGTAGCGGCGTCCAACCCGGATCGCGTTGTGATGGTGGATGAGGCGTATGTGGATTTCGGCGGCGAATCGTGTGTATCACTGCTTCCGAAATACGAAAATCTGGTGATTATCCAGACCTTTTCCAAATCCCGCAGCTTAGCCGGCGCGCGCGTCGGATTTGCGATCGCAAGCCCGGAACTTATCGCCGACATGAACCGGATCAAATACAGTTTTAACCCGTACAACGTCAACCGCCTGTCGATTCTGGCTGGCGCGGCGGCGATGCGCGACTGGGACTACACGAAAGAATGTACCGGGCGCATCTGCAAAACGCGTGAAAAAACGACCGAGGCGCTCCGGGCACTTGGATTTACTGTGCTGGATTCGAAGACCAACTTCATTTTTGCCAAGAGCGGCGATATGCCGGGAAAAGTCTATTTTGATGGACTGCGCGAGGCAGGAATCCTGGTAAGACGCTGGGACAGCGAGCGGATCAAAGATTACGTCCGCATTTCCATCGGATCCGAGGAAGAGATGGAAACGTTTGTTGAGGAGACGAAGAAACTGGTGGAAGCGGCGAGAAGTGCAGTTGTAAGATAGGCTAGAATTCAATAGGTTCACGCATTTACTGTGGGAACCGTATGAAAATGCTGGCAGCATGGTTTTTGTAGATGGGGCAGCTGTGAATAAGAAAGGAAGGCTGGCAGAAATGTCAAGAGAACGCAAGATTTCATTAGAACGAAACACGGCAGAGACGAAAATCAGCCTGTCGATTGATTTAGATGGAACGGGAAAATATCAGGTCGATACGGGCTGCGGATTTTTAAACCATATGCTGGAGCTCTTTGCCAGACATGGACGGTTTGACCTCACATTGAAATGTGACGGAGATACGCAGGTCGATTACCATCATACGACAGAGGACATCGGAATCGCCATGGGACAGGCAATTTTAGAGGCGCTGGGTGATAAAAAGGGCATCCGCCGTTATGGCAGTTTCCTGCTTCCGATGGATGAAACACTGGTAATGACGGCGCTCGATTTAAGCGGACGTTCCTATCTGGTCATGGATGTGGAGATTCCGACCGAAAAAGTGGGCGATTTTGATACCGAGCTTGTAAAGGAATTTATGATTGCACTGTCCTCCAACAGCCGGATGACGCTGCATTTTAAAATGTTCCACGGCGAAAACAGCCACCATATCATCGAGGCGATGTTCAAGGGACTGGGACGCGCGCTCGGCGAGGCGGTGTCGATTGACGAGAGGTACCGGGACGAGATTCCATCGACAAAAGGGGTATTATGATCTAAGATAAAAGTAAGTATAACAAATCTATTTAATAGGTTTATAATGATTCAGCGGGGTCCTGCGTTGACTGCGGGAACATACATGAATTGATATAGGAGGCTGCAAATGATAACAATTATTGACTACGGCGTGGGAAACCTATTTTCCCTCAGTTCCTCCCTCAGTTACCTGGGACTGGAAAATAAAGTCAGCCGCGATCCGGAAGATTTAAGAAAAGCGGATCACATCATTTTACCGGGCGTCGGCGCGTATGGCGATGCGATTGCGAAACTGCGCGGATCCGGAATGGCAGAGCCGCTGCTGGATGAAGCAAAAGCAGGCAAACCGATCATGGGAATCTGCCTCGGAATGCAGCTTCTCTTTGATAAAAGCTATGAATACGGCGAGCATCAGGGTCTGGGACTGATTCCGGGCGTGATGGCAGACTTAAAAGAAGACATTCCGGCAAACCTAAAAGTGCCGCACATGGGCTGGAACAGCCTGCATCTGACGGAAAAAGGAAAGGAGCATCCACTGTTTAAATACAGCAAAGAGGGCGATTACGTCTACTTTGTCCACAGCTTCTATGGAAAAGATTGTGATGAGAGTCTGCTGGCAACCTCGGAGTACGGCATTCCGGTCACGGCGTCCGCGGCAAATGAAAATGTCATGGGCTGCCAATTCCATCCGGAGAAGAGCGGGGAAGTGGGACTGCGGATTCTGAAGGCGTTTTCGGAGATATAATTAATAGAAAAACAAGAAAGGTAACTGTTTTTTCAGGCTTGTAGATTGGATTTAAACAGTTATGGAGAGGAAACGGACATGGAGCTATTTCCAGCGATTGATTTGCGGGACGGCAAGGCGGTGCGCCTGGTGCAGGGCGATTATAACCAGATGACAGTATTCAGCGACCGGCCGGAAGAGGTGGCGCTGGGATTCAAGGAGCAGGGCGCGAAAAACCTGCATGTGGTCGATCTGGACGGCGCGAAAGACGCGGCGCTGGCAAATTTTGACACGATAGAGAAGCTGATTAAGACAACGGGATTATTTGTAGAAGTCGGCGGCGGCATCCGCAACGAGGCATCCATCGACAAATACCTGTCGCTCGGAGCCGGACGCGTGATTCTCGGCACGGTGGCGGTTACAAATTATCCATTTGTCGAAGAAATGGTCCGCAAATACGGCGATAAAATTGCAGTCGGTGTGGACGCGAAGGACGGTTTTGTGGCGACTCACGGGTGGCTTGAAACGAGTGAGGTAAGAGGCGTTGACTTCTGCCGCCGCCTGCGCGATACGGGAGTGAAAACGGTCATTTACACCGATATTTCCCGCGATGGAAAGATGCAGGGAACGAACCTGGAGCTTTATAAAGAATTATCGCAGATTGAAGGGCTGGATATCGTGGCGTCTGGTGGAATCAGCAGCCTCAAGGAGATTGAGATCTTGAAAAATGAGGTGTATGGTGCGATTTTAGGAAAAGCACTGTATCTGGGTGCGATTGATTTAAAGGAAGCACTGAAATATTCCGTTTAGGAGAAGCGCCGTATAAAAAGCGGCAAAAAAATCATTCGAATCATTCGAATCGTTCGAATGAATAATCAGAAAAAGAAATCAGGAGGGAACGGCATGATTTCAAAACGTATTATTCCGTGTCTGGATGTAAAGAACGGGCGTGTCGTGAAAGGCGTCAACTTCGAGGGAATCCAGGATGTGGCGGATCCGGTCGAGATGGCAGAATTTTACAACCAGAGCGGCGCGGATGAGCTGGTATTTTATGATATTACGGCAAGTGTAGAAGGAAGAAAAATCTTTACCGACATCCTGACTGAGGCGGCAAAACGGGTTTTCATCCCGCTGACGGTCGGCGGCGGCATCAGCACGCTGGATGATTTCGACCGCGTTTTAAAATGCGGCGCGGACAAGGTCAGTGTCAACAGCGGCGCGATCAAAAATCCGGAGCTTATTACCGAGGCGGCACACCGCTACGGCGATCAGTGCGTGGTGCTTTCGATGGATGTCAAACGTGTTGGAGACGAATACCACGTATTTAAGCAGGGCGGGCGTGTCGATACAGGCATTGATGCGCTGGAATGGGCAGAATCCGGCGTCAGACGCGGCGCAGGCGAGCTGGTGGTCAACAGTATCGATACGGACGGTGTGAAGCAGGGATTTGACATTCCGATGCTTTTGGAGATCGCGAAGCGTGTCGATGTGCCGATTATTGCATCGGGAGGCGCGGGGAAGAAAGAAGACTTTTTAGACCTCTTCCAGTATCCGCAGATCGACGCGGGACTGGCGGCGAGTATTTTCCACCGGAAAGAAGTGAATATTAAAGAATTGAAACAGTATCTGGCGGAGAATGGGGTGGAGATGCGGTTGATCTAATCGCATGGAGTAAAAGTTAGAGGGCGGTGCTTTTTCGTGAAAGGGACGGAAAACAGGCATCCAGAAACTTCCGAAAAACGCTTGCGCTCTTGCGCCTACGCAGCGGTGCTAAGTTCGAAAAGACCTCACTAAGCACCGGCGTATGCGATGTTTTCTACAGTTTTTGGACGCCTGTTTTCCTGAGGATTTCGGAGGAGAGCGTCGGCGCTGCGCTGGACGCGGGGAATGTATATAAAAAATTTTAGTGGTAAGGTAGGATGAGAGTATGAGTGAGAATATCAACGAGATTGCAGGCGTAGAGCCGTCGTTTAAGATGGATGAGTTAAAGTTTAATGAGAAAGGTCTGATTCCGGCGATTGTGCAGGATCACTATAGCAAAAAGGTTCTGATGATGGCTTGGATGAATAAGGAGAGTCTGGAGATCAGCCTTCGTGAGAAGAAAACCTGTTTTTACAGCCGCAGCCGTCAGGAACTCTGGAGAAAGGGTGAGACGAGCGGGAATGTGCAGCATATTTCCAGTATTTATGCGGACTGCGATAAGGACACCTTGATTGTCGAGGTAGTCAAGGAAGGTCCGGCGTGCCATACGGGCGCGGAGAGCTGCTTCTTTGATCCGGTTTACCAGAACGAGGAGATCACGCCGTTTTCCTATGAGGGACTTTACGACCTCATTATGGGACGTAAGACGAACCCGAAGGAAGGAAGCTACACCACCTACCTGTTCGACAAAGGTCTGGACAAGATTCTGAAAAAGGTCGGCGAGGAGTGTACCGAGGTTATCATCGCGGCAGCGAAGAAAGACAAGGACGAAACGATCTACGAGCTGGCAGACCTGTGTTATCATGCCATGGTTCTGATGGCAGACGCGGGCATCAGCGTAGAGGATGTGACGAAAGAGCTGGCGAAGCGGCATGTGGTGGATCATAAGGTGAAGCAGGAGTATATGCGGTAGAGCGGGCGAAATTAGAACGATTGAAATTGAAAAAGGTTAGAGGGAAAGCCATGCAGAGGTTCACAGATAGCTGCATGGTTTCCTTTTTTTATTATGAGAGTTTATAACTGTTCACAGGTAGGAATTTTCTGAACTGAAAATTCCGTACGATACAGTTCTGGTTGCAGACTTTGCTTAAGATGTGATATTCAGAAATTCTTACTTGAGTAAGAAAGAATAACCTTTGAGCGAAAGATGGAAGGATGGAAAGATTATGTCAAAAAGATGATGTTAGAACAATAAAATTACGAAAAATCCGTAAAAACATTGACATAAAAATCAAGAATTCGTATATTATATAAAAAGGAGGTACAAAAATATGTTGGTCCAATTTAAAATGAAAAATGTTCTTTCCTTTAAAGAAGAAACGATTTTTGATATGACAGCAATCAGCGCTTATAAGGAACATCCATCGAACCTGATTGATATAGATAAAAAAGAAAAATTTCTGCGGGTAGCGGCTATTTATGGTGCGAATGCCAGCGGAAAGTCCAATTTCGTGTGGGCCCTGAAGCTTTTTAGGCGAATTGTTTCCCAGTCGTTGAACAATGTTGATGATGAAACAGAGTCGGTACTCAAAAAATACAGCAGACCATTTTCTTTTGAAGAAAATAAGGGAAATTCAGAGTTTGAAATTGTACTGATTTTGGGGGATGAGGAGTATCAGTATGGTTTTGAGTATAATTCTGAGAAAATTGTGACGGAATGGCTGTACAGAAAGAACCTAAAGGCAAACCGAAAAGCGATGATTTTTGAGAGAGCGATGCAGGAAGTGAATCTTGGGGCTTCTGTCAGAAAAAAATGTGAGGCTTATAAAGAACAAATTCCGTCGGAGACACTTGTGTTATCCTTCTTTAATAAACTTAATTTAAAAACAGATATTTTTAAAACCGTATATTCAGGGATTATGGATATTTTAGTTTTTACATCGGATGATTGTGAAAATACGAACTTCCTGGATGCCATCCTGCCTAGAATTATTGATAACGAAAAAGAAAAATTATTGGAGTTTCTCGCTGCAATTGATATTGGAATAAAGGATATTACGTATAAGAAAAAAGAAAAAGAAACGCTATTTTTTACATTTCATAAGGGAGAAGATGGGGAATTATATCCTTTAAATTTATACGATGAGTCAGAAGGTACAATCAAAAGTATCATGCTTTATATTCATGCTCATATGGCGATTATCAGCAATTATGTACTGGTGATGGATGAATTAAATGTAAAATTACATCCACTGCTGTTGAAATTTTTTATCGACTTATTCTATAATAACGACTCAATGGCTCAGTTGATTTATACCACACATGATACGACATTAATGGATAAGAAATTCTTTCGAAGAGATCAGATTTGGTTTGTACAAAAAGATGAGCTGGGACACTCGGAGTTGTGTGCGCTTTCGGATTTTAAGGTACGTTCCGATGCGTCATTTGAAAAGGATTATCTGGCGGGGGTATATGGAGGAATTCCATTTCTTAAGGAGTTTTCTTTGAAAGAAGGTGAGTAGGTGTGGGAACGGATGATTTATTTAAGAAACGCAGGGCAGAGCGACAAAAGAGAAAGCATGAATTTAAATCGGTTAATACAAATTCGTTTTTAATTGTTACAGAAGGTGAAAAAACAGAGCCACTTTATTTTAAAGGCTTGCAAAAGAAAATTAACGAAAAAGTAAATGGTCGAATTGATATCGTCGAAAGTCCGGTTATAGATATATTCGGACAAGGGTGCAGCACCAGTCGGTTGATAGAAGCAACTGAAGAGATAGTAAAAGATTCAAAGGTGTTTTATCAGAATATATGGGTGGTTTTTGATAAAGACGATTTTAAAGATTTTGATGAGGCAATCCGGCTGGGAAAAGAAAAGGGATATAAAATTGCTTGGAGCAATCAGTCATTCGAATATTGGCTTTATTTACATTTCAATTATGCGGATACTGCGCTTCATAGGGATGATTGGTGTGAAAAACTCAATGAGATATTCAAGCAATATAATTTGGGGGATGGAACCTACCATAAAAATTGTGAAGAGATTTTCGATTTAGTAAATCAATATGACGGCGTCAATATAGCGATCAAAAATGCTAAGAGACGTATGGATGGATTTCGTGAGGGGAAAGATGTGCCATCAGAGTATGATCCGGGGACGACGGTGTATAAGGTGGTTGAGGAGTTGATGGGGTATTTGGAGGAGTGAGGGACAAGCTGTGTGCCGACTGTGTGATAGCAATTGCATTGCGTTGTATGACGAAATAAACACGATATGAGGGTGATTTCCTTGTGTTTTCTGTATGGAAATGTTACAATCAAAACGGAGAGCATTTCATTTTACAGTTACAAGGGGGAGTTATTATGAAACGTTTTAAAAAGTTTGGAACCGCGCTTTTATCCTGCATGATGCTGACGGCATCGTTCGCGACTGTCTCAAACATGACGATGATTACAGTTGAGGCGCATCCGGGACGGACGGATGCACAGGGCGGACATCATGACTACAAGAATAAGAGCGGTCTGGGAAGTTATCATTATCATTGTGGCGACCATGAGGCACATCTTCATCCAAATGGAGTCTGCCCGTATAAGAATGGGGCAGTTTCGAATGAAAATACGTCCGGTCAGACGCAGACGCAGACTCAGACTCAGACACAGTCCGCAGGTAATCAGAATCAGGTAACGGAACAGATGAACACGTATCAGCCGGTGTTTGATGCAAATTATTATTATATGAATAATCCAGATTTGCAGTCGGTCGTTGGCTCTGATTCGCAGAAGTTATTTGAGCATTTCTATACGTGCGGTATGGCAGAAGGACGTAGGGCATCGGAGAACTTCGATGTTAGTGTGTATAAGGCAAATAACCCGGATCTGGTGGCAGTGTTTGGAGATGATTTGAAGGCTTACTATACACATTATGTGCAGAGTGGGCAGTTGGAAAACCGGGTTTGCAAATAAAAATAGGTGATGGAAGAGAAAACCATGCATTAGTCTCACAAAGACAATTGCATGGTTTTTTCTCGCCTCATCCTTCTAAATCAACTCCCGCAAGAAAAAAGCAATCTGCGATCCCCGATTTACCATATACTCCAGCACCGTCTGAGTCTTCATAGCCAGTTCCACATCGTTCCTGAAATCCATGCGATGGCGTGATACAAAAAGACCGACGTACTCTTCCATATAATACAAGGTTTGCTGATAAAGCGGTAACTGGCAGTCAGGATCACGCGTGACCAATTTATACATCCAATCAATTCCGTTCTCAATATAAGGTTCCCGCCCAACGGTATAGAGCAGCCGGGAAATCGCGTAGAACAAGGCTTTGGGACTTCCCGATTTGTCGATAAAATCGTCAAAGAAAGCCGCTTTTTCTTCTGGAAGGAAGGCGCATCGGTGAACGCCGGATCTCCAGGGAGAATTGCCAAATAAATAGCTGATAATCACTTTATCCAGTCCATAAGGATGGCGGTCATCAAAAGAACCCTGTGGTTTGCTGCTTAATGCAAGAAGGTAAGGTTTCAGTAATTCCCATACATTCCAGAAAGTATCTGTTTTCCCGTTGATATCCTGTATCCGGATGAGCTCGGTGAGCAGATATCCTGAGTTATCATTTCGAGTCAAATCTGCATATTGGAAAAATGCATCGATCAGACCTGCTTGTTCTGCCTGTTCACAATGAAGCAGAACATCTGCCAGCCAGGAAACATAGTTTATTGTATATCCAGAAAGTTCCCTGCGTTCGGCGCGTAAATCCCTGTTATCTGTAAAAACAAGTTCCATGACAAGAGCTTTCGTTGCGTCCGCGAATTTAAATGCCTCTGCTGCTTGGGGAGAGACCAAGGAAAGAAGCGTGAAAATCGTCATATTCTGGAGCTTGGAAAAATCAAGGTCGGTTATATCAACTGAGTCTTTCGTGAGCGCACGGGCAATTACACCCTCATTCTGTTTGAAAAAGTCATCGCTGGAAAAAGACTCATTTTTCAAAAGCGCGTCTTCATATGAATCGGCGAGGAGTGAAAACAGATATAGGAAACGCCACGCAGCATTCTGGCTGTGCGCCCAGATGGTTGACGCGATTCCGTTCGCGATACGGCTGTTGTAACTCCAGTCATTCAGTGCCAGTTTAAGAAGCAGGTACAGAGGATTTCCGTCATTTGCAGCTTTTATATTATCTTCATTGCTTAAAAGAACCAGTCCAACGGCAACCGCATCGATCCCATTGCCAGCCTGAACAATTTCAAAGTGAGAAGCGTGTGCAAATAAATCGCCAATAGAGAAAATGATACATTCGCATAATGTCCGATCTTCATGTGACAATGTTTCCTTAAAATCCCGAAGTAAAACAGCACTGGTGTAAGATGCGATCGCGGTAAAGCGGTGCACGATCACAGATATATCGTCGGAAGAGAGTTCCTCATTGCGAACTTCAGCGTCCATATATGCCCAGATTTCGTTCAGCTCTGAGCAAATGGTGCGGACATTCTCATACTTTTTATATTCTCGGAATTTAACATCATGGTGGAATTTATAATCGCTCCATAACTGTAAATCCATATATTTCAGATGAGGTTCATAGGCGGCAGCGCTCTTCTGGCTTAATGCTTTCATGTCTTCTGTAAAATCAGGGAGAACCGTACAGAGTGTCTGCCCGTGCTCATTTTCCCGAACATCAACAATTTCCTGATAACGTCTTAAATCCATCCGGTAATAGGCAAATTTGTTATTGGATGACCAGGTATCGATATCGGCAGCCGCCCGGTCAATCGCCTGATACAGCGTTTGCTTCCGCAAGTCGAAGGCTTCTTTTGATAGACCGCTGGCGTTGGTTTGATACGATAAAATAACCTCTTCCAGCCGCTTTTTTCTGAAGGAAAGGCGGTTACTCTCCAGCCGTTCTTTTTCAAGAAGATCTTTTCCCGACAACAAAAAGGAAGCCGAAGATTCGGCAGTAAAGCGGTACGAATCCAGATGAAACAGCTCTTTTGTGCGCAGAAGATCGCAGACAATCTCGAATAGTTTATCTGGATAAGCTTCCGCGGCGCTGACGATCACGGAAGTCAACATAACATTGCGGGACTTTTGCAGGATATAGCGGCAATAATTAACAACAATATGAGTTTCTGAATGCTCGATAACCATAAGAAGCCATTTTTCAAACCCCATCAAGAGACTAATCAGAAGATTTGGACTAACCGAAGTTCCGCGGTACATTTTCCAGAGTCGGTCAGATGCAATTTGTTCTACAGGTGTATCGTTTACATAAATAGTAATGTTTGTACATTCCCCATAATCCTCATTTAAAGATGAATGTGCGTAGGAATTACCAGCTTGATTGCAAAAATCAATTAACCAATCAGTTACAAGATTTTGTTCGGCTTGCAGCAATGGGATAATTGGTGTTGCATAAGCGCTTGCGGTTTGATACCAAAAGTCCAGATGAGGATTTAAACCGAAATCTTCTTCAACATCAGGATGGGCGTAATGGGTACGAAGAGTCATATTGGAGCGAACCCACAATTTTGCCATCAGATGAAGCGTGATTTCAGGCATTGCAGCTGGAACCATTCCATAATGATAAATATCCGATACAGCACATTTTGCCAGGTCCGTATACATACGGGGAAGAGGATGATGATTTTCATCGCCTTTTTTTTCATCTATTACCATTTGAAAAAGGAATTTTAAGGGTTCCTGAATCATCCATGCAGAATTTACCAATACATCCTGCAGCTTTTCTGCCTGCCCTTTTTCAAAGGTATACCGCAGATCCTTGTCATTGGCTATTTTTTGAAACAAAAATACTCCGATTTCTCCCGCCATGCGGGTATTTTCTGATTTGGCATGATCTAGGTGTTTGGTCCAGGAATCCAGTACCTCAATGATGGTGGAAATCAGACGTTCATCCCAGAGGATTGTCTCTTTCTGCTCTAACAAAAAAGCAAACAAAGCCTGCCAGGCATAGCCGGACGGCTTGGAAAGACGAAACGGAATCAGATTTCCAGTACTCCAGTATTGTTCCCAGTTCTCTGCGGCGCGGCAGCAGGTGTTGATTAAAATGGCAAGTTTTCGTAACAGCTCATAGTTGTTTGCAGCCATCTTTTGTGTCAGCTTTTGATAAACTTCTTTTAAAGATTCCGTGCTGATAACCGTTAAGAGAATCTCATCTTTCCATATCCGCTCTACCTGTTCGCAGTCGAGAAGGTGGAAAATAAGCTCCTGATGGGTTGGAACAGCGGCAAAATCAGCCAGCCATCCGCGAAATAGCTTTCGGATGCGGAGAGAAGGGTGGAAATCGGCAAAAAACTGCTCATTCAGGGTATCATGCCGGTAGCGTTCAGTAAAAATATGACCGACAACCAACTCTTCAAATACATCATGGCTGTGCAAATATCTTCTGGCATCGTCGCTCTGGAACAGCACACCACTTTTCTCCAGCTCAGAAAGTGCCTCGGAATCATCCTCTGCGAGAATCTCATAATAATAAATCTCATTTTGAAGCATTTTCGTGGTCAAAGAAATAAGAGCCGTTTCCCTTCTGGTTGGCAGATTGTCTTTCCGCTTCCGGTTGTTACGGATGATATCATTCCAGATCTTTTCCTCGAATGCCTCACGGTTCAAAGAACGCATCGATTCATCCTCGAGGTTTCCCAGAGCCAGATATAAGCCCAGATAGAAAGGCGCACAGAGCAGATCCAGCAGCCGCTTGTCCTGTGGCAGCTGAAAACCATAGGTATGGGATAAAGTGGACAGTTTATCAGAGTCAACCGGTTCGATATGATAGGTCTGAACCTTGCTGCCGTGTAATAGGGAGTTTTGAAAAGAATCCCGGTACGCGGTTCGGAGTGTCAGAATGATTTTCCATCCAGCCGCCATAAAGCGGTTCAGGATATCCTCAAACGTTTCCTGATATTCACAAATAAAAAACTTTTCGGCTGCATCGATATAGAGCACACGTGTGTCAGCCATTTTGTATACATCGATCACTTCATCCAAATTTAATTCGCCATAAGGGGTTAAAAAATTTAGGATATCATTCACATCCAGATCGGTACTTTTAAAAGCGAGGAATGCGCAGTCATTTGTAAGTCCATCCGTAAGTTGTTTTACCAGAGCCGATTTTCCGGAACCGGCAGCTCCGTCAATGAGCAAAATGACCGCATCAGAATTTAGAAACGAGTTAAGGTCTAGTTGGATATGTTCCAGAGTAATATCGTTTTCTCTATATCTTACGCTGGTGTGAATGTGATCAAATATCTCTCTTTTATGTTTTACAAGATTTTCACAGCAGGTCTGTACGGCAGAGTCCACCTGAAAAAACACATTGCGGCAAATGGTAAGCTGATTATCCTGCATCAGCTGCGCTTCCAGGTTGCTGGGAACCCGCCAGACAAGCTCAATGCCAAGCTCTTCAGCGACTGCTTCCACCTTTTTCTGATAGGAGGGCATGATATCGTCCGTTTTAGAACTGGGAGAAAACTCACGGCTGATATAAAAATAAAGCGTTGTAATACCTGGATATCTCTGTACGGCTCCGTTGACAGCACCGATCAGTTCCTGTTCTTTGGAAGACATGGTAACACTGTCCGCATAGTATTTCGACTGGAAGCCAATATAGCGATCGCCCACATGAATGGGATTTGTTTCAATATGGGGCTGGTTGAAGTAGCGGAAAATACCGTAGGGCTGCTGGAATTCATGGCAGAAGAGATAGTAGGTGAGGGATTCGAAGGCGTGTTGGGGATTGGTGGAGTATTTGTAGTTAAATGCGGTCCAGTTGACGGATGTTTGTGGGATCATGGGTGAGAGCCTCCTTTGGGTGGTGTGATAAGGGTATTGTAGCATAGGGAGAGGGGGAGGGGAAGGGGAATGGTTGAATCAATAATAGAGAGCGGTGTTTTGGCTTTGGATGAAGCACCGATTGCTTTGCCTTCTTTCAAATTTTTACAGTTACTGACAAAGGCAAGGAATTCTTCATGAGGAAAAATGAATTTCTATGTTGCTGATATATGCTGTTTATTGTATTGTAGAATTGTAGTATTACAGAGAATAAGTATAGTCAATATTAGCGGCCGTAAATAATAATTATACGGGAATCCACGAGGTGCCTGACAGCTAAATTTGAATAGTATGCAGATTGAATTAAGAATGGAAAGACATGGAGAAGGAACGGCTTATGAGTGAATGGAATAGAATGCGTAAACAAAATAGGAACCTTGAGAGTATGATATTGATAATCATAGCAGCCTGTTTTTTGTTGGGTGGATGGTGTGACTGGAATGCGCTTGTAAAAGAAAAAGCCTGGATTTTTATAAATGATATAGATGCATTTTCGTTAACTATATTACAGATACAGGCATCTACGGCAACCTTGATAATTGCAATAATTGCATTAATAACAGGAAATATTTCTGATTCGTATATGGGAGTATCCGTAAGTGATTTTTATTTAAACATAAAACCGTGGAAATTGAAGCAAAAAATGCTTATTTTCATGCTGCTTGGATTTGAATTGATAGGAGCACTTTTTCATGTGCTCAAACTGTATAACTGTGTATTTGGCGTCTTTGTGGCTACGTTAGCAGTAATATTATTATCTATACTAGAAATGTACTCTGCCTTTGAGGGAAGAAATAAACAGAATCAGGATATAGAAGCATATATCAACTATGTGTTGGATAGCGATACAAAGATAGATTGTAAATTAGATGTATATCAAAAGTTTGTTCTTGATTGGAAGAGGGAGTTAGATTCCCAGGATAAACAAAGTTATGAAAAGTATTATGAAATCTTTAAAAGATGCATGTTGGTTTTGTGGGACTGTGGAATGGATAAATGCATGTCAGCAATAGAGCAGCAGTCTTATAATATGGCATATAGTCTTCTGGGGTCAGAGAAGGTGCTTGTTAAAGAAAGAGGAATTGAGTTTATACAAGATGTGTATGATATACTTTGGGGATGTATTTATAAATGTAACGTAAAGAATCAAGGCTTTTCGGGAAAATATAGAAAAGAATTCTCGCTATTTTCACAAATAGGTGCCGATTTAATGCAAAATATGGATGAGCTGAGCATTGAAAGTGTTGAAAGAAGAATGATGTTCGGTCATTTTACAGATACAGTACAAAGAGTTGCACTATGGCTTGGGAATAAAGAAGAGAATAAGGATTGTGAGAATGAAACCAAGAACAAGCGGTTAGAATATAAGTTTTCTAGTGAGATTATAGAGTTGAATTCCTTTGCCAGATATGTGGGATATTATTTGGGGAAGCAGCAAAACAAAAATAATACTGTGAATTATCGTTTGTGGTCGGTGGATTTAAAATACAGGAATCTTTTTTCTGCATATAACATTCCAGAAGAACGACAGGAGATTTACTTAAAATCAAAGCTTTCGATATATTTTGGATATTGTTATGGAATGCTGGTGAATGGACAGGAGGAGGTTGTAAAACAAGGTTTATATCTTCAGGGGATGAAACAAGTTCTTACGTCGAATAAATACCAGTTTCTGCTTTATCTGACGGTACATTGCTATGTATATTACTTGGCAGTACGAGAAAATGATGATTGTGTTACGGAAAAAATCAGACATTCAGCAAGGAATATTTGGGAAGATCCGAAGATAAAAGATGCATTCCTAGACTATTTGAATATTCTTGCTGAAAATTCACAATGGATAAACTTGGATATATTAAGACAAATGGAAAATGTAATGAACGGGTACGAGTTATTTTCCCAAAATGGAACGAGTAAAGTGATGATGATTGAATCTGTGATATCAGAGTTTTATATATTTTTTGTGGTGTTTATGTCTTGTGAATTTAACTTGCCGGAATTATTGGAAAGAAATGTTGATGACAGCAGAATGATTTGGTATGTTTCTAAATCGAATGAAAAAACGACGAAGGAAATGTTTACTGAACTATTTAAAATGATTTATATGGAAAACAAGGTGGATGAACAGATAGAAGCAGAGGTCAATTTGATGTATGATAGCTTTGAAAAGGCGGTTAAGAAAAAGCATAAAGAAAGACGTCTTAGATCAGCAATGGAATCACAAGCAAATTATGAGACTAATGAAGAGGAAATTGGTAAAAAAATACAAAGGGATATTGCTCATAGGCTCAGAGAGAGGTTCGCTCCTATTCTGGTAGAAAATGATGATACGGATGATGTGATAATAATAGATTTATTGAATATATCTGATTATACTGATTTGGTAGGGAAAAGGAGTATTGCTGGATATTACTTTGATATAGATGGAGCGTTTTTGCGTGGTATTGAAAGGTTTTTGTTAAACAAAAAGGCTTTAGAAACAAAGAACAGGTTCAAGGACTTTGAAAATGATAAGGAATTCATGGAATACTTGTCTGCTAATAACCAATATTTGCTTTTTGGCTCGCAGCTTATCTTAAAGAATAGTAACTATAAAAACAGAGCTGAGTTTAACGAGTTTTTGGACAAATGTAAAACAATATATACAGTTGGCGAGTTAAATGGAATTGCGTTGAAAGAAGATTCGATACAGGTATGCTTACATGAGGTGAAAGTTTCTATTTGTTCGCCAAGTATAGAGGAAGAGAATGTAAATTATAATGAGCAAACTGGAAAATACTATTATTCCATTATAAATGGATTGCCGGTTGAATTTGAAAAGGATGAACTGATAGAATTCCTTTATAATGAACGTAAGGTCATCAAAGTGACGGCAAAAGTATCCATACAAGTAAATGAGATACCGGTCGGGACAGTTTTTACTGGGCGGAGTGTTCACGAATGATACCACCTCATATCGCCACATTCCTGCCCAGAAACTTCTATTGAATCCTCCCACAAACCGTAGTATAATAAACTCGATATTTCATGGGCACAGATCCCTTAAAATCGGGGATTGTCCGCCCAGGATGTCAAATACAATACCAAAAGCACATGGAGTAAGCTGCCTGTGATCAATGTCATGGTCAGATGAAAGATGGAACATAGGATGGATCGAGATCGTATCCGGGCAGCCAGAAGGCGGCTCCGGGATGGCGAAGCATACCCATTGTGCACCTGAAAGCAGAGAAAATGCAAAGGAGAGTGCGATATGTGGTATGTGATCCAGACACAGACAGGCAGGGAACAGGAGCTGACAGAATGCATCGAACGCGTTTTGAAAGGAAATGGGTACCGCGCCTGTTTTGTGATTGAGCAGGAATGCGTCTGGCGCAATGCCGGGGAACTTTTGGCATACCAGAAACCGCTCTTTCCATCCTATGTCATCGCGGACACCGACACGCCGGAGGAATTCTTTCTGGCGTTAAAGCGGGTCCCGAAGCTTTCCAAACTCCTGCGGACGGACTGTGAATTCTGGGCGATCCGGGAGGAAGAGAAGAAACTGCTCTGCCAGATGATGGAGTTGGATGAATGTCTTGTCCGCCGCTCCTTTGTCACCCTCGACGAAGACGGCAACATCCTAACTGCCCAGGGACCATTATCCTTCTTTCTGGAAAAGATTGTACGCAAGCGCATCCGCAAGCGGATCGTGATGGTGGAGGTCGGGCTTCTGGGAGAAAAGCGCAGGATAGAACTGGGGATCCGTCTGCCGGAAGATAAGTAAAAGAAAGGAACCAAAACACAAAAGCATGAATCAATTTGAGCAATACAAGCGCCTGATCAAGCTGGGATTTGCCCTGATATTGGTCGCGCTTCTGACAGGACTCTACGGCGTCATCTGGATCAACTGGTATAATAAGATCATCTGGGCGCCGTTCTTCCGCAGGGGTAACTGGATGATGATATTCATCTACGGACTCCTGCTTATTTTCTTTATGCAGCTGTACGGGGGATTTAAGATAGCGCTCCTGAAACGGGGCAATCTGATCTACTCGCAGATACTGGCGGTGGTATTTACCAATATCATTACCTATTTCCAGATCAGCGTGCAGGATAAGAAATTTACGGCACCGGCGCCACTGGTGGTCAATTTGATAGGGGCGGTCATCATCATCCTCGCGTGGACGATGACATTTCTCTGGCTGTACCGGGGCATGTTCCCGCCGAGAGAGTTGCTGCTGATCTCCGGCGATCACTCGGATTATCATTTGATTGAAAAAATGAATGCGCGGGAAGATAAATACATAATCAGCCAGATTGTCAGCTACCACGAAGGACCGGAACGCATCAAAGCGGAGATCGCCAAATACGATAGTGTGATTGTCGGAGATATACCGGCGCATGAGCGAAACTATATCATAAAATATTGTTTCGGTCAGAATATCCGGACATACAGCGTTCCGAAAATATCGGACATTCTGCTTCGCAGCTCGGTGGAACTGAATCTGTTTGATTCGCCGCTGCTCCTGTCGCGGAATAATCAGGGACTGCAGATAGAGCAGGAAATTATGAAACGGATCATCGACATCGTCGGATCACTCATCGGAATCGTAATTACGATTCCGATTTTTTTGATTGTAGGAATCTGTATTAAGATGACCGACGGCGGTCCGGTGATTTACCAGCAGACGCGCCTTACAAAAAACGGAAAGAAATTCCAGATATATAAATTTCGTACCATGGTGCAGAACGCGGAAGCAGATGGAAAGGCACGGCTGGCAAGCGAAGGAGATCCGAGAATCCTGCCGATCGGACGGGTGCTGCGGGCAACCCGCCTGGATGAGCTGCCGCAGATCTACAATATCTTAAAAGGCGATATGTCCATCGTAGGTCCGCGCCCGGAACGTCCGGAGCTGGCGGCAGAACTGGAAAAAGAGATACCGGAATTTTCATTCCGCCTGCAGGTCAAAGCAGGTCTGACCGGCTACGCGCAGGTGTATGGAAAATATAACACGACCCCTTATGACAAGCTGAAACTGGACTTGACGTATATACGCAACTATTCAGTGCTGGAAGATCTGAAGCTGATTATCATGACGCCGAAGATTATGCTGATGAAGGAGAGTACGGAAGGGGTTAAAGAAGAACAGAAATAACGGAATAAAAAGCTATAAACAGGAAATAAGACATGGAAAAACAACCAGATATACGCATTTTTATTGCCTGCCATAAGCCGACCTATGTACCGGAAAATCCAATTTTTTATCCGGTACAGGTGGGAACGGCGTTGACGGAAAAACGTCTGGAACATATGGCATATCGAGATAATGAGGGCGATAATATATCCGGGAAAAATCCGGATTACTGTGAATTGACGGCACAGTATTGGGCTTGGAAAAATATAGACTGTGACTATTATGGATTCTTTCATTACCGCCGCTATCTGACGTTTCACAGGGTCTGCCCCGTGATGGCGAGTGGACGAATCCTTGGAAAACGCCAGCATCCGTATATAGAGCTGGATTCCGTCTGGGACGATCTGACACCATATTGGATGGAAGCCGAGTGGATGGCGCAGCAGATCATGAAATACGATCTTCTGACCGTTTACCGAGAGCGGATCAATACGACGGTATACCGCCAGTACTGCCAGTATCATGAAGCAGAAGAACTGAATCATATGCTGGAGATTGTAAACCGGGTTTACCCGGAATATACAGATTCGGCAAAGGCATATATGAGTTCCAAAGATATTTATTATATGAATATGTATATCATGAAAAAAGAGCTGTTCCATACCTATATGGAATGGCTTTTTACACTTTTAGATACATTCGAGCAGGAGAGAAAAGAGATAAACAAACCGCAGGAACCAAGGCTGTATGGCTATCTTGCGGAGCGGTTGTTTGGTATCTTTTACTTTTACCAGAGGAAGAAAGGCCTACAATGTGCCGAGCTTCCTTATCTTAAATTCTATCATACTGAACCGGGAAAGGAGGAGGAAGTATCGAATATACGGGAGTTTCGTTTAAAACCGACCAACTTAAAAATTAAAATAGATATGCGTAAGTTAAACCGTCTGTTTCCGGCAGGAAGTTTCCGGCGGGTATTGCTGCGCGGTTTTTTTTTGAAATAAAAGCAAAATCGAAGAAAGAGGAAAAGATATGAATTTGTTTTTAAAACGACTGGGCGGATTTTATAAGTACCGTTTCCTGATGCAGCAGCTTGTAACAAAAGATATTAAGCTGAAATACCGGAGAAGTTTTCTGGGATACCTGTGGAGTATCCTGAATCCTCTGATGGTTATGGTTATCATGGTAATCGTATTTTCCAATATGTTCCGGTCTGATATTGTCAATTTTCCGGTATACCTGATTATCGGACAGACGCTTTATAACTTTATGAGTGAATCAACCACACAGGCGATCTTCTCCATTATCGGAAATGCGTCATTGCTGAAAAAAACCTACGTGCCGAAATATGTATTTACCGTATCTAAAATTACAAGTTCCTTTGTAAATATGGTATTTGCACTGGGGGCGCTAGTGATCGTATTTGTGGTATGCCGGGTTGTTCCGAATGTTTTTTATCTATTTATTCCGGTAATTCTTCTGCAGGAATATCTGTTCTGCCTGGGACTGGGAATGCTCTTGGCGCAGGGGTGTGTATTCTTCCGCGATATACAGCATATTTATAACGCAGTATTGACCGCATGGATGTATCTGACTCCATTATTTTATCCGATTACCCTGCTTCCGGAGGCGCTGCGGAAACTGGTTATGACGTTAAATCCGATGTATTTCTATATCACGCAGTTCCGTCAGATCGTGCTGGAATGCCGGATGCCGGATCCGTACCTGATTCTGGCTGGATTTGTGGCAGCCGGAGTGGCACTTCTGGTTGGAGTGTGGGCATTCTTAAAGACGCAGGATAAATTTATCTTATATATCTAGGAGGCAGAAATGGCATCGGACAAAGACACAATCATAAAAGTAACAAATGCGGCGGTCCGTTTCAATATGGCTTCCGAGCGCATTGATAATTTGAAAGAATATTTTGTAAAACTGATCAAACGCGAGCTGATGTTTCAGGAATTTATGGCTCTGAAAGATATCAATTTTGAGGTAAAACGCGGCGAAGCGTGGGGCCTCATCGGAACGAATGGTTCCGGTAAATCGACACTTTTAAAGCTGATCTGCGGTATTCTGAAACCGTACCGCGGCACGGTAGAAGTGAGAGGAAGCATTGCACCACTGATCGAGCTGGGTGCCGGATTCGACGGGGAACTGACGGCGACAGAAAACATTTATTTAAATGGCGCCGTTCTCGGTTACAGCAAGGAATTTATGGATGCGCATTATGATGAGATCGTCGAATTTGCAGAACTCAAAGATTTCATGAATATGCCGATCAAGAACTATTCATCCGGTATGGCGGCGAGACTGGGATTTGCGATCGCGACGATCGTGCAGCCGGAAATCCTGATTGTCGATGAAGTGCTGGCCGTCGGAGATGCGGCATTTCAGGAAAAATGTCAGGAACGTATGCATCATATGCTGGAAAATGGTACGACGCTTTTGTTCGTCTCCCATACGATGGCAACGGTGCGGCAGCTCTGCGATCACGCGATCTGGCTGAATAAAGGCGATGTGGTCATGCAGGGAGAGGCAGAGAGCGTCTGCGATGCTTATATGGAAAGCCTGAATCTGCCGGAAAACGCATAAAAATCCCGCAAAATGCTGTAGATGAAAGGAATGTAATATACATGGAAAAACAAGCAGGACAGAACCCGGATATTCGGATCTACGTGGTCTGCCACAAACCGGCCTATGTGCCGGAAACCCCATATTTATACCCGATTCAGGTAGGAACGGCACTCTCCGGAAAAAAACTTCCGGGGATGCTGCATGACGATGAGGGAGACAATATTTCCGAACGGAATAAGACATACTGTGAGCTGACGGCCCAGTATTGGGCCTGGAAAAACGAAGAGGCGGATTACTATGGATTTTTCCATTATCGCCGCTATCTGGCATTTGACCCGTCGCTCAATAAAGATGATGGATGGGGAAATATCGCCTATGACCGCATCTCAGAAGAAGCGATCGAGGAAATGAAACTTCAGCCGGAGATTATGCGCGATCTGATCACAAAATATGATGTGATCAGCGTCCGTGGCCGCCGATATCCGCGGATCAAAACAGAAGGAAAACCGATGGATGTGTACCATGAATATGGCATGGTTCCTTTCCAGCACCGGAAAGATCTGGATATTACCCTGCAGATCTTAAAGGAAAAATATCCGGCATTTGCACAGACAGCAGATTCATATATGCAGTCCGAAACCGCCCATGAGTGCAACATGTTCATCATGAAAAAAGAGATCTATAAAAATTACTGTGCATGGCTCTTTGACATCCTTTTTGAGGCAGAAAAACGGATAGACAGTACCTGGTACAGTGTGGAAGAATACCGGGTGATGGGATATCTGGCAGAACGCCTTTGCGGCATCTACTATGAATGGCTGAAAACACAGCCGGGAATCCGGGCAGGAGAATTGCCGAAAACCCTGTTCAAAGAGACAGCGCCGAAAGCGGTTCTGGAGCCGGTTTATCCAGCAGGCGTGCCGATCGTATTGTCTGCCAATGATAAATTTTCACCGTATCTTGACATCATGATCCGCTCGGTGATCGCGAATGCCTCACCGGAGAGAGAGTATGACATCATTATTCTGTACAACGACATTTCTGAGAAAAATCAGCATCTGATTTCCATGGCAGCCAGGGACAAACATAATATATCGATTCGTTTCATCCGAGTATGTGAATACTTCAATGCGGGCAAATTATTTGTCGATCAGCACTTGTCCGTAGAGACATATTACCGCCTGATTATTCCGGAGATCATGCCAAATTACCATAAGATCCTCTATTTGGACTGTGACATGGTGGCCGATCATGATGTGGCAGAATTGTATGATTTTGACTTGAAGGGAGCCGTGATTGGAGCGGCTAAAGATATTGATGTGGCAGGACAGCTGAATCTGAACCAGAACAACTGGCAGACCTATGCGACCGAGACACTGGGACTGGACAGTCCGTATGACTATTTCCAGGCGGGCGTCCTAATTCTTGATCTGGACGGACTTCGCAGGACGATGAGTTCGGAAGACATGATTCAGATGGCATTGACACATTCCTATCGCTGTCACGATCAGGATATCCTGAATATCGTGTGCAAAAACAAGGTAACCTACTTACCGCAGCAGTGGAACACCCTGATGGACTGGCAGGAGATAGGACGCAGCCGTATGGATATTCTCAAGATGGCACCGAGACAGATCTATGAAGCATACACACAGGCGAGAAAACGCCCGTATCTGATCCATTTCGCTGGATACCAGAAACCTTGGGATGTGGTGGACTGTGATTTTGCGGAATATTTCTGGGAGTATGCGAAGCTGTCGCCGTATTATCCTCAAATTATTCTTGAACTTAAAGAACGGTATTCTATAAGTAAACAAGGGAAAAAACAAGGATACATGGAAAAATTGATGAATAATGTAGAGCTACGTAAATTGGCAAATAATTTTTTTCCGATTGGAAGTAGAAGAAGAGAGTTGATAAAAAAGTATTTCACGAAAAGATAAAAACTATGGGAAAGGAAAAATGATTTTTAATACTGAAAATCATAGAGATAGATATGGAAAAACAAGAAAAAGCTTTGCTGACAATTATTGTACCGGCATATAATGTGGAAGCCTATATAGAGGAATGTTTAAATAGTTTGGTGAATCAAACTGTAAGAAATCATAAAATAATTATTGTGAATGATGGTTCAACAGATAAGACAGAAGAAAAATGCTTAAAATATAAAGAGGAATATGAGGAATTAATTACATATGTTTATCAAGACAATAAAGGTCTTGGTGGAGCGAGAAATACAGGAATGCAGTATGTAGATACACCTTATTTGACTTTTTTAGATAGTGATGATTGGTTGAGCATAAAATTTGTGGAGAAGTTTTCGAAATTAATGGAATGGACGGATGAAAAACCAGAAATGGTTTTTACACTTCCATGGGTATTTGATTCAGTTACAAATCGCATTCTTTCATGGAAAGATAAGGAAATATATGACAGTATTTTTGAAGTAAAAGAAAATAAATCATACGTTAAAACTAATGTAAGAAAAAATCCAGAATTATATAAGTTGGAAGTTAGTTCGTGTAGAAAAATTTATAAAACAGAGTTTCTTGAAGATAATAAATTTTTCTTCCCAGAAAAATTAAAATGGGAAGATGTTCCGGGACATTTTTATTTGTTGAATAAAGCAAATACTTGTATGGCATTACCAGAGGTTGGATTTTTCTACCGCACTAATCAAGGGGGACAAATAACTTCTGGAGGAGGAAAGACACGATTAGATATGGTTCCGATTTTCGAACAATTATTAAAAGTGCAAGAAGAAAATAATTTTATTGAAATTGAAAGAGCCTATGTTTTAAGACTGATATTGGATTTTTCTTTATGGAGTGTTGAAGCTACAAATGTAGAATACGTAGTTGAACTGTTAAATAAACTACATATTTTCTGGAAAAAAATAGATAAAAATGATTTACAATTTTATTTAGATAATTTATCTCAAAATAAAGAAGTGGAAAAAGGATTTGTGGCTTCTCTGATGAGTGAAAACTATTTGAAATTAAAAGAGTATGATGAAAGATATGACGTAATGAGAAAATATTCAAGAGTATTTAATAAAGATGGAGAAAAGAGAAATATTATTAAAGGTGGTCTGAAATGTGTTCAAGAACATGGATTAAAATACACAATATCATGGGCGCTTGAAAAAAGCCAATTAAGATAAGACAAGGATTTATGTGTTAATACGCATATAATATTTATATAGTTGAAATAAAATTATTATGAGGAGAATAGAAGCAAAATGAATGAAATGCTCTTTTTTTTGAATAAACATATAGAAATCACAAAAACAGTTTTTTGGATTCCAGATAAACACTATTTTACGAGAGCAATAGAAATTTTGGAAAAAACATCCATTAAAAATGTATTGATTATTAGTTTAAGAGATGGGGACAAGATTAAACAGCTTGTTCAAGAATATAAAAATCATCATAAAATGGAAAACTGGAATTTAGAGTACGCAAATGTGGATGATTTTTTTGGAGAATCAGAAGAAAATTGGGCTTTATGTGTGGAACAAGTTGAACCGGAATTTTTAATTGAAGCAATTAAATGGAATCCAAAATACTTTTTAGCAGACATATTTGAAACTTATCTTGGAGCTTTCAAATTGTGGGAATTGTTTAGAAAGAGTACTTCATATATTCAAATAAAAACTATTAGAAAAAAGAAAGAACCGCAAGTATTATATTGGGAAAAAGAGGTAGATAATGATGTTGAATTAAGTGTTATTTTCCCAATGTATAATGTGGCTTCATACTTAGATCAATGTATAGAGAGTGTTATAAAATGGAAGGCACCATATGTGGAATTCCTTTTTGTAAATGATGGTTCTCCGGATAATTCAAGAGAGCTCGTATTAAAATGGGCTCAGAAAGATAGTAGAGTTAAGCTATTAGATAAAGAAAATGGAGGATGTGCGTCTGCCCGTCAATATGGATTGGAAAGAGCAAGGGGTAAATATATCGGATTTATAGATCCGGACGATTTTATAGACGAAAGTATGTTTAGAAAACTGTTGAGAGCAGCGATGACAGGATCATATGATGTAAGTTACTGTGGATATAATGAATATTATGAAAACACAAAAAAAACAAATAGGGTTGAAGATGTTCTTGGATGGCCATACTGTGATGGAACAACGGATCAGAGAAAAATATGGGATTTAATAATACATTGCAGAGTTGCTATTTGGCGTGGAATTTATAAAAAAGCTTTTTTGGAAAAAAATCAAATTCATTTTTATACAGATTTACGCCGGTTCGATGATCTTCCATTTAAAATAGAAATATTTGCAGCAGCGCAATCTATAGTTACAGTGCAAGATTATCTATATTATTATAGATTGGAAAGACCAGGGCAGGATGTTTCTGCAAATGATGAACGCTTGTATGTCCACTTTGATATATTTAAATATTTGGACAAATCAATAGGGGAGAAACGTAATCAGATATTGAATGATTGTTTACAGCTTAGTAAAATTCAAACACATTTATATGCATTGAAAAAAATAAAATCAGAATATAAGAAAACTTATTTGAAAAAAGCCCAATTAGATTTAGATGTAATGAGGGATGGAAGTAGAACATATAAACTTGCGTTAAAGCATTTGGGAGAAGAAAATGCGAAACTGTATAAGGCTATAATGGAAAATAATGTTGGAATGTTTGAATGAGATGATTCAGGAGCGTTAAATATTGTTGGAAAGTGGATGTTTGACATTATGGCTAATTGGAAAGATTATAGAAAAAGCAAGAAATAAATTGGATTTTATATGTAATGAATTTAATCAATAGAGAGGAAAAATATGTGTGGAATAGTAGGGTACACAGGAGATAAACAGGCAGCCCCAATTCTTCTGTCTGGATTAGAAAAATTGGAATACAGGGGATATGATTCGGCTGGTTTGGCAGTTAGAGATGGGAAATTATTACCTGAAATTGTAAAGGCGAAAGGCAGGCTGATTGCTTTAAAAGAAAAAACAAATGATGGAAAGGCAGTAAGTGGCTGTTGTGGTATCGGTCATACCAGATGGGCAACACATGGTGAACCGTCGGAGTTGAATGCCCATCCTCATGCAACAGAAGACAGAGAGGTTGTAGGCGTTCATAATGGAATTATTGAGAATTATCAGGAGTTGAGAGAAAAACTGATAAAGAAAGGGTATTCTTTTTATTCCGATACAGATACGGAAGTGGCTGTCAAGTTAGTTCATTATTATTACAAAAATTATGTTCAGAACCCGATTGATGCATTAGCAAGAGCGATGACAAGAATTCGTGGTACATACGCTTTAGCATTTATGTTTAAAGATTATTCAGAAGAATTATATGTGGCTCGTCAGGACAACCCAATGATTTTGGGGCGGGGCGTAGAAGAATCATTTGTAGCGTCGGATGTACCGGCGCTTCTTCCATATACGCGCCAGGTTTATTATATTGGGAACCAGGAAATGGCTCGTTTGCATAAAGGAGAGATTACTTTTTACAATATCGACCAGGAAGTGATTGAAAAAGAACTGATTGAAATTAAGTGGGATGCAGAGGCTGCAGAAAAAGGCGGATATGAGCATTTCATGATGAAAGAAATTTATGAGCAGCCAAGAGCAGTTCGTGATACAGTCAATGCAGTTTTAAAAAATGGGAGAATTGATTTATCAGATGCAGGTTTAGAAGAGAAAACAATTCATTCGATTGAACGAATTTATATCGTAGCATGTGGTTCTGCGTATCATGCAGGAGTAGCGATGCAATATGTAATGGAGAAACTAGCAAGAATTCCAGTGCGTGTGGAGCTGGCGTCTGAATTTAGATATCGAAATCCGATTTTGGAAGAAAATAGTATTGTTGTTATCATCAGCCAGTCGGGAGAAACAGCGGATAGTTTGGCGGCTTTACGTTTGTCAAAAGAGCAGAAAATTCCAACACTTGCGATTGTGAACGTAGTCGGTTCAACAATTGCGCGTGAGGCAGATCATGTATTTTATACATTAGCTGGACCGGAGATTGCGGTAGCAACGACGAAAGCGTATAGTGCACAGCTGATTGCCGGGAATTTGTTGTCGATTCAGTTTGCTTATGCAAAAGGAAAACTGAATGAAAAGAGATATAAGGAACTAATAGAAGCGCTTCAGAAGCTTCCAGAACAAATTCAAAAAGTGCTGGATGATGAAAAAGAGCGAATTCAGTGGTTTGCTTCAAAATATGCAAATGCGAAAGATGTATTTTTTATCGGCCGCGGCATTGATTATGCTGTCAGCATGGAGGGAAGTTTAAAATTAAAAGAGATCAGCTACATCCACTCAGAGGCATATGCAGCAGGAGAATTAAAGCATGGAACGATTAGCCTGATTGAAGATGGTATTTTAGTAGTTAGTGTACTGACACAGAGCGAGCTGTATGAAAAGATGATCAGTAATATGGTCGAAGTGAAATGTCGCGGTGCTTATCTTGCAGCAGTGACAATGGCAGGAAATTATAAAGTAGAAGATACAGTAAATTTTGCTTTGTATATTCCAGAAACAGAAGAATGTTTTACTCCAAGTTTAGTAGTGATTCCATTGCAGCTTTTGGGATATTATGTAAGTGTTTCAAAGGGACTAGATGTGGATAAGCCGAGAAATTTGGCGAAGAGTGTGACTGTAGAGTGACGGAAGGAAAGAGACAAAAAAATGGATCGGAAAAGGTTAGTTTTAGGATATTTGATAATGTTGAAAAGAAAGCAAAGTAGATATCTGCAACTACGCTTTCTATGTGGAAATAACAATTATTAAAAACAGTTTTGATTATATGAATATTACGGTAAACAGTCTTTGAAGAGAAACTATAAACACTACTATTTTATAATATGAGGAATTACATAAGATTGAAATGCAAAAAATAATTATTAAAAAGAAAAGTGAAAATATAGATAGACATCGAAATGTGACGTTTTCTTGTTTAGAGGCAATAGCTATTATTATGGTAATTGATGATCATACAGGTAGACATATTGACATCTTGTCTAATGTATTTCCCTATAATTCTTTCTATATGCCACTGTTTGTTTTTATATCAGGATATTTTTATAAAAAAACAATTTATGTTAAAAACATAAAAAGCAAGATTATGCATTTGTTTGTTCCGTATATGATTTGTGCTTTGATTGGAAATGCGATTGCATATTTGTTGGATAAATGTAACATTGTACATTGGTATGAAAATATAAATGGTAAAAATTTATTACAATGGATAACGATTTGTCCTCCAAGTACAACAAGTGCTGGATGGTTTGCAATAATGTTAGTATGGGTTTCTATATCATATAGTATTATACAAGAAATAATTAATGTAAAAAATAAATGGTTTGACTATTTGGAATTACTTATACTGGTTGGAATTGGGATGAGTGCAGTATATTTTTGTATGGAAGGCTATAGTTTCAATTTAAAATATTTACCATGGTTGAGAATGCTGTTTTATCTTCAATTTTATCATTTTGGAATTGTGTTTAAAAAGTATTGGGAAATATATATTAAAAAAATGAGTACCTGTCTCCTATGCGGTATATGCATTTTTATTAATTTGTTACTAATTTATTTTTATGGATATGATATTAACTTTAGTGCATCGTGTTGGATGGCAAACTTTAATTCATATTATTTGCCAGTTATTACATCGCTCACGGGTATATTATTCTGGTATAAAATAATGCATGAGTTCTCTGAAAATTGGGGGGGGGTGGATTTTCAACAATCAATTTTTTTGCCAAAAATACATTTTGGATTATGGAGAGTCATTTATTTTTTATTAATATCCCTAGTTTTTATACATGGTATAAAAAAGTATTTCAAGGAATAACGTATTCGTCATTTGATCAAAAACTTTTTGAGAGTAGTCCATGGATGGGTTCTAATGGAAGTATAGTTGCTTTTTTTACTGGGGTGATTGGAAGTGCGATTTTTGTATGTATCATAAGATTTGGACAAAAGAAGGTAAGATTACTTAGTAACAAATATTTGAACAATATAGTGTGACAGTATTTTCGGAGGAATATATGAATACAACCATCATCATCATGGCTGCTGGCATCGGTTCGCGCTTCGGAACCGGCATCAAGCAGCTTGCAAAGATGGCTCCCAACGGGGAGATTATTATGGATTTTTCGATTTATGATGCGAAAGCAGCTGGATTTACCAAAGTTGTTTTTGTGATTCGAAAAGCAATCGAAGCAGAATTTAAAGAAGTGATTGGAAATCGCTTATCGAAAGTTATGCCAGTAGAATATGTCTATCAGGAATTGGAAAACTTGCCGGATGGATATGAAGTCCCTGCAGGGCGCGTGAAACCATGGGGAACTGGACAGGCAATTTTGGCTTGCAAGAGTGTGGTCAAAGAGCCATTTGTGATTATTAATGCAGATGATTATTATGGAAAAGAAGCATTTATAAAGCTTCATGATTTCTTGATTTCCGAGAATGAGAATAAAGAGAAGATGAACCTTGCCATGGCTGGATTTTCTTTGAAGAACACGCTGAGTGAGAACGGAACTGTAACTAGAGGTGTCTGTGTGGCAGATGCAAATGGATATCTGGAGAAAGTGATTGAGACAACGGGAATTCAGATAGTGGATGGAAAAATCCAGTGCGATAATGCGGAAGTCAGCAAATGGATTACATCAGATACAATGGTATCTATGAATATGTGGGCGGGATATCCAGATTTTTTGCAGTACATAGACGAAGGATTTACCAGATTTCTGGATACATTAGGAGAAAATCCGGAGAAAAAAGAATATCTTCTACCGAATATTGTAGCTGAATTGTTGGAAAAGAATTTGGCTTCTGTAAAAGTTCTGAATACATCGGATCGGTGGATTGGAATTACGTATAAGGAAGATATAGAACCGGCGCAGGAGAAGTTTCATCTTATGATAGAAGATGGTACATACCCGAAGGAGTTATGGAAGTAGTATGGTGGAAAAAGTAGATGTATATTCAGATAAGTCAAACGGTTCAAAAATATATGCGTTTGATTATTTACGTGTAATTGCACTGGTTATGATTTTATATGATCATTTGGGAGGCTTTTATAATCCTAATTGGATTGTAAAAAAAATAATAGATTTCTTTTTTGCAGTCCCGTTAGATATAATTCAAGATTTTGGCGCTTTTGGTGTTTCATTATTTTTTTTGCTTAGTGGTTTTTTGTTTACATATAACGGAAATTATAAAAATGAAGCAAAAAAGACTTTTAAAAAGACAATGAAAACCTATGTGGGATGTTTAATGGCATTTTTTTTGTTTTATATTCTACAAAGATTGACTTGGATAATAAAAACAACTTATTGGAGTCAATTTTCGACAAAACAATGGATTGAAAGTATGACTTTGGTTGGATATTTTACAGGTCATGGAGATGTCATTAATGGCACCACGTGGTTTTTAATTCCTTTGTTTTTATTTTATCTAGTAAGAATAGGATATGCATGGATTTATGAAAAAATAAAACCAGAGTATAACTTTTTATTTTTAGAATTATTTGTATTATTGATAATGTTTTTATTAAAAGGGTTTCATCTTTCGGTTTCCTCAACGTTAGTGTTCGTTTACATGCCTCTGATGGGAATGATTTTAGGAGAAATCTTTCGAAAAGAACGGCGAATTTCAATTTTTAATGGGATTTTATTGCTGATTGTAAATTATGTGCTTATGGTGATATGGTTTTGGGTATTTGCCAGAGAGTATCATGATACATATTGTTATTTTGTATCATTTATATACTCTCTTTTTTTAATTATAATATTTGCAATTTTTAAAGAACAATTCAAAAAGAGTCAGATGATAGATTTTTGCTGTAAGATCAGTTTGTCGGTGTATTTGATGCATATGACATTTGGAAGCTTTTTATTGTCGTTTTTTTTATATATAAGCATTCCGTTTTCATTGTCATTTGTTATAACTATAGCTGTGATTTTCTTGATTTCGTATATACATATGAATATATTAAGTCGGATTATAAGATAAAATTCAGAATGAGAATTTATAGCAATGAAACAAAAAAAGAATTTATATTTTAAATATGGAGTGAGTTTACTGGCAGCACTGGTAATCTCACTCTTCTTTTCGTATACGATTTTTAATGATATATTTGCCAGCCCTGTAAAAGAAGCAAGACTGGTCATTACAGCAACAGCTGAGCGAAATATCAAATCAGGTGGATCAGATATAAGGATTGTCCGAATTCTTCTGGATGGAGAGGAAGTCCCCTTTGATTCAATAGAAAAACAGGGGGACTGGAATCATGCAGATGGTGTCTGGATGGTGGTCAATCCGGACAGCCCGGCTACGCTTTCTTATACAGCAGAAAATGTGAAAGAGCTTCAGGTGGATTTCCAGATGCATGATGGCTCTGGTGTGGCAGAAGTTTGGTCTAATGATAAGAGAATCAGCCGCACAGATTTGTATACGACACGGGATATTTTACAGAGAATGCAGTCCGGATTCCGGGGCATGAGGGAGAATTTCCAAATGCAGAAGAGTATCTGACGCTGATTCGTGAGTCAGATGCGGCGATTCCGATGTTGATTGATTATTTTAGCAAGATAGAAGATCCAACGGTGATCGTATTCTTTGGGGATCATCAGCCGATGCTGGAAGAAAGTTTCTATGAGACGTTAGCAGGAAAGCCGCTGACGGAGTGGACACTTGCGGAAGCGCAGAGCCGCTATATTGTCCCATTTTTTATCTGGGCGAATTATGAGATCGATGCAGAGGAAAATGTATTTACCAGTGCGAATTTTCTCTCGGAACTGATGTTTGAAAAGGCAGGAATGAAACTTCTTCCATATCAGGAGTTTTTGAAGAGCGTGCGGGAAGAGATCCCAGCGATGGATGGAAGTTCTTGGCGTGATGCGGATGGAAATTGGGAAGTGCTGGATACCAGTCAGCCGATTTTGGAGGAGTATTGGAGATTGCAGTACCGGAACATGTTTGATAAGAAGATTCATTATTGATGCAGGAGGTGTCTGAATGGAGAAGCAGATGAATCGGAAGAGACAGTTGAATGAGAGGGAACAATTGAAATCGCTTCGTAAGGCCCTTCTGGTTACCCACGTCAGCGGCTTTGTCCCGCAGTTTGAGATGAATAATGTGCGTATCTTACAGAGCATGGGATATGAAGTTCATTATGCTTCGAATTTTAATACGCCGTCCTATGGGACGGATAATCACCGTCTGGATGGAACGGGGATTATCTGCCATCAGATTGATTTTGTGCGGAGTCCGTTTGACAAGCGGAATTTTCAGGTGTATCGTCAGATGGTTGAGCTGATGCGCAGGGAAGATTTTTCGCTGGTGCACTGCCACACGCCGATGGGAGGGGTGATGGCGCGTCTGGCGGCACATGTGACGGGGACAGGCCCGGTGATTTATACGGCCCATGGATTCCATTTTTTTAAAGGGGCGTCATGGAAGAACTGGCTGTTTTATTATCCGATGGAAAAGTTTTTATCGAGGTATACGGATCAGCAGATCTGTATTAACCGGGAGGATTATGAACTGGCGAAGCGGAAATTCCATGCGAAGTATGTAGATTATGTGCCGGGAGTGGGGATAGATCGTTCTCAATTTCGCCTTCTTGGGGATAAAGAAAGGCAGAGGAAGAGAGAAAGGCTGGGGGTGCGGCCTGATCAGGTGGTGCTTCTGACATCCGGGGAGATGATACCCAGGAAGAATCAGGAGGTTCTGTTCCGGATGCTTACCAGAATGAAGGATGAGCCGGATCGTAGTGCATATGAAAAGCTGCATCTGCTTTTGTGCGGACATGGAGAATTGAACGAGCATCTTCATGGGTTGGCGGACAGGCTTGGAATTGCAGATCATATATCGTTTTTAGGATACAGGGAAGATATGCTGGAGATCTTTGGAGCTTCGGATATCTTCCTTTTTCCATCCTTTCAGGAAGGGCTGCCGCGGGCGATGCTGGAGGCGATGGCAAGTGGGCTTCCGGTGATCTGTTCGGAGATTCGGGGCAATACGGATCTGATGGGAGATAGCTGGACCCTGTCGGCGGATCGGAAAAGAAAGCTTTGCCCGGGCGGGATCATGCTTAGCCAGCTTCAGGATGCGGATGTCTGGGCGGAAGCTCTTGAGGATATGCTGTCCAGGAAGAATTGCTGGAAAGAGATGGGTGAAGCCTGCATCCAGCGAAGCCAGGAATTTAGTCTGGATACAGTGGAAAAGAAGATGAGGGAGATCTATGGACGTTTTGCAGAAATGGAATAGAAGTATACCGGATGGAAATGGGACGGCAGCGGCGGTCTTATTTTTTTTGCTTTTTATATTTTTGAAACAATTTTATTTATTCCCTTCTGGGGGGATGGAGGCGGCGGATGTATGTCTGTTCGCCTCTTTTTTTATGCTGTTATGTGACTGTATGAGAAGAAGACCGGAACGTCTTTTTCAGCTGAAGACAGAAGGACTGTTTTATGTGTTTCTGGCATTTGTTTTGGTGATTAATACATATTATGGGATTCGTCTTGGTCGTGGTGAATTTTCTAAGTATACTTGCTTTTGGATCTTCAATGCCTGTGCTATCTGGAGTTTCTGCTATCTGGCGGAATATGGCGGAAAAGCTTTTTTGACCGGGATTAATCGTGTGGTTAAGGTGAATATCGGAGTGCAGCTGCTGATATATCTGACGGGGCGCGGACGTATCTTCCGGGAATACTGGGGTGCGGTTCGCTATCAGGGAACCTTTAATGATCCGAATCAGCTGGCGTTTTTCCTGTTTATGATGATATTGCTTTTGTATCTGTACCGGTGCCGGTTTGGGGATCGGAGCTTTCCTGTGTTTTATGTGCTGGCACTGCCGGTGATTGCGGCATCGAAGTCTACGGGAATTTTGCTGGGAGTTTTGATTTTTACGGTTCTGGCTGTTTTGCATGCCCTGTACCGGGTGGGATGCAGAAAAGGTGTGTCTATGAAAGTGTGGACTCTGGGAATCGTCATCGGAGTGGTTCTGTTTGGCCTGTTTTTGTGGTGGATATGGCCTGCAGCGGATTTTGATGTGAAGACGGTGGATTATAACATGTTGACGCGGATTCAGGAGAAGATATGGAAGGTGGCTCATGGCGGTCTGCTGGGACTTTTTCTGGATCGCGGAATGGAGAAGCTTGTGCTGTATCCGCAGTATCTCCTGTATGGAGCCGGGGAAGGCGGATTTGACCGGTTTACACTGGCTAGTCAGGTGAATGAGATTCATTGCTGCTTGTTCAGCGTGATGTTTTGTTATGGTCTGATTCCGACTCTATGCCTGCTAGTCTGGCTTGGGCGGAAACTGCGGTACGCAGATGCGGCCATGGCTTGTGCAGTGATGGGGCTTCTGGCGGAGAGCTTTTTCCTTGTGAATTACCGACAGCCGATGTTTTGGATGATACTGTTGTATGGGAGTGTGGTGCGTATGGATGGGGATGGAGAACGAACATCCATTCCTGTTGCAGAATAAACTGTGAAAATTAGTAGAAGGATGACTGCGGGGTCATCCCTCTATATTACGTTTACATATTTTGGTAGTAATGTAAGTGCAACCTTGAAAGTTTTCTGGTAAAGAACCGAACGGAGACGATAGAAGTGAGTATATTTGATATATAAAGGCGATGGCAGGAATAACAACAGATACAAGAGGACCCCGAATAACAAAGGATCCTTTTTTAAAACCAAATGATTGGTTCATTTTAAGTTTGCCTCATAGAGTGCAATGGAGTATTAATAAGGTATTGTGTCCAAATTGAGAGTTTGTTTTGGGGAATACTTGAAGCTGACGGGATATTCTTGTTTAAATTGTCGTTGTATGTTATAAATAAATCACAAGAATAACAACACGTGACAAGGAGAAAAACCAACATGTACGATTATTTAATAGTAGGCGCCGGTCTCTACGGTGCCGTATTCGCCCATGAGGCGAAGAAAGCGGGCAAGAAGGTTCTGGTGATTGACCGCCGCCCGAATATTGCAGGAAATGTGTATACAGAGCCGATGGAGGGCATCCAGGTTCACAAGTATGGCGCGCATATTTTCCATACGAATAATAAAGAGGTCTGGAGTTATGTGAACCAGTTCGCGGAGTTTAACCGTTTTACAAACTCCCCAGTGGCGAATTACCACGGCGAGCTGTATTCTCTGCCGTTCAATATGTACACGTTCAACAAGATGTGGGGTGTCGTGACTCCGCAGGAGGCAGCGGCGAAGATCGAGGAACAGCGCAAGGCAGCAGGCATCACCGAGCCGAAGAACCTGGAAGAGCAGGCGATCAGCCTGGTTGGCACGGATATTTATGAGAAGCTGATCAAGGGCTATACACAGAAGCAGTGGGGAAGAGAGTGCAAGGATCTTCCATCCTTCATCATCAAGCGTCTTCCGGTTCGTCTGACCTTTGACAACAATTATTTTAACGCCCTGTATCAGGGAATCCCGGTTGGCGGCTATACGAAGATGGTTGCCAATATGCTGGACGGCATCGAGGTTCGCCTGGAAGAGGATTATTTTGAGAATAAGGCTGATTGGGATGCGATGGCAAAGAAAGTAGTTTACACCGGTGCGATCGATGCGTATTTTGAGTATTCGTTGGGCGTTCTGGAGTATCGTTCTGTGCGCTTTGATACCGAAGTGCTGGATATCCCGAATTTCCAGGGCAATGCGGCAGTGAACTATACAGATGCGGAGACTCCGTGGACGCGTATTATCGAGCATAAATGGTTTGAGTTCGGCAAGGATGCCGATGGCAATGATCTGCCGAAGACGGTCATCAGCCGTGAGTACAGTTCTGAGTGGAAGTTAGGCGATGAGCCGTACTATCCGGTCAATGATGCGAAGAATGGCGCGCTGTATGAGAAGTACAAAGAGCTGGCCAAGAAGGAAGAGAAGGTGATCTTTGGCGGCCGTCTGGGCGAGTACAAGTATTATGATATGGATGCGGTGATTGCTTCGGCGTTGGAGCTGGTGAAGAAAGAGCTGTAGGAGAATTTTTGATTTTTATCCGGATCGGCGGATGGTTTCGGAATTATGAAATGGATGGGAAGCTATCTGCTGATTTAGATAAAATGGTGAAATGAAAATTGCAAATTTTTAAATTGCTAAAAAATTGCAATTTCGCTTGAATCTTACGGATTATAATGTTATATTATATATAAAGGATGCCACCGATAGACGGTGTGGTTCCCTAGTGATTAAGACAAGAAAATAGCCGCAATCGTGTCAGGATGGGCGGCTATTTTTTTGCGCTTTTTTCTACATCTTTGCCAAGTGAATATCCGGCTTTGAAGCAAGTTGCGCCGAAACTCAAAATCGCTAGTACAATTCCAATGATTTCCATATGGCATCCCTCCTCTCAGGTAGATTCCCTTGCAGGTATCTATGTAATCAGAGGGTACGCAGCCCTCTGAAAGAGGACCAAGCCGCCTACCGTGTTATGGTGGCATCCATAGATTGATTGTATCACATTTCTTTTAAATTCGAAAGTTTTTTTGCACTGTTTAAATAAAAAAATGCACATATTATTTTTGCGTGGGCATCAATTTCTCCAAATCCTCCATCATCCTCCCCAAATCCCGTTCCACCACCTCATACACCAGTACATCCGGCTTATTTTCGTCCAAAAATTCCGGCTCGAATGCCTGCCAGTGATAGAAATCGGTATGCGCGAAGTATTTCGGCAGTCCTGCCAGTAGGGCAGTGCCGAAGGAGTCGCGGTAGATCGTGATGCGTCGCGGGTCGGGCGCCTGGTCTGCTGAGATGTGGGCGATGTTGCCATCGTCGGAGGCACTGTCGTAGTGGATGGTTACATTGTTTCGGTAACCGGATACATCTGCTTTGGTATCGTCGCACATGGATTCTGGCATGTGGAACAGGTTCGCCAGATCGCCCGGATCGCGCGGCTCATAGGTGACAGTGACGTCCTCGATCGGCGTGGAGGTGCCGCCAGCGGCATCGATGATCTGCCCGGAGACGAGAAATCCGGCAGCATCGTTCCAGTGGGTGTCGGTTTTGAAATACCACTGATAGTCCCGGCGGTTTTTGAGCTCCGGGTATGGATTGACAACTGGGACATTTGTGTGTATTTCCAGATAATCGAGCAGTTCACTGCGGCGGGTAGGTCCGTCCGGTGCGGTGAAGCCATCCGGGAGGAATTCGCTGTATACGCCTTCTTTATTGGGAGCACACAGGAAGATAAATTCGGTGCCTTTTTCTTCCCAGGCGTCGTGGACGGTCTGGAGTTTGTCTGCCAGCATCTGGAGTTCCCCGGCGGAAAAACGGTTGGTGCCGAGGAAGTCCTCGACAGAGCTTCCGAGCGTGTAAAAGTACCAGCCATCTTTTCCGGTGATGACGTCCTGCGAGTCTCCGAACTGGAATAAGGAGAGGTTTAAGCGGGCGTTCAGGCTTAAGAAGCGGTTGCGGAACGCCGCGTGGTCGTTGATCCAGTCCTCAACACCGGATGGAAAGGTATCGATGGTTTCCAGCGACAGAGTTGGAAATGCCGCCAGACTGCGGTTTTCGCCGGTGCCCTCATCGGCTGTGGTTTTCAGGATAGGAAACAGCAGGTTGGGGGAGAGGATGCAGGCGAAGAAGACTGCGATCATGATATGAGTGCGTTTCATAGGATAAAGTCCTCAATTCATAAATTTTTATTCATTTCTTGAATTTTCCGTAGTGTTTATGGTTTCATTGATAGCATTTTCGGAAGATTCGCCGTTTACCTCTTTTTGAATAGTAGCTTCTTCCGGTATATTTGTTTTTTTCAGTTCATCGTCCTTTTTCGGCTTTTCAGCCGCTTCGGAAGCATCGGTTTCTTCTATTATTTCTGCGTCCTCAACCGCCTTCTCTGTCGTTTTCTCCACCAAATCAAACGCCACCTGTGCCTTAAACAGATCTCCATCGATATACAAACTAAACTGCCCTTTCTGCAGTTCCGTTAGATCTTTGGCGATCGATAATCCCAGTCCGCTTCCCTCGGTGGTGCGGGCGACGTCGCCGCGCACGAAACGTTCGGTCAGCTCGTCAGCACGGATGTTGAGCGGATTGGCAGATATATTTTTGATGGTGAAGACTGCCTGGCCAGCAGTACCGGTCTCTGGATTTCCGGGAACGCGGGCGAGGTCTACGTAGACCCGGCTGCCCTCCATCGCATATTTGCAGACGTTGTTGTACAGGTTTTCAAGCACGCGCCACAGGCGGCGTCCATCGGCGCGGATCATCAGCGGTTCCCGCGGGGCATTGATGATGAGCTGCAGATGTCTGTCATCCAGTTTTTCTTCAAATTCGCCGTTGGTCTGAAATGCCATCTGGACGAGGTCAATGTCGGTAAATTCAAGCTTCACATTGCCGGAGCTTGCCTTGGATGCCTCGACGAGGTCTTCAATCAGTGTTTTGAGACGCTGTGATTTCTGGTCGAGCACATCGAGATAGGCGTTGATCCGCGCATCTTCAATATGTTCCCGTTTCATTAGGTTTACATAATTTATAATCGAGGTCAGCGGCGTTTTGATGTCGTGTGAGACGTTGGTGATCAGGTTGGTTTTGAGGCGTTCGCTCTTCATTTTCTCCTGAAGGGCGGTTTCAAGACCGGAACTGATGTTGTTGAGTCCCTCTGCCAGCGTGAGCTCCGGTCCGTCAAATTCATCGAGGTTAAGCTGGTAGCTGGTTTCTCCGGTGGATAGCTGCTGGACGGCGTCGCGGATGGATTCCTGTTCGATTGCCTGCCGGAACAATATGTAAAAGATCCACAGGTTAAACAGCAGAAATACCAGCACAGTCAGACCTGTCAGCAGGTAAACAACGTATAAACTTGCATACACGCGGTCCCAGAAATACCAGGCAAGGCTGATAAGCGCTGTGTTGATTGCAAGATAGAGAACAAATCCGATGCCGAGACGGCTGCGGAAGTTCTGGCGTGTTTTGAGGATCGCCATTTTTTTCTGGAACCGGCAGATCAGGCTAGAGGTCCACAGGGTACCGGCGCGGTAGCGGCGCAGGAGGCTGAAAAAGAGCAGCAGTCCGCCCAGATACAAGACCAGCGCCTGCAGGCTGTGATCGGAGAAGTACCAATACTGCGATGGAATGACCAGATGCAGGATGCGGACAAGAATCAGGTCGCTCACAACCAGGGCGATCGCGGTCATGGCGGCAAAAAAAACGATGCCGGTCTCGGTGCCGCTCTTGTCGAAGCCGTGCAGTGTCACGTCGAAGCTGCGGTAACTCTGGTAGCCGGACACCCGGAACAGAAACAGGAAGCTCAAAAGCAGTCCGATCGTTGCGAAGATCGTCAGTGCAAATCCGGTCAGATACAGGTGCTGCCGGTGCAGGTATGCGGTATGCGCCCGTGCGTAAAGGTCAGTGGCTGGATAATTTGTATCGATTCCGACCAGCAGATAATAGTCGCTGCCGGTGTACGGGTTATTGGATGCCAGTGCGGAAATGCTGCTGAGCGGGATCGCTTTCATGTTGGTATCGTAGAAAACGGAATTGCCCGGCAGATACGCGTAGCGCCCGTATTCCTTGACATTTTCCAGCGTCAGGGAATCGGTGTTTGTAAACTGGGTTGTTTCGTTCTGATCCGAATCCGGCTCCGTGTACTGGATTTTAAAATGCAGGTTGGACGGATTGGCGACGAAACGGTTATACACTGTGTAATAACGATGCAGTGTGTCCATGATCTCGACCGCTGCGTCCTCCAATGTGCTGCGCTTCCGGCTGGCAGAACGGTAGCTGTAGATCCGCTGCGGCTCCTGAACCGACCATTCGACGTAGCCTTCGCGGCTCTTGACGCCGTCTTTCGGTTCGGAAAGCTTCTGGCAGTTAAAGTCGTCGTCGAGCTGGTACCCCATGGATTCCAGATAGGAAATCAGGGAGGACAGGGAGAAATTTTCGGTCTCGCTTGGTCCAAAGGTCATTTTGAGCATCCGGCGCGAGAGGTCAATCGAGCTGTCGGCGCCGAAGACGTCCTGATAGTCCATATATAGGAAGATATCGTTCAGATCGCTATTAAATTGTGTGTTAAATTCCGCGGTGTCCTCATAAGGAACCGAGCCAATGCCGGTCAGCCCCAGACCGAAATTTCCGTGAATATACATGAGGCAGATACCAGTCAGCCCCAGAATCAGGAAAAACAGATGCGCGAGGCTGGCGATCCATTTCTGGATCTGCATCGGAATATGTGAGAGTTTTGTCATAAATTTTGCAACTCCTAACTTCTGTTAGATGGATGATTCACATTTTTACTGCTTCTCAATTTTATATCCAACACCCCAGACAACCTTCAGATAGCGCGGCTCTCTCGGGTTAATTTCGATCTTTTCGCGGATATGGCGGATATGAACCGCAACTGTATTGTCCGCGCCGATCGCCTCCTCATTCCAGATCGCCTCATAGATCTGGTCGATGGAGAAGACTTTTCCGGCGTTTTTAACGAGCAGAAGCAGGATGTTGTACTCGATCGGTGTCAGCTTGATGAGTTCGCCGTCCACGGTTACTTCCTTATTTTCATCGTTGATCTGCAGGCCGCCGCATTTGAATACGTGGTTGCCCATCTGATTGTTCATATTTCCCAGCTGCGTGTAGCGGCGGAGCTGCGATTTCACGCGGGCGACCAGTTCCAGCGGGTTGAATGGCTTCGTGATATAATCATCCGCCCCGATATTTAAGCCCAGAATCTTGTCCGCATCCTCAGACTTCGCGGAAAGAATAATGATCGGGATGCTGCTGGTCTCACGCACCTTCAGCGTCGTCCGGATTCCATCTAACCCCGGCATCATAACGTCCAGAATCATCAAATTCACGGTGTGCGTTTTTAAAAGCTCCAGCGCCTCTGCGCCGTCATACGCCTTGATAACCTCAAATCCCTCACCGGTTAAGTATATGTCAATCGCTTCTACGATCTGTTTATCATCGTCACATACAAGAATACTCTGCATAGCAACTCCTCCTTTTAATAGGGTAATATGTAGATAATATAGTATACAAATTTCTGTATAGATACAATAAAGATACCTATGTCCTATAATTATACAACGAAAAAGAAAACCATGGAATCTTATTTTTGCGTATTTCAGGAGAAGATTGGGGGCGGCTCTTCTCTGTCCGGGTTGCGTCTTCTCACCAGAATCCTGCCGTTCATTTACAAGTTACCCTTGACAAACCCCACATTCTCCGCTACACTCTAAATTAATTTGAATATCAAACCATTTGAAATTAAAACTATCTTTTATAGAAGAAGCGGAGTTAAACGAGAAAATGACAGCTAGAATCATTGGAATTGGCGCGTATGCGCCGGAGCAGGTTGTGACGAATCAGGATTTGACGAAATTTCTTGATACAAATGATGCCTGGATCCGGGAACGGACGGGTATTGGAGCCAGACATGTCTCGACGAGCGAGGGAACCTCGGCGTTGGCGACAGAGGCGGCGAAGCGCGCGATCGCGGACGCGGGCATTTCTCCGGAGGAGATTGAGATCGTGATCGTGGCGACGTCTTCCCCGGATCGGGCGTTCCCGAGTGCGGCGGCGGATGTACAGGGAGCCATCGGGGCGAAACATGCGGTGGCGTTTGACATCACGGCGGCATGTTCCGGATTTATTTACGCCTTACATATTGTGCAGGGATTTATTCAGGCGGGCATCTATAAGACGGCGCTGATCATCGGTGCGGAGACGCTGAGCAAGGTGTTAGACTGGACGGACCGCAGTTCCTGCATCCTGTTTGGCGATGGCGCGGGCGCAGCGGTTGTCCGGGCGGACGAGACGGGTGTGGTGAAGACGCTGGTCGGCAGCGACGGAACGAAGAACGACGTTCTGTACTGCCAGGCGAGAAGTCTTGAAAACTGCCTGACGGGAGGCAAGCCGGAGCTTGGTTTTATGCAGATGGACGGTCAGGAAGTCTTCAAGTTTGCGGTGAAGAAGGTACCGGAGATTGTGAATGCGATTCTGGAGGAGACCGGAACGGACCGCGAGGCGGTACAGCATTATCTGCTGCATCAGGCGAATATCCGGATTCTGGAAGCGGCGTCGCGCCGTCTGAAGGTTCCGATGGACAAGATTCCGGTCAATATCGAGCGTTACGGCAATACGTCGGCGGCTTCGATTCCGATTCTCCTGGATGAAATGCACCGGGACGGACGCTTAAAACGCGGCGATACGCTGGTGATGGCAGGTTTTGGCGCGGGTCTTACCTGGGGCGCGGCATTGATGACCTGGTAGGTGTTACTGTACACGGGTAGGCACTTTTGGAACCGAAAGTGCCGTAAGAAAACGTGGTGGCAGCAGGAATTTGCCGTATTTAAATGCGAAGCCACGGCAAATTCCGTTACTGGGCACGTATGCGTGAACAGTAACAGGTGCCTGGAGAGGCAAAAAAATATATAGCAAAACTAATGTACATTATTCCATTTTTTGATAAAATATAAGAACAGTGATTGCATTTTTGCGGTCACAAAAAGAAAATTCATTTAAAAAGGAGATTGAAACGATGTTAGAGAAAATGAAAGAAATTATTGCAGAGCAGCTGAGCGTAGACGCAGATTCCATTACCGAGGCTTCCTCTTTCAAGGATGATCTGGGTGCTGATTCTCTGGATCTGTTTGAGCTGGTTATGGCTCTGGAGGACGAGTACTCCGTAGAGATCCCGGCTGAGGATCTGCAGAACCTGGCAACTGTAGGCGATGTTATGAACTACTTAAAAGAAAAAGGTGTAGAGGCATAATGAAAACAAAGATCACAGAAATGTTGGGGATTGAATACCCGATTATTCAGGGCGGCATGGCATGGGTGGCAGAACATCATCTGGCAGCAGCCGTTTCTGAAGCTGGCGGTCTGGGCTTAATTGGCGGCGCCAATGCACCAGGTGAGGTTGTCCGCGAGGAGATCCGCAAGGCGAGAGAGCTGACAAAGAAGCCGTTTGGTGTCAATGTCATGCTGATGAGCCCGTATGCGGATGACGTGGCAAAGGTAGTTGTGGAAGAAGGCATCAAGGTCGTAACGACCGGCGCCGGTATTCCAGGCAAATACATGGGCATGTGGAAGGAAGCCGGCATTAAGGTAATTCCGGTTGTCGCTTCGGTTGCACAGGCACGTCTGATGGAGAAGAGCGGCGCAGATGCAGTCGTTGCAGAAGGCATGGAGTCCGGCGGACACATCGGCGAGGCGACGACGATGACACTCGTTCCGCAGGTGGTTGATGCGGTTTCGATTCCGGTGATTGCAGCCGGAGGTATCGCAGATGGACGCGGCATTGCGGCGGCATTTATGCTGGGCGCAGAGGCGGTCCAGATGGGAACCCGCTTCGTCGTATCGAAGGAATCCATCGTAAGCCAGGCTTACAAGGACAGAGTCATCAAGGCGAAAGACATTGATTCGACCGTAACCGGTATGAGTCACGGACATCCGATCCGCTGTCTTAGAAATAAGATGACGAGAGAGTATCTGAAGCTGGAAAAAGAGGGACGCCCGTTCGAGGAACTGGAGTATTTAACACTTGGAACGCTTCGGAAGGCAGTCATGGAAGGTGACGTGGACAACGGAACCGTGATGGCTGGACAGATTGCAGGTATGGTGAAGAAAGAGCAGACCTGTAAGGAAATGATTGAAGAAATGATGGTCCAGGCGGAGACGCTTTTGGGCAGAAAGTAGAGAGTGAGTGTAACGCTATGAGCAAAATTGCATTTATTTTTCCGGGTCAGGGCGCACAGACCACTGGCATGGGACAGGATTTTTATCAGGAAACGGAAACGGGACGCGAGATGTTTGAGAAAGCAAGCGAGATCCTTGGGTTTTCAATGACCGATCTTTGCTTTGATCCGGCGCAGACGGACCGTCTGAATATCACGGAGTATACGCAGCCGGCGATGGTAACCGCCAGCCTTGCGATGATGCGTGTATTTATGGAACGTACCGGAATCCGCCCGGATGTGGCTGCGGGCCTGAGCCTGGGAGAGTATCCTGCAATGGCGGCTGCAGGCGTTATGTCTGACGAAGATGCCATCCGTACCGTGCGGCAGAGAGGTATCCTGATGCAGGGCGAAGTCCCGGTTGGTCAGGGCGCCATGTCTGCCGTACTGGCGATGGATGCAGAGAAGATCGAAGAGGTGATCGCGCCGATCGAGGGTGTGCAGATTGCCAACTATAACTGCCCGGGACAGATTGTTATCTCTGGTAAGACAGAGGCGGTTGCCGAGGCAGGAGAGAAATTGAAGGAAGCGGGCGCAAAACGCGTTCTTCCGTTAAAGGTAAGCGGACCGTTCCATTCCAAGATGTTAGTGGGAGCTGGCGAGAAGCTTGGAAAGGTACTTGATACCGTTGAGATTCATACACCGGAGATTCCGTATATTGCGAATGTGACGGCAGATTATGTGACCGATGCAGCCGATGTAAAGCCGCTTCTGATGAAGCAGGTTTCTTCCTCCGTCCGCTGGGAGCAGACGATCCGGAAGATGTTAGCAGACGGTGTGGATACATTTATTGAGATCGGACCGGGTAAGACCCTGACTGGTTTCATGCGTAAAATCGACAAAAACGCGAAGGCGTTCAATATAGAGAAACTGGAAGATATCGACAAAGTAAAGGAGGCGCTTGGATGTTAAATGGAAAAGTAGCAGTTGTGACAGGTGCCAGCCGCGGCATTGGCCGTCAGATCGCTATTTCGATGGCGAAAGAGGGCGCTGTGGTGATCGTCAATTATAATGGCTCTGCGGCAAAAGCAGAGGATGTCGTAAAGGAAATTACCGAGGCGGGCGGACAGGCGGAAGCCGTTCAGTGCAATGTTTCGGATTACAGCGCGGCGGAGGTGTTCTTAAAGGACATTATCAGCCGCTATAAGAGAATTGATATTTTAGTCAACAACGCGGGCATTACCCGTGACAATCTTCTGATGAAGATGAGTGAGGAAGAGTTTGACGCCGTCATCGATACGAACTTAAAGGGCGCATTTAACTGCATTAAGCACGTATCCCGCCAGATGTTAAAGCAGAAGGGCGGACGCATCATCAATATTTCCTCTGTTTCCGGCGTGATGGGAAATGCGGGACAGGCAAATTACTGTGCGTCCAAGGCGGGCGTGATCGGACTGACCAAATCCGTGGCAAGGGAGATTGGAAGCCGTGGTATCACGGTCAACGCGATTGCACCGGGATTTATTGATACGGAAATGACCGCCGTTCTTCCGGACGATGTGAAGAAGGCGATGGGCGAGCAGATTCCGTTAAAACGTTTCGGTACGACCGAGGATGTAGCGCAGGCAGCCGTATTTCTGGCTTCTGACCGCGCAGCTTACATCACAGGACAGGTTCTGTGCGTGGACGGCGGAATGGCGATGTAGGGAAAAGGTGCTTTACAGATAGGCACTTTTGGAACCGAAAGTGGCGTACGATAACGTAGTGGCAGCAGATTTTGCCGATTTGGAATGCGAAGCATCGGCAAAATCGTGTCGCAGTTTGCACAACGTGTGAACTGTGACGATAGAAAGGCAGGTTTTTAGATGGGAAATAAGACACGTGTAGTAGTAACCGGTCTGGGAGCGATCACTCCGATTGGAAATGACGTAGCAAGCTTCTGGCAGGGATTAAAGGATAAAAAAGTCGGTATCGCGCCGATCACATATTTTGATACAACCGATTATAAGGCAAAGCTGGCAGGCGAGGTGAAGGATTTTGATCCGAAGAAATACATGGATCCGAAGGCGGCGAGACGTATGGAGCCGTTTTCCCAGTATGCGGTAGCGGCAGCCGGTGAGGCGATCGCACAGGCGGGTCTGGATATGGAAAAAGAGGATCCGTTTCGCGTGGGAACCAGCATCGGTTCCGGTATCGGAAGCTTACAGGCGATGGAACGTGAGCACAAAAAAATGCTGGAAAAAGGACCGAACCGTGTGAACCCGCTGCTCGTTCCGATGATGATCAGCAACATGGCAGTCGGCAATGTGGCAATGCAGTATGGTTTAAAGGGCAAATCCATCAACGTGGTAACTGCCTGTGCGACCGGTACGAACTCTATCGGTGAGGCGTTCCGCTCGATCCAGTACGGCGAGGCAGACGTGATGGTAGCCGGTGGTACCGAGTCTGCGATCACACCGCTCGGTATGGCAGGTTTCGCGGCTTTGACGGCTCTTTCTACCAATGATGACCCGGAGACGGCATCCCGTCCGTTTGATAAGGATCGCGATGGTTTCGTCATGGGCGAGGGCGCTGGTATCGTAGTTCTGGAGTCCTTAGAGCACGCGCAGAAGCGCGGCGCAAAGATTCTGGCAGAGGTAGTCGGCTACGGCGGAAGCAACGATGCATTCCACATCACTTCCCCGGCAGAGGATGGAAGCGGCGCAGCGTATGCGATGGAGATGGCGCTCAAGGATGCAGGTATCGCACCGGAGAAGATTGATTACATCAATGCACATGGAACCAGTACACACCATAACGATCTCTTCGAGACGATGGCAGTGAAAAAAGCGCTGGGCGATCACGCTTACAAGGTAAAAATTAACTCCACTAAGTCGATGATTGGACATCTTTTAGGTGCAGCGGGCGGTGTTGAGTTTATCGCCTGCGTGAAATCCATTGAGGATGGATTTGTACACGCAACCGCAGGTTTAAAAGAGGCAGGCGAGGGCTGCGATCTGGATTACACGATGGGCGAGGGTGTTCCGATGGATATCCACTATGCCCTGACCAACTCCCTGGGATTTGGTGGTGTCAATGCCAGCCTGGTAATCAAGAAATTTGAGGACTAAATATAATTTGAGGACGTTTTTGTGTGGATGATTGAATGATTGGAAGCGGCGCACTGGAGCTGGCGGAAGAGACTTGCAGCATACAAAAATGATGTCTGGGAAAGCGAAAGAGGTAACTGAAATTATGATGGGAATTAAAGAGATCCAGGAGATCATCCCGCACCGTCATCCGTTTCTTTTGATCGACTGTATCGAGGAAGTGACACCGGGCGAGGGCGCGGTTGGATATAAAAATGTAACATACAACGAGCCGTGGTTTGCAGGTCATTTTCCGCAGGAGCCGGTCATGCCGGGCGTCCTGATCGTGGAGGCGCTGGCGCAGGTCGGCGCGGTTGCGATTTTAAGTGAAGAAGGAAATAAGGGCAGGACGGCATATTTCGGGGCAATCAACAACGCAAAATTCAAGAAAAAGGTAGTTCCGGGCGACAAGTTAAAGCTGGAGTGCCATATCATCAAGAGAAAAGGACCGGTCGGCATCGGAAGTGCGACGGCAACCGTCGATGGCAAGCTGGCTGTTTCCGCAGAGCTGACGTTTATGATTGGCTAATAAGTGAGGTTGAATAAGAGATGTTTAAAAATCTGTTTAAGAAATCGTATACTTCGATCAATACAAACGACCACGGTTCTGCCGGCGTAAGCCGTGCGGAGAGCGCGAAAGCAGATAAAAGGGCGGCAGAGGCAGCACAGGAAAAACCGGAGAAGATTCCGAGCCGTCCGACGGCGATGACGCCGGAAAGTCTGCGTTCTTTATGGCGTAAGTGTAATAAATGTGAGAAACCAATTCTGGTGCAGGATGTCAAGGACAACCTGTATGTGTGCCCGCGCTGTGGCGGATATTTCCGGATGCATGCGTACCGCCGGATTGAGATGCTGATCGATGAAGGTACCTTTGAAGAGTGGGATAAGGAGATGTCTGTGGTCAATCCGCTTGCATTTCCGGGCTATGAGGGCAAGGTTGAGGCAGCCAGAGAGAAAACTGATTTAAATGAGGCGGTTGTCACTGGTAAAGGAAAGATTCACGGTTATGAGACTGTGATCGCGGTCTGCGACTCCCGTTTCCTGATGAGCAGCATGGGTCACAACATGGGCGAGAAGATTGCCCGTGCGGTAGAGCGTGCGACCGAGGAACGGCTTCCGGTTATCATCTACGCGGCCTCCGGCGGTGCGAGAATGCAGGAGGGCATGATCTCCCTGATGCAGATGGCGAAAACTTCCGCAGCCTTAAAACGTCATTCCGAGGCGGGACTTCTCTACATAAGCTTTATGACGGATCCGACCACCGGCGGCGTAACGGCAAGCTTTGCGTCCCTGGGCGATATCATCCTGGCAGAGCCGGGAGCGCTGATTGGATTTGCGGGTCCGCGTGTCATCGAGCAGACGATCGGCCAGAAGCTCCCGGAGGGCTTCCAGAGAGCCGAGTTCCAGCTGACACACGGTTTTGTGGATCAGATCGTGGAAAGAAAAGATCAGAAGCGTGTTCTGGGACAGATTTTGAAGCTTCACAGCCAGGAGCATGGCTGGGAGAAATGGAACGACGAGGCGGAGAACCACACAGAAGCGGCATCTGCATCCAAGGCAGAAAAAGCAGCTTCTGTGGCGGAAGGCAAGTTAAAGAGCCGGAAAGCACCGTTCTCCGGTATCATGCGCCAGAAGACCTTAAATAAGATCGCAGGTCGAGAGAGAGACGCCTGGGAGGCAGTACGCCAGTCCCGTAGCGCCGGACGTCTGAACGCCAGCGATTATATCCGGATCCTGTTTGACGATTTTACCGAGTTCCACGGCGACCGGTATTATGGCGATGATATGGCAGTCATCGGCGGTGTGGCATCTTTCTATGGAATGCCGGTCACGGTCATTGGACAGGAGAGAGGTAAATCCCCGAAAGACAGCATGAAGCACAACTTCGGCATGCCGTCTCCGGAAGGATACAGAAAGGCGCTCCGTCTGATGAAACAGGCGGCGAAATTTAACCGTCCGATCATCTGTTTTGTCGATACGCCAGGTGCATTCCCGGGTATGGAGGCAGAGGAGAGAGGCCAGGGCGAGGCGATTGCCCGCAACCTCTTTGAGATGTCGGATATGAAGGTGCCGATTCTGGCGATTATCACCGGTCAGGGCGGCAGCGGCGGCGCACTGGCGCTGGCGGTTTCCAACGAGGTATGGATGATGGAGAATGCGACCTACTCGATCCTTTCTCCGGAGGGCTTTGCTTCGATTCTGTGGAAAGATGCCAAGAGAGCCAGCGAGGCGGCGAAGGTCATGAAGATGACGGCAGAGGATCTGTATGAGCTTGGCATGATCGAGCGCATTATCTGCGAGGATGAGCCGGCAACCGATGACAACATCGAGGAGATCGGACGCATCATCGACCGCCATATGCGTGAGTTCTTCCAGTCCTGCGCGGAAAAGACACCGGATGAGATCGCGGAGCAGCGGTATGAACGTTTTAGAAAAATCTAAAAAATAGATATTGAAAGGGGGTTGCCGCGCGGCGGTCCCCTTTGTGAATATAGGAGATCGTATGAGTACAATTTTATCACAGTTAAAACCGCTGAAAATTGGTGATCTGACGGCGAAGCTTCCGATCATCCAGGGCGGTATGGGGGTTGGCATCAGCCTGTCCTCGCTGGCAGGAGCCGTGGCGGGGGCTGGCGGCATCGGCATTATTTCCACTGCCCAGATCGGTTTCCGGGAGCCGGATTTTGCTGAGCATCCGCAGGAGGCAAACCTGCGCGCGATCGGTTCAGAGTTGCAGAAGGCGCGCGCGATCGCGAAGGGCGGCATCGTGGGCTTTAATATCATGGTGGCGACGAAAAACTATGCGGAGTACGTTAAAACGGCGGTCAAGGCGGGCGCTGACCTGATCATATCGGGCGCGGGACTTCCAGTTTCCCTGCCGGAGTATGTGAAAGGGACGGCGACGAAGATTGCGCCGATCGTTTCCTCCGTTAAGGCGGCGACGGTCATCTGCCGGATGTGGGACCGCAAGTACCAGACCGCACCGGATCTGGTGGTCGTTGAGGGACCGCTGGCGGGCGGACATCTGGGATTTGACCGTGAGAAGCTGACTGAGCTGGAGGTAGACACGCCGCACGCAGCCGAGACATTCCATCAGGCGGAATATGACGAGGAAGTGCGGGGAATTATCGCGCTGGTTAAAAAATACGCGCAGAAATATGGCAAATCGATTCCGGTTGTGACGGCTGGCGGCATCTACGACCATGCGGATGTGATGCACCAGATGGAGCTTGGCGCGGACGGCGTGCAGGTGGCAACCCGTTTTGTGACAACCGAGGAATGCGATGCACCGATGGCATATAAGCAGGCATATCTGGATGCGAAGGAAGAGGACATCGTGATTGTCAAAAGTCCGGTCGGCATGCCGGGACGTGCGATCAAGAATGCGTTCTTAAAAGAACTGGAAAAAGGAAGACAGGCAGTGACACACTGTTACCAGTGTCTGGAACACTGTGATCCGGCGAAGATCCCATACTGCATCACGCAGGCACTCGTCAATGCAGCCCGCGGTGATGAGGATCATGCGTTGATTTTCTGCGGCGGAAACGCGTGGAGAGCAGAGAAGATAGAGACGGTTGAGGACGTGATGCGGGCGCTGTGCGAAGGGTAGGATAGATTTTGGCAGGGTTCAGGGATGAGCCAAGATGAAATTTGCAAATAGTTCAGTGTAAAATGCAAAAATATAAAGAGAGGGCTTGCAAAATGCAGCCCTCTTTTGTGTATCCAATCATCCCCTAAAACGATTTAAACAAGCATAAATCTCCTGCACGCGCGGCATTGCCAGTCCCATGGCGGCATATGAAGCATCGCTGAACACAGAGAGCCCGTCTGCTTCATAGGCTTTTAAGAGTGTGGCAACCGTTTCCTGTACGGTGCAGCGCTCCAGAAGCCCTTTTTCCAGGCAGTAGCGCACCATCTGGGCAAGTGCGGCGGTCTGCTCGCTGTCGGCAAGCTGTTCGACGAAGCGCAGATCGATCGGCTCTTTGGCAACCTGGAAAGAGTGTTTGTCGTGGACACGGACTTTGATACGCGTGTTCCGGTCGGAATTTCGATCAGCTTCGCGGCGTCCTCCGCGACCGCGTTCAAAGCGTCCTGCATCGGAGGCGCTGCCGCCGCGATTGCCAAACCGTCCAGAACGACTGCTGTTTTCGCCCTCTTCCTGAGATTCACCGCCTGCTTCTGCGCGGCTGTCGCCAAAATTCAGCGCCATCGCGCCCACAGCCCGCCCTGTTCCGCCAGCCGCCAGCTTCCGTCCAGCTGTCGGGAGCTTGAACCCAGGCGCCTGGATGGCGGGTTTGGAAGCCTCCTGTTCGCAGGCATTTTTTACCATCTCCGTGATATCAAACGGGCGGTATGCATCCATCTGGATAATAGTGTCTGCGATGAAGAAGTAGGCGCCGGAGCTTCCAGCTACGAGGACGGTGGAGATGCCTGCCTGCTTGTAGAGATCGCGGGCGCGTTCGATGAACGGGGTGATCGGCTCTTTATCGCGGCTGACGATGCGCTGCATCAGGTCGTCCCGCAGCATGAAGTTGGTAGCGGAGGTGTCCTCGTCGATCAGGAAAGCGCGGGCTCCTGCTTCAATGCTTTCGATCACGGCTGCCGCCTGGGAGGTACTGCCGCTGGCATCGGCGGTGGAAAAGTAGGTGGTGTCTTTTTTGTTCGGCAGATCCCGGATAAAGAGGGAAATATCAACGTGGTTGATGCTGCGTCCATCCTCGGCGCGCAGCTTGACTGCGGTTTCATCGGTGATGACATATTCACGTCCATCCCCCGGAATGTGGTTGTAGACGCCGGATTCCAGCGCTTTTAGCAGTGTGGATTTGCCGTGGTAGCCGCCGCCTACGATCAGGGTGATGCCGCGGTGGATTGCCATGCCGGAGATCGGACCGTGTCCCGGAAGATTCAGAGTGATTCTTAAGGAATCTGGAGAATGGAACGCCACACTGCCCTTCATCGGACGGTCGGAGACGCCGGTTTCACGCGGCAGGATTGAGCCGTCTGCGACGAAGGAGACGAGGTCCAAGCGTTTCAGCTCATTGCGGATAAATTGCTGGTCGTCTGCCAGCGTGATGCGTTTTTTGATTTCGGCGTTGTTCTGGCGGCGGTAGAAAAAGACGTTTTCGACACAGCCTGGAAGAAAATCAAAGAAAATCCGGATCAGTTCACCTGAGTTGATGGTGCGCCCGAATGCCGGGAAACCAACCTCAAAACGGGCTGTAATCTCATTTCTCCCGATCTCGCAGGCGGTCCGGGAGAGGACCTCCTGACCGGGGCGGCTGGTGGCGATCAGACCACTTTTTCCAGAACCTTTTGCCTTGAAAGAAAGACGACCGATTTCACGGGAAAAACAGCGGAGCAGGTAATCTTCAAGCGCTGTTTTTTTCCACGGCGTATCAAAGAGTTCTGCCGGAAATCCGGCTTTCGCGTGGCGGACCTGGACACTGACCTTGGAAGGGGACGCAAACGGGTCACCCTGTACATGGTCGATGGATAAAATATACGTATTAAAATCATAAGCGCCGCGCACGTCCTTGTAAGCCGGATAGCTTTTGTGATCGATGGAGGTGAGGAGACGCTTTAAATCTGCGGATTGTTTCATTCTGAATACCTCGTTTTCATAATATTAAATCATATTTCAATGTCTTCACGGTTTTTGGCAGGAGAATCCATATAAAATGACCTTTTTCAAAGAATGTCTGTCATGTGAAGGAGATGATAGTTCTTATTTTAAAGATCCAAATTCTGAAATGCAAGCGGAATGGACGAAAAGAAATGATATAATTGTATTTATTTATGGTGTATGTTTGGCGTCTTTTTATACTTGTCTGAGTATAAAATGTTCTGAGCGTACCATATGACAGCAGGGAGGTAGATGCATGTTAAATGTACTCTGGGCGTTTATGATGCTTACGGGGCTTGGCTGGGCGGCGGTGCATGGGATGCTGGGGACGGTGACGGAGGGAATGCTTGCAGCGGCGGGGGATGCAGTCTCGCTGGGAATCACGATGCTGGGGGTGATGGCGTTCTGGACGGGAATTTTGGAGATCGGACGGCGGGCGGGGCTGATTGAGCAGTTGTCGGCGGGGATGCGTCCGGTGCTTCATTTCCTCTTTCCACGCATTCCAGCGGGTCATCCGGCGCTTTCTTCGATGGCCGCCAATATGATTGCCAATATGCTGGGGCTTGGCTGGGCGGCGACCCCGGCGGGGCTTACGGCGATGAAGGAGCTGGAAGAACTGGAGGAGGAACGGAGAGCGGCAGGGGATACGGCGGCGGTCACACAGGGAACGGCGAGCGATGAAATGTGTACGTTTCTGGTCGTAAATATTTCATCGCTGCAGCTCATTCCTATCAATATGATCGCCTACCGGAGCCAGTACGGATCGGCGCATCCGCTGGCAGTGGCCGGTCCGGCGTTCCTGGCGACCTGTATCAGCACGCTGGCGGGAGTGGCGGTGTGCCGCGTGATGTGCAGGAGAAAGCAATATAAATCAATAAAAAAGGATGGCTGGAAATAGAAAACGCAATTTGGCGTCATGTAGGGGAAAAATTTCACACAAAAAACAAATTTATCCCCTATAATGCCCTTGTTAAAATAAGGGGCTCTGGAAACAGATCCGTTATCATAGAACGCGGATTCAAACCATACATATAAAACAAGTATAGACACGGGAGCCGTCAAATGCGCTGCATCAATTACCTCTCTGAATACCTGGTTCCGGTTGTTTTGTTTTATATCGTTGGGTTTGCGGTGCTTCAGAAACGCCCGGTTTTTGATGATTTTATCGAAGGGGCGCTTGCGGGGCTTAAAACGGTGGCTGGAATCCTGCCGACGCTGGTGGGACTGATGGCGGCGGTCGGCGTGCTTCGGACCTCCGGTTTTCTCGATTTCCTCTCCGGGGTGCTGGCGGGACCGGCGGCATTTCTGCATATACCGGCGCAGGTGGTTCCGCTGCTTCTGGTGCGTCTGGTGTCCAGTTCGGCGGCGACGGGGCTGCTCTTAGATATTTTTAAAACGTATGGACCCGATTCGCGGCTCGGCATGATGGTGTCGGTTCTTGAGAGCTGCACGGAGACGGTTTTTTATACGATGAGTGTCTACTATCTGACCGTGCGGATCTCAAAGACGCGATGGACGCTTGCGGGGGCGCTGATTGCAACGTTCGCGGGGCTTGTGGCGAGTATCTTATGTAGTGCCATGGTAACTGTTCACGGGTAGGAATTTTCTGAACTGAAAATTCCATACGATACAGTTCTGGCTGCAGATTTTGCCGGTTTGGAATGCGAAGCATCGGCAAATTCCGTTACTGGGCACGTGTGCGTGAACAGTAACAAGTGCCATGTTATAAGAGAAGATGTAAGAAATTTGCTAGTTGTCTTGCCGCACAGAATATTGTATAATCGGTAGGGTAAATTGCCGTTTTGCGCGCTGAAACCAAGGATGAGAGGGAAAACTGTGGGAAATTATGAGACGCTGAATGAGCTTCTGGTGACGCTGTTCCGCGATGTGATGGACATAGAACAGAAGGTAATCATTACGCCGGAGTTTAAAGACATCACGAATAACGATATGCATGTGATCGAAGCGATCGGGATTGGTGAACCGAAAAATATGTCATCGATTGCCAGAGAACTGTCCGTTACGGTGGGAACGCTCACGATTGCCATGAACAGCCTGGTCAAAAAGGGCTATGTGGAACGAAGCCGGGGACTCGAGGATCGGCGGGTCGTATATATTTCTCTTTCAGAGCGGGGCAGAAAAGCGTATGGGCATCACGCCCGGTTCCATCGGGAGATGATCGAGAGCCTGACAAGCGATCTGTCGGAAGATGAGATGCAGACGTTGGTAAAGGCGCTGATGAAGCTGAATCAGTGGTTTAGGAGTAAGGATGGGCAGCGGTAAAAAGAATGGATGTAGTCTGCACTGGATGGAAACAGGTGTGAAAGACAAAAACGGTTGCGAAAACCGTGAAGCAACTGCTGCGAGGAGAATACAAGGAGGTACATTATGAAGAAATTTATGGTAATGGCAGCTGGTCTTATGATGGCAGCTGTTCTGGGCGCATGTGCGCCGACGGCAAGGAATACAGGAGAAACCAGCGAACATGGAACTGCCCCGGCAGGTGCGGCGCAGCAGGAGACTGTAGACGGCGTGGCTGAGAAAGAAAGCATGGTGGTAACGGATGCAGATCCGACGGTAACGGTTTGCGTATATTCTGTAAAATCTGATAAGAGCGGCTTAAAACAGAATATGGATGGCATTGACGGCGATGAGCTGGATGCACAGGAACTGCTTGATAAGATGGCAGAGGTGGGCGTCATTGAAGAGGGAATCACCGTGGATAAATTTGAGCAGAAGGACGGCGCCCTGACGCTGGATCTCTCCTCCTTAAAGGAGTCCTCTGACAAGCTGGTTGTCATGGCCATTGCCAATACATTTATCCAGAACTACGAGGCAAAGACGCTGGAGTTGAGCGTAGCAGGCGAGAAGATCGGCGACGGTCCGATGAGCTTTGAGAAGAATTACAAGAAAGTAAACTAAAGCATGAAAATGCGAAAAGAGCGGGATCCCTGAAGTCTGCGGATGCATACAGGGAGATACCGCTCTTTTTCTCTTATACGTGTAATTTCTCCGTCATCAGCCATGTTTGAAAATACGGTTTGATGACCCGGAAGGAAGCGCCGTCCATGTTCAGGATGAACTGGTGGAAGCTCTTGGCGTTGAATTTGTTTCCAAGTACCTCCTCGGCTTCCTGGCGCATGGTCAGGATTTCCAGATAGCCGGTATAGTATTTCAGGTAATTGCCCGGATTATCAATGATTGCCAGGTATATCTCGCGCGCGGATTCCGGATCCGTAAATCCGTAGGAATTTTCCAGATAACTGGTGGTTGTGGCGAGATCCCAGCCATCATAGTGGATGCAGATGTCGAGAAGCGCGTACAGCCCGTAGCTGCTGGCTTCGCTGCAGCGCATCAGCGGTTTGACCGCTTCCGGCAGTCCGTTGTCGAAGGAGTAGGCGTACAGTTCGCTGTAGAGTCCCCAGCCTTCGTTGTAGCCGCCGCAGGCAAGAAGCCGCCGTACCGGAACCGGCTCCCGGCCATTGAAATAAGCCGATTGGTAGAGATGCCCCGGATAGCCCTCGTGCGCCAGCATGGTGTAGAGGTTCTGCTCAGTGCTTGCTTTTTCGTTGATGTAAATGGTGTTGGAACCGTCGGAATCGATCGGCGGTACGAGGAAAAACGCCGGGGATAGGGAAGATTCCAGCGCTTCCGGGACGTATTTGAGCGTGTAGGAGGTATCTGTAAGCGCCGGGAAATCATCCTGAATCTGCACCTGTAAATTCTGAAGGATCTCATCCGGATCGGAGAGTGTGATGGCAGAGTCGGTCATCTGCCGGACGAGTTCCGGATGTTCCTTTAAGCGGACGCGGATTTCGGATAAATCTGCCTGCATCTGCTTCTCAATCCGCGTTTTGAGCGCATCGACCGAAGAATCTGTGCCGGTCAGCGCCGCCGCAAGATAGGCATAATACTCCCTACCGTGTTCGTAGGTGCTAAGTCCTCCTGCCTCCGGATGGGAGCCCTTGAGCGATTCCAGTGCTTTAGAGAGGTTTGTATATGCCGGGATAAAGTGTTCCTTTAAAATGGTCAGATGTTTTGCTTTGTAGGACGCCTTTTCTGCATCGCTTAAGCCCTCAACCGCATTTAAGCGGGAGGCAAATGTTTCCGTCAGCAGGCTGTTTTCCGGGCGGATGAGGTAGCTTTTACAGGATTTTAAAATCCGGTCGATGGTGTCGTCGGACGGTGCGAGACCGGCGTCTGCCTGCGCCTGTTCATACGCTGCGAGCTGCTTGTAATATGTGTCGATCTGCGAAAGCAGTGCCAGGTAATGGTCGATGTCGGCACGGTTGTAAAATGTGTATTCGGCTAATAAGGTCGGAAGTTCCGCCTGCGTGCCGATCAGGGCGCTTAACGGCTGATTGTAGAGTTCCAGTCCCTTCGAGCCGGCTTCCGTCTCCAGTGTGTCCTTCATCATCCGGTAGGTGAAGAGCTGGTCGGAGGTCAAGAGAGAGGTATCGAAGGAAGAAAGTTCCTCAAGAACGGCCGCGTTTTCCTCGGAATCTTTTTGAAGCTGTTCCAGGGAATATTCTGGAAATTTCATCTCCGGTTCGGTGATACCGTAATTTTCCGGATTCCGGACAAGAAAATGAAGGGAGAGCGGATCGTCCTGCACGCTTTCTTGAAACTGGTGTGCCAGAAACGCATCAAAACGCGCCTGTTCGCTGGCAGCATCGGACGATGCATTGGAAGGAGAACCAGTCTGCCCGGAAGCGGCGTAGGATTCGGCGGGGGTTCCTGAGCCGGAAGAACCAGCGCATCCGGAGAGCGCCAGGGCAGCAGCTGCAGCGATCGCGAGCGCTGTGCGCGGCAGGGGCGGGAAGGAAAAGCGTTTCTGCATAATATAATACCTCCAAAACAAATATATATGTCTGCAAGTATACCATACTTGACAAAGGGATGCAAAACAGATAGACTTAATCTATATATTTATATATGAAGAAAAGGCAGAGAAAAGAAGGTGGCTTGCCTTTAATCGCAGATGGAAAACCATGGGCGGTTAGAGGCTTTTTTTGTGAAGAACACAATTTAAAGCGCAATTTTAATAAGGAGGGCATGATAAATGTGTCAGAACTGTAAGAAACCTTACTATATAACAACTGCGATTGCCTATACATCGGGCAAACCGCATATCGGAAATACCTATGAGATCGTGCTGGCGGACAGCATTGCGCGCTACAAGAGAGCGCAGGGCTACGATGTGCGTTTCCAGACGGGCACCGATGAGCATGGTCAGAAGATCGAGTTAAAGGCAGATGAGGCTGGCATCACGCCGAAGCAGTTTGTCGATAACGTGGCGGGTGAGATCAAGACGATCTGGGATCTGATGAATACATCCTACGACAAATTTATCCGCACCACCGACGAGGATCATGAGGCGCAGGTAAAGAAGATTTTCAAGAAGCTCTATGATCAGGGCGATATTTACAAGAGCTGCTACGAGGGACTTTACTGTACCCCGTGCGAGTCTTTCTGGACCCAGTCTCAGGTCGTAGACGGCAAATGCCCGGACTGCGGACGCCCGGTACAGCCGGCGAAGGAAGAGGCATATTTCTTCCGTATGAGCAAATATGCGCAGAGACTTATCGATTATATCAATGAGCACCCGGAGTTCATCCAGCCGGTTTCCCGTAAAAATGAGATGATGAACAACTTCCTGCTTCCGGGCCTGCAGGATCTGTGTGTTTCCCGTACTTCCTTTAAATGGGGGATTCCGGTTGATTTCGACCCGAAGCACGTTGTATATGTATGGCTGGATGCACTGACCAACTATATCACCGGTCTTGGATATGACTGCGACGGCGAGAGCGGCGAGCTGTTCAAGAAATACTGGCCGGCAGACCTGCATCTGATTGGTAAGGATATTATCCGTTTCCATACCATTTACTGGCCGATCTTTTTGATGGCACTCGACCTGCCGCTTCCAAAGCAGGTATTTGGTCATCCGTGGCTGTTACAGGGCGACGGCAAGATGAGTAAATCCAAGGGAAATGTGATTTACGCCGATACACTGGTTGATTTCTTTGGCGTGGATGCAGTCCGCTACTTCGTTCTGCATGAGATGCCGTTTGAGAACGACGGCGTTATTACCTGGGAGCTGATGGTAGAGAGACTGAACTCGGATCTGGCAAATATCCTTGGCAACCTCGTAAAGAGAACGGTATCGATGACGAACCAGTACTTTGGCGGCGTGGTAGCCGACAAGGGCGTGACGGAGCCGGTGGACGAGGATCTGAAGAAGGTAGTGCTGGAAGCAGTCCGCAAGGTCGATGAGAAGATGGATAAGCTGCGCGTTGCCGATGCGATCACCGAGATCTTCAATATTTTCCGCCGTAGCAACAAATACATTGACGAGACAACCCCGTGGATTCTGGCAAAGGAAGAGGACAAGCAGGATCGTCTTGCGACTGTTCTCTACAACCTGGTTGAGTCTATCACGATCGGTGCGTCCCTGCTTGAATCCTTCATGCCGGAGACCTCGGAGAAGATCTTAAAAGAATTAAATACCGTAAAACGTGAACTGCCACAGATGGATGAATTTGGCCGTTATCCGTCCGGAAATAAGGTGACTGAGGAGCCGGAGGTTCTCTTTGCCCGCCTGAAACTCGACGATGTGATGAAGAAAGTCAAAGTTATCCAGGAAGAGCAGAAGAAGGCAGTTGCTGCAAAGGCAGAGCCGGAGAAGGAAGAGGACGAGAAAGCCGAGGGCATCGATATCGAGCCGAAAGCAGAGATTACCTACGATGATTTTGCAAAACTGCAGTTCCAGGTTGGCGTGATCCTCTCCTGCGAGGCAGTTCCGAAGTCCAAGAAGCTTCTCTGCTCCCAGGTTCAGGTCGGAAGCAAAGTGCGCCAGATCATCAGCGGCATCAAGCATTCCTACTCCCCGGAGGAGATGGTCGGCAAGAGAGTCATGGTTGTGACCAACTTAAAACCGGCGAAATTGGCAGGTCTGCTCTCCGAGGGCATGATTTTGTGTGCCGAGGATGCAGACGGAAAGCTGTCCCTGATGACAACGGAGAAAGAGATGCCGGCGGGTGCGGAGATCTGCTAAGAAAAAAAGGATATAACTTATATGATATTTGATACACACGCTCATTACGATGATGAGGCGTTTGACGGGGACCGGGAAGAACTGCTTTCCGGTCTGGCAGCAGGCGGGATCGGCACGGTCGTCAATGTCGGCGCGGATATGGAAAGCACGAAGACGACGATTGCCCTGACGGAAAAATATCCGTTTATCTATGGGGCAGCAGGTGTCCATCCGAGCAGCACGGCGGAGCTTGACGAGGAAAAATTTGCCGAACTCCGTGTGCTGGCACAGTCCGGGAAGATCGTGGCGATCGGTGAGATCGGTCTCGACTATTACTGGGAAGAGCCGGATCATGAGACCCAGAAGAAATGGTTCCACCGCCAGTTAAATCTGGCGCGGGAATTAAAACTTCCAGTCATCATCCACAGCCGCGACGCGGCGAAGGATACGCTCGATATCATGAAGGAAGAGCACTCCGGGGAGATAGGCGGTGTGATTCATTGCTTCTCCTATGGAAAAGAGATGGCGGCAGAGTATTTAAAGATGGGCTTTTACTTAGGCATCGGCGGCGTACTGACCTTCAAGAACGCGAAAAAGCTTCTGGAAGTAGCCGAGATGGCGCCGCTCGACCGTCTGGTACTCGAAACCGACTGCCCCTACCTCGCTCCGGTTCCCAACCGCGGCAAACGCAACTCCTCACTGAACCTGCCATATGTGGCGGAAAAGCTGGCAGAAATCAAGAAATGTACACCGGAAGAGATCGTCCGTGCGACTGAAGAGAATGCGCGGAGGCTGTACCGGTTACCGTAAAAAGGGGTGTCCCGGACACCCGGGAAAGGATTTTCGGAATGGATCTTGGAAACCCGAAGAATACAATCGAAGTAATACAGAAATACAATTTTGCTTTCCAGAAAAAATTCGGTCAGAATTTTCTGATTGATACGCACGTGCTGGACAAGATTATCTCAGCGGCGGGCATGACCAAGGAGGACACCGTCCTGGAAGTCGGTCCTGGCATCGGTACGATGACACAGCGCCTTTCACAGGCGGCAGGACAGGTCATCGCCGTGGAGATCGACACAAATCTGATTCCGATCTTAAAAGATACGCTTCAGGACTGCGAAAATGTAACTGTTATCAATGAAGATATTTTAAAGATTGACATAAAAAAAATGGCGGAAGAAAAAGGCGGCGGACGTCCGGTTAAGGTCGTGGCGAACCTGCCGTACTATATCACGACCCCGATCATCATGGGGCTGTTTGAGAGCGGCGCGCCGATCGACAACATTACGGTTATGGTGCAGAAAGAGGTCGCAGACCGGATGCAGGTAGGTCCGGGCTCGAAGGATTACGGCGCCCTGTCGCTGGCGGTTCAGTATTATGCCGAGCCGTACATCGTGGCAAATGTGCCGCCGAACTGCTTCATTCCGCGTCCGAATGTCGGCTCAGCGGTCATCCGCCTGACCCGCCATGCGAAGCCGCCGGTGGAGGTAAAGGATAAAGATTTAATGTTCCGCCTCATCCGCGCGTCCTTCAACCAGCGCCGGAAAACCCTGCAGAACGGGCTTTCCAACGCGCAGGATCTCTCCTTTAGCAAGGAAGAGATCGCAGCCGCAATCGAGTCGCTGGGACTTTCCCCGTCCGTGCGCGGCGAGACGCTGACGCTGGCGCAGTTTGCAGCGCTTTCGGATGTGCTTGGGAAATAGAAATTGGATAAGAGAAATATAAAAAAGTCCCATCCTTATGCAGATTCAAATCTGAAAGGATGGGACTTTTTGAATTTTTTGCTTTTTTAAAATTATTCCGACAATAAAATCCGGTCATTATCCAGCGCGTGGCCTGCGCCGGTCTTGAAGCGGGCGATCAGATCCTCGACAGTCATGGAAGCGCGCTCTGCGCCGCCGACGTCGAGCACGATATTTCCGTTTGCCATCATGAGCGTGCGGTTTCCGAGCTCCAGAGCCTGGTTCATATTGTGGGTGATCATCAGGCAGGTGATTTTCTCCTCAGCAACGATATTTTTCGTCAGCTCCAGTACTTTTTCAGCTGTTCCCGGATCGAGGGCGGCAGTGTGCTCATCGAGCAGCAGAAGCTTCGGCGTGATGAGGGTTGCCATGAGCAGGGTGAGCGCCTGGCGCTGACCGCCGGAGAGAAGTCCGACCGGCTGGGTCATCCGGTCTTCAAGCCCCATATTTAAGAGGGAGAGGCGTTCGCGGAACGCATCCTTATCTTTCTTGGAAATGCGGGAAAATGGCGATTTCCCCTTTGCGGTCCGCAGATAGGCGAGGGCAAGATTTTCTTCGATCGTCATGCCCGGCGCCGTTCCCTTTAACGGGTCCTGGAAGAGGCGGCCGACCATCAGGCTGCGCTTGTGCTCCGGCATATAGGTGATGTCCTCGCCGTCCAGCTCGATAAAGCCGTCATCGACGTAGAAGCTGCCGGCAATCGCATTGAACAGGGTCGATTTTCCGGCGCCGTTGGAACCGATGATTGTCACGAAATCGCCGTGATCCAGATGCAGGGACAGCCCGGAGAGCGCCTGTTTGGCGTTGACAGTTCCCGGATTAAAGGTTTTTGATATCGACTGAATATTTAACATGCTCCGTGTCCTCCCTTCCGGCGTGCCGCTGCATTTTTACGTGTCTGGAATGCCGCCCATTTCCGGATCGTCGGAAATGCGATTGCCAGCGCTACGATCACAGCGGTGACCAGTTTCAGCCCCTGTACAGGCATGATTTTTGTATACAGGACGATAGCGTAGATAAAACGGTAAATAATCGAACCGATGACGGTGGCGATGACACCTCTTGCCACGCCGCGGCGTCCGAGGACGGTTTCACCGATGATCAGGCAGGCAAGACCGATCACGACGATACCCGTGCCGCCGTTGATGTCGGCGGTATTCTGGTACTGACCGACCATTGCGCCGGAGAGTGCGGTCAGCGCATTGGCGATGCATAAGCCGACCGTAATGGTAAATGTCGGGTTGATCGAGGAGGCGCGCACCATGTCAATGTTGTTGCCGGTTGCCCGGATGGAGAGTCCCAGACGGGTACCGAGAAAATAGACGAGCAGTGCGCCCGCAAGCACAGTTACGCAGATTGCCAGAAGTGCTTCATACCAGTCACCCCCGATACCGGTTTTCTGAAGCAGGGAAAAGATGGTCTCTGTCTTTAAAAGACTCACGTTGGCACTCCAGCCCATTACCATCAGATTGATGGTGTAGAGTCCCATATTGGTGATGATACCGGCGAGAATGGACGGCACGCCGAGACGGGTCTGCTGAAATGCGGTAACAAATCCGGCGCAGATGCCTGCAAGCATGGCAGCCGGAACCGCGAGGAATGGATGCCCTGCCGCAGCCATTGTGACGGATACCGCTGTGCCGAGGACGAAACAGCCGTCCGTCGTCATATCCGCGATGTCCAGTATGCGGAAACTCAAGAACAGCGCCATCGGCACCAGCGCATACAGAAATCCCAGTTCCAGAGCGGTTTGTAAAATATGAAGCATGGGAAATTACCTCCGTAGAATGATTTGTACTCCCAGAGCGTTCATAAGGCAGATGCGCCAGCCGCGTGGTAAGCGGGGGATGCGGCTGGCGTCTGGTCTGTCTTACGGTTCTGAGAGTACATGAAAGTCAGTCAAATGAAAATCAAAGTGCCGCCGGATGAGGGGTATTAGTCCTCGGTGGTCGTAACCTCTACAACATCGCCAAAATCTTTGAATACAGCTGTGTCGATATTCAGGGCTTTTGCAGTCTCGGTATTTACGGTTACGATGCCGCCTTCTGCGGTGTAGTAGTCTTCCATGCCGTCCATGCCTTCGGTGATTGCCTGATAAGCAAGGTCAGCGGTCTGTGTACCAAGAGCCGTGTAGTTGACGCCGCAGGTGGCAAATGCGCCATTGCGGACGAAGGAATCAGCGCCGGCATAGTGCGGGATGCCTGCATCGGCCAGATCCTTGAAGATAGCCAGCTCAGCTGCCATGATGACATTGTCGGTAGGAGTGAAGACAGCGTCTACTTTGTCAGCAACCAGGGAGGAGGCAGCGGTAATTACTTCGTCGTTGGTATTTGCAGTCTGCTCGGTGTAGGAGATGCCTTTTTCATCTAAGTATGCCTTTGCATCCGCGATCGGTTTGGTTGAGTTTGCCTCAGATAAGGAATATAAAAGCCCCACATTTTTAACATCTGGGTTTGCGGCAAAAATCATATCCATGATTTTCTCGGTGTTCAGCGCATCGCTGGTACCGGTTACATAGTCGATGCCGGTCAGCTCAGCGGCTTCCGGATCGGAAACAGCGGCGTAGACAACCGGTGTCTGGGTCTGCTGTGCGGATACGGTTGCTACCTGTGCAGCCAGGGTTGCAATCGGGATGATGGCGTCAACACCGTCAGCAACCGCCTGATCACCAATCTGCTTTAAGGTTGTCTGGTCATTCTGGCCGGAGTACAGTTCGTAGTGAATGGTTACATTGTTATCCTCGGCGATTTTATCTAACTCTGCCTCGACTGCATTTGCAATCTCATCGAGGGAAGCGTGGTCGAGCTGTTTGACAATCGCTACATTATAAATTTCTTTGTCCGCGGAAGCTTCCTGAGAGGTTTCGGCGGTGGTGTCTGCTTCGGAAGCGTTGCTGGATGTGCTGGAAGAGCATCCTGCGGTTGTCAGTGTCAGGGCTGCGGTGCATCCAAGTGCAAATAATTTTTTCAGATTCTTTTTCATAGTCATTTTCTCCATTCTTTATTCTTATTTTGATATTTGTTTTGGATGGCAGATGTATCAGTCTGCCTTGCCGGAGCAGAGTAAAGAATGTGTCTGGAAAGAAGATTCTCTTTGGTTTGGCGCCGCGCGCCGTGATGAAAGATTTTACTGAGAATGTTTCCAGAAACTAAAAAACGCCTCTGTCCCCATACATGGGACAAAAGCGTAAACTTCTGCGATACCACCCAAATTGACATTTGTGAAAATGTCCACTCGCTTACACGTACCATCATACGTGCCCCGATGGATAACGGGTGGGGTCCCGTCAGCCCCTACTGATACAATCGTTCAAGGCTGCCCTCGGAAGTCCATTCACTGACGGTAAGGCGTTCCGTTTCCACCATCCGGAACTCTCTGTGGCGATACATAGGTCAGATACTCCTCTTCCTCATCGGTTTATCTGTGTTCTTCGTTACATGCATTATAAACACACCCAAAAGGATTTGTCAACCATCAAAATCAAAAAGATGCAGGAAAATGAAAAAGAGTCGGTTTTTCCATTGTTTACGGAAAATTTGGAGATGAAGATGTGGACGCTGGCTGTGCGGCAGGAACAGCAAGTTGAAAAAGTTTTTGAAAAAATTTAGAAAAGTAGAAAAAAATAGTTGACATTTAAAAGACTCTCTAGTATAATAACTCATGTCGCTGAACAAGAGCGAACATGAGAATCACAGGATTCCTCAGGATGCCCAGATAGCTCAGTTGGTAGAGCAGAGGACTGAAAATCCTCGTGTCACTGGTTCGATTCCGGTTCTGGGCATTACAATTTCATAATTTATCATGCGGGTGTAGTTCAATGGTAGAACACCAGCCTTCCAAGCTGGATACGTGGGTTCGATTCCCATCACCCGCTTTTTTGTTGTTTAAAATTAAGAAAGCCCCCAGAGTTGCCGCTCTGGGGGCTTTCTTCTTTCATAGGAAATTACGTCCTATGAAACAAAAAACGCTCCGCGAGGATGTGCACTCGCGCGAAGCAGGAACATGTCGCAAGCGACCGCGCGAGACGCCCGGATGTGCCAAGGCACATTCTTTTTTATCAGATGCTATAAAAAACCAGAAAATATACCGCCATCAGGACTGCTAGAAATCCCGCATTTGCAATCGTGAACCAGCGGAAGTAGATTCCTTTTTTCTCTGGGCAGGAGCGGACGATATATTTGTAAGAAATAAGACTCGCCATGGATGCGATCAGGGTGCCGAGACCGCCGAGGTTAGTTCCGATCAGAAGGGAAACTCCTTTTTCGGTAAATCCGGACAACAGGATGGCGGCCGGAACGTTGCTGATTACCTGGCTGGCCAGAACGGAGACTATCACTTCGTGTCCCGTGATCATACTGGAAAGCAGGGAGCTTACCGCAGGAATGTGTTTCAGATTCCCGATGAAGATGAAGAATCCGATAAAAGTCAGGATGAGAGAGTAATCCACCTGACAGAAGATCTTCGGGTCTGCCAGACAGCCAATCGCCAGAATGCAGATAAACAGGATTGGAAGCGGCAGAAGACCGGCTACGGTGCAAAGGCACAGGAAAAACATTCCCAGACAGCAGAAAAGGCAGCGTTTAGGAAAGGTCTCATCGGAGGTTGTATCTCTACCGGCTGTATCTAGTGAGATAGTCTCCCTTGGTGTAAACATTGTGACGAGCAGCAGCAAAACCAATGAAAGCAGCGAAAATGGACCGATGCTCCGGATAAATGTATCAAGTGAAAGCTCAAAGTGGGAATACAGATACAGGTTCTGGGGATTCCCCACCGGAGTTGTCATGCTGCCGAGATTGGCTGCCAGTGTCTGGCAGACGACAACCGGAACGATCCGGTCTTTGCGGTTTACCATCCGCAGTAGTTCCAGAGCAAATGGAACGAAGGTAATTAAGGCCACATCGTTGGTGATCAGCATGCTGGGAAAGAAACACAGAAGAATCAGAAGCTGTTCCAGCTGCCTGAGCGAATGGATTCGAAGCAGCAGTAATTCCCCGAGCTGTCGAAAGAAACCGATGTTTTGGAGGCCTGTGGTTGCTGTCATCAGGCCAAAGAGCAGGATCAGTGTGTGCAGATCCAGATATTTCAGGTATCCGGCGGACGGTGGTATGATAAACATGGAAAGGACAGCCAGAGCCAGGGCGATGGTTAAAACGGTATCCTTTTTGAGAAAAGAACTTACTTTTTGTATCATGGTAAAATACTCCCTTGAAAAGAAAAAGTGTAACTGTGACCAGTAACGAAAATAGCGGAAACCCTCATGAAAATGAAAAGGTTTCCGCTATAAAATAAAAAGAGCGCGAGACGGGACTCGAACCCGCGGCCTCGACCTTGGCAAGGTCGCGCTCCACCAACTGAGCCACTCGCGCATTTCTGAAGCATTGCTTCAACGAGTTATATAATATCATAGGTCGGTTGATTTGGCAAGCGTTTTTTTAAAAAAAATCAAAAAATATAGAAAATTCATTACTGTTCACGGGTAGGCACGTTTGAAACCGGGAGAACCGTATGAAAACGATCAAGTTTCCATATTTTCCACTGGATGTGTTCCCGCGGTCTGCACAAACCCGATGATCTGTCCGGACAGGAGTACCGTGAGGATGGAATATACCATGCGGTTTAACGGAATGTAGCTCAGTGAAAGCACCAGTACAGCAAAATCGGACAGGAGGTAGATCCACTGGATTTTGATGTGCGTCACGTGGGAAAGGCTCATCGCAAGCGCATCGTCCCCGCCCGGGGCACCGCCGATCCGCACGCAGAGCCCGGCACCGACGCCGACGAAGACCGCGCCGAGCAGGGATGCGGCAAGCGGCATATCGGCAAGCTGCGGCCACAGGGGCGGAAACTGCTCACAGATCCGGTAAGACAGGGAGAAGCTGGCGCTGGAAAGAATGGAGTAGGCGATGAACTGCCGCCCCAGAAGTTTCCATCCCATCGCGTAGCAGGCGAGGTTCATGATGAAGCCGGACACGGATGGGGAGATATGGAACCAGTGATCAAGCAGAAGCGTCATTCCTAAGACACCGCCCTCGGTGACACCGGAAAAGGAATGGACATGGTACAGGCCAAATGCCAGAAATGCACTTCCAAACAGTGCAATCAGGCAGGATTTTAGTTTTAAATCGAGGGAATGGAATAATTTCAGCAAAATAACAGGCTCCTTACAAATGATAGTGTTGTTAATGGTTTCTCTATTTTAGTATGGAAACAAATTTGTGTCAAGAATAGACAAAAATGTGGGATGTGCGTATACTGGAAGATAGGAAGACGGAAAGGGGAATGAAAACATGGTAGAAAATCATCCGGACACCCGGAAGCAGGAATACCGCGGAATTGCCTGCCTGGTGCTGTCTGCGTTCTGTTTTGCGCTGATGAGTATGTTTGTACATTTGGCGGGCGATCTGCCGTCGATGCAGAAGAGTTTTTTTCGCAATCTTGTGGCGGCGCTGGCAGCGGTTGTTTTGCTTTTGCGGGCGGGAGAGCCGTTTCGTATCCGCAGGGGAAATCTGCCGTATTTTCTGATGCGGTCAATTTTCGGCACGATGGGAGTGCTGTGTAACTTTTATGCGGTGGATCATCTGGTGCTGGCGGACGCATCGATTCTAAATAAAATGTCGCCGTTTTTTACAGTGCTGTTCAGCTGGCTGATCTTAAAGGAAAAAGTTATGCCAATTCAGCTTTCGCTGATCTTCGGTGCGTTTCTCGGCAGTATATTCGTGGTAAAGCCGACATTCTCCAATCTGGCACTTGTGCCGTCGCTGCTGGGCTTTTTCGGCGGCATCTGCGCGGGCGCGGCGTACACGATGGTGCGGAAACTGGGAGAGGCAGGAGAAAAGGGACCGGTGATCGTGCTGTTTTTCTCGGTATTTTCCTGTGTGGTTGTGCTGCCGTGGCTGATTTTTGACTATCATCCGATGACCTGGCAGCAGATGGGGATCCTGCTTTTGGCGGGCTGCGCGGCGGCGGGCGGACAGTTTGCGATCACGGCGGCATACCGCTATGCCCCGGCGAGCCGTATTTCCATCTACGATTATTCGCAGCTGATCTTCTCGACGATGCTCGGTTTCTTCATCTTCGGGCAGGTGCCGGACGGCTGGAGTTTCCTCGGATATGGAATTATCTGCCTGATGGCAATTTTCATGTTTGTATATAATAACCGGAAAAGAAAGAATACTCAAAAGCAGGCACTTTTGGAATCGAAAGAGCCGTCAGATGTAATAAAAATGTAAGGGAAAGTATCCGCCGATATGGTTTACAAGCGATGACAAATTATATATACTGAAGATAAAGTCGGAGTGGTTTTCGTGTCCAGAAACGTGAATTTCAGGAACAAAAGCTGGGTTGCCGACACAGTTCGAAAATGGGTTATAGATAGGGCAGAAAGTTATATAGGGAAATACGACATAAGCCCGACAGCAGACAGGAGGAAACAGGGATGAAAAAATTAGCAACCGCACTTGTGAGTGCAGCAGCCATTATGACGATGTCAACAACCGCATTTGCAGCCGAAAATCCGGCGGAGGTATTTGACCGGGTGATGGAGAAGAACAATACGATTCAGTCCGCGGAGATTCAGAGCGGCGTCCATTCAGTCATACTTGCAAAGGATGTCATTCCGGACGGTCAGATGAAAGTTGATATGGCGATGCATGCAGAGATGGATATGCAGGATACCACCGATCTCAAGTACCTGGCACAGGTCGCTTCCTCGATTCTGGGACAGGACAGCTATTCACAGGTTTTTTATACGGACGGCTACTATTACGTAGATGCCAACGGTGTCAAACTGAAATACCCGATGCCATTAGAGCAGATCATATCCTCCGTCCAGACCGGAGTCAACACCAGCAATATGGAATCCAGCTATATGAAGGGCATTTCCTTAAACGAGGTCAATGGAAAACGTGTGCTGGCATATGAGGCAAATCCAAAGAAGCTAAACAAGAACGTCAAAGAAGCCCTCGGAACCGTGATGAACACACTCGGCACCGATGTCAATCTGGACATGAACATCCAGGAAATGAAAGGCGCTTACGTGCTGGATGACAACGATTACATTATCTATATGACAAACTATATCGTATACAACATGGAAGTCCTCGATCAGCCGATGACCTGCATCACCCTGATGGAAACCGAAGTCCAGAACCCGGGCGAGCCGGTCGTAGTGACCCTTCCATCCACGGATGGCTATGAAGACTTAATTGGTTTATACGATGGAGTCATTGAAAGCGAAGTAGAATAAAAAACAGACAAAAACAAAAATAGACAATCAAAAGCCAGCCGAGCAAAGCAAAGGCTGGCAGGCAAAAGCGATCCATAACATAACAAGAGGAAAGTGGCGTCCGGGAATCTGTAGAGCCAGCGTTCCAATTATCGATTGTACGCATCCCACGCCAGCTGTCCGGCTGGGGCGGACATTTTTGTCCGATCCAGACGAACAGATGTAGCGAAAGCAAGCGAACAATGATAATTGGAGACGCAGGCGGCGCAGATTCCCGGACGCCTCTTTTTGCATCACGACAATCAATCAATCTATCTATTACTGCATCTCATCCTCAATCATCCGATACCCAATCCCGATCTCCGTAAACACATACTGCGGTTCCGCTGGATTCTGCTCCAGTTTCCTTCGAATATGTGCCATATTCACGCGCAGAATACTGTTATCATCGTCCGCATACGGCCCCCAGATATTCGAAATAATCGTATCATACGTCATGACTCTGCCGGAATTCTGTGCCAGCAGGGAGATAATCTTAAACTCGATCTGCGTCAGATGGACATCCCTTCCATCAACCGATACCAGATGTTTTTCAAAATCGATCGTCAGTCCCTTTGCATGGAATGGGCGCTTATAAAGCGGAGAAGCTGTGTTTAAGCGGTTGCTGTGGCGCAGGGCAGTCCGGATGCGCGCGAGAAGCTCGGAGGTGCCGATCGGCTTGGTCAGATAATCATCCGCGCCAAGGTCGAGCGCACGTACCTTTTCCTGTTCCTGCGTGCGGGCGGAGAGGACGATGATCGGGACGCTGGACCAGGTGCGGACCTGGCGGATGATCTCTATGCCGTCCATGTCTGGAAGCCCCAGGTCGAGGAGAATCAGATCCGGGCACTGGGACGTGATGATCGGAAGTGCTTCTTTTCCCGTGTGTGCGGTGGAAATGCGGTAATCCTGTGCGGACAGGGAGGTGGAGATGAAGTCGCAGATGTTTTTTTCATCTTCTACTAATAAAATAGAAAGTTTATGTGTCATGTTATTTGTCCTCCTTTGGAAGGGTAAAGTAAAATTCGGCACCGCGCGTGTGGTTGATTGCCTTGATTTCGCCGCCGTGGGCGAGAATGATCGTTTTACAGATGGAAAGCCCGATTCCCATGCCCTTTCGTCCATCCGGCGAAGTGCTGGTCGTGGAAGAAGAGCCGTCAAAGATGGTTGCCAGCTTCTCCGGCGGGATGCCGACGCCGTAATCGCGCACGTGGAAAATCGCATAGTCGGAAAGTGATTCCACATAGCACTCGATCGGCTCGGTGCTTTCAGCATGGACAACGGCATTTTCCAGCAGGTTGATGAGAACCTGTTCGATGAGGACGGCGTCCATTGGGACCATCAGGAATTCCTCCGGCACGCGCACATGGATATTGGCATCTGGAAGTCTCTTTTTTAAGCGGATCATCGCCTCGGAGAGAACTTCCTCGACCGGTTCTGAGGTCTTAGTTACCTTTGCCGTCTCATTGTTGATACGCGTGACGGAGAGCAGGTTTTCAACCATGTTTAAGAGCCAGTTAGAGTCCTCAAGAATATGGCGCACCAGCGCATTTTTCTCAACCTCCGGGAGGCTGCTTCCATTTTCCAGATATACGGTACTGGAACCGATGATGCTGGTAAGCGGGGTGCGGAGGTCATGGGAGATTGCCCGCAGCAGGTTCGCCCGCATCTTTTCCTTTTCCGCTTCCATCAGCATCTTTTCACGTTCTGCCAGCACGCGCGCCTGTGTTTTCATGTTGCTTGTGATGGCGCTTGTAATGCTGGAAATTGAAAACATTGCCACGAAGGTAATCGGATAGCCGGCCATCGTGAAATCCAGCGCGAAATACGGATACGTGAACAGAAAATTGACGCAGACAACGCCGACAAAGGAGGAGAACAGGCCGAAGCTGTATCCGTCCGTAAAACGCGCTACCAAAAAGACCGCCAGAATGTATGTTAGCGCGATGTTGGCAGTCGGATTTTTGAGCGCATGAAAAAAGCAGAACGCGATGATCGTGGCGGTACCCATGAAAAACAGGGTAAGTCCCCAGCTCTGTATGTATGTCGGAAGCGCACAGAATTTTTCAACGATCGGGCGGGTTCGGAACCAATTTTTTAAGGCGTCAATTTTGTGTGGATATGTTTCGCTGCCATTGGAAATGCTGGTATCCGGAGAGTTTGGTTCGGCTGAACCTTGAAGGCTGCTGGCTGATTCTGTTTTCAGGAAAGTTTCATTGGAAGTTCCAGAAACAGAAGGTTTACTTGAATGTTTCATTTAAATAAAGAAAGTCTCCTTTCAAAAAATTCATATGGATGCTTCTATTATACAATGTTTCTTCTGAAAAATAGAGAGGAAGACTGTTAAAAAGTTGAAAAAATCGTGAAAATTTGGGATAAAAACAGTAACACAATTATTGAGAATCTGGCTGGATAAGGGCGATTTCATTGCATTTTCAGCGTCGGTGTGTTAAACTCCAAACAGTCTCCCGAATGAGGGAAGCAGGCTGACCCGCCTGTTAGAAAGTGACAAACGGGCTGCCGGAGTGCAGGACGAAAGGAATGAAAGTAAGATGAAAAAATTAGGAAGAAATGATCTGTGCTGGTGTGGAAGTGGAAAGAAGTACAAACATTGCCATGAGGCGTTTGACGAGAAGCTGATGGAGGCGGCGGACGCCGGATATCAGATCCCGGATCACGACATGATCAAGACCCCGGAGCAGATCGAGGGGATCCGCGAGAGCTGCAAGATCAATGTGGCAGTTCTGGACTATGTGGCTGAGCATATCAAAGCTGGCGTCACAACTGAGGAGATCGATCAGTGGGTATACAATGAGACGACCCGCATGGGCGGAATTCCGGCGCCGCTTGGCTATGAAGGATTCCCGAAGAGCGTGTGCACATCCATCAATGACCAGGTCTGCCATGGCATTCCGTCAGCGGATGTCGTATTAAAGGATGGCGATATTATCAACGTGGATGTTTCGACCATTTATCACGGCTATTATGCGGATTCTTCCCGTATGTTCTGCATCGGAAATGTCAGCCCGGAACATAAAAAACTGGTGGACGTTGTCAAAGAGTGCGTGGAATTAGGTCTGGAGCAGGTAAAACCGTGGGGCTTCATGGGCGATATGGCGGAAGCGGTCCAGAAGCATGCGGAAGAAAATGGTTATTCTGTGGTTCGAGAGATCGGCGGTCACGGCGTTGGTATCGAGTTCCATGAGGATCCGTGGGTTGGCTATATTGGTCAGAGAGGCACCGGTATGATGTTTGCACCGGGCATGATGTTCACGATCGAGCCGATGATCAACGAGGGAACCGAGGAGGTATTCGTGGATGGCGACGACGACTGGAGTGTATACACGAAGGATGGAAAAGCATCCGCCCAGTGGGAGATCCAGGTGCTGGTAACTGAGGATGGCCATGAGGTGCTTTCCTGGTAGCTTGCAGAGTATATAAAAAGAGACGGCGTCAAACCGTCTCTTTTTTGTACCCAAGGTGGGCGTTCTTCACAGTCGAAGGGGGATAAAAAACTGTGAAGAAATATCTATATAAAGGAAATTGTTGTTAGTCGAGCCAGATAACAATTGCGCGCATTTCTTAGTGCCATCTGCCTCATTGATGTTATGCCATTATAATACTGGATAATTGTGTCCATATTTTGACCAATATCTAAAATAAATCTAAACGAGTATTACATAATTCGAAACTTTTTCGGAACTGTTTATGAGGCTGGCGCGCTTGAATTTTTCTTGTCGATTTCTTGGATGGGGTATATAATAAATCTGGTGATTAAAGGGGTGCGGTCTGACTGGATAGAAACCGCGTCCAGAACAAAGCAATTAAGAAGAAAGTGGCAGGAATTATATGGAAAATTTTTTATTTGCACTTAATACAGTCCTTCCGTTTCTGCTTTATATCGCATTTGGATATGGAGTCAGGATGTCGGGGCTGGCGGATGAGGATTTTATGAAGCGCCTGAATAAAGTGATCTTTCAGGCATTCTTTCCGATTCTGATGTTTAACAACCTGTATTCCATTCCGGAGGGAATGACATTAAATCTGCGTCTGGTGGCAGTCGCCATTATCAGCGTGCTGCTTTTGCAGGCGGTTCTGCTTGCTGTGGTTCCGCGTCTGGTAAAGGAAAATGAGCGGCGCGGCGTTATCATCCAGGCGATTTACCGCAGCAATTTCGTCCTGTTCGGCATTCCGCTGGCAACCAGCGTGTTCGGTGAGGAGGGAACATTGCTGGCGACGATGATGGTGGCGATCGTGATTCCGGTCTACAACATAACGGCGGTCGTGATTCTGGAATTGTTCCGGGGCGGCAAGGTCCCGGTTTTCGTTTTGATTAAGAATATCCTGAAAAATCCGATGATCCGCGGTGCGCTCATGGGCTTTATCTTCCATATGTTGGGGATTAAACTTCCGGTTTCTGTGGAAGGACCGATCAAGCAGTTTGCCAATCTGACAACGCCGCTGGCACTGTTCGTACTGGGCGGAACGCTGCATTTCAATGCGATCGGCGGCAATTTGAAATATGTGGTTCCGTCGATGACCGTCAAGATGGTGATCCTGCCGGCAGTGATTCTGGCGGTTGCGACGCTGCTCGGCTTTTCCGGTGTGGAACGTTTTGTTTACTTTGAAATGTACGCGACTCCGGTTGCGACGGCGTCCTATGCGATGGCGCAGAACATGGGCGGCGACGGCGAGCTGGCGGGACAGTTTGTCGTGCTGAGCACGGTCGCCTCGGTTGTGACGATCTTTTTGTGGGTCTATTTCCTTAATTCGATCGGATGGCTCGCATAAAAATAAATATATAATAGGGGACTGCCAGACAGTGGTTTGTGGAAGAGCAACAATTGTCTGGCAGCTTTTTTTGTGGAAACAAACACTGTTTTTCATGAGAACCGAAATTTTTTTTCATAAATTAAGATGTATGTATAATCTTTTCAAAATTAAAACATTTAATAGACAAAACTGATTGAAAAAGTTATAATAGTATACAAATGCGAGAAAAACTTATTTATTTTCCATGTGCTTTTGATGCTTCGAATCAGCGAATTGTATGGAATGGGAGGATGTGAAACATAATAAGGATATTGCATTATTGTTGAAAAAAAATTAGGGGAAAAGGTGGTGGTTCAATGATCAAGGAGACGATCCAGGCGGTCGAGGACGCAGAGGCGAAGGCATCGGAACTGGTCGCGCAGGCTTCGGAGGATGCACGCCGCGTTAAGGCGGAGGTGGAGGCAGAAGCGGATCGAATGCTCGCAGATGCACAGAAAAGGGGGAAAGAAGCAGCTGTGAAGCAGGAAGAAGAACTGACTCTTAGAGGGGAGGAGTACGTAAAACAGGCACTGGCAGAAGCCGAGGCGGAGTGTCAGACGCTCAGAGAGACGGCGGACAGACGGAAACCGGAGGTGGTTGACCGGCTCATAGCGGAACTGGTCTAGTGAATGGAGGGATGTAGATATGGCAGTATTGCAGATGCAAAAGCTATGTATCTGTGCCCTGAAGAAGGACCGTAAGTCCCTGATGGAGTTTCTGCAGGCTGCCGGAGTGCTGGAGCTCTCTGCGGAGGCGGAGCCGGACGAGGTATTTAAGCGGACGGACACGCTGGAGGATCGGCAGAAGTTTGAGCGGAATGCGGCGACGGCGGACCGCGCATTGGAAGTGCTTGCCGCGGTGGTTCCGGAGGAAACATCGATGCTTGCTGGGCTTGCCGGAAAGCCGCTTGCAAAGGCAGGCGCGTACCGGGAGACGGAGGCGAACGCAGAGGCGCTTTTAGGTCAGGCGGAACGCATTTTGAACCTGCAAAAGCAGATCACGGAGGAAAAGACTGCGGCGCTTAGACTGCTGGCGGAGGCGGAAAGCCTGAAACCGTGGCAGAAGCTGGAGATTCCACTTGCGTATCAGGAGACGAAACGGTGTGCTATCTTAGCTGGCGCGGTCGGCGGAGGCGCTTATACGCAGGAAGAAATTTACGCTTCGGTGGCAAAACAGGAGCCGCAGCTTGAAAAATGGGAGCTGGAGGTTGTCGGAAGCGATGCCGACCAGACCTGCATTGCGGTAATTTGCCTGAAAGAGGACGAGGAGAAGCTGGAGACAGCACTCCGGTCGATTGGATTTGCCCGTCCGGCGCGTCCGGTGGAGGAAGTTCCGGCAGCTTACGCTAAGAAATTCAAAGCGCAAGCGGCAGAGCATGAGGGACGCGCGGCGGCGACGGAAGAAGAACTGAAACAGTGCGCTCCGGCGAGGGAAGATTTGAAACTGTTATCCGACTATTACCGCCTGCGGGCACAGAAGTATGAGGCGCTCGGCGAGATCTTACAGTCGGAAAAAACGTGTATGATCACGGGATTTATCCCGAAGCGCGATGCGAAAGGACTGGAGGAGAAGCTGAATAGCCGGTTTGAACTTGCAGTGGAAAGTTCGGATGTGCCGGAGGATGAGGAAGCACCGGTGCTTCTCTCCAACGGAACCTTCGCGGCGTCGGCGGAGGGCGTGACCGCGTCCTTTGGCTTACCGGCGAAGGGGGAGATGGACCCGACCGGCATCATGGCAGCGTGCTATGTATTTTTGTTTGGTCTGATGCTTTCAGATGCGGCATACGGATTTATTGTATTTTTGATGTGCTTCCTGGCACTTAAGAAATTCCCAAGGATGGAAGAAAACCTGCGGAAATCACTGCGGCTCTTTATGTACTGCGGACTTTCGACCCTGTTCTGGGGCGTCATGTTCGGCGGTTATTTCGGAGATGCGGTGGACATCGTGAGCCGGACATATTTTGGACATACGGTGACGATACCGGCGCTCTGGTTTGTCCCGCTAAATGACCCGATGAAGCTTTTGGTTTATTCGATGTTATTTGGCGTGATTCACTTATTCCTGGGGCTGGGACTGAAAGGATATATGCTCTTAAAGGATGGCAAGGTTGTGGATTTTATCTGCGACGTGGTACTCTGGTACCTCCTGCTTCTGGGGCTGATCCTGATGCTGCTTCCGACGGAACTGTTTGGTTCCATCGCGCAGATGAATATCGTATTCCCGCCGGTGCTTAATTCGCTGGCAAAGGGAATGGCGATCGTGGGCGCGCTGGGAATTCTGGTGATGTCGGCGCGCGACAAGAAGAATCCGCTCCTGCGGCTGGCGCTTGGCGCATATGATTTGTACAATATTACCGGATGGGTGTCGGATGTGCTTTCCTACTCGCGCCTTCTGGCGCTCGGACTGGCAACCGGCGTTATCGCATCGGTTATCAACCAGATGGGAAGTATGGTTGGAAATAATGTATTTGGCGTGATTGTATTTATACTGGTATTCTGCTTCGGACACCTGTTTAACCTAGCGATCAACCTGCTCGGCGCGTATGTGCATACCTGCCGTCTGCAGTACGTCGAGTTTTTCGGAAAGTTCTATGAGGGTGGCGGAAAGGCGTTCCGTCCGTTTAAGCAGATAACAAAATACGTGGAAATCAAGGAGGATTAAATATGAGCGGAATTGTATTTGCATTGTTGGGAGTTGCAGTGGCGGTTATTCTTGCAGGTATGGGTTCAGCCTACGGCGTAGGCGTGGCAGGTCAGGCAGCAGCCGGAGTCGTAACCGAGGATCCGGATAAATTCGCGAAGGTGCTTCTGCTCCAGCTGCTTCCGGGTACCCAGGGTATCTACGGTCTGCTGGTTGGTTTCATCGCTCTTTCTAAGATTGGTCTTCTTGGCGGCGGCGCTGACATGAGCATGTCGATCTCCCAGGGACTCTTATATCTGGCAGCATGCCTTCCGATCGGCGTGGTTGGTCTGGTATCGGCGAGACATCAGGGAAGAACGTCGGTTGCTTCCATCGGTATCGTAGCGAAGAAACCGGAACAGTTTGGTAAAGCGATGCTGTTCCCGGCGATGGTTGAGACCTATGCGATTCTGGCACTTCTGGTTTCGATTCTGGCAATCAATGCACTGTAATCTGGCACGGCGGAAAGAATCAAAATCAGTTAAGGAGAGAAGCGTATGAATGGATTAGATAAGATTATTGCTCAGATCCTTGACGATGCAAAGCAGGAATCGCTTGCGATTCAGGAAAAAGCAGCCGGTGAAGCGGAGACGACCCTTGCGGCAGCCGGTGAAAAGGTAAAAAAGCTGGAGGAAGAGCAGGCGAAATCGGCGGCGCAGCGTGAAAAAAGCTATGAGGAACGGCTTCGTTCTTCGGCGGCGCTAAAGAAGCGCCAGGCGATCCTTGCGGCAAAGCAGGCGATCATCGAGGAAATGCTTGCGGCGGCACACAAGGAGCTGCTGGCAAAGCCGGATGAGGCGTATTTTGCATGGATGGAGCAGCTTCTTTCCCGGTTCGTGACGGATCGGGCAGGAGAAATCTATGTTTCAAAACGTGATTTAGAGCGGATGCCGGATGATTTTCCGGCAAAGATAGAGAAGACGGCGCAGGAAAAGGGCGGAAGCCTGGTACTGAAAAAAGAACCAAGGGAGATCGACGGGGGCTTTGTTCTGGTGTATGGCGGTGTCGAGGAAAATTGTTCTGCCGGGGCGTTGTTTGCGTCGCAGCGGGATGAGCTGGCGGACAAGGTACATGCGATGCTGTTTGGATAACGGCGGGAGAAGGTAAGGAGGGCTTATATGTCTGATACAAAATATGCCTACGCGGTCGCCCGGATCCGGGCACTGGAAAATGGGCTTTTTTCCTCCGCACAGATTGAACAGCTGCTGTCCGTAAAAAGCTACGAGGGGGCACTGCGTTTCCTGACCGAACACGGCTGGGGGGATGCAGATACACCGCTCAGCGCGGAGGCGATCCTGACCCGGGAGAAGACGAAAACCTGGGAGACGGTCCGCGACCTTTTGAAGGGCGACGACGCGATCCTGGCAGTGCTTTCCTACGGGGATCTCTACCACAATTTAAAGGCGGCGATCAAGGATGCGGCGGCGCCGGGCAGCCACGGCAATGTCTATTTTGACGACTGTGAGGTGGACGGCGTGCGGATGGCGAAGATCGTGGCGGAGAAGGACTGGCAGGCGCTTCCGGCACATATGCGGGAGGCGGCGAAGGAAGCCAGCGAGACATTTCTGCATACGAGCGACGGGCAGCTCTGCGATATCATCGTTGACCGGGCGGCGCTCGCAGCTATCTATGAGTGCGGAAAGAATGCGTCCGACGCGATCATCCGCGATTATGCCGAGACGACGGTCGCGGTGGCGGATATCAAGATAGCGGTGCGATCCCAGAAGACAGGAAAACATCTGGATTTTATGCGGCGCGCGATGGCACCGTGCGATAGCTTGAATATCGAGCGCCTGTCACAGGCGGCTCTTGGCGGCGCCGGCGCGATCTGCGAGTATCTGGAAGGAACCCGCTATGCGGGCGGCGCGCAGGCATTAAAGGAATCGCCGTCGGCGTTTGAGCGGTGGTGTGACAATCAGTTGATCGAGACGATCAAGCCGCAGAAATACAACCCGTTTACGGCGGGACCGCTGGTTGCCTATGTGCTGGCGAAGGAAAATGAGATTAAAACGGTCCGTATCATCCTGACCGCCCGTCTGAACGGTCTTGAGGAGGAACAGATTCGGGAAAGGATAAGGGAGATGTATGTATAAGGTTGCAGTAGTCGGAGATTACGACAGCATCTACGGATTTGCGGCGCTGGGACTGGAGACATTTCCGGTGTCCGATGTAAAAGAGACGGAGAAAGTATTTCTGGAACTGGCTTCTGGTTCCTACGCGGTGATCTATATCACCGAGGCGGCGGCTGCCGGGATTGAAACAGCTATTGACCGCTACCGGGAACAGCCGCTTCCGTCCGTGATCCTGATTCCGGGGATTTCCGGGAATACGGGAAAGGGCGTGGAGTCGGTTAAGCATTCGGTGGAACAGGCAGTCGGATCGGATATTCTGTTTGGAGATGCATGATAGAAAGGTGGGTGAAACCTTCCAATGAGCAAAGGAACGATAAAGAAGGTAGCAGGACCGCTGGTTATCGCCAGCGGGATGCGGGATGCCAATATGTTTGACGTCGTCCGCGTCAGCGACGAACGTCTGATTGGCGAGATCATAGAGATTCACGGAGATGAAGCGTCGATTCAGGTATATGAGGAGACTTCCGGTTTAGGACCTGGCGAGCCGGTAGAGTCGATGGATGTGCCGCTTTCGGTTGAACTGGGACCGGGACTCCTGACGAGTATCTACGATGGAATCCAGCGGCCTCTGGACGATATCATGAAGGAGACGGGCAGCAACAACTTAAAGCGCGGCGTTGAGGTTCCGTCTTTAAAGCGTGATAAGAAATGGCAGTTTGTGCCGACCGTGAAAGCGGGCGACAGCGTGGAAGCAGGCGACATCATCGGTACCGTGCAGGAGACGCTGATCATTGAGCATAAAATTATGGTGCCGTATGGTGTAAAAGGTACGGTCAAAGAGATCAAGAGCGGTGAATTTACGGTGGAGGAAACCGTAGCGCTCATTGAGACGGAAAACGGCGAAAAAGAGCTTACGATGATGCAGAAATGGCCGGTTCGGCGCGGACGTCCGTACCAGACGAAGCTGCCGCCGATAAAACCGCTGATCACCGGACAGCGTGTCGTTGACGCATTTTTCCCGATCGCCAAGGGCGGCGTGGCAGCTGTGCCGGGACCGTTCGGAAGCGGCAAGACCGTCATCCAGCATCAGTTAGCGAAATGGGCAGAGGCGGACATTGTTGTTTACATCGGCTGCGGTGAGCGCGGCAACGAGATGACGGATGTTTTAAATGAGTTCCCGGAGTTAAAGGATCCAAAGACCGGGCACTCCCTGATGCAGCGGACTGTGCTGATTGCCAATACTTCGGATATGCCGGTAGCAGCCCGCGAGGCATCAATTTACACGGGTATTACGATCGCAGAGTATTTCCGCGACATGGGTTATTCGGTGGCACTGATGGCGGATTCCACCTCCCGATGGGCGGAGGCGCTGCGAGAGATGTCGGGCCGTCTGGAAGAGATGCCAGGCGAGGAAGGTTATCCGGCCTACTTAGGAAGCCGTCTGGCACAGTTCTATGAGCGTGCCGGTCATGTCATCTGCCTTGGCAGGGACGGACGCGAGGGCGCGCTGTCCGCAATCGGAGCCGTATCCCCGCCAGGCGGCGATATTTCCGAGCCGGTTTCCCAGGCGACGCTGCGTATCGTCAAGGTATTCTGGGGACTCGATTCAGCGCTGGCATACAAGCGCCATTTTCCGGCGATCAACTGGCTGACCAGCTATTCCCTGTATGTGGACAATCTGGGAAAATGGTTTGATGAGAATGTATCGGATGAGTGGATGAGCTGCCGCCAGGGTCTTATGAGCCTTCTGCAGGAAGAGGCAGAGCTGGAGGAGATCGTAAAGATGGTCGGCATGGATGCACTGTCCCCGATCGACCGCCTGAAAATGGAAGCGGCGCGCTCGATCCGTGAGGATTTCCTGCATCAGAACTCCTTCCATGAGATTGACACGTATACACCACTGCAGAAACAGTTCCGCATGATGAAGCTGGTGCTGGCGTTCTATGAGCAGTCGAAGAAAGCGCTGGAAGGCGGCGCTTCCATCCAGAATCTCATCAAGATGCCGGTGCGCGAGCAGATCGGACGTTTTAAATATACGAAGGCAGAAGACGTGGAGAAAGAGTATCAGGCGGTCCTCGATGAACTTGCGAAAGAGGTTGCCGATGCGGCTGGAAAGGGGGCATTCTAAATGCCGAAAGAATATAGAACCATACAGGAGGTTGCAGGTCCTCTGATGCTGGTGCAGGGCGTGGAAAATGTTACCTATGACGAGTTGGGCGAGATCGAGCTGGCGAGCGGCGAAAAGAGACGCTGCAAGGTGCTGGAGATCGACGGTGGCAATGCGCTGGTACAGCTTTTTGAGAGTTCCACGGGTATCAACCTTTCAAATAGTAAGGTGCGTTTTTTAGGCAGAACGATGGAGCTTGGCGTATCGGAGGATATGCTGGGACGCGTCTTTGACGGTCTGGGCAATCCAATCGACGGCGGTCCGGAGATCCTGCCGGAGGAACGCCGCGATATCAATGGTCTGCCGATGAACCCGGCGGCGAGAAGCTATCCGCAGGAGTTTATCCAGACGGGTGTTTCCGCGATCGATGGTCTGAATACACTGGTCCGCGGTCAGAAACTGCCGATTTTCTCGGCGTCCGGTCTGCCGCATGCGAATCTGGCAGCCCAGATTGCGAGACAGGCGAAGGTGCGCGGCACGGACGAACCGTTTGCCGTTGTCTTTGCGGCGATGGGTATCACCTTTGAGGAAGCGCATTTCTTTACTGAGAGCTTTAAGGAGACGGGCGCGATCGACCGTACCGTCCTGTTTATCAACCTGGCAAACGATCCGGCGGTTGAGCGTATCGCGACCCCGCGTATGGCGCTGACGGCTGCCGAGTATCTGGCATTTGAGAAAAATATGCACGTTCTCGTTATCCTGACGGATATCACGAACTACGCGGATGCGCTGCGAGAGATTTCGGCTGCCCGCAAGGAAGTTCCGGGACGCCGTGGTTATCCGGGTTATATGTACACGGATCTTGCATCCCTCTATGAGAGAGCCGGACGCCAGAGAGGCAAGAATGGTTCGATCACGATGATTCCGATCTTAACCATGCCGGAGGATGACAAGACGCACCCGATCCCGGACTTAACCGGATATATTACCGAGGGACAGATTATCTTAAGCCGTGATCTGTACCGCAAGGGCATCACACCGCCGATTGACGTACTTCCGTCGCTGTCCCGTCTGAAAGATAAGGGAATCGGCGAGGGCAAGACGCGTGCCGACCATTCGAACACCTTAAACCAGCTCTTTGCGGCGTATGCGCGCGGCAAGGAAGCGAAGGAACTCATGGTGATCCTGGGCGAGGCGGCATTGTCCGATGTTGACTTAATCTATGCAAAATTTGCGGACGCCTTTGAAAAAGAATATGTTTCCCAGGGCTACAATACGGACCGCGATATCGAGGAGACGCTGCGGATTGGCTGGAAACTGCTTTCCATCCTGCCGAGAAGCGAGCTGAAACGTATCGATGAGAAGTATCTGGATCTGTATTATGGGAAAGAGTAAAAATGCCTGTGCATGGCGGATGCGCTTGAAAACGAAAGCGGCGTGTCATAACGCGGCTGCGGGAGCTGGCGGATCTGTCGTGACAAAGTGATTGCAGGAGAGAGGTGGTACGCATGGCATCGACACAGGTCAACCCGACCCGAATGGAGCTTACGAGGCTGAAAAAGAAGCTGGCGACAGCCACGCGGGGACATAAACTGCTGAAGGATAAGCGGGATGAGCTGATGCGCCAGTTCCTGGATCTGGTCCGGGAAAATATGGCGCTGCGCCAGAAAGTGGAGGCGGGCATCCGGAGTGCGAATGTGAATTTCGTCATCGCTAAAGCCGGGATGTCCGAGCAGGCGTTAAATACCGCGCTTGCCGCGCCGAAACAGGCGGTTTATCTGGAAGCAGACAAGAAAAACGTAATGAGCGTCGATATTCCGGTGTTCCATTATAAGACCCGGACGGCGGATGAGAACGATATTTACTCGTATGGATTTGCGTTTACTTCGAGCGATCTGGACGGGGCAGTCAAGTCGCTGGCGGACATTCTGCCGGATATGCTGCGGCTGTCCGAGACAGAGAAAGCCTGCCAGCTCATGGCTGCCGAGATCGAGAAAACGCGCCGGAGAGTCAATGCGCTGGAACACGTAATTATTCCGGAGGCGCGCAAAAATATCAAATATATTACGATGAAGCTGGATGAAAATGAGAGAAGCACGCAGATCCGCCTGATGAAGGTGAAGGATATGATGCTGGAGGAGAAGCATCATTATAAGGAGAAGCGGGAGCTTTGTTCGTGATGATGAAAATGCCTCTTCTGGCGGCTTTAGGGCTGTCAGGGGAGGTTTTTTTGCACATAGTTGTGAAAATGACGGGACGAGCCCACGAGGTCCGAACCGCCCTTTCGATATACCTTTGTTCGCTTGCTTTCACTACAGATGTTCGCCCATGACGGACTGCGTCCGCCCTGTTCGGACACCTGTGTTCAAGATGCGTACAAAGATATATGAAAGGCGGTTCGGACCTCGCGGGCTCGTCCCTGTGTATTGGAAAAATAAAAGAGACAGAAAAAAGTAAAGTATTTATTGGAAATATTTGGTAGAATAGGAGGAAATGAGGGGAGGAATTTTGCATGGCAAAGCAGGTACAGAGGGCGATCGGCTGGGTGGCAGCATTTCTTTTGGCGGTGGGGATGTTGTTCCTGCCGGTTTCGAAGGCGTATGCGGGTCCGGTATCGGGCGGCAGTCCTGGAAGTGGAGAGATGAGAGGTGTCTGGGTTTCGTATCTGGACTGGAATGGATGGGCGAAGGATGAGGCTGGATATAAGAAAGCGATGGATCAGACACTGGACCTCTGTGTACAGAAGGGGTTAAATGCGGTTTTCCTACAGGTTCGCCCGGATGGAGATGCGATGTATCCGTCACAGTATTTCCCGTGGTCGAAATTTGCCTCTGGAAAACAGGGAAAGAATCCGGGGTATGATCCGCTGGCATATGCGGTGCAGGCGGCGCATCAGCGGGGCTTGCAGCTTCATGCGTGGATCAATCCGTACCGGATCACGGGGTATCTGAACCGTTATTCGGATCTGTGTGCGTCAAATCCGGCGATCGCGTGGGCGAAGGACGGGGACAGTTCGAATGACCGGTGGGTATTGTGCCAGAATGGTGAGTATTATTACAATCCGGCGATTCCGCAGGTGCGCCAGCTGATTATTGACGGTGTGAAAGAGATCGTGACGAATTATGAGGTGGATGGCATCCATTTTGATGATTATTTCTATCCGAATCTCGATGACAGCAAGGCGGAAACATGGTTTGATTATCCGGAGTACCAGGCGAGCGGCGCATCGCTGAGTGTGGCGGCGTGGAGACGGAATAATGTCAATGAGCTGGTAAGGGGCGTTTACAGTGCGGTCAAGTCGATCCGTCCGCAGGCATTGTTTGGTATCAGCCCGGAGGGATATTTACAGAACCTCCGAAAAGATACCCGCCAGTTTACAGATGTGGATGCGTGGATGACCCAGAGCGGCTATGTGGATTACCTGATGCCGCAGATTTACTGGGGATTTGAGGCGAAGCAGAACGGCCAGGCAGCGGGCTATGCGTTTGCAAACTGCCTGAATGAGTGGGTGACGCTGAAAAAGAAGGGCAATGTGAAGCTGTATGTCGGTCTGGCGCTCTATAAGACCGGAACAGATGCAGTGGACGGCAACGAGGTGCCGGAGTGGCAGCGGTATCATGATATCATGAAGCGCGAGGTGCAGGCTGGACGGGCAACCGGACAGGTGAGCGGTTACTGCTTCTATGATTTATCGTCCCTGACGCGTGCGTCGGCAGCGGAGGAAGTGGCGAATGTGACGGCGCTGTTCCATTAAGTGATCCATGATAGTTACTGTTCACGCATACGTGCCCAGTAACGGAATTTGCCGTGGCTTCGCATTTAAATACGGCAAATTCCTGCTGCCACCACGTTTTCTTACGGCACTTTCGGTTCCAAAAGTGCCTACCCGTGAACGGTAACCATGATACCTTGTTGGGGAAATGGAAACCCCTGTGGATGATTGCAACCACAGGGGTTCTGTGTTATACTGGACATACGATTGCAGTAAAAATGTTGTTGTTTACATAATGTTCAGATGGCAGCAAATATACGGACGAGGAGAGGGAAGATGAAAAAAACAGCACTTGTCATTATGGCAGCCGGAATCGGAAGCCGTTTTGGCGGAGGGATCAAACAGCTGGAGCCAGTGGGTCCGAATGGGGAGATCATTATGGATTACTCCATCCATGACGCGCTGGAAGCTGGATTTGACCGGATTATCTTTGTGATCCGTCATGATTTGGAGGAGGACTTCAAAGAAGTGATCGGGAACCGGATTGAGAAGATTGCGCCGGTGACATACGCATTCCAGGAGCTTTCGGATGTACCGGAGGGATTCAGTGTCCCGGCAGACCGGAAAAAACCGTGGGGAACTGGACAGGCGATTTTGAGCATCCGCGGACTGGTCGAAGAGCCATTCCTGGTAATCAATGCGGATGATTATTATGGAAAAGAAGTGTTCCGAAAGATTCATACATACATGGTGGAACAGATGGACGTGAACGCACCGGTGTATGATATCTGCATGGGCGGCTTTATTCTGGCAAATACGCTCAGCGAGAACGGCGGCGTGACACGCGGCGTCTGTGAGGTGGGCGAGGGAGAGATTTTAAAACGCGTAACCGAAACCTACAATATCCAGAAGACAGCGGACGGCATGACGGCGACGGACAAAGAGGGGAATCCGGTTTCGGTTCAGGAGAACCAGCATGTATCGATGAATATGTGGGGACTCACACCGGGCTTTGTGGAGGAGCTGGAAAAAGGATTTCCAGAGTTTCTTGCGGGACTGAAAGAGGGCGACCTGAAGTCGGAGTACCTGCTTCCGACGATCATCGATCAGATGATCCACGACGGGCGCGCAAGGGTGAAACTTCTGGAGACGCACGACTGCTGGTTTGGTGTGACCTACCGTGAGGATAAGGAGAGCGTGACGGAGTCGATCCGGGCGCTGATCCGTGAGGGCGTGTACCCAGAAAAACTGTTTTGACAATTTGAAGAACAGTTTAAAGAAACAGAATTATTTAAAAAGATAAAACATCATGAGAACGATACTGCGAAATGGTGCAGCTGATTCGGCTGTGCAGAAGATAACGTGAAAAACGGTACGTGAGAATAACATGATACGCATAAATCCTGCATAGGATACCATGTAAGCCTTGAATTAAGGGGGAATGGCAGTCCGATGCAGGATTTTGCATATTTTAAGAGTCTTTATCCGGCTGCATGTAAGCAGATGCAGCTTTGCGTGGAAGCGGTCTGTGATGAGCTGGAGTATGAGGGGAGTCCCATCTATGATGAATATCCGGATCGGATCTTTCTGGAAAAACTGACAAAACGGGCACTGGAAAAATGGCAGAAGGTTTATCCGGCTGGAACGGAAAGGACGGATACACTGACGACCTATATAAAGGCGGCGGACGTGGGCACCGTATCCACAGAAGAAGGAACGGCGATGGTGGAAAATTCCCTGAAAATAGATTCTCCTGGTGGAGAAAGAGAAGAGAATCTGGCGGGAACCAGCATACAGCCGCATCTTCCTGGAAATGATGTATGGTATGGACCACTTCGGGGCGAACAGAAGGGCGGAAACGCTGGATATATGGTGTGGGAGGCGGATGAGCCGAATCTGACCGCGCAGGAGCGCCGTCCATGGAGTCCGCCGCCGGGACCGCGCCCGGGAGGACCGGGAAATCCGTGGGGACCGCCGCCCCCGCCGCCGGGACCGCGTCCGGGAGGACCGGGAAATCCGTGGGGACCGCCGCCCCCGCCGCCGGGACCGCGCCCGGGAGGACCGGGAAATCCGTGGGGACCGCCGCCCCCGCCGCCGGGACCGCGCCCGGGAGGACCAGGAAATCCGTGGGGACCGCCGCCCCCGCCGCCGGAACCGCGTCCGGGGAGACCGGGGAATCCGTGGGGAGTGCCGCTTCAGGATTTTCTTCAGGTTTTATTAATGAATGAGCTGCAGGAGCGAAGACGGTGTCGGAAGTGCTGAAATTGCGGTTTTCAGGTGTAAATTTTTTAAATTAACCTATTGTGCTATTTCAAATAAAACGTTTAAAAACTTGTAAAAACCGCAAAGAATCCCTGTTTTTTTGATAAACAAATTTTGTAACTATTCAGTACCTTCATAGTTACACGCAAAAATCCATTCCAGATCAGCTTCGCTGATGGGATTTTTGCCCTCCAGCCTATGTTTTCTTACGGTCAGCGCAGCAAGTGCGCAGACCTACTGAACAGTTACCAAATTTTTTAGAATATCAGTTCTTTGATTTTTCCAAGTTCGCAGGTTTCACCGAAAATACTGTTTAATGCAATGCAGAGGTTGTATGCCAATACTTTATTAACCAAACGGGTGCATAAGCCCTGAAAGCTTTTGGCAAGTACTCTTTCTGCATTTAACTGACCGCTTAACTGTGAAAAGACAGTTTCTACCCGTCTTCTCAATTTGAAGATCAGCTGACGCACCGATTTTGGCCAGTTTTCTTTACTGTTGGAACGCTTGAGTGCAAAAAGACAGATCGTTTGTTCCTGCATTTCCTGCATGAGTTTTTCGCCAACATATCCTTTATCTGCTAAAATTGTAATATTTGAACAATTACCCACCAGATCCCGTAATCCTTCACGGTCATCTGTGGATGCCGGCGTAATCTCAAATGCAGTAATGTAACCTTCTAATGTGACCAGGGCATGCACTTTATAGCCGAAGTAAGTTTCCTTTTTAGAAGGGCACTTTCCGTAATCAGCACCCTGGCTGCGAAATGTTTTGCAGTATCGTGCACGTCCAAATTTGCAGACTGCAAGCGGAAAACTATCAATAATGCAATAAGAACTGACCGGAACCGGAAAAACAGAGAGCATCTTTTGTCTTAATAATTCGGTTGTCTGCATCAGAGCACGCCTCGTTCTGTTAAAACGACTTCTGCTGCAAAGCTTCGGAAAAAGATGTCTGTAATTCTTTTTCACGAAAGAAAACCAGGCATTTTCAGAATCAACGCCAAGCAACTCACCACAAAGACTAATGGTAATGATTTCCGAATCAGATAGTTTTGCATCTAAAACATGCCGTCGCTTGGCAACCTCAGGAAGTGCAAACTGATGATACAATTCGTCAATAATAACGTAAGTGGTTAAAATAAAGTCTTCAAAAGTTGCAATAACAGTGGTATTATTATTTTGGAACTTCAACATAATGATGCCTCCTTTCGTTGTATTGCCTACAAATAGGATAGCACATTTTGTTGAAGTTTCTTTATATTATTTTATCTAGCACAACAGGTTAAATTAAAATGCGGTAACATCCAGGTGTGACAACGAATTTTACCGATTTGGAAAAAGAACAATCGGGTTACTGGGCACGTATGCGTGAACAGTAACACAATCGGAGTTCTTACAAATCATAGAAATTCTGGAATTTGAAGCCTGCTTGTGTTATACTGAAACAAAGGCTGCCGCCGGGACAGATGGGTGCCTGCGGCAGTTTTTGGCGTGCATGACAAAACGGAAACAGTTCGGCGGGTAGATTTTCCTGTACCTGTGAAGATACGGAACTGGTATGGTGGAGCGATAAAAGGAATTGATTTGATATATGAAGAAAAACCTGAAAAAGATACTGATTTTACTGATCTTATTTGTGCTGGCAGCAGCCGGTTATTTTACCTGGTCCTGGATGCAGCTGCGGGAGGATGGGGCAGTCTATACTTCGATTGAGGACGCGAACCTTCCAGTCGCTTATGTGAATATTCTGGGGCGGCGGATGAACGAGCTGGACGGTTTCGTGGAGGACAGCCAGAAAGCGGCTGGACGCGGGGATCTGACGCTGCTTCCGGCAGACCGGAAACTGTCGGTGACGATCGACAAGCTGGACTCCCAGATTACGGGGATGCAGTATGAGATCCGCAGTCTGGACGGCGAACGTCTGGTAGAACGGACAACGCTTGACCACTGGGAACAGTCAGGGGAAGAGGTTTCTGCGGAGCTTCCGATTCAGAACCTTCTGACGGAGGAAAGCGAATACCGCTTAACGATTGCGATCGCGACGGAAAAGCACCCGGCGATTTATTTTTACACGCGCGTGATGTGGCAGCAGGAGAGCCGTGTGCAGGAGATGGTCGATCTGGCGGTGTCCTTTTCTGAAAAGACGTTTGATTATGATTCAGCGAGGGAGCTGACGACCTATCTGGAGACGGATCCGAATGCGGACAACAGTTCGTTGGGACATGTGACGTTAAAAAGCGATTTCAGCCAGCTGACCTGGAAAGGGCTTTCGATGGAGCGGGTCAGCGAACCGGAAATTCATCTGCGGGAGCTGCAGGGCATCATTGGGACGATCGATTTAAAGTATGTTGTAAGTGAGATGAAGGATGGCAAGGCGGCTGCTTATTACGATGTGATCGAGAGCTTCACGATGAAGCTGGGCGCACAGCGCATCTACATGATGAATTATGACCGCCGCGCGGACCAGATTTTTACGGGGGAGAGCAGCGCCTATTCTGGCGACCGGATTCAGCTGGGGGTTTCGGATGCGGAGGATCTGCAGTCGATGCAGGATGAAGCGGGGAAATACCGTGCCTTTGTAGCAAACCGGGCGCTCTGGATTTATGATACAGGAAAAAAAGAGAGCACAAAGGTATTTGCGTTCCGCAAGAGCGAGAATGATACGAGGGTCAATTATGATACCTACGGAATCAAGATTCTGGATGTGAGTGAGGCAGGCCAGATTGATTTTGCCGTGTACGGCTATATGAGCCGCGGTAACCACGAGGGAACGACGGGAATCGCGCTGTACCGCTATGAGAGTGAGGGAAATGCCCTGACAGAGCGGCTGTATCTGCCGTCATCGACCGATTACGGCAACCTGCGCCAGGATATCAACCAGCTGTGCTACTTAAGCGGCGGGCAGACGCTGTATGTGCTGATGAACCATGCGGTTTACAGTGTCGATCTGACGGGAAAAGAGTACATGGTGGTGGCAGATGGCCTGACGGAGGAAAATTTTGCAGTCAGCACGGATGCCTCCCGGATTGCGTGGCAGGATGGGGCGGATATTTACCGTTCGACCAAGCTGCATGTCATGAATCTGGAGACAGGCAAGAAGGATGAGATTTCCTTCCCGGATCAGACCGTGATCCGGCTGATCGGATTTGTCGGAACCGACTTAGTCTACGGGCTTGCCCATCCGAACGAGCAGCTTACGATGGACGGACGCGTGACGGGGCTTCCGCTGTATGCGGTCGAGATCGTCGGCAGCAATATGGAGATGGAGACCCGCTATGAGAAGCCGGGCGTCAGCCTGGTGGATGTGCGGATTCAGGACAGCCGGGTTCATCTGTCACGGATGCACCAGATAGGAAGCGGCTATCAGCCGATGGACGAGGACACGCTGGTCTGTAATGAGGAAGTGTCGAAAGATCCACTGGATGGAATCGCTACGTTAAATGACAGCGCAAAGGGGCGTCTCTACTGCGTCAAGCTGGATGCAGGCAAGACGGCACGGAGCACGAAGGTGCATGTTCCGAAGCAGGTGGCGGCAGAAGAAAATGATGTGATTGTGCTTCAGAACAATGGCGCGGCTGCACAGCGGATTTACAGTTCCTACAGCGAGGGACGCCTGAAAGGCTCATATGCGGAATTTTCCAGCGCGGTGCAGGCAGCTTACGATGGCATGGGACTCGTAACGGATGAAAATGACCGGGTTGTCTGGGTGAGAGCAAACCGGAGCGACGCGAAGACGATCCGCGACGTCCAGAATATGGCGGGAACCGTCAGCCGCTATTTGTCGGATATGGCGGACGGAAAGACGACCTCCTCAGATGGCACAGAGTTAATCGACGCACGCGGGCTGACGCTGAACCAGATTCTCTACTTTGTCTACGCGGGCATGCCGGTGGTGGCATATCTGGGAGACGGAAGCTATGGTCTGATCTGTGGATACGACGCGTACAACATCTCCTGTCTCTGGTATCCGGGCACGGAATTTGCCTACACGGATAAGATGGGACTCAACGATGCAGCGGCATTTTTCGAGGGAAACGGAGGCAATGATTTCATCTGTTTCCTTGCCAATTAAGAGAAAAACGGAAATTACTGTTCACGGGTAGGCACTTTTGGAACCGAAAGTGCCGTAAGAAAACGTGGTGGCAGCAGGAATTTGCCGTATTAAAATGTGAAGCCACGGCAAATTCCATTACTGGGCACATATGCGTGAACAGTAATAAACGGAAAGCCAGTGCTTTACAAATTGAGATGTTATGATATAATCATGTAGATAACATGATATAAATTTAAGAAAATATTAAAGATTTGAGGCGCCGTCTGGCGCGTGTAAGTATCGTAAGATAATAGATTTTGAGGTGCAGAATGGAACAATTTATTATGAAGGGCGGAAATCCGCTGGTAGGCGAAGTGACTATCAGCGGAGCGAAGAATGCGGCGCTGGGAATCTTGGCGGCATCGATTCTGACTGACGAGGATGTTTTAATAGAAAATCTGCCGGACGTGCGTGATATCAACGTGTTTCTGGAGGCTGTTTCGGAGATTGGCGCGATGGTAGACCGGATTGACCGGCACACTGTCCGCATCAATGCGAAGGGGATTCATGCGATCCATGTGGATGACGAGTACATCCGCCGGATCCGAGCTTCCTACTATTTTATTGGCGCCCTGCTTGGCAAGTATAAAAGCGCACAGGTTCCGCTTCCGGGCGGATGCAACATCGGCAGCCGTCCGATCGACCAGCATTTAAAGGGCTTCCGTGCCCTCGGTGCGAAGGTGCAGGTGGAAAATGGCGCGGTGCTCGCACATGCGATTGATTTAGTTGGTACCCATATTTATCTGGATATGGTGTCGGTCGGCGCGACGATCAATATCATGATGGCAGCGACGCTGGCAGAGGGCGAGACGATCATCGAGAATCCGGCGAAAGAACCGCATGTCGTCGATGTGGCGAACTTCTTAAACAGCATGGGAGCCAATGTCAAGGGTGCCGGAACCGACGTGATCCGCATCCGCGGCGTCCACAAGCTGCATGGAACCGAATATTCGATCATCCCGGACCAGATCGAGGCAGGTACATTTATGTGTGCGGCAGCGATCACCCGCGGCGACGTGATGGTACAGAATGTCATTCCGAAGCATCTGGAAGCAATTTCTGCGAAGCTTATCGAGATGGGCTGTGAGGTGACGGAGTTTGATGAGGCGGTTCGTGTTGTGGGACGCCCGAGCCATGTGCATACCGATATCAAGACACTTCCGTATCCGGGATTTCCGACTGATATGCAGCCGCAGATCACCGTGACACTGGCACTGGCAGAGGGAACCAGTGTAGTGACTGAGAGTATTTTTGAAAACCGTTTTAAATATGTGGACGAACTTGCCCGCATGGGTGGACGCATCAAGGTTGAGGGCAATACCGCGATCATTACCGGCGTAAAGAAGCTGACTGGAGCACAGGTGGAGGCACCAGATCTGCGCGCAGGCGCTGCCCTGGTCATTGCGGGGCTGGCAGCGGAAGGATATACGACCGTTGATGAGATTGGTTATATCCAGAGAGGCTATGAGCATTTTGAGAAGAAGCTGCAGGGACTTGGCGCGGTGATCGAGAAAGTCGATTCTGAGAAAGAGGCGCAGAAGTTCAGACTCAAAGTGGGCTGATAAAAAAGAATGCGGTGTCACATATTGCTTGACAGACACCGCGGAGTATGTTATCGTACTGTTGAAACTTTTAACAATTAAAAAGTTCGTATATATCCCTTATTCAGAGTGATGGAGATACAAAGGATCTATGAAGTCACGGCAACCCCGTTACATGGGACTGAAAATTGGTCTCAGCAGGGAACGGAAGGTGCCAGCCTGAGCGAGGAACCGGGAGATCGGTTTATCGAGCAATAAGAGGATTTGATCGAGATAATCAAGTCCGTGTTGCTGCGGACTTTTTTTATGTCTTACGACAAACTTATCAAAGGAGGAAATATGGAGAGATTACTTTTTACATCTGAATCAGTAACCGAAGGACATCCGGATAAAATGTGTGATCAGATTTCCGATGCGATTCTGGACGCGCTCTTAGAGCAGGATCCGATGAGCCGTGTGGCTTGTGAGACGGCGACGACAACCGGTCTGGTTATGGTTATGGGCGAGATCACAACGAAAGGCTATGTGGATATCCAGAAGGTAGTCCGCAATACCGTCCGTGAGATCGGTTATGACCGTGCGAAATACGGTTTTGACTGTGATACCTGCGGCGTGATCGTGGCACTGGACGAGCAGTCCCCGGATATCGCGATGGGAGTTGATAAAGCGCTGGAAGCAAAAGAGAACAAGATGACCGACGAGGAGCTGGAGGCAATCGGTGCCGGCGATCAGGGTATGATGTTTGGTTATGCGACCAACGAAACGGATGAATATATGCCATATCCGATTTATCTGGCACACAAACTGGCACGCCAGCTGACCAAGGTCCGCAAAGACGGAACCCTGCGCTACCTGCGCCCGGACGGCAAGACACAGGTAACCGTAGAGTACGATGAGAACGGCAAACCATCCCGTCTGGATGCAGTGGTTCTTTCCACCCAGCATGACGAGGAAGTAACCCAGGAGCAGATCCATAAGGATATTAAAAAATATGTATTTGACGAGATTCTGCCGGCAGAGATGGTTGATGAGAATACAAAATTCTTTATCAATCCGACCGGACGTTTCGTTATCGGCGGTCCGCATGGAGACAGCGGCCTGACCGGACGTAAGATCATTGTGGACACCTACGGCGGCATGGCGCGTCACGGTGGCGGCGCATTCTCCGGAAAAGACTGCACAAAAGTGGATCGTTCTGCTGCATACGCAGCCCGCTATGTTGCGAAAAACATCGTAGCAGCCGGACTGGCAGACAGATGTGAGATTCAGCTTTCCTATGCGATCGGTGTTGCACAGCCGACCTCCATCATGGTAGATACATTCGGAACCAGCAAGTTGCGTGAGGATCAGCTGGTTGAGATGATCCGCAAGCACTTTGACCTGCGTCCGGCTGGCATCATCAAGATGCTTGACCTGCGCCGCCCGATCTACAAACAGACGGCTGCATACGGACATTTCGGTCGCGACGATCTGGATCTTCCGTGGGAGAAGCTGGATAAGGTGGATGAATTAAAGGCGTATCTGTAAGAGTAGGAAACGCTGCAGGGGTATCTGCCCGTAAAAAATCATAAGATCAGAACGAGGGGGCTGCCGCTTTTGCGGCAGTCTCTTTTATTACACAAAAAGGCACATGCTTTTTTATTTATAATACTTTTAGAGACGTAATCCGCAAAATATGATACACTATTTGTGGAAGATATCAGGAGCAAAAGCGCAGAAGTCCGACGCAGTTTTGCGGGAGGATTTTTGTAGGGGCAATCTGGTATCAGACCGGGCAATGACTGGAGGAAATAGGATGAAGATACGCACACGTCTGGCGATTGCTTTTGTGACGATTACGGTCGTTCCGATTGTGCTCATATTTGTGGCGGCGTTCGGACTCGTAAACTATCAGGAGCATCTGTTTCAGAAAACATACGGGCTGTCGGAGCAGATCGATCTGCTCTCCGGCAATCAGACACAGGTGTTTAACCGGCTGACGCAGGGAATCCAGGAGGAGATCCGCGAGGCGGTCGGGGAAAATACAGATTTATTTGAAGAACCGGCTTATTTGAGCAAGGTCAATGAAGAACTGCGCGATAAATATTCGTATCTGGTCATCCGCAAGGGCAAGGACATCACATTCTGCGGAAGCGAGGATGGACGCGAGCTCTGCGAACGGCTGGCGCCGTACGGTGATCAGGGAAGTATGGCAGGCAGTATTTACATGGATGGCGAGGAACAGCATCTGGTCAAACAGATCGATTTCCGGTTTTCAGATGATTCACAGGGCAGTGTGTTCATCGTGACGAACGTCGGGGATTATGTGCCGGAGATCAAGGCGCTGCTCGGAGAGATGCTGCTTCTCGGCGTGCTGATCATCAGTTTTATGGGCGGTCTTCTGATCATGTGGATCTACCGTTCTCTGCTGCGTCCGCTGCACAAGCTGCAGGAGGCGACCAAGCAGATCCGGGATGGAAATCTGGACTTTACGCTCGATGTGGATGATGAAGATGAGATCGGAATGCTCTGCCAGGATTTTGAGGAGATGCGTCTGCGTCTCAAGGAATCGCAGGAAGAAAAACTCCAGTACGACAAGGAGAGCAAAGAGCTGATCAGCAATATTTCCCATGATCTGAAGACTCCGATCACGGCGATCAAGGGGTATGTGGAAGGCATTCAGGATGGCGTGGCTTCTTCACCTGAGAAATTGAATAAATATATTCGGACGATTTATAATAAAGCAAACGATATGGATCGACTGATTGACGAGCTGACGTTCTATTCGAAGATTGATACGAACAAGATTCCGTACAACTTTTCAAAGATCAATGTGGCGGAATATTTTGGTGATTGTGTTGAGGAAGTTGGTCTGGATATGGAGACGCGCGGCATCGAGCTGGGATATTTCAACTATGTGGACGAGGATGTGGTCGTGATCGCGGACGCGGAGCAGATGAAGCGAGTGATCAACAACATTATCGGAAATTCGCTCAAATATCTGGACAAGAAAAAGGGTATTTTAAATATCCGCATCAAGGATGACGGCGATTTTATCCAGGTCATCATCGAGGACAACGGAAAGGGAATCGCGGCGAAAGATCTGCCGTATATTTTCGACCGTTTCTACCGGACGGACTCGTCGAGAAATTCGTCCAAGGGCGGTAGCGGCATCGGGCTTTCGATCGTAAAGAAGATTATCGAAGATCACGGCGGACGCATCTGGGCGACCAGCAAGGAAGGCATCGGAACGGAGATCCATTTCGTTTTGCGCAAGTATGTCGGGGCATAGTGATTTGAAGTTTGGTCGTTTAAATAAAAACAGCAGGAGGAATTCACAGATGAGCAGAATATTAATCGTAGAAGACGAGGAGAGTATTGCAGAGCTGGAAAAAGACTATCTGGAGCTTTCTGGTTTTGAGGTTGAGATAGAAAATAATGGAGAAACGGGACTGAAACGCGGCATGGAAGAAGATTTTGACCTTCTGATTCTTGATCTGATGCTGCCAGGGGTCGATGGCTTCGAGATCTGCAAGAAGATCCGGGAAGTAAAAAACACACCGATCATCATGGTATCTGCGAAAAAGGACGATATTGACAAGATCCGCGGTCTGGGACTGGGCGCGGACGATTATATCACGAAACCATTCAGTCCGAGCGAGATGGTGGCGCGTGTCAAGGCGCATCTGGCGCGTTATGAGCGCCTGATCGGCAGCGGTATGCCGGAAAACGAGATCATCGAGATCCGGGGACTCAAGATTGATAAGACTGCCCGCCGCGTTTACATCAACGGCGAGGAGAAGAACTTCACGACGAAGGAATTTGACCTGCTGACCTTTTTAGCACAGAACCCGAACCATGTATTTACCAAGGAAGAACTCTTCCGCGAGATCTGGGATATGGAGTCGTTGGGAGATATCGCGACGGTTACCGTGCATATTAAGAAGATCCGTGAGAAGATCGAGTTCAACACGGCGAAACCGCAGTATATTGAGACGATATGGGGCGTTGGATACCGGTTTAAAGTCTGATGACTGGATAAGCCACATAAAAACGACCCTTGGGAAACGCAAACAGGAGCGCTTTCCAAGGGCCGTTTTATATTTCATAGGAAATTGCGTCCTATGAAATATAAAATGCTCCGCGAGGATGCGCACTCGCGCGAAGCAGAAACATGTCGCAAGCGACCGCGCGAGACGCCCGAATGTGCCAAGGCACATTCTTTTTCATCCCAACAGGATTTGGTTTGCCCGCTTCAGATCGTTCTCGTCCGGGATACGGATGTCGGACAGGGAATAGGGAATGCCAAGCGTTTCCCATTTATAGATGCCGAGCGTGTGGTAGGGGAGAATTTCTACCTTTTCCACATTTGAAAGTGTGTCCAGAAATGCACGGATTCCATGCAGGTTGGCCGGATCATCGGTAATGCCGGGGACTAAAACATGCCGGACCCACATGGGCTTATGAATCTGGTCTAAAAACCGGGCAAAGGAAAGAATGGATTCGTTGGAGTGCCCAGTCAGAAGACGATGTTTTTCCGGATCGATGTGTTTCAGATCCAGAATAACAAGATCGGTGTGCGCTAAAAGTGTGGTCAGGCGGGAAAAGAAAGGTTCGGCGGTGGTAAATGGCTGTCCCGCGGTGTCCAGTGTGGTGTGAATGTGCTGTTCTTTGGCAAGCTGGAAAAATTCACATAAAAAGTCAGCTTGAAGGAGCGGTTCTCCGCCGCTGACGGTGATGCCGCCGCCCCCGCGCCAGTAACTCCGGTAGCGGAGTGCCTGGCGAAGAAGTGCTTCCGGGGTGATTTCCTGCGAACCGGTGTGTTTAGATGGACAAGAAACACCTTCGGAAAGAGCGGATGCGCCGGAAGTGCGGGTGGAGGCGTCCGGGAGGGGAAGTCCCTTTGGCAGTACCCATGTATCCGGATTGTGGCAGTAGCGGCAGCGCATGAGACAGCCCTGCATGAATACCACGAAGCGGACACCGGGACCGTCTACGGAGCCGAAGGTATCGATGGAATGAATATAACCGGTATGCATCGTTACAGCACCTCGTGGCAGGTACGGGCGATCACGTCGAGCTGCTGTTCTCTGGTCAGATTGATAAATTTAACGGCATATCCGGAAACGCGGATGGTGAAGTTGGCATATTCCGGTTTTTCCGGGTGTTCCATCGCGTCTTTCAGTTTTTCGATTCCAAAGACATTTACATTTAAATGATGCGCGCCCTGATCAAAATATCCGTCCAGGACGTGAACCAGGTTATTTTTCCGTTCTGTCTCGGAGTGACCGAGCGCCCCCGGTGCAATCGTTTCTGTGTTGGAGATGCCGTCGAGCGCATATTCATATGGAAGCTTTGCGACCGAGTTTAAAGAAGCGAGCAGACCGTTCTGCTCTGCGCTGTAGGAAGGAGTTGCGCCTGGGGCAAACGGGGTGAATGCCGACCGGCCGTCCGGAAGTGCGCCGGTTGCCTTGCCATATACAACATTGGAGGTAATCGTGAGGATGGAGGTGGTTGCCTCGGAATTCCGGTAGGTGTGGTATTTTTTTACTTTATGTAAAAAGGTTTTTAACAGCCATACGGCAATCTCATCGGCGCGGTCGTCATCATTTCCGTAGCGTGGGAAATCGCCCTCTGTCTCAAACTTGCGGGCGATGCCGTATTCATCACGGATGACCTTCACTTTTGCATACCGGATCGCGGAGAGAGAATCGACCACGTGGGAGAAACCGGCGATTCCGGTGGCAAAGGTACGCCGGACATCCGTGTCGATCAACGCCATCTCAGCGGATTCATAGTAATATTTATCGTGCATATAGTGAATCAAATTGAGGATATTCACATAAATGCCCGCCAGCCAGTCCAGCATCTGATCGTATTTATGCATGACTTCCTGATAATCGAGGTATTCGGATGTGATCGGCGCATACGCCGGACCAACCTGCATCGGGCGTCCGTCTTTGGTAGTGTATTTCTCGTCTCTGCCTCCGTTGATGGCATAGAGAAGGCATTTGGCAAGATTGGCACGGGCACCGAACAACTGCATTTCCTTGCCTGTCTGGGTGGCGGAGACGCAGCAGCAGATACTGTAGTCGTCCCCCCAGATGGGACGCATGACATCGTCGTTTTCATACTGGATCGAGGATGTGTTGATGGAGATTTTGGCAGCATATTTCTTAAATGCCTCTGGCAGGCGGGAAGAGTAAAGTACGGTCAGGTTTGGTTCCGGGGACGGTCCCATATTTTCCAGCGTATGTAAAAAGCGGAAATCGTTTTTCGTTACCATCGGACGCCCGTCTTGTCCCAGACCGGCAACCTCCAGCGTTGCCCAGACCGGATCGCCGGAGAAAAGTTGGTTGTAGGATGGAATCCGGGCAAATTTTACCATGCGGAATTTCATTGTCATATGGTCGATTAATTCCTGTGCCTCGGCTTCGGTCAGTGTTTTTTCTGTTAAATCCCGGTTGATGTAGATATCAAGGAAGGTGGAAACGCGTCCGACACTCATGGCGGCACCGTTCTGGGTCTTAACGGCAGCGAGGTAACCGAAGTAGAGCCACTGGACGGCTTCTTTGGCATTGGAAGCCGGACGGGAGATATCAAAACCATAGATGGCAGCCATCTCCTGAATGCCCTTTAGAGCGCGGATCTGCTCGGCGAGCTCTTCCCGCTGGCGGATGATGTCATCAAACATGGCACCATTTCCGCAGCGTTCCAGATCCTTTTTCTTTTCCTGAATTAGGAAATCGATTCCGTACAGGGCGATCCGGCGGTAGTCGCCTACGATTCGGCCGCGTCCGTAGGTATCCGGAAGCCCGGTGACAATATGGCAGTGGCGGGCGGCTTTCATTTCCGGGGTATATGCATCGAAGACGGCCTGGTTGTGGGTTTTGTGGTATTCGGTAAAGATTTTATGAAATTTTGGATTGACATGGTAGCCGTAGGTTTTGGCGGCTTCCTCCGCCATCTTGATTCCGCCGAATGGCATAAATGCCCGCTTGAGTGGTTTGTCGGTCTGAAGTCCGATGATGCGTTCCAGATCTTTAAGCTCCGGATCGATATATCCCGGACCATAGGCAGTCAGGCTGGATACGATTTCAGTTTCGCATTCGAGCACACCGCCCTTTTCGTGCTCTTCCTTCTGAAGCTTTTGAAGGCGTTCCCAGAGCAGATGAGTGGCACTGGTTGGGGCAGCGAGAAAGCTTTCATCGCCATCATATTGCGTATAGTTGTTCTGGATGAAATCGCGGACGTTCACTTCGTCGGTCCATTTGGAGCCCAGAAAACCTCTCCAGGCCGTTTGAAAGATAGGTGTGTTTTGGAATGTTTGATACATAGCAGACATGTGTTTCCCTCCTGGTTGAAAAATTTCGATCCCAGCAGAGACAGTGAGAGTGAAAAAAAGTAAAAAAAATACCCACGGTCTGTGCTGTGACGCCCAGACGGTCGGCAATTTCCAGTCATACTTCATGTGGTTGATCCACTTATCCGTCAGTTGTATGACTGCTATGTTTAAGATATATCAGAACCGAAGAGGAATGTCAAGCTATATTTTGGGGAAGAGGTAGCAGTGAAGAGGTAACAGTTCAAGTCCGTAGCTGTTCACAGTAACAAAAAGAGTGCCGGAAAGAGTGGACATTTAGCAAATGACTTGATAAAATGAGTGAAGTTTTAGGACAGATGGGAATGAAAAAGGGATAAAAAGTTGCTGGGCACGATGCTTGAACAGTAATGATGAAACCTGAATTTGACAGAAATGACAGAAGAGAGGAAGGAAATGCTGGAAAAATTTTGTGTCGGGCTGGTGCGGATTTTGTTGGGAGGAATTCTTTTTTTCCTGACACTGCTCAGCGCGTTTGTGACCTGCCGGGTCTATGGCGGTTCTGAGATTGTACAGTATGGAAGGGACAGTCTGTTTCTGCACCTGTTTTTTGGTGCGGGTGTGATTGGACTGACGGTGTTTTACAGGCGGAGAAAGGAACGAAAGCGCCTTGTGGGAAAAGAAAAAGTGCAAAATGGCGGCGAAGAACGGAAACGTATCTGCCGGAAAAACCAATGGCTTCTTTTAGCGGCTGCTGCCTATCTTTTTTGGATTCTCCTTGTCCCGTCCTGGGGCGGTTCTGACTCTCATCAGTGTATGGCGTCCGCGCAGGGACTTCTGCAGGGCGATTTCAGCGCCTGGGAGCCGGTGGCGTATTCGTATGGGACAGCGGAAGGACCGCTTGGGTATGCGTACACTTACCCGTCTCAGAACGGGCTGATTCTCTATATGGCAGTGCTGGTATTTTTCTTTGGGGATGTGGCGTATGCAGTTTTCCAGATTTTAAATATCGGTTTTTTTATTCTGGGAATCGTGAGCCTGCAGCGGATGACGGTACGGGGAAACGAAAGGTGCAACCTGCTTTTGTGGATGGCGTGCTGTCTGCCATTTTCTTTCTATATCCTCTTCGTGTACGGCACGATGCCAGGATTTGGACTTTCGTGTCTGGCGATGGAACGTCTGATGCGGTATGTGGAAGAGGGGCGGGGAAGAGACTTCTGGATTGGCGCGGCAGCAGTAGCGGCGGCGGTGATCCTCAAGTCGAATTATGAGATTGTGCTGGTGGCGCTGTTTTTGTATCTGGCATCCTCGGGAGTCTTTCGAAGGAAAGCACGCCTGCTGGTGGCAGCGGTGCTTCTGATTACAGTGTATGTGATTGGAAACCGGGGGATTCAGACAGGAATTTCTTCCGTGACCGGACGCACGGTATCGGACGGTGCGCCGATGATTGCCTGGGTGCAGATGGGACTGGAGGAGAGCAAACGTGGACCGGGCTGGTACAATGGCTATCAGGTAAAACTCTTTCAGAAGGCAGATGGGGATGCGGATCTGGCGGCCGCATGGGCGCAGGCAGATTTGCGGAGAACGATTTCAGATATGGCAGGGGAACCGGCGAAAGCCGCTGATTTCTTTGTTCGGAAGATCGAGTCAATCTGGGCGGAACCGACCTTTCAGAGTCTCTGGATCCAGGAGGTGGGAAATACCTCCTGGGCGGAGGGAAGCCCGCCATGGGAGCTTTTCAAGGAAGAAGGGGGTCTGAACCGGCTCTATGTTTTTGCGGCGAATCTGGTGCAGACGTTTGTGTATGCGATGGCATGTGTATGGGTGATTGCCGGGATGAGTGCCAAAGGAAGCCGAAGTAAGCATGTCCTGATGAACCGAACATGGGAAAAGAGGATAGAAGCAGAAAAGGCAGAAAAAACTGTGAAAGCTGTGAAAAAACAGGGAATGGAAACGGTCTGGGAGAGGCAGGAACGTGGAGAAACGGACAGATGGGGGATGCTGATTCCGGGAATCGTGTTTATTGGGGGATTCCTGTTCCATCTGGTCTGGGAGGCAAAGGGGCAGTATTCGGTGGTGTATTTTATGCTGCTGCTGCCGTATGCGTATCTGGGGATGGAAAGAGTGGCGGATGTATTTTTAGATGTGACAGGTGCCGGGAAAGAATGATGTTTTGAGATAAAAAAGATACTGGGAACAGCCTGAAATAAGCCGTTTTCAGTATCTTTTTTATGGTTTAAAAGAGCTATGATTTCTAAAAATCCATTAAAAATTGCAATGATAAATCCGCTCCGCCGCCTGATAGAACACAGTTTCCCAGTATTTTTCCGGAATCAGCCGTTTCGTAATTTCGATGTAATCTTCATAGTTGGCGAGCGGCCAGTCGGTGCCGAACATGAGCTTATCATAGTCGCGGATGTAGGCAAGCCAGGTTTTCAGGGTGCTGATATACCCGCTCTGCTCTTCCAGAAACTCCGGAATGTCAAATTTGCCCTCTAAAAGCCCAGAGAGGTCGGCGGCGACATTTTCATTTTTCTCGACAACGGCGGCGGCATCCATCAGCCACGGGTTGCCGAAGTGGCACATGACGAACTGGACATCCGGATGGCGGACGGCGGCTTCATCGAGGGTCAGCGGATGGCTGTATTTGATGAATGCTTTGGAACCGGCGGTCTGTCCGGTGTGGATGGCAACCGGCTTTTTATACGCCTTGGCGAGGTCGTAGATCGGTTCGAAGCGCTCGTCGGTAACGTAGATGGAATCATATCCCGGATAGAGTTTGATGCCGACGCAGGTATTCCGTTTTAAGTTTTCTTCGACAAGATCGCATGTCTTCTGAATCTTTTCCGGCGTCAGTTTTCGTGCTTCGACGCCGACGCAATAGCGCAGAAAATCCGGGTATGTGTGATTATCCGGGTGAACGCCGCGGTTTCCCATGACGATGCCGCCGACGATATTATATTTCTGAAAGCATTCCCGCAGATGCTCTTCATTATTGATATGACCGGCTTCGATGGCAATCTCATCGAAATGCGGGTAACCGGGACAAAAGTGCAAATGTGAATCAATGATTTTCATAATGATAACAGGCGCCTGTATCAAAAACCTTTTGGAAAAAGAACGGCGCTGTCCTCCTTTCTGCTGTGATGTATGTCTGGAAGTTTTGAGAAAATCCGGTGCAACAAAACTTCGGGTGTATATAAATAAGAAATGCAGTGACAGTCCGGCAGGTTCATAGAGCATGCAGCAACTGTATGAAATCAACTGTTAGTGTAGTCCCAAATGGGGTGGATGTCAAATTTTTCTCCATCTGTTTGACATCCACACTATGATCTGGTATAGTGATAGCTATGCGTATTGCAAAGGGGCAAACTGCCTCTTTCTTTTTTTGTAAATATTCCGGAAGAATGCAAAAAAGATAACTAATATGATATATGAAATGTATCTCCGGAATGTGCAGACCGTTAATCAGACAATGAAAGGAATAGAATGGAAACAATCAGATTTGAAGATTTAGAGTTAGATGCAAAGATCATGCGTGCGATCACCGATATGGGGTTCGAGGCGGCTTCTCCGATTCAGGGACAGGCGATTCCGCTGGAACTGCAGGGACTGGATATCATCGGACAGGCACAGACCGGTACCGGTAAGACGGCTGCGTTTGGTATTCCGCTGTTACAGAAGATCGATCCGAAGAATAAGAAGCCGCAGGCGATCATTCTCTGCCCGACCCGTGAACTTGCCATCCAGGTATCTGAGGAGATCCGCCGCCTGGCAAAATACATGCACGGTGTCAAGGTTCTGCCGATCTACGGCGGACAGGAGATCGGACGTCAGATCCGTTCCCTCAAGGATGGTGTGCAGGTTATCATCGGTACGCCGGGGCGTGTGATGGATCACATGCGCCGCAAAACCGTCAAGATGGATCAGATCCACACGGTTGTCCTCGACGAGGCGGACGAGATGCTGAACATGGGCTTTTTAGAGGATATGGAAACCATCTTAAGCGCACTGCCGGAGGAGAGACAGACGCTGATGTTCTCAGCGACGATGCCGCAGGCGATTCAGCGGATCGCGACGAACTTCCAGAAAGATCCGCAGATTGTGCGCGTGGTCAAGAAAGAGCTGACCGTTCCGAAGGTAACCCAGTATTATTATGAAGTAAAACCGAAGAATAAGCTGGAGGTTATGTGCCGTCTGCTGGATCTCTATGATCCGAAGCTCTCAGTGGTATTTTGCAACACGAAAAAGCAGGTCGATGAGCTGGTACAGGGCTTACAGGGACGCGGTTATTTTGCAGAAGGACTTCACGGCGATCTGAAACAGGAGCAGCGTGACCGTGTCATGCGTGCATTCCGTACCGGACGGACGGACATTCTGGTGGCAACGGATGTGGCAGCCCGCGGTATCGACGTCGATGATGTTGAGGCGGTATTCAACTATGATGTACCGCAGGATGACGAGTATTATGTACATCGCATCGGACGTACCGGCCGTGCCGGACGCGAGGGCAAGGCGTTTAACCTCGTAGTCGGCAAAGAGGTTTACAAGCTGCGCGAGATCCAGCGCTACTGCAAGACCCGCATCATTCCGCAGGCGATTCCGTCTCTGGACGATGTGACCTCCATCAAGGCAGATAAGATTCTCGACCAGGTGGGCGAGGTGCTGCAGGACAGCGATCTGAGCAAGGTGATCGATATTGTAGAAAAACGTGTGCTGGAAGAGGACTACACGACGCTCGATCTGGCAGCAGCGCTGCTCAAAATGATGATGGGCGAAGAGGGCGAGGAGCTCTTAGAGGAGAACCGTCCGCTGCGTGAGCTGGAGGATCTCGAGGATGAGAGCCGCCGCAGCCGTGGTGGAAGAAACGGCAGAGGAAGCCGTGGCAGAAATGAGGACGTAGCGCGTCTCTTCATCAACATCGGAAAGAACCAGGGCATCCGTCCGGGCGATATCCTCGGTGCGATCGCCGGAGAATCCGGCATGCCGGGACGTATGGTCGGAAGTATCGATATGTTCGATAATTACACATTCGTCGAGGTGCCGAGAGAGCATGCGGACGTTGTACTGCAGGCGATGCGCGGTGCGAAGATCAAGGGCAAGAACGTGCATATGGAGAAGGCGAACCGGAAGTAAAGAGCATATTGAAATTATATTTGGCATATGCTATAATGCCATTAGGCGAAAAGACAAAAGTGTTCAAAGTGGCACACCCCCTTTCTGCACCTGTCTAGGGGTGGTAGCTGTATTAGTATATCATAAAGATAAAATTATAAAAAGTCATCTTTGAGATGTTTTGTTTGTCTCAAAGATGACTTTTTATCTTAATAACTTTAAAATTTGCTCTTACAGCTCCGCTGTAATAAAAATATCATAAATCGCTTTCACAGCCGCCTCGAAATCTGCGTTCTTCACGCCGATGATGATGTTGAGTTCACTGGAACCCTGGTCGATCATCTTGACGTTGATGCGGGCGTGTGCCAGGGCGGAGAAGATACGTCCGGCGGTTCCGCGGGTGGATTTCATGCCGCGGCCTACGACGGCGATGAGTGCTAAATCGGACTCAAGCTCGATGGAATCCGGCTGTACTGCGCGGTGGATGTTGGAGATAACGAACTGCTCATGCTGTTCGAATTCGGACTGGTGTACGAAGATGGTCATCGTATCGATTCCGGACGGCATATGCTCGAAGGAAATACCGCAGTCCTCGAAGACACCCAGAACTTTTCTCCCAAACCCAATTTCGGAGTTCATCATCGCTTTCTCGATGGTGACAGAGCAGAAACCAGTCTTTCCGGCGATACCGGTGATGGTGTATTTCGGCTTCCGGCAGGTATTCTCGACGATGAGTGTACCCGGATCCTCCGGCTTGTTGGTGTTGCGGATGTTGATCGGGATGCCCTCGCGGCGTACCGGGAAGATGGCATCCTCATGAAGGACGCTGGCACCCATGTAAGCCAGTTCACGCAGTTCTTTGTAGGTGATAGTCTCGATCGGAACCGGATTTTCCACGATGCGCGGGTCGGTTACCAGGAAACCGGATACATCGGTCCAGTTTTCGTAGAGGTCTGCGTGAATCGCGCGGGCTACGATGGAGCCAGTGATATCCGAACCACCGCGGGAGAAGGTGTGGATCGTGCCGTCCGGATTGGACCCGTAGAAGCCTGGGATAACGGCGCGCTCAGTGTGCGCGAGGCGTTCGGACAGCTCTTCATTGGTTTTTTCGGACAGGAATGTACCATTCTCGTCAAAGAAGATTACCTCGGCTGCATCGATGAACTCATAGCCCAGGTAATGGGACATGATGATACCGTTTAAATACTCACCGCGGGAAGCTGCGTAATCGCTGCCTTTTTTTGCGATAAAGTTTTCCTCGATGGTCTTGAACTCATAATCGAGGTTTAAATTCAACTCCAGACCGTCGATGATCTGCTCATAGCGCTCTTTGATGGCGGAGAGAAGCTTGCCGTAGCTTGCGCCGGTGGAAGCTGCCTCGTAGCAGGCATAGAGCATATCGGTTACTTTGGTGTCATTTTTATTGCGTTTGCCCGGAGCAGACGGTACAACGTAGCGTCTGGATTTATCAGCACGGATAATATCTCCGACTTTTTTGAACTGTTTTGCGCTGGCGAGGGAACTTCCGCCAAACTTTACTACTTTCTTCATGATGTTCTTTGTTCCTTCCTAAAGTAAATATTGGGTTAATTCAGTTTCTGGATCTTCGGAAAATACTGGAACAGTACCTTGGCAACCAGTTTGTCGCGCTTGACGTATTTGTGCGTCCAGCGGCGGGCGTCGTTGGAATAGTTCCGGTTGTCGCCCAGCATGAAATAGCAGCCATCCGGCACTTCGTAGTGCTGCGGTTCCTCCGGTTCCATCGGTTCATGCAGATACGGCTCGTCGAGCGGTGTATCGGAACCATTTAAGTATACCTTGCCGTCCACGATGTCGATCGTGTCGCCCGGCATACCGATGATACGTTTGACATAGTACGTTTTGATGCCTTTCGCTTCATCATCCGGATAAATGAAAATGGCGATGTCACCCCGCTGCGGATCTCCGAATTTGTAGCTTAACCGTGAGCCGATGACGCGGTCGCCAGCCATGATGGTCGTTTCCATCGAGCTGGTCGGGACTTCGCTGTTGGCGATGATGAAATGGTTGACGCAGAATGCGATAATAGCGGCGGCAACCAGAACCTGAATCCAGCTTATGACCTCGTCCTTGAGATTGAAGCCCTCCTTGCGGCTCTTGCCCTTCTTGGATTTTGCGGCATTTCCGGTACCTGAAGCGTTGTCGTTCTCTTCGGGCGTATCTTCCGAATCGTGTTCCGAAGAGTTCTGGCCCGGCTGGTTGATGCCGATTTTTCCGGCGCGGAGTTCATCGAGCATCTCATCCAGTTCCTGATCGGAACGCCCGGAGAAATGGCTTCGGGACGAAATATGGTCTCTATCTTGATCTTCCATATATATCTCCTCTCTCTGCTGTTGCTGTCTGTGTGACGTTATCTTATGGCACTTTCAGTTCCAAAGGTGTCTGCTACGGCAGTAACGTTTGTGCAACGCATGAGCAGTAATAGGCTACTGTAATATGGTAACCTTCTGCCATAATAGTGTATATGAGATGCCTTGATTTATCAAGTTTTTTCACGAAATTTCGGGAAAATTCATAAATGTTTTGAAGTGTATGATTGTATTATTGGGCGCGGGATGCTAAAATGAAGCTAAAACCAAAAACCACAAAGGAACGCAAGGGGGCGTATGTATGGATAAAACATTATACGATCTGATGGACTGGGCTGGAATTGAAGAAATTGTCTATTCGGAAGCGGCAAACCCGCACCGGATGCTGGGAGCCCATATGACGCCGGAGGGAATGCTGGTACAGGCGTTTATTCCGACGGCGCGCGATATTACGGTTAAACTTTCGGCAACCGGCAAGCAATACCAGATGGAGATGGCGGACGAGACTGGCTTTTTTGCGGCGCTGATTCCGCGCAAGACTCTGGCGGATTATACCCTCCTTGTGTTTTATGATAATGGTACGTTAAGCGAGATACACGATCCGTATTCCTTTGCACCGCAGTTTACGGAATCGGATTTGAAGAAATTCGAGGCGGGCGTCCACTACAGCATTTATAATAAGATGGGCGCGCATCCGATGACGGTCAAAGGTGTGAGCGGCGTCTATTTTGCAGTCTGGGCGCCGGAAGCGATGCGCGTGAGTGTCGTCGGTGATTTCAACCTGTGGGATGGCAGACGCAGCCAGATGCGGCGGTTGGGAGATTCGGGCGTGTTTGAGATTTTTATCCCGGAGCTAAAAAAGGGCGCTGTTTATAAATATGAAATTAAGTTCAAGAACGGCGACCCGGCGCTGAAGACGGATCCGTATGCGAACTATGCGGAACTTAGACCGAACACGGCATCCATCGTCTGGGATCTGGACGAATATAAATGGAACGATCAGGACTGGATGAAGAAACGGGCGGCGCTCGACACGAAGACGGCGCCGATGTCGATCTATGAGGTACATCTCGGTTCCTGGATGCGAAAACCGACCGAGGTGGATAAGAGAGGACGCGAGATTGTCGGATCGGAGTTTTACAATTACCGTGAGATCGCGGTCAAGCTGGCGGAATATGTGAAGGAAATGGGGTATACCCATGTGGAACTTCTGCCGGTCATGGAACATCCGCTGGATGCTTCGTGGGGCTATCAGGTGACGGGATATTACGCACCGACCAGCCGCTTCGGCACACCGGATGATTTCATGTATTTTATGGATTACCTGCACGGACAGGGGATTGGCGTTATTCTTGACTGGGTTCCGGCACATTTCCCGCGTGATGCATGGGGCATGGCGCAGTTTGACGGAAGCTGCCTCTATGAGCACAAGGATCCGAGACAGGGGGCGCATCCGCACTGGGGTACGCTGATCTACAACTACGGCAGACCGGGGGTTTCAAACTTCCTGATTGCGAATGCGATGTTCTGGGCGGACCGCTATCACGCGGACGGCATCCGGTTTGATGCGGTGGCGTCGATGCTGTATCTGGATTATGGCAAGAATCCGGGTGAATGGATTGCCAATATGTACGGCGGTCATGAGAATCTGGAGGCGGTCGAGTTCTTAAAGCATCTGAACTCTGTCTTCAGGGGACGCAAGGACGGCGCGATTCTGATTGCCGAGGAATCGACGGCATGGCCGAAGGTTACCGGTGACGTGAAGAACGGCGGTCTTGGCTTTGATTATAAATGGAACATGGGCTGGATGAACGATTTTCTGGGCTATATGGAGCAGGATCCATATTTCCGGTGCCACCACTACAATGAGCTGACCTTCAGCATGATTTACGCCTACAGTGAAAATTTCGTCCTCGTCTTCTCACACGATGAGGTGGTTCACGGAAAAGGTTCCCTGGTCAATAAGATGCCGGGACAGACGTTTGAGGACAAGTTTGCGAACCTGCGGGCGGCATACGGTTTTATGATGGGACATCCGGGCAAGAAACTCCTCTTCATGGGACAGGATTTCGCCCAGATGGATGAGTGGAATGAGAATGCATCGATCGAGTGGGAGTTGCTGCAGTATCCGATCCACAGCCAGATGAAGGAGTATGTGAAGGAGTTAAATCACTTTTATACCAGCCATCCGGCACTCTATCAGAAAGATTATCAGACGGAAGGCTTCGAGTGGATCAACTGCATGGATGCAGCGGACAATATTATTGCATTTCTCCGGCGCGGCGCGGATGAGACACTGCTCTTTGTCTGCAACTTTGCCCCGCAGCTGCATGAGAAGCTGATGGTCGGCGTACCGTTTAAGGGAAAATACAAAGAGATTTTCAACAGCGATGCGGAGAAGTTCGGCGGAAGCGGAAAGGTCAATCCGCGTATGAAGTCCTCGAAGGCAGAGGAATGTGATGGAAAGGAAAATTCCATCACGATCCAGCTGGCACCGCTTGGCATCAGCGTCTTCAACTGCACGCCGACGGAGCCGGAGAAGAAAGAAAAACCGGCGAAGACGAAAAAGACGACCCACAGCACTAAGAGTGTAAAAGAAAAGGCTGAAACCGATCTCCAGAGCATGATGTCGGATGCAGCGGCGGCATTCAATGGAAAAGCCGGGGGGACAGCTGCTGCGGCAGCAGAACGCTTGGCGGGTATTTCAGATAAGCTGGCAGAGGCGAAGGCGGGGCTTTCCTCCAAGATTATCAGTCTGTCCTCGATTGCGAGACGACAGGCGGGATTGGAAGAAGGTCTGGATAAAAAGGTGGGAAAAGAGTAAGTACAGGAAGGAATGAAATAGATGGCAACAGCGGCAGAGCTGACAGGCGAGGAGATCGCGGCGGTAGCAGAGTCACTATCGGATCCGGCAAATTTGAACGTGGATACGATGGCTGCGATCATGCACCGGATTGGCCCGGGGCTTATGGCATTGGGACAGAAGGTACTGGTGGCGCTCATCATTTTCCTGATTGGACGTAAGGTCATTTCGATGATCGAGAAGATGCTGTCCCGCTCGATGGAGCATGCCGGTATGGATGTGGGTGTGACTCGTTTCCTGCGGGCGCTGACCCAGTTTGTGATGAATGTCTTCCTGCTTTTTATGATTGCAGGGCAGCTTGGCATGGACAGCGCCTCGATTGTGGCAGTTCTTGGCGCGGCAGGTCTTGCGCTGAGTTTGGCGCTCCAGCAGAGTCTTGGAAACTTTGCGGGCGGACTCTTGATTTTAATTATGAAACCGTTCCGGGTGGGTGATTATATCATTTCCCCGTCCGGGGAAGGAAGGGTTTCGATGGTCGGGCTGGTTTACACGACTATCCTGACAACCGATAATAAAGCAATTACCATCCCGAATGGCACCCTTTCAAACTCAACCGTGACCAATGTGACGGCGATGGACAAGCGGATGCTGGAGCTCAAGGTCGGTATTGCCTATGAGGCGGATATCCGGACGGCAAAGGCGGTGTTAGAGCGCGTTTACCGGGAACATCCGATGGTGAAGAAGGATGAGGACATCAAGGTATTTGTGGACAGCTTGGGCGACAGCAGCGTGGTGCTTGGCATCCGGGGCTGGGTAGAGACGGCCGATTACTGGCAGACGAGATGGGACATTCTGGAACAGATCAAGCTGTCATTTGACGAGGCGGGCATCGAAATTCCATACAACAAGATGGATATACATTTGAAACAGTAGCAATCGTTTAAACAGTATAAGCAATATAGACAGAGGAACAACCATGATTGACAGAGCGGCAAAATTCGCAGAACAGGCGCATAAGGGCGCACACCGGAAGGGAACCAGAATTCCGTATATCGTTCATCCGCTGGAGACGGCGCTGATTGCGTCGATGCTGACGAACGATGAGGAGATACTGGCAGCGGCACTTCTGCATGATACGATCGAGGACACGGGTGTGACCTACGAGGATTTGAAACAGGAGTTTGGCACCCGGGTTGCGGATCTGGTCGCGGCGGAGAGCGAGGATAAGTCCAAAACCTGGATTGAGCGCAAGGGGCACACGCTGGAACATCTGAAAACAGCGAGTCCGGCGGAGAAGATCCTGACGATGGCGGACAAGCTGAGCAATATCCGCAGCATGGCGCGTGACTATCTGTTGGTCGGGGAGGAGCTCTGGCAGCGGTTTAATATGAAGGACAGAGAGAAACAGGCGTGGTATTACACGTCGATGATAGACCTTTTAAAGGACTTGAATGAGACACCGGAATATCAGGAATATGTGCGTCTCTGCGGCAAGGTATTTGGCGGGATCGCAGGGTGTTGTAGTTTACAAAATATATGAACGGCAGCATAAAAACAACATAGGATGACAATGAGAAACTGCAGCAGCCAGTCAGAAAGAATGGCTGTCGGAGAAGGATGGTAGGTTCTGAGATTTTGCGGAAACGGAAAGGTCATTCAGTTCAGTAAAAGGGGAAGAGACATGATTTTAAAAGATATTTGGATGGATGTAAAAGCGGTTCAGGAGCGAGATCCGGCTGCGAGAAATGCATTGGAGGTACTACTTTTATATCAGGGCGTACATGCCCTGATCTGGCACCGGGTGGCGCACTGGTTTTATGAGCACCATATGTTTTTCATTGCGCGCCTGATTTCACAGGTGGCACGTTTCTTTACATTGATTGAGATTCATCCGGGTGCACAGCTCGGACACGGTATTCTGATTGACCACGGCTGCGGCGTTGTCATCGGTGAGACGGCGGTGGTCGGCGACAACTGTACGATTTACCAGGGTGTGACGCTGGGCGGTGTCGGAACACAGAAGGGTAAACGTCATCCGACGCTGGGAAATAATGTGACGGTCGGTTCCGGCGCAAAGATTCTCGGTTCTTTCGAGGTCGGTGATAACTGTTCCGTAGCGGCAAATGCGGTTCTGCTCCGCCCGCTCGAGGAAAATACCACGGCTGTCGGCATTCCGGCGCGTCCGGTCAAGAAGGACGGCGTGGCGCTGCCGAAGAAGCAGAAGATGATCATCGGCGAGGACGATCAGCGTATTTTAGAGCAGATCGACGCGCTCCGGAAAGAGCTTCAGGAACTTAGAGAAGAGTCGGCAAACCTGCGGAAGGAACTGGAGGCAGTGCGGGCAGGACAGGAGAAAGCCTGACACAAAATTATTCATAACGCCCCTTTCGGCTGCATAAATTTCTTTGAGAGAAATGCGTGCGGTTTGGAAAGGGGCGTTTTTTATGATAGAGCTGATCAAAAAAGAGATACATATGAATCGGCAGAGGGGGACGGCGGTGTCGCAGCTGACGCTGGATGATGATTTTATTGTGCCGGATGCGCTGGATGATGCGGTGCAGATACTGCTGTCAGACGGGGAAGTTCAGATAGAAAATTCACGGATTCAGGGAGAAAAGGTGCTGATCCGGGGAAAGCTTGTGTTCCGGGTGCTGTACCGCCGGGAGTCGGGCGGGCTGCAGGCGATGGGCGGGGAGATCCCATTTGAGGAAACGGTCAATGTGCCGGAGCTTTCGGAGCGCGACTATACGCAGATCGTATGGAATATCGAAGATTTGAATATTACCATGATTCATTCGCGCAAGCTGAGCGCCAAAGCGGTGCTGACGCTTACGGTGCGGGCGGAAAGCCGCGTCGATGCGCAGGCTGCCGCGGACGTCGAGACGGATGATGTGGGGCTGCAAGTCCTGAAGAGAAGCGTTCCGGCAGCGACGCTTGCAGTGCGGCGCAAAGATATCTACCGGGTCCGGGAGGAAGTAAGCGTATCGGCAAATAAGCCGAATATTGAGACGATTCTCTGGCAGGAGATGCGTCTTCGGGATGTTTCGGTGCGCCCGTTGGATGGAAAACTGCACCTGGACGGTGAATTGTCGGTGTTCCTGATTTACAGCGGCGAGGGCGAGCACACGCCGGTTCAGTGGTTGGAGGAGAGTATTCCGTTTTCCGGTGAGGTGGAACTCTCGGAGGCGGTGGAGGAGATGATCCCGGCGGTCGGGGTCCGGATTCTTCATGCAGAGGCGGGCAAAAAGCCGGACAGCGATGGGGAGATGCGCGAAGTGGAAGTGGAGGCGGTGCTGGAGCTGGACATCCGCCTTTATAAAGAAGAATCAGTGGAACTTTTAAGCGATCTCTATTCGACCGGCTGCGAGGTCGTGAGCGAGCAGGGGGAGGTGTGCTTTGACCGGCTTTTGACGCGCAACAGCTGCAAAATGCGGGTGGGGGGAAGCGTTTCTTTTCAGAAACCGGAGCGAATTCTGCAGATTTGCCACAGCAGTGGGATTGTCCGGCTGGATGAGAGCCGCCCGTCAGAAAACGGTCTGGCGATCGAGGGAGTGCTGGAAGTCAGTCTCCTGTATCTGACGGATGATGACGCGGCGCCGGTCGGGGCAATTTCTGAGGTTCTTCCATTTTCCGGCACGGTCGAGGCGGAGGGGATCCGGGAAGACTGCGTCTGGCAGTTGAATCTGGGGCTGGAACAGCTCGGCGCGGTGATGCTGGGCGGCGGTGAGGCGGAGGTCAAGGCGCAGCTCACGGTGGAACTGCTTGTATTCCAGCCGATGCAGGAAGAGGTGGTTACATCCGTGCAGACACAGCCGTTCGATTTAAAGCGCTGGGAGCAGCAGCCAGGGATTGTGGGTTATATTGTGCAGCCGGGGGATTCTCTGTGGAAAATTGCAAAAAAATTCCACACGACGGTGGATCAGGTGCGGGAAATGAATGAAATCGACGGGGAGGAAGCCGGAGCAGGGGCGCGGCTGCTTCTGATCAAAGAGGTAACGGCGGGTAACTGTTCATAGGTAGGAATTTTAGAGAGAAAAAATCGTTTCTGTTCACGGGTGGGCACTTTTGGGACCGAAAGTGCCGTAAGAAAACGTGGTGGCAGCAGGAATTTGCCGTATTGAAATTCGAAGCCACGGCAAATTCCGTTACTGGACACGTATGCGTGTACAGTAACAAAAAATCCAGCCGGAATGGTTGCATTTGGGGGAAAACTTTATATACTATTATTGTAACGGTTCAATATCTTCACAGTTACAAGCAAAAATCCATGCAGATTTGACTTTGACAAAGGATTTTCGCCTTGTAAGCCAGGAAAACGCATCCGGCCGGTGCTTGATGATAGATCCGGGGAAGGAGTTTCCCGAACCGGGCGGTGCCCGTGCATTGCAAGGCGCGGCGCCGTTTACATAGGGCGTCCGGATGCGTTTTCCTGTGTACTGAGAAATTTTTGTCGGGAGTGCGAACCATAAAGGCAGGATGAGGCATGAATTATACATATCTTTTGCGCTGCGCGGACGGAACCTTGTACTGCGGGTGGACGAACCATCTGGCAGCGCGGGTGGCGGCACACAATGCCGGGAAAGGTGCAAAATACACGAAAACCCGCCGTCCGGTAGTGCTGGCATACTATGAAGAATATGCGACGCGCAGCGAGGCGATGCGCCGGGAGGCAGCGATCAAGAAACTGACCAAAAAGGAAAAAGAGGCGATGGCAGCGCTGGGACGGACGGAGCTTCCGGTGGATGACGAGACGTAGATATATCGCGCCGGGGCAGATTATGTACGAAGAATTGGTACAAACAATAGCGGTAAAGGCAAGAAACAGCAGTAGAAATTGGTAACTGTTCAGTAGGTCTGCACATTTACTGTGCTGACCGTACGAAAACATGGGCCAGCAGGCAAAAATCCCATTGCCGTAGGCAATTTTTAATGGATTTTTGCGCGTGACTGTGAAGGTACTGAACAGTTACAGAAATTGAAAGATAGAGAGAAAACAGGAGCGGATAGGTACAGTGAGAAAAAGTAGAAGAAACAAAGGATGTATAGTGATGGCAACAGTCCTTCTGGCAGCGCTGCTTGGCGGCTGTTCGTTTCTATCGAAGGAGGCAGACGCGACGGAGGTTTCCAGCAAGGCGGAAACGGAAAGTCCGGGTGCCACACAGGAGTCGGAGACTGAGACAGCTGAGACAGAGGAGACACAGGAGAGCCATGAGGCTGCCGAAGACGAAGAAAGCGGGGAAGAGGAAACCGAGGACCATTTCGTGGAAAAGAAGATCGTGGTGGCAACGGATATGCACTATTTTGCCGAGAAACTGGCAGGAAACCGCTGTGATTCCTTTGTCGGAATGGCGAGGGGCGGAGACGGGCGCGTGCTGGAGTACGGCTGGGAGGTCATGGACGCCTTTCTCGATGATATGAAGAAGGAAGATCCAGACCTCCTGATTCTGAGCGGAGATCTGACGCTGGACGGAGAGAAAGCGAGCCATGAGGAACTGGCAGAACTTCTGGAAGGACTCAGCGAGGCGGGAATTGAGGTCGCGGTTATACCGGGAAACCACGATATCAATAACCCGGATGCCCGCCGCTATACGGCGGATGGAGCGGAAAAGGTGGAGTCCATCACAGCGGACGAGTTCCGGGATATCTATGCTGATTTTGGCTATGTAGCGGCGGACAGCCGGGATCCGGCATCGCTGAGTTATCTTTATAAGATAGACAGTGCAAACTGGGTGCTGATGCTGGATTCCTGTCAGTATGAACCGAAAAATGAGGTCGGCGGCATGATCCGCCGGGAAACGTATGAGTGGATGGAGCCGATTTTGGAAGAGGCGGAGCGGGAAGGCGCCCGCGTGATATCCGTCAGCCATCATAACCTGCTGGATGAGAGCGGAGTGAGCCGGACCTTTTATGACAACTGTACGATCGAGCACAACGAGGAACTGGTGCGGATGCTGTCGGATCATGGCGTGCGCCTGCACTTGAGCGGACATCTGCATATCCAGCATTATAAGGAAGACGAGGACACGGGCATCTATGAGGTTGTGACGGGTTCCATGGTGATGGCTCCGTGCCATTACGGGATTGTCCGCATCTGGAACGACGGGACCTACCAGTATGATGCGAAACCTGTCGATGTGGACGGCTGGGCGATACGCCACTCGTACCACAACCGAGATCTGGCAGATTTTACGGCTTATTCGGAGTCGATCCTGCGTCGGGCGGCAATCCGCGATGCAATTCGGGATCTGAATCGCCATATCGAGGATCGCCATGCATTTTTTACGGACGAGAAGAAACAGGAAATGGCTTCGTACTACGCGGATCTGTGCGTGAATTATTATGAAGGACGGATGTATCAGATCGAGGAAGCCGCAAAGGAAAATCCGGTGCTGGAAGATTGGAACAAGATCGGCTATGTCAGCGAACTGAGCGATTTTCTGCAGAATATCCTGGAGGACGAGGCGAAGGACTACGGGCATCTGAAGATTCCGAGCGTACATTAAATAAAAATGGAGGTACCAGGAGGCATGGGAGAGACAAAAAAACAGCGTTCGCCGCTGACAACGCTCTGCTACATTGAAAAAGACGATTCATATCTGATGCTGCACCGCATCAAGAAGAAACAGGATGTGAATGAAGGAAAATGGATTGGCGTCGGCGGACATTTTGAGGAGAATGAAAGCCCGGAGAACTGCCTGTTGCGCGAAGTGAAGGAGGAGACAGGGCTGACTCTGACTTCCTGGCGCTTCCGCGGAATCGTGACGTTTATCGCGAAAGGCTGGCCGACGGAATATATGTGCCTGTACACGGCGGATGGATTTGAGGGAACGCTTCGCGAATGTGACGAGGGCGAGCTTGCCTGGGTGGCGAAAAAGGATGTATCGGCTCTGCGGCTCTGGGACGGCGATCGGATCTTTTTGAAGCTTCTGATTGAAAGGGATACGTTTTTTTCATTGAAATTGTCATATGATGGGGACGAGCTGATAGAAACTGAGCTGGACGGGGTAAAAATTACATACAAATAAGCACGCAACTGCGGGTTGGTTGGGGAACGAGGGTTCTGCAGTGCGTGCTCATGAGGAATAATCAATATATGGGAACCGATTTTGGGGAAAATCGGGGTGGTTGGCTATGCCAGAAAGATAAGAAGATGAATTATTTTCTCTTGTTCCTTATCTTTAACTTGATTATATATCATTCATCGTATATAATCAAATATAAATAAGAAGATAATTATTATAAATTTTTTGTTATAGAATCATAAGTGGACAAAAGTGCCGGAAACCCTGTAGATAAAGGGGAAAGAATGGAACAGAATGAGAATGTTCACGGGCGGGAAGTTTCGGGATGAAATATCCCGCAGGATGCAGCGATGAGAAAAAGCAGGGTACATAGGAGGAAACATGTTCGACGGAAAAGAGTATGTATACGCGGTCTACGAGGAAAAGAGTTTTTCGAAGGCGGCGCAGAAACTGTATATTACGCAGCCGGCGTTAAGCACGGCGATCAAGAAGGTGGAGAAAAAGATAGGAACTCCGATTTTTGACCGGAGCACCTCTCCGATCGGACTGACGCCGGGCGGTGAAGTTTATATCGACGCGATCGAAAAGCTGTTTGCGCTGGAACAGAACACGCTCAATCAACTGAATAACTTAAATGGGCTTCTGGCGGGCAAGCTGTCGGTTGGCGGAACGATCTTTTTTACCTCGTTTGTACTTCCGGGCGTGTTGAGCGAGTTTTCCCATCGGTATCCGCAGATCAAGATTGATCTGCAGGAGGGCACGACCACACAGCTGACCGATAAGCTGGTTGCCGAGGAACTGGATCTTCTGATCGATAACTCGGAACTGGATGACAAAAATTATGAAAAGTATTATTATAGCACGGAGAGAATTATTCTGGCTGTTCCGAAGAGTTTTCCGATCAATGAGGAGCTGACCCAGTATCAGCTTACCGCGGAAGATATCCGGGCAGGACGCCACAGTCAGGCGGAGTTCCCGGTACTGCCGCTGCCGCTCTTAAAGAGTACTCCGTTTATCTTCGTTAAAGAGGAAAACAGTATTTACAAGCGCAGCATGAAGATGTGCAGCCGCCAGAATTATTCGCCGAATATTATCATGAAACCGGACCAGGTTGTCTCTGCGTTCAACATGGCAGGACGGGGCGTGGGCGCGACCTTCATCCCGGATGGCCTGATCGTCAATCTTCCATATGAAGTGCCGCTGTGCTTTTACAAGATGAATGAAGAGCTGGCGGTCCGTTACGTTTATTTGTACAAGAAGAGAAATAAGTACCTCACGAAAGCGATGGAGGAGTTTATCCGCGTGGCAGTCGGCGACGAGGCGTTCCAGAAGGTACGGGAGCAACGGGAGAAAGAGAATCAGGAGAAGAAAGGTTCGGATAAGAAGGGGGATAAATAATGCGAAGAGGAGAACGTGCGATTGAGTCGAAAGACGGGCAGAAAGCCATTTTGGAACACTGCCGGGTGTGTAGTCTCGCCTTTTCTGGGGATGAATACCCGTATGTGATCCCGTTAAATTATGGTTTTGTGTGGAACGAAGACCAGGAGACGCCGGTGCTGTATTTCCACGGCGCTCCGGTGGGAATGAAGATTGAGCATATGGAGCGCGACAACCGGGTGGCATTCTGTGTGCAGAATGAAAAAGAGATAAAGATTCTGGAACCGGCATGCAGAAGCACGATGATTTATGAGAGTGTCTGCGGGACTGGACGGTTATCCCGTGTGGCTGATCCTGGGGAGAAAGGAGAGGCGCTGACACGGATCATGCAGCAGTATGACCCGGAGGGCGGACCGTATGAGTTTGCTCCGGAGGTGGCGGCGAGAACCACCGTCCTCTGCCTGCAGGTGGAGACGCTGACAGGCAAGAGCAATGCGCCAAAACCTGAGCAGGCATGAAACAGTTAAGACAGATGTCGATTCTGGTGCGGGGGGCACAGCTTCTGCTGCTGGTCCTCGCACTTTTTCTGGTTGTATGGCTGGTGCCGGATGCAGGGAAAAAGCATGCATCCGGGACGGAAGCTTCGGAGGCTGAGGCAGATGGCGGCGATGTGGCGGAGAATGAAAAAAATGGAGCCGCCGGGAATCTGAAGGATGATGAATCATCCGCCGGGGAAGTGATACAGGATGATGCAGATGAGAACGCTTCGGATGGAGAAACAGCTTTAAAGCGCCGGACTTCCCGGAAACAGCTGTATAAAAGAAAAAAAGAGCCCCAGAAGGCACAGGAAGAGACAGTTTATATGCCGCCGACCATCTGGCTGGCGACGGATCTTCACTATCAGTCCCCGCAGATGACAGATTTCCAGTCGGCGTTTGATACCTATACGATGGGAAATGATGGGACGATCGTGCCGTATCTGGATGAGATCACGGAGGCGTTTCTGGAGGAGGTGCGGACGGCGCATCCATCGGCACTGGTTTTGAGCGGAGATCTCTCCCAGAATGGTGAGAAAGCAAACCATGAAGCGCTTGCAGAGAAGCTAGAGCGGGTGCAGGCGGCGGGAATTCCGGTGCTGGTGATTCCGGGCAACCATGATATCAACCACCCGTGGGCGGCAACGTATTTTGATGATCAGGTATCCCCGGCAGAGGGAACAAGTTCGGAAGAGTTTTACCAGATTTACCATAAGTTTGGCTATGATCAGGCGGTGTCCCGGGCTTCGGATTCGCTGAGTTATGTTTACCGCCTGGATGAAAAATATTGGCTGATGATGCTGGACAGCTGCATATGTGAACCGGTCCATGAGACGGGCGGAAAGCTAAGCGAAGAGACGGTTGCGTGGATGAAAACGCAGCTGGAGGAGGCGAAAAAACAGGGTGTGACGGTCATTCCGGTTTCACACCACAATCTGTTGGATGAGAGTACACTCTATCCGGAGGAATGCACGATTGAAAATACGAAAGAAGTGACCGCGCTTCTGGAAACATATGGAGTTCCGGTGTATTTGAGCGGGCATCTGCATTTGCAGAGAATCAAGAAGCATACGTCAAATTTGAACACACCGGGCGGATATGGAATCCGGGAGATAGTGACTTCCCCGCTTCCAATGGCGCCGTGCCAGTACAGTATCCTAAACTGGCAGGCGGATGGCAGTCTGTCCTACCATACAAAAAAGGTAGACATAGCAGGCTGGGCGCAGCGCTACGGGGAAGAAGACGAGAATCTTCTCAATTTTGATGCTTATGCGGATCAGTTTCTGGTAGATGTGATTTCGGAACAGGCGTTTAAGGCGCTGCAGTCGGCATCAAAGGATATCAAAGAAGAGATGGCAAGGCTCTATGCCGATATGAACCGTGATTATTGTTCGGGCACGAAGATTGATGTGGCAAAGATCAGAAAAAGCGAGGCATATCAGTACTGGATCCGTTACAGCGGCAATGATTTCTGGCTGGCAAGGCTGCAGGCGATCCTGCACGATGCCCGGATGGACAACACGGTGCTGGAACTGAAAGCGGGCGTGGATTTCCCGCTGCCGGGGGAGACGATAGAAAACCCGGAGAATGCAGAAAATGAGGAAACTGCCGGAGCAGATGCGGGCAGTCCGGCAGAGGAGATACAGAAAAAGGAGGAATCATATGGACTACGAGGGAATTGTATACAGACCGCCGAGTGAGGCGCGCAGCCTGATCATTCAGGTGACGATCGGATGTGCACACAACACCTGCGGCTTTTGCAATATGTATAAAGAAAAGAAGTTTCGGATCCGGAGCCTGGCGGAGATTCTGGCAGATTTGACGGAGGTTTCGCACAATCCGTATGCGCCGTATATCGAGAAGGTGTTTTTGGCGGACGGCGATGCGCTGGTCATGAAAACAGAGGATCTTCTGGTGATTCTGGATGCGATCCACCGCCTGTATCCGGGCGTGAAGCGGGTGGCTTCCTACGGAACGGCACAGGATATTTTGCGGAAATCGGAAGAAGATCTGATCCGCCTGCGCGAGGCGGGACTCGGAATCGTCTATGTGGGTGCGGAATCCGGCGATAATGAGATTTTAAAATATATCAATAAAGGTGTGACGGCGGAACAGACCATTGAGGCAGGACAAAAACTGAAACGCTGCGGCATCGCGACCTCAGTGACGCTGATTTCGGGGCTTGGCGGACGCAGCAAGGTGGAAGAACATGCCCTGTCCTGTGCGAAGCTCATCACGGCGATGAACCCGGAGTACGCATCCTTCCTGACGCTGCGCCTGTACGAGGGCACGCCGATGTATGCAGATGTCGTGGAAGGGCGGTTCCAGCGGATAACCCCGGATGAAATTGTGGATGAAATGGAAATTTTCCTGAAAAATGTGGATTCTCCGGGCACTGTATTCCGGACGAACCATGCGTCGAACTACGTGATTCTGGCGGGAACCTTAAACGGGGATATCCCGGCCATGCTTAAAAAACTGGAGGAGGCAAAGAGAACGCATCATTACCGGAAATTCCGGGAGACTGGCGATCTCTTATAAGTAGGTATGATTTATCTGATTTTTGCGATTCTTTTCAGCGCGTCCCTGGCGCTGGCGCTGCGGATCAGTGAGACGTTCAGCGATAACCGATATGGGATTTTGGTTGGAAATTATGTGACCTGCCTGGTGGTGGCATTTATTCTGCTTCCAGATAAAAATATCTTTGCGGCAGGCAGCCGGACGGCGGTTCTCACGGGAATCGTGAATGGATTTTTGTTTACAGGAAATCTGGTTCTGATGCAGAAATGCATCCGTGAAAATGGGGCAGTTCTGTCGTCGGCATTTGCGAAGCTTGGTATCGTGATTCCGGTCACGGCGAGTATCCTGTTTTTAGGTGAGATCCCGACGCTGTTCCAGCTGGTGGGAATTGTGCTGGTTATTGTGGCGATCTGGGTCATCAACAGCGAGGGGGACCGCGGCTGCGGACGCAGACGGAGGATGGGTTCGGCGGGACTTCTGCTCGTTTTATTTGTCGTCAGCGGTATGGCAGACGGGATGTCCAAGGTAACGGAGAGGATCGGCGAGAGACGGTTTGATGCGCTGTTTCTGTTCTATACGTTCCTGACCGCACTGGTTCTGACTGTGGTTCTGGCATTTCTCGAGCAGCAGAGAACCCGCCGCAAGATTGGAAAGATGGACTTTTTGAGTGGTGTGGCAGTCGGATTTCCAAACTATTTTTCAACCTCGCTGCTGCTGGCGAGTGTGTCGAGACTGCCGGCGTTTATCGTGTATCCGAGCTTTAGTGTCGGCACGATCCTGGTGGTCAGCTTTGTGAGCGTGCTGGTGCTCGGGGATCCAATCAGCCGGAGACAGATTGGGGGATGCGGGATTATTTTGGTGGCATTGGCGCTGCTGAATCTTTAGAATTTTCCGTTTCGGATGCTGCGCTCATAATAAAAGATATACTGTTGCATTACCCCTGCGTATCCTTTATAGCTTCCAAAAAAATCCTGGATAATAGTAGTGTACAGGCGGCTTTTTGGAAGGCGGCGGTAGCGGATGGGATGTTTGGGAAGGTATTCTTTGGTCAGGATCTGTTCGATCCAGGTATCGACGGGGAAGGCGTCGATGTGGTGGAGTCCGAAGAGGCAGACGCAGTTGGCGACCTTGGGACCGATGCCATAGAGGCTGGTAAGTGCGGTCATGGCTTCGTCCGGCGGCAGGGCTGCGAGGGATTCTAAGGATACGGTTCCGGCGAGGACATCCTGGATGAGGCGGTGGATGTATTTGGCGCGGTAGCCGAGTTTTAAGGCTAATAGGTCGTCCAGGCTGGCAGATGCCAGTTCTTCGGGCGAGGGAAAAGAATAGTAGGTGCGGATAGAACCGTCGGACAGGGCGGCGGTTCTCTTCGCACCGTATTTTTTTGCCAGGGTCTCGACGGCTTCGCGGATCTTTGGGATGGTTTTCTGCTGGGAGATCAGGAAGGTGATCATCATTTCCCAGAGATCCTGACGGAGAATCCGGATGCCGGAACCGGCGTCTGCCGCCGCCGCGAGGTAGGCATCGTCTGCGCGGATGGAGGCGATGAAAGAGCCGTAATCGGTGCCGAGATCGAAGTATTGTTTCCAAAAAGGAAGCGCTTCGTCCGGGCAGTCGAAGAAGAAACCGTCCGGCGTCCCGGAAATTTCCAGATAGTGCGTCCCGCTGATGAGTGACCAGATCCCCGGTTTTTCCGGAACCGGAAGCATACGGAAACATTGACCGGAGGCGGCGATCTGTGCGAGGTTCAGGTTCAGACAGGAGATGATGTGGGAGTTGGGAAAATTGTGCTTTTCGATTGCAGGCAGGTTTGTTGTATGTGTGTTCATGGCAGGGCATCCTCTTTTTTTTAAATATTTTTTGCTTATATCAATGGAATATCAAGTTATAAAACCTTGAATCATAAAGTATCAAATCATGTAATTCTTATGAGACGTATCATAGCATAGAAGACCTTTGACTGCAAACGGTTACCTTTTATCAGAAAGAGAATTGCATCAGAATTGCATCAGAGCGTAAAAAAATCTTGCGAAAGACGCGCTACTTAGGTATGATGTATATATGTGCGCACTCGCGCGAAGAGGAATCATGTCGCAAGCAACCGCGCTCGGCGCGAGAATGTGCCAGAGCACATGCTTTGTTCTATGGCAGGAGGGGAGACGGATGTTTTTTATCGGTGGCATCAGTTCCGGCGTGAAGCCGCTGGAGTACCTGAAAACAGTGATCTGCGGGCGCTGCGGCGCTTATGGGCGGTATCAGGTGTACATGACCTATATGTATTTTAGTTTCTTTTTTATCCCGATTTTTAAATGGAACCGGCGCTTTTTCGTAGAAATGTCGTGCTGCGGTGCGGTCTATGAGCTGGATCCGGAGGTAGGAAAGAGGCTGCTTCGGGGCGAGGAGGTCGAGATCACGGAAAGCGATCTGACACTTCGGCAGGATGGAAATGGAAATCCGTGGACGGGAAGTGATGCATCACACCGTCATAAGGTCTGTCCGTCCTGTGGATTTGAGACGGATGAGGATTTTTCGTACTGTCCAAAGTGCGGCAAACCGCTGTAAGGCGGGGAAATACAGACGGATACCGCTAAAAGAGTGATGGCGGCTGTGGAAGCACGGGACGGTTACAAAAATTTGATACAGCGCAGATTTTGGCGCAAAAAAGAAAGAGAGGCAGACAATATGTTAGAAGCTGGTATCAAGGGAAGACAGGAAGTTATGGTTACGGATGAAAATTCCGCAGCAGCAGTGGGAAGCGGTCTGTTACCGGTGTTTGCAACTCCGGCGATGGTTGCACTGATGGAGAAAACCGCGTGGATGAGCGTGGCTCCGTACTTAAACGACGGTGAGGGAACCGTTGGTACAAAGCTGGAAATTGCCCATAATGCAGCGACCCCGGTCGGCATGCAGGTTTGGTGTGAGAGTGAGCTGGTAGAAGTAGACGGCAGACGTCTCGTATTTAAGGTAGAGGCATTTGACGCGAAAGGTTCCATCGGCGGCGGCACACATGAGCGTTTCATCATCAAAAATGAGAAATTCTTAGCAAAAGCACAGAGCAAGAAAGAAAACTAAAGGTTGCGAAGAGAGCACAGCCGGCTGAAAGCGCTGCGAGTATCGTATGCGGGATACTTTTGGCTGGCTGTTGTTTCGTGTAATAGGAAATTCCTTGAAATTTCTTATTACACAAAAAGGCACTAACGTGCCAATGATGCGCACTCGCGCGAAGCAGAAACATGTCGCAAGCGACCGCGCTCGGCGCGAGAATGTGCCAAGGCACATTCTTTTTCATTATAGAAGGGAATTAATTCGTTTGAAAATCACATATATTCATCACAGCTCGTTTTCAGTTGAGCTTGAAAATGCCGTGATTCTGTTTGATTATTTTAAGGGAACTCTCCCGGAGTTCCCGGCAGGGAAGCCCCTCTTTATCTTTGCGAGCCATTTCCATGCCGATCATTATGCTCCGGTAATCTTTCAGCTGGGAGAGAAACGGGAAAATGTTTTTTATATTCTCTCAAAAGAGATTGGGAAAAAGATACCAGAGGAATATCGTAAACGATATAAAGACAGGATACGGCTGGTAAAGGCAGGAGAAAGATTTTGCCTGAATATTTCTGAAGAAAGCCTTATCGTCGAGACGTTCCATTCCACCGACGAAGGCGTCGCCTTCTGGCTCTCCTGCGAAGGAAAGGAGATTTATCACGCCGGTGACTTAAATAACTGGTGGTGGGAAGGCGAAGATATGGCATGGAACCGGAATATGGCGGCTTCTTATAAACAGGAGATGAAAAAGCTTTCCGGGCGCACGGCGGATCTGGCATTTATCCCGGTCGATCCGAGGCAGGAGCAGTGGTTTTATCTGGGCGCTGCCGGTTTTATGGAGCAGGCGGACGCAAAATGGATTTTCCCGATGCATTTCTGGGAAGATTATACGATTATACCAAAATTAATCGAACATCCATCCAGTGAAGGCTGGCGGGATCGGATTGTAGAGATTCACAAGGAAGGAGAGGAGTTTATTCGATGAAATTTACATTTGCACACAACAATTTCAATGTCATCGATCTGGACAAGTCACTGAAATTTTATGAGGAAGCACTGGGACTTAAGGAGGTACGCCGCAAGGAGGCGGCAGACGGAAGCTTTATCCTTGTTTATCTGGGCGACGCCACGACCAGCTACCAGCTGGAGCTGACCTGGCTGCGCGACTGGGAGAAGGACTCCTACAACCTGGGCGACAATGAGTTCCATCTGGCATTTGAGACGGAAGACATGGAGGCGGCACATGCCAAACATAAGGAAATGGGATGCATCTGTTTTGAAAATCCGGCGATGGGTATTTATTTCATTAACGATCCGGATGGATACTGGCTGGAGATCGTGCCGGCGAAGAGGAGTTAAGGGCTGAGTTTGTCTGAAAAAATGTTTTGACGTGATTGTGAAGGTACTGAACAGTTACGTTTTAACATATGAGTTAAAAAGGGGTTAGAATGGTAAAAATAATTAAAAACGGAAGAGTCATCGATCCGGAGAGCAGATTCGACGGAAGGGCAGATTTGTGGATTGAAAATGGAAAAATCCAGAAAATCGTGAAAAAAGATACAAAATCAGAATCAGATGAGGCATCTGACGCACCGTTCATCCCGGCGGATGCCGAGGTGCTGGATGCAGAAGGGCTGATCGTCGCGCCGGGACTGGTGGACGTCCACGTGCATTTCCGCGATCCGGGTCTGACCTACAAGGAGGACATCGAGACGGGCGCGGCGGCTGCGAAGGCGGGCGGCTTTACGACGGTGGTCTGTATGGCAAACACGAAACCGGTTGCCGATACGCCGGAGATTGTCCGGTATATTCTGGAAAAGGGTGCGAAAACGGGAATCCACGTGGAAACCTGCGCGGCAGTCTCGAAGGGATTTCAAGGAAAAGAACTGACCGATATGGAGTCCCTCAAAGAGGCGGGTGCGATCGGATTTACGGATGACGGAATCCCGCTGATGAGCGAAAAATTGGTCAAAGAGGCGATGGAGACGGCGAAACGTCTCAATGTGCCGCTCAGCTTCCATGAGGAGGATCCGGCATTTATTTTCAACAACGGCATCAACCGCGGTCCGGTGTCCGAGCAGCTGGGAATCGGTGGTTCCCCGGCGCTGGCGGAGGATTCGATGGTGGCGCGCGACTGCATGATCGCGCTTCACACGGGCGCAGATGTGGATATCCAGCACATCAGTTCCCGTAATGCGGTGCAGATGGTCGGGCTGGCGAAAAAGCTGGGCGCGCATGTCTGGGCGGAGGTGACACCGCATCATTTTACACTGGACGAGACGGCGGTTCTGGAGTACGGAACACTGGCGAAAATGAATCCGCCGCTGCGGAGTGCTGCGGATCGCGAGGCGTTGATTGAAGCAATCAAGGACGGCACGATTGATATGATTGCGACGGATCATGCACCGCACAGCGCCGAGGAGAAGGAAAAACCGCTGACCGAGGCACCGAGCGGCATCATCGGGCTGGAAACCTCCCTGCCATTGGCGGTTACCAGGCTGGTAAAAGCTGGTCACATTGATTATCTGACTCTGTTTGAGAAAATGTGCCTGAATCCGGCGAAGCTGTACCGGATGAAGGAGGCGGGACGCATCCGCGAGGGCGGCGCGGCGGATCTGGTTCTTTTTGACGACCAGACACCATATACCGTAGAAAAATTCCATTCCAAGGCGTCTAACTCCCCGTTTGTGGGAGTGAAGCTCTATGGAAAGGTTCACTATACCATCTGCAGCGGTGAGACAGTATATCGGGCAGAATAGGAGGAAACGAAGCGATGAAGACAATGTTAAAACGCGGCGCAGGCGTACTGATGCCGATTTTCAGCCTGCCGTCGCCGTATGGAATCGGTACGTTCGGACGGGCGGCGTATGAGTTTATTGATCAGTTAAAACGCGGACGCCAGACGTACTGGCAGGTGCTTCCGATGGGACCGACCTGCTACGGGGACAGCCCGTACCAGTCCTACTCTGCATTTGCGGGAAATCCGTATTTTATTGATCTGGATACGCTGAAAGACGAGAAACTTCTGACCCAGGATGAGATAGACGCCTGCTGGTGGTGCGACAAGCAGGATCAGGTCAAATATGACGCGCTGTATTATTACCGTTTTCCGCTTCTGCGCAAGGCGTATGAGCGGAGCAGCCATAAGGAAAGTGAGGAATATCAGGCATTTCTGGAAGAAAATGAAGAATGGCTGGACGACTATGCGCTCTACATGGCAGTCAAGGGTAAATATGAAGGAAAAGGCTGGATGGACTGGGACGAGGACATTCGGTTCCGCCGTCCAGAGGCGCTTTCGGCATGCCGCGAAGAGCTGGCAGAAGAAATAAATTACTGGAAGTTCTTACAGTTTAAGTTTTTTGAACAGTGGAAAAAATTAAAACAGTATGCAAAAGAAAAAGAACTTCAGATCGTCGGCGATATTCCGATTTACGTGGCGCTCGACAGCGCGGATGTCTGGAGCCACCCGGAGCTGTTCCAGCTCGACGAGGAAAATCTGACGCCGCTCAAGGTATCGGGTGTGCCGCCGGATGCATTTTCAGAGGATGGACAGCTCTGGGGCAACCCGCTTTACGACTGGGAGAAAATGGAACAAACCGATTTCGCCTGGTGGCGAAGCCGGATGAAAGCGTCCGCGAAGCTCTACGATGCGGTGCGGATCGACCATTTCATCGGCGTGGTGCAGTATTATGCAATCCCGTATGGCGCTGTGACTGCGAAAGACGGCGAGTGGGAGAAAGGTCCGGGCAAAAAGCTGACCGACGCACTTGACGAGGCGGCAGGCGAGACGAAGATCATCGCGGAGGATCTTGGTGTCTTCTGTCAGGAGGTCAAGGATCTGCTGGCAGAGACGGGCTATCCGGGCATGAAGATCATTGAGTTTGCGTTCAGTGGCGACCGTTTCAACGAGCATCTGCCGCACTGCTATGACCCGAACTCCGTAGTCTACGGTGGAACGCACGACAATGAGACGCTGGCGGGGTATTTCAAACCGGAAAAACGTCAGTGGTGGGAACTTCAGTACATTGCCGATTACCTCGGTGCAGCACACCAGAGTGAGGTGGTAGACCGCGTGTTCCGCGCGGCATACGGTTCAGTCGCGAGCGTTGCCATTTTCCAGATGCAGGATGTGTTGAAACTCGATAACTGGGCGCGCATGAATACGCCGGGAACTCTCGGGGAAAACTGGCGCTGGCGTCTGGTTCCGGGGCAGTTTACGGATGAGCGGGCAGATTATTTGTCCTGGCTGGTGGATACATTCGGAAGATTTTAGTTTTTGGCGTATTTAAATGCGAAGCCACGGCAAATTCCGTTACTGGGCACGTATGCGTGAACAGTAACTTGGTTTTTGTCGGATGGGAATAAAAACCCGTAAAATGCTTGCAAATTCGGGAAAAACCTGTAAAATATACATGGATTGCACCCGCCCGGGGCAAAGATGCACCTGGGGAGTATGAACGATTTGAACAGTATGAAAGGAAATTGCCATGATTAGTACAAGCAATGTAACACTGCGAGTAGGAAAGAAGGCGTTATTTGAGGACGTAAGCATTAAATTTATTGAGGGAAACTGCTACGGACTCATCGGTGCCAACGGTGCCGGAAAGTCTACCTTTTTACGAATCCTGTCCGGACAGCTGGAACCGACCAATGGTGAGGTTATCATCACACCGGGACAGAGACTTTCATTCTTACAGCAGGATCACTTTAAATATGACGCATATCCGGTACTTGATACCGTTATTATGGGAAATGCGAGACTCTACGAGATCATGAAAGAGAAGGAAGCTATCTACATGAAGGAAGACTTCTCCGAGGAGGACGGCGTCAAGGCTGCCGAGCTGGAGGGCGAGTTCGCCACGATGAACGGCTGGGAGGCAGAGTCCGACGCGGCGAACCTTTTAAATGGTCTGGGAATCGAGACGGATCTCCACTACAAACAGATGGCAGATCTGACCGGTGCCCAGAAGGTCAAAGTTCTTCTGGCACAGGCACTGTTCGGAAACCCGGACATCCTGCTTCTCGACGAGCCGACAAACCACTTGGATCTCGATGCGATCGCATGGCTCGAGGAGTTCTTGATCAACTTTGAGAATACGGTTATCGTGGTATCCCATGACCGTTACTTCTTAAATAAAGTCTGCACCCAGATCGCAGATATCGACTATGGCAAGATTCAGCTCTATGCCGGAAACTACGATTTCTGGTACGAGTCCAGCCAGCTGATGATCAAGCAGATGAAGGAAGCCAACAAGAAGAAGGAAGAGAAGATCAAGGAGCTGCAGGAGTTCATCCAGCGATTTTCTGCCAATGCTTCCAAGTCTAAGCAGGCAACCTCCAGAAAACGTGCTCTGGAGAAGATTGAGTTAGATGAGATCAAACCGTCCAGCCGTAAGTACCCGTATATCGACTTCCGTCCGGAACGTGAGATCGGTAATGAGGTATTAAGCGTAGAGAACCTGTCTAAGACTATCGATGGTGTGAAGGTTCTTGATAATATTTCCTTCATTCTCGGACGCGAGGACAAGGTAGCATTTGTAGGACCGAACGAGCAGGCAAAGACCGTTCTCTTCAAGATTCTTTCCGGCGAGATGGAGCCGGATGAGGGATCCTATAAATGGGGTCTGACCACCAGTCAGGCATATTTCCCGAAGGACAATTCGAAAGAGTTCGATAACGACGACACGATCGTAGACTGGCTGACCCAGTACTCTCCGGTTAAGGATGTGACCTATGTCCGCGGATTCTTAGGACGTATGCTGTTTGCCGGTGAGGACGGCGTGAAGAAGGTCCGCGTTCTTTCTGGTGGTGAGAAGGTGCGCTGCATGCTTTCTAAGATGATGATCTCCGGTTCCAATGTCCTGATTCTGGACGAGCCGACCGACCATCTGGATATGGAGTCCATTACCGCTCTGAACAACGGTATGATCAAGTTCCCGGGCGTGCTGTTATTCTCCTCCCGTGACCACCAGATCGTTGAGACGACCGCAAACCGTATCATGGAAATCGTAAACGGCAAGCTGATCGATAAGATTACTACTTACGATGAGTATCTGGCAAACGATGAGATGGCGAGAAAACGTCAGGTATTTACTGTTACGGATAGTGAGGAAGAGGACGACTAAGAGCTGGAATCAAAGTGATTTAGACAAAAGTCTGAAAGATAAAAGACAGCCCCAGACGCTGCATGTGAGCGATGCCTGGAGCTGTCTTTTGCACACCTATGGTATTAATGTCCTGTTCACTGCGATCAATCCTTCTTATGGCGTGATTCCAGATAAACCAGGTAATTGATGTATTCGATCAACTGCTTTTTCGTGGAAGTCTGGAAGGATGAGATACGTCCATTGACCTCTCCATAGGTGACATTTTTAAGAAATGGTTTCGCCATTTCGGGCGGATTCTTCGGGTAGGAGGTTCGACCGAGAATATAATCAGCGCTGACCTGATAATAATCCGCCAGTTTTATCAGATGCCGAAGAGGCAGATCTGTCCGGTTTGTTTCATAGCGGGAATAGATTTGCTGAGTTGTACCCAGCAGACTGGAAATTTCCGCCTGCGTTTTTCCTTTGTCCTCCCGTAAATCACGGAGCCGGTCACCAGCAGCAATCATTTAAAGCACCTCCCGCATACATCAAATATTTGTGAAAACAATCTATCATACAAGTATGCGCAGAACTAAAAGATACAATTAACTGGTGTAGAAACAGCAAAAAATACATTTATAAAAATGTAAACAAAAAAGAATATCCGCTCTATGGAATAAAACGGCAGCCGGGTTTTTGTTTTACTGTTTACAGTCTGCCCGAATTAGTTTAAAATAAAAGGAAACAGGCAATTCTGCTTTGAATGAAAACGGCAGGATTGTGGATAAGAAACAGAAAGCGAGGACAATTTTCATGAGTCAGAAGCCAGTTCTGGTGATCATGGCGGCTGGTATGGGCAGCCGGTATGGCGGCTTGAAGCAGATTGATCCGGTCGATCGGGAAGGAGATCTGATCATCGATTTTTCGATCTTCGACGCAGTCGAGGCTGGATTCGAAAAGGTCGTATTTATTATCAAGAAATCGATTGAGAAAGAGTTTAAGGAACATATCGGAAACCGCATGGAAAAGCACGTGCAGGTGGAGTATGTGTATCAGGAAAATGACCGCCTTCCGGATGGATTTGAGGTTCCGGAGGGACGCGTCAAACCATGGGGAACCGGTCATGCGATTCTCTGCTGCAGCGAGGTGATCGACGGACCGTTTGCGGTGATCAACGCGGATGATTACTATGGAAAATCGGCGTTCAAGGCGATCTATGATCGTCTGGCATCCTGCGGTGATGATGACAAATATCAGTATGCGATGGTTGCCTATCATCTCTACAACACATTGACGGAAAACGGGCATGTGGCGCGCGGCGTCTGTACGGTGGATGCGGATGGACATCTGGCGGATATCCACGAGAGAACGCGCATCGAGAAGCACGGCGATCAGGCGGAATATACCGAGGATGACGGCGCAACCTGGGAGCAGCTGGGGGAGGATACGCTTGTATCGATGAACCTCTGGGGCTTTACTTCCAGCATCTTAAAGGAGTTAAAGGCGCGCTTTGTTCCATTTTTGGAGAAAAACCTGTCGGTAAATCCACTCAAATGTGAGTATTTCCTCCCGTTTGTGGTGGATGAACTTCTGAAAGAGGGGAAAGCCGAGGTGACCGTGTTAAAGAGCGTGGACCGCTGGTACGGCGTGACCTACAAGGAAGATAAGAAGATGGTGACAGATGCGATCCAGGGGATGAAGGACGGCGGTCTGTACCCGAAAAAACTTTGGGAAGAGTAAGAATGAAGAGATAGGTATTAGGAAGGAAAAATGGGTATGAGCAAGTTGATGAAAAGCCTGCCGTTTCGGCTGGCGCTGGGTGTAGCGATCGGTATTATTGCCGGTCTTATAGCAAATGAAAGTTTTATGAATCTCGTTGTGACGCTGAATTATATTTTTGGGCAGATTATTTCGTTCTGTGTACCGCTGATCGTCATCGGCTTTATTGCCCCGTCGATCACGAAGCTTGGAAAGAATGCCTCCAGATTGCTTGGAGTAGCGCTGATTCTGGCGTATACATCGTCTCTTGGCGCGGCGCTGTTTTCGATGGCAGCCGGATATACGCTGATTCCGCATATGTCGATTCAGTCGGCAGTCGATGGACTGCGCAGTCTGCCGGAGGTTGTCTTTAAACTGGACATTCCTCCGATCATGGGCGTCATGAGTGCGCTGGTATTTTCCGTTATGATTGGTCTGGCAGCGACCTGGACCAAGGCGGTGACGGTAACGAAACTCTTAGACGAGTTCCAGAAGATCGTTCTGGAGATAGTACAGAAGATTGTCATTCCGATTCTTCCGGTTTACATCGCATTTACGTTCTGTTCCCTGGCATATGAGGGAACCATCACAAAACAGGCTCCGATCTTCATTTCGGTTATCCTGATTGTTATGGCAGGCCACTATATCTGGATGGCGCTGCTGTATACACTGGCTGGTATTTACTCTGGCCGTGACCCGAGAGGCGTTATTAAGCATTATGGTCCGGCATATCTGACGGCAGTCGGTACGATGTCTTCTGCGGCGACCCTGGCAGTGGCGCTCAGTTGTGCCAAAAAGGCAGAGCCGCTTCGTGACGATATGGTTGATTTCGGTATTCCGCTGTTTGCGAATATCCATCTGTGCGGTTCGGTTCTGACCGAGGTATTCTTTGTCATGACGGTATCCAAGATTTTGTACGGCGCCCTCCCGGATATGATGACGATGGTTCTGTTCTGTGTTCTTTTAGGTGTATTTGCAGTAGGTGCACCGGGGGTTCCGGGCGGTACGGTTATGGCATCCCTGGGACTGATCACCGGTGTCCTCGGTTTCGATGCGACTGGAACGGCGCTGATGCTGACGATCTTTGCGCTTCAGGACAGTTTTGGTACTGCCTGCAACGTAACGGGTGACGGTGCGCTGACCCTGATGCTGACGGGATATGTGGAGAGACATGGGATTAAACATCAGGATTTACACGTAGATTTATAAAAATGAGAGAGGTGGGGCAGGCAGCAGCCGCCCCGAAACTGCTCTGCATCCACAGACCAGTTTCGGAGCGTCTGCCACCTGCCTGCTGTCTTTTTATGTATCGGAAAAACCTTATTTGATAAAAAGGAGAGATAGAATGAAAAAAATGATTTCCTGGAACGTAAACGGCTTGCGGGCGTGTGTGGGAAAGGGATTTCTGGATGTATTTCATGAGCTGGATGCGGATATTTTCTGTATTCAGGAGAGCAAGCTGCAGGAAGGGCAGATTGATCTGGAGCTTCCGGGGTATTATCAGTATTGGAGCTATGCGGAGAAGAAAGGATATTCGGGAACAGCGTTGTTTTCGAAGGAGGAGCCGCTTAGCGTGAGCTACGGTCTTGGCATTGAGAAGCACGATCATGAAGGGCGCGTCATTACGGCGGAGTACCCGGATTATTATGTGGTGACCTGCTATACGCCGAACTCCCAGAATGAGTTGGCGAGACTTCCGTACCGGATGCAGTGGGAGGATGATTTCCGCCAGTTTTTGAAGAAGCTGGAGGAGAAAAAGCCGGTTATTTTCTGTGGGGATCTGAATGTGGCACACACGGAGATTGACCTGAAAAATCCAAAGACGAACCGGAAAAATGCCGGATTTACGGATGAGGAGAGAAGCAAGTTTACGGAGCTTCTGGACTCTGGATATATCGACACGTACCGCTATTTTTACCCGGATAAAGAGGGCGTTTATTCCTGGTGGTCGTACCGGTTTAAGGCACGCGAGAAGAATGCTGGGTGGCGGATTGATTATTTCTGTGTTTCCAAGAGCCTGAAGGACCGGCTGGCGGGCACGCAGATTCATACGGAGATACTGGGTTCGGATCACTGCCCGGTAGAATTACAGATAAAGGATCGGGATGAGGCATGAATTTACTGACAGCAGAACATCTGAAAAAATCATATACGGAACGGCTGCTTTTTGATGACGTGGCATTTTCCATCGGTGAAGGTGATAAGATTGGTCTCATCGGCATCAACGGAACCGGAAAATCTACTCTTCTAAAGATTGTAGCCGGTCTGGAAGAGCCGGATGAGGGTACGGTGGTAAAGGGACGAAATCTCTATATCCGTTATCTGCCTCAGAATCCGGAGTTTGAAGCGGGACGGACCGTCTTAGACTGCGTGATCCGGGAAAATATGGCGCATGAGCACGCCTGGGATCTCGAGGGCGATGCGAAATCCATGCTGAATAAGCTTGGAATCACCGATTATAGTGCCAAGGTGGAGACACTTTCGGGCGGACAGAGAAAGCGCGTTGCGCTCGCAGCGGTGCTGTTATCGACGGCGGATCTGTTGATTTTAGACGAGCCGACGAACCATCTGGACAGTGCGATGGCGGACTGGCTGGAAGAGTACCTGAAAAAATTCCGCGGCGCGCTTCTGATGATCACGCACGACCGGTATTTCCTTGATAACGTGACGAACCGCATCGTCGAACTGGACAAGGGAAAGCTGTACAGTTATCAGTCCGGCTATGAGGGCTATCTGGAATTAAAGGCAGAGCGCGAGGCGATGGCGGTGAGCTCGGAGCAGAAACGCCAGAATATCCTGCGGACGGAGCTGGCGTGGATCCGGCGCGGCGCACAGGCACGCAGCACGAAGCAGAAAGGGCGTATTCAGCGCTTCGAGGCGTTGAGTGCGGTGGAAGCGCCGAAAGTAGATGGAAATGTGGAGATGAGCTCGATTTCCAGCCGTCTCGGACGGACCACGGTCGAGGCACACCATCTTCATAAGGCGTATGGTGACCGCCTCCTGATCGATGATTTTTCCTATATCTTCTTGAAGGATGACCGCATCGGTATCATCGGACCGAACGGCAGCGGCAAATCGACGCTGATGAAGATGATTACCGGCTGGGTGAAACCGGATTCGGGCGAGACGATCATCGGCCAGACCGTAAAAATGGGTTATTTTTCACAGGAAAACGAAGATATGGATCAGTCGATGCGCGTGATCGACTACATTAAAAATGTGGCAGAGTACGTGCGGACGGCGGACGGGCTGGTATCGGCATCCCAGATGTTGGAACGGTTCCTGTTCCCGTCCCATATGCAGTACACGCTGATCGGCAAGCTATCGGGCGGCGAGCGGCGCAGACTCTATCTGCTCCATATCCTGATGGGCGCGCCAAACGTCCTTCTGCTCGACGAGCCAACCAACGACCTGGATATCGGCACGCTGACGATTCTGGAGGATTATCTGGATCATTTCCAGGGGATCGTGATTACGGTATCGCATGACCGGTATTTCCTTGACCGCGTAGTGCGTCGGATCTTCGCCTTTGAGGGCGGCGGCGCGATCCGTCAGTATGAGGGCGGCTATACCGACTATCAGGCAGCCTGCGGGGAACGCATAGCGGCAGAGATGGAGGCATCTGGGACGGCATCCGGTCAGGAACGCGGCAGAGGCCAGAAGGTCGGAGGCGCTTCTGGTGCGGGAACGTCAGATGCAGCGGAGACGGCAAAGGATAAAAACCGCGGCCGCCAGCGCGAGAAAAAGCTCAAATTCAGCTATATGGAGCAGAAAGAGTGGGAGACGATCGAGGATGATATCGCGGCGCTGGAAGAGGCAATCGCGGATCTGGAGCAGCAGATGCAGGACTCTGCCCGCGATTATACGGCTCTGAACGGCATCATAAAGGAAAAAGAGGAAAAAGAAGCTCTTTTGGAAGAAAAGATGGACCGCTGGATGTATCTGAACGATCTGGCGGAGAAAATAGAAGCGCAGGCGGCTGCTCACAAATAGGCACTTTTGGAACCGAAAGTGCCGTATGAAAACGTGGAGGTGGCAGATTTTGCCGATTTGGAATGCGAAGCATCGGCAAAATCCTGTTACAGTCTGCATATGTGTGGACTGTAACAGGCGCAGGCGACTGCTCACAAATAGGCACTTTTGGAACCGAAAGTGCCGTATGAAAACGTGGAGGGGATACAGGTGAAAGCAGAAAAAATCGTGAGACAGAAGATAAGAACCCCTGATTTTACACCGGGAATCAAGCGGACAGAGACGGGAATGCACTTGTGCGTCGAGGCACCGGGGACATTCTGCCATCTGACAATTTATGAGACAGGAAAAAAACAGGGTGTCCGAATCCCATTTTCACCGGAAGACCGGGTGGGGGATCTCTGGATGATGGAGCTTGCGGGCGATGATTTTTCGGGACTGGAATACACGATCGAGACTGAGCAGGGGGAGCTGCCGGATCCGTGCGGGCGCATCTATACAGGACATGAGCGCTGGGGCGATTTAAAAGCGGCGCTCCGTCCGGTGCGCTGCCGTTTCCCGGAAGAAACGTATGACTGGGAAATGGATCAGCCGCTGAAACATCCGTATGATGAGACGATCCTGTACCGGCTGCATGTGCGCGGATTTACCCGTCATACTTCTTCCGGCACCGGGGAGCGGGGAACGTTCCGTGCGCTGACGGAGAAAATTTCCTATTTAAAGGAATTGGGTATCACAGCAGTTGAATTAATGATGCCGAATGAATTTCAGGAAGTGATGATGGAGGATGGGGCAGACGGGAATCCGTATGCGACCGGTGCACCGACCGGACGGCTCAATTACTGGGGCTATGGGGCGGGATACCTGTTCGCGCCGAAAGCTTCGTACACATCCGGAAAAGAGAAAGAACCGGAGCGGGAATTTAAGGATCTGGTGAAAGAATTTCATAAAAATGATATCGAAGTGCTGGTTGAGCTTTATTTTACCGGCGAGGAGAGCGCGGCACTGGCGCAGGAGGCGGTCCGCTTCTGGGTTTACGAGTATCATGTGGACGGCGTGCACCTGTCCGGGTTTGCGCCGGCCGAACTGCTGGCGTCGGATCCGCTGTTAGCTGATACGAAGCTGTTAGCTGGTTCCTGGGATGGCGTGCGCGTGCCCAAAACGGCAACGGCACCGAAGCTGCGGGAGCGCCGCTGGCATCTGGGCGAGTATAATGAAGGATTTTTGATCGATATGCGCCGGGTATTAAAGGGCGATGAGGATCAGGTCGGCCGTCTCATTTACCAGACACGACGGAATCCGGACGCGTATGGCGTGATCAACTATATGGCGGCGACAAATGGCTTTACGATGATGGATATGGTTTCCTGTGAGCAGAAGCACAACGAAGCGAACGGGGAGAATAACCGGGACGGAAGCGATTATAATTATACGTGGAACTGCGGCGTCGAGGGCACGACGCGGAAAAAGAAGATTGTGCAGATGCGGAAAAAACAGCTGCGCAACGCATTTTTGCTGCTCTTTCTGAGCCAGGGAACGCCGATGTTTTTAGCGGGTGATGAGTTCGGCAATTCCCAGAACGGCAACAATAATGCTTACTGTCAGGACAATGAGATTTCCTGGCTCAACTGGCATCAGCTGGAGACAAACCGGGATATTTACGAATTTGTAAAATATATGATAGCGTTCCGCAAAGCGCATCCAGTGTTCCACCTGCCGGTGGAGCCGAAAAATATTGATTACCTCGTCTGCGGACACCCGGATGTTTCCTACCACGGCGTCAAAACATGGTGCCCGGAGTTTGAAAACTTCCGCCGCCAGCTCGGCATTCTCTACTGCGGCGAGTACGGGCGAAGAGCGGACGGCACCAGCGATGACTATTTCTTTGTCGCCTACAATATGCACTGGGAGCCGCATGAATTTGATCTTCCGAAACTTCCGAAGGGAATGAAGTGGACTCTGTGCATCAACACAGACGATGCAGACAATAACGGAATCTGTCCGCCGGAAAACCTGGAGGCAGGGCAGGAGCCGCAGGAAGAGCTTCGCCAGTATATGGTTCCGCCGCGGAGTATTCTGGTATTTCGCAGCTTTAAGCCAATTTCCGGTCCGGCATCCGAAAAGGATGGCAAGAAAGTTGGGAAAGTGGTAAAATCGGTAAAACGGCAGAATGTCAGAAAAGAACCGGCAAAGGAAGCGGAGACTGTGGTTGCGGCAGCGCGCGAACTGTAAGAACGGAATTGAAAGAGGATAAAGCAAGTTGAAAAAGAAACTTTTTAGAGGGCTGGCAGCCGCCCTGTGTGCTGCCATGATGGCAGGGAGCGCGGCGCTTCCGGCATATGCGGCGGGTCCGTCACGGGAGTCGGTTCCCTATGCGGATTCCTATGCCTCCTATCAGTGGGCTTTTTTAAATACAGGTGAACTGCGTCTGGTGCCGAGCCATACGGCGGCGGTGGATGCGGCGATTACCGGCAGCCCGGCGCTCTCAGCAGATGGAACGGTCCGTTCTCTGGAAGGGATCGATATGAATATTGTCCCGGCATGGAAGAAATATGACGCGAAAAGTGGAAAACGTCAGGTGATTGTGGCGCTGATTGATACGGGGGTTGACATAACTCATCCGGAGCTTAGCGGTTCGATCTGGACGAATACGGGGGAAATTCCGGGCGATGGCATTGACAATGACGGAAATGGTTATATCGATGACGTTTACGGCTGGAATTTCTATGATAATAATGCCCAGGTATTTACCGGGACGGATGACAATCATGGTACCCACTCGGCGGGCACGATCGCGGCGGCGAGAAATGGAGTCGGAACGGTTGGAATTTGCGATCCGGCGTATGTGAAGATCATGGTGATCAAGACGCTTGGAACATCGTCCGGTGTCGGAACCGTCAGCAACGTGGTTAAGGCGATCCGGTATGCGCAGGCGAATGGCGCGTCGATCTGCAATCTGAGCTTTGGCACGATGAAATATAGCGAGGAGCTGTATCAGGCGATCAAGGATTCGGGGATGCTGTTTATTGTGGCGGCTGGAAACGGCGACGCCTCCGGCAATGGCTACAGCATCGATGAGCAGCCGATGTACCCGGCAAGCTTTGAACTGGACAATATCATTTCCGTGGCAAACCTGCGCTTTGACGGTCAGCTCGACCGTGCGTCCAACTACGGAGTGAGAAGCGTGGATCTGGCAGCGCCGGGCAATTATATCCTGAGCACGATCACGGGCAATGACTATGCCTACATGAGCGGCACGTCGATGGCGGCACCGATGGTGACCGGAACGGCGGCAATGCTGTACTCCTGCGATGCGTCCCTGTCGCTTATGGATGTGAGAAACCGTATTCTGCAGTCGGCGCGGCCGCTTGAGAGTCTGTCCGGCAAGGTGGCAACCGGAGGTATGCTGGATGCCGGGGCGGCAATGCCGTAGATGGGAAGTTACTGTTCGCAGGTAGGCACTTTTGGAACCGAAAGTGCCGTAAGAAAACGTGGTGGCAGCAGGAATTTGCCGTATTTAAATGCGAAGCCACGGCAAATTCCGTTACTGGGCACGTATGCGTGAACAGTAACGATGGGAAAAACGAAAAGAAAGATTGTTAAAAAAATATTGAAATTCTCGTTTGTATGTGATACTATGACCGGGTGAGATAATTCCTCCACAGATTCATATGTTTATATGTATGAAGACGGAGTAATTACCATGATTTCTTCGGGGCAGGGCGAAATTCCCTACCGGCGGTATAGTCCGCGAACCGCGACGGCGGCCGATTCGGTGAGATTCCGAAACCGACAGTATAGTCTGGATGAGAGAAGAGGCAGGAGTCAGAGAGTGTACCGCTTGAGCGTAAGCAGGCTGGTGTACATCGGCTAAGTTGTGATTTATCATCCCAGGTCCCGAACGACCGGGATTTTTTTAGTTTTACAAATGCAGCTAGTCCGGCACTTGATTCATACTCCTCCTTCGGAGAAATGAGTTTTAAAACCGAAAGGAGATTTAAGATGAAGACAGGAAAATGGAGTATTCAAAAATTGATTTATACGGCGATGCTGGCAGCGGTTGCTGGCGTGCTGATGTCATTGGAATTTTCGGTTCCGATGATGCCGCCGTTTTATAAGGTGGATTTCAGTGATGTACCGTCTGTGATTGCCGTGTTTCTGATGGGACCGATATCCGGTATCTGTGTAGAAGTCATCAAGCTGTTAATCAAGCTGATTACTGTCGGAACTAACACGATGTACGTCGGTGAGCTGGCCAACCTGATTGCGGCGTTCCTGTTCGTATGGCCGCTGTGGTTCCTCTATCAGAAGCTGGGCGCTAACCGTAAGGCAGCTGTAGAAGCACTTCTGCTCAGTATCGTGATCCGCACCGCGTGTGCATGCTTTATCAATGCGAACATTACGCTTCCGTTATATGCGAAAGCGATGAGCCTGCCGCTGGATGAAGTGATCCGCATGGTAGCGTCGGTCAACCCGGCGATCAAAGACCTGAATGGATTTATCATCCTGGCGACGATCCCATTCAATGTATTGAAAGTGGGACTCAACTATATCGTTGGACAGCTTTTGTTTGTACGCCTGCGTGCGGCGAAGATTGTGCCGAAAGCAGTATAAAATGAAATAAGAGGAATGGTTTGACGGATTTGGCTGTTTGCTGTGAAACGGCAGAACCATTTCATAGAAAGGATTGTCGGGAAACCGCTGGGAAAGCTGCCTGGGGGAAGAATCCCGGACAATCCTTTTTTGTTTGATGGAACGTGCAAAGACATATCTGTTTTTATAAGAGGAGGAGATACTATGATACGTAACTATAGAGATTTGACAAGATGGGAAATGGAGCAGGTGGACCGTGAGAACACGATTGTCCTGATTCCGCTCGGGGCTCTGGAACAGCACGGCAATCAGGCACCACTGGGAACGGATGATATTATCGCGGAGGCGATGAGTCAGGAGCTCAAAAAGGCGCTGGAGGCAGAGGGGGAAGAAGACTTCCCGATGCTGCTGTTTCCGGTGATTCCGGTGGGCTTAAGTACAGAGCATAAGAATTTCTGCGGTTCGGTCACAGTCCGGCCGGACACTTACTATCATCTCTTATATGATATATGCGTCAGCCTGGCGCATCACGGTTTTAAGAAGCTGGCTTTTTTGGTATGCCATGGTGGGAATGCACCGATTGCGCAGGTTTTAAGCCGGGAACTTCGGAGTGAGCTGGGGATTGCACCGTTTATCCTTTCATCGGGGGCATTTGGTCATCCGGATGTAAAAGCAACGATTTCAAAGGGGAATATCTGGGATTTCCACGGTGGAGAGATGGAGACATCGATGGTAATGGCGGTCGATGAGAGTCTTGTGAAGCTGGAACTTTCGGAAGCGGGAGAGCCGACGGCGTTTGAGAAGACCCGCGCTCTGAAGCCATACGGTCCGGTTTCGATCGGCTGGGTGTCGGAGGACTGGAAAACAAAAGACGGATCGCCGATTGGAATTGGAGGAGATCCGTCTGGTGCAAGCGCCGAGAAGGGGCGAATTATATTAGAGACGAGTGCGCGGGAACTGGTCCCGGGGCTGTTAGATATCCGGGATTGGAATGAATAGGAATCAAACTTAAAAATGGGGTGTCTATGTCATCCGAATACCAGTGTTATTTACCAGATTCCCAGCGTCCGGATGCACCGCATGGTAATACCAGTCCAGTGCGGGTAACCGGAAGTCCCAGCTCGTCCGATTTCACTGTGCCGCCGTGGGTGGAGGCAACTTCGGTTGAGAGCATATAGGTCAGGACGGACGGCGCCAGCCCGGTGGTGTAGGAGTTGATGAGGAAGAAGAGCGGGTTGTCCGATAACAGTTTCGTGCAGAGCTGCACGAACGGGTAAATCGAAGTTTCGATCTTCCAGATCTCGCCTTTCGGTCCGCGGCCGTAGGACGGCGGGTCCATGATGATTCCGTCGTAATGGTTGCCGCGGCGGATCTCACGCTCAACAAATTTCACACAGTCATCGACGATCCAGCGGATGGGTGCATTTTCCAGCCCGGAGGAACGGGAGTTTTCCTTCGCCCAGGCTACCATGCCCTTGGAGGCGTCCACATGGGTCACGCTGGCGCCGGCTGCGGCTGCCGCCAGGGTAGCGCCGCCTGTGTAGGCAAAGAGGTTTAAAACCTTGATTGGGCGTCCGGCATTGCGGATGCGGTCACCGAACCAGTCCCAGTTTGCCGCCTGCTCCGGGAAGAGACCTGTGTGCTTGAAGCTGAACGGTTTTAAGTTAAAGGTCAGTTCTTTGTAATGGATCGACCACTGCTCCGGCAGGTCGAAAAATTCCCATTCGCCGCCGCCCTTGGAGCTTCTGTGGTAGTGTCCGTTCATCTTTTTCCAGCCGCGGTGTGTCTTGGGGGTGTTCCAGATAACCTGCGGGTCCGGGCGAACCAGAAGATAGTCGCCCCACCGCTCCAGTTTCTCTCCTTCGGAGCAGTCAATCACTTCATAATCGTTCCATCCATCTGCAATCCACATAAAATTTTATCCTTTCAAAAAAATGAGGCGCAAACCCCGGAAAAGGGTATCTGCCGCCTTTATAATCGGTGTTATCCATAAGCCATTTCTAACCAAAACGCAGTCTGTCTGACCGGAAAAAACGGTTCAGTTGAAATGCATACCTAATTATATCGGTCATTGATTGGCGTGTCAAACCTTTTGAACGGCTTCCTGCCAAAAAAGTAAATAAATTGAAAGATAAATCTCCTTGAAGATTCCTACATCTCCTGTTAAAATGTATATTAGGTAAATGATAGATTGCACGTATCTGGAATAAAACAAGGCGTTATAAGCATCTGATGCGGTCTCCACACGACGGGAAGTGTGCGAATGCGCAGCAGGTGGGAGAATAGACGTTATCAATCGTGAACTGGGAGGGCTTGTATATGAAGAAACAGAAACTGGCAGTCTGCGTCCTTTCCGCAGCGCTGATGATAGGGGCGGCGACCCTGACATCTTACGCGGCAGAAGGCTGGCAGCAGTCTGGAAACAGCTGGATATATGTGGACAACAATGGCAATAAGGTGACGAATACCTGGAAGAAGGGCGCAGACAATCTCTGGCGCTATCTCGATTCCCAGGGCAACATCGCGTCGAACTGCTGGGTGGACGACGAATACTTTGTCGAGAGTACCGGCATCATGGCGACTGACAAGTGGCTGAAACTGCCGAAGCGCAATCCGGCATGGAACGAGACTTCCGCTACGACGGTCTGGTACTATTTCTCCACCAGCGGAAAGATGGTATCCGACGGCTGGTCCAAGATCGGCGGCAAGTACTATTACTTCGACGGTGATGGAGCGCTGCAGACGGGCTGGGTGGATGATGACACCTACTACACGAATGCAGATGGTGTCATGCAGATCGGCTGGGCATATCTGGAAGATCCGGATGATACCAAAAAGGACGATGATGAAGTGAAACCCGGCGACGACGATGAGGATCATCATTGGTACTACTTTCAGAGTTCAGGAAAGAAATATGTGCCTTCTTTAGGCGGTGCCAAATATAAACAGTATAAGATTGACGGAACCTACTACTGCTTCGACGAAAACGGAGCGATGCAGACCGGCTGGGTCGATATGGGAAATTCCTCTGGATTTGCAAATTACCGTTATTATCAGAGCAACGGTCAGGTACAGACTGGCTGGCTCTCCACGACTCCGCCGGAGGATGATGATTACAATCTGGATCTCGGCAGCGATGTACAGTGGTATTATTTTTCAAGCAACGGCGAGCCGAAGGTGGGTCCGAAGATTTCTGACGCTTCGACGAGCAACCTGGTTCGCATCAACAATATTACCTACTTATTTAATGAGAAGGGCAACCCGGTCTATGGTCTGAGACGTCTGGAGGTAGGAACGAGCGGTCAGTATGCCTGCTATTTCTTCGGCGCGGACAAGGCGACCAGCTCAGTCGTAAAAGGCAAGGGAAATGTAGTAGAGGGCGACGGAACGACCGGACAGTTCTATTTCACTGACAGCGGCAACAAGGCTGGACGCGGCTACTCAGGTGTGGAGGATGGATTCCTGTACTACATGGGTAAGCTTCAGAAGGCAGACAGCGGTACCAAGTATGAAGTCATTGAAGTCAATGACAAAAACTATCTGGTAACGACGAGCGGCAAGGTAGTGAAATCCAGCACCGTGAAGGATGCGAACGGCACAAAGTTTAAGACAAGCTCTGCGGGTGTTGTCACAGAGGTGGACGGCACAAGCGACGATGGCAGCGACGAGGCTAGGACCCCGGTGGAACCGACGTATTGGGAGGATTAATTAAAAAAGCTGGGAGTCTTCTCGACTGAGATAAAATTTCTGCATGGAAATATATTCTTGTGGATAAACAGGAGTTTCTTCTATATAAAAGGTGTAATTACCCACCGGAAGAAGAAACTCCTGTTTTTTCTTGAAAAATATAGATTTTTTCTTAAAAAAACACTTGCATTTCCCAGAAAGCTGTGTTATTATAACGAAGCTGTGGCATGATAGCGATGAAACGAGAGGTTGCTGCTTATGATAAGCAGGTTATTCCGCGGAGCGAATGTCAAGTTAGGAAACTGGCGACAAGTCACTGTACAAGAATAGAGTATCCTGAAGACAAATGACGGATTTGGTGTGTGGACTGCGAGGACACACACGGGTATGTGTACAGTCACCGCTTGTCGTGCTTAATAGTACGAAAAGGAGGCGACTTTTTTTATGGCAAGTCAAGTAATGAGAATCACACTGAAAGCTTATGATCATCAGCTGGTAGATACATCCGCTGCAAAAATCATTGAGACTGTAAAGAAAAACGGATCAAAGGTGAGTGGACCGGTGCCGCTGCCAACTAAGAAAGAGGTAGTAACCATTCTGCGAGCAGTTCATAAGTACAAAGATTCCAGAGAGCAGTTCGAGCAGAGAACTCATAAGAGACTCATCGATATCATTGCTCCGAGCCAGAAGACAGTTGATGCACTGCAGAGACTGGAAATGCCGGCTGGCGTGTCCATCAACGTAAAGATGAAAAACAAATAATTAAGAATCCTATACTAGTTTAGATAGAGACATCTGGACAGTTCTAGGATGAACGCGGGAGTTTGACGAACGCGTTCCGCTGTAGAAAAACAGGAGGTCAGATTAATGAAGAAAGCGATTTTAGCTACCAAAGTCGGAATGACTCAAATCTTCAACGAAGACGGAGTTTTAACTCCAGTAACCGTTCTTCAGGCTGGACCGTGTGTTGTTACACAGGTTAAGACAGAAGAGAACGATGGCTACAAAGCAGTACAGGTTGGTTTTGTAGACAAGAGAGAAAAACTTGTGACAAAGCCGGTTAAGGGTCATTTTGACAAGGCAGGCGTTGCTTACAAGAGATATGTAAGAGAGTTCCGCTTAGAGAATGCTGAAGAGTATTCTGTAAAAGACGAAATCAAGGCAGACATCTTCGCAGCAGGCGATAAAATTGATGCAACTGCTATTTCCAAAGGTAAAGGTTTCCAGGGTGCCATCAAGAGACACGGCCAGCACAGAGGACCGATGGCTCACGGTTCCAAGTTCCATCGTCATCAGGGTTCCAACGGTTCTGCAACCACACCGGGACGCGTATTTAAGGGCAAAGGAATGCCGGGTCACATGGGCAGCGTAAAAGTAACTGTTCAGAACCTGGAGGTTGTTAAGGTTGATACTGAGAACAACTTACTCCTTGTTAAAGGCTCTGTACCGGGACCGAAGAAATCCTTAGTAACAATCAAAGAGACAGTAAAGGTCGCTAGATAAGGCTTTTACGGGAAAGGAGGAACATACAGATGGCAAACGTATCTGTTTTCAATTTAGAAGGCAACGAAGTTGGCACATTAGAACTGAATGATGCTGTATTCGGTGTAGAAGTAAATGAACATCTGGTTCACATGGCAGTTGTAGCACAGCTTGCTAACAAACGTCAGGGAACTCAGAAAGCAAAAACCCGTTCCGAAGTTTCCGGCGGTGGTAAGAAACCGTGGAGACAGAAAGGTACCGGACATGCAAGACAGGGTTCAACAAGAGCTCCGCAGTGGACGGGCGGCGGCGTAGTATTCGCTCCGACACCACGTGATTATACAATCCGTTTAAATAAGAAAGAGAAGAGAGCTGCTCTTAAATCCGCTCTGACAAGCCGTGTAAACGAGAACAAGTTCATCGTAGTTGAGGCTATGAACTTCGACGAGATCAAGACAAAGAAATTTGTTGAGGTTATGAACAACCTGAAAGTAAACAAAGCTTTAGTTGTTCTGGATGAGGCTTGTGACAAGGCTGTATTATCCGCTAGAAACGTGGCAGACGTTAAGACTGCTTCTGTAAGCACCATCAACGTTTACGATATCCTGAAATACAACACAGTAGTAGCAACCAAGGCTGCTGTAGCTTCTATCGAGGAGGTATATGCATAATGGCAAACGTACAGTACTATGACGTAATCCTCAAACCGGTTGTAACTGAGAAGAGTATGAATGCTATGACAGACAAGAAATACACCTTCCTGGTACACACCGAGGCAAACAAAACTATGATCAAAGAAGCCGTTGAGAAGATGTTCCCGGGCACCAAAGTTAAGAGTGTCAACACCATGAACATGGACGGCAAGACAAAGAGAAGAGGCATGACATTCGGTAAGACAGCTGCAACAAAGAAAGCTATCGTTCAGCTGACCGAGGACAGCAAAGAGATCGAGATCTTCGCTGGTTTATAATTCATCCTCAATAGACAATTATACGACGAACACTATGTCGTGAAAAACATGAAGAAACGCCAGGAGGCGTTGAACGAAAGGAGTCAAAGTCATGGGAATTAAATCTTACAGCCCATATACACCTTCCAGAAGACATATGACCGGCTCTGATTTCTCTGAGATTACAAAATCCACACCGGAGAAATCCTTAGTAGTTTCTTTAAAGAAGAACGCAGGTCGTAACAACCAGGGTAAAATCACCGTTCGTCACAGAGGCGGCGGTTCCAGAAGAAAATATAGAATCATCGACTTCAAGAGAAATGCAAAAGACGGTATCGCAGCAACCGTACTTGGTATCGAGTACGATCCGAACCGTACAGCAAACATCGCTCTGATCTGCTACGCAGACGGCGAGAAAGCTTATATCCTTGCTCCGGCTGGTTTACAGGTTGGACAGAAGGTTATGAGCGGTGCAGAGGCTGAGGCAAAAGTTGGTAACTGCTTACCGCTTTCTGAAATCCCGGTTGGTGCACAGATTCACAACATCGAGCTTCTTCCGGGCAAGGGTGGTCAGCTGGTTCGTTCCGCTGGTAACTCTGCTCAGTTAATGGCTAAAGAAGGCAAATATGCAACCCTTAGATTACCGTCCGGAGAGATGAGAATGGTTCCGATCAGCTGCCGCGCTACTATCGGTGTAGTTGGCAACGGCGACCACAACCTGATCAATATCGGTAAGGCTGGTAGAAAACGTCACATGGGTATTCGTCCGACTGTCCGCGGTTCTGTTATGAACCCGAATGACCATCCGCATGGTGGTGGTGAGGGCAAGACCAGTATCGGTCGTCCAGGTCCTTGCACACCTTGGGGCAAACCGGCACTCGGCCTGAAGACCAGAAAGAAAAACAAACAGTCTAATAAGTTAATCGTAAGAAGAAGAAACGGTAAACAGTAATAGGAGGTATACTAATGGGTCGTTCATTAAAAAAAGGACCATTTGCAGATGCTCATCTTTTAAAGAAAGTAGATGAGATGAACGCAGCAGGACAGAAACAGGTTATTAAAACCTGGTCCCGCCGTTCCACAATCTTCCCGCAGATGGTTGGACATACAATCGCAGTTCACGATGGTAGAAAACATGTTCCGGTATACGTGACAGAGGACATGGTTGGACATAAACTCGGTGAGTTCGTAGCCACTAGAACTTACAGAGGCCACGGAAAAGACGAGAAGAAAGCAGGACGTAAGTAAGTTACGCTTGAAAGGAGGTTTCACCAATGGCTAAAGGACATAGATCCCAGATTAAAAGAGAAAGAAATGCTAATAAGGATACGAGACCGTCGGCTAAGCTGTCTTACGCCAGAGTATCCGTTCAGAAAGCATGCTTCGTATTAGATGCCATCAGAGGCAAAGATGTGAAGACAGCGCTTGGTATTGTAACATACAATCCTAGATATGCTTCTACTTTAATTAAAAAATTACTCGAGTCTGCTGTTGCTAACGCAGAGAACAACAACCAGATGAATCCGGAGAACCTGTACGTTGCAGAATGCTTCGCTAACAAGGGACCGACAATGAAGAGAGTAAAACCGAGAGCACAGGGCCGCGCTTACAGAATCGAAAAGAGAATGAGCCACATCACAATCGTGCTTGATGAGAAATAAGAGGAGGCAATTATGGGACAGAAAGTTAATCCGCACGGCTTAAGAGTCGGTGTTATTAAAGACTGGGATTCCAGATGGTATGCGGAAGCTGATTTTGCAGATAACCTGGTAGAGGATCACAAAATCAGAACCTTCCTTAAGAAGAAATTATACAGCGCCGGTGTTTCCAAAATCGAAATCGAGCGCGCTTCTGATAAAGTAAAAATCATTCTTTACACTGCTAAACCGGGCGTTGTTATCGGTAAGGGCGGCGCAGAGATCGAGAAGACAAAAGCTCAGGTTCAGAAATTAACTGACAAGAAAGTTTTTGTAGACATCAAAGAAGTTAAGAGACCAGACAGAGACGCTCAGCTCGTTGCAGAGAACATCGCTCAGCAGCTTGAGAACCGTATTTCCTTCCGTCGTGCGATGAAGTCCGCTATGGGCAGAACCATGAAGGCTGGAGCTAAGGGTATCAAGGCTTCCGTATCCGGACGTCTTGGCGGTGCTGATATGGCTCGTACAGAGTTCTACAGCGAGGGCACTATCCCGCTTCAGACATTAAGAGCAGATATTGACTACGGTTTCGCTGAGGCAAACACAACATACGGCAAGACCGGTGTTAAGGTTTGGATCTACAAAGGCGAGGTACTTCCTGCGAAAGGAAATAAGGAAGGGAGCGATAAATAATGTTAATGCCGAAAAGAGTAAAGCGTCGTAAACAGTTCCGTGGTACCATGGCCGGCAAGGCGCTTAGAGGAAATGTAATCAACTACGGTGAGTACGGTTTAGTCGCTACAGAACCGTGCTGGATCAAATCCAACCAGATCGAGGCAGCCCGTGTTGCCATGACCCGTTACATCAAACGTGGTGGTAAAGTTTGGATTAAGATTTTCCCGGATAAACCAGTAACTGCTAAACCGGCTGAGACTCGTATGGGTTCCGGTAAAGGCGCACTTGAGTACTGGGTAGCAGTAGTAAAACCAGGCCGCGTAATGTTCGAGATCGCGGGTGTACCAGAGGAGACAGCGAGAGAAGCGCTTCGTCTTGCTATGCACAAACTTCCGTGCAAGTGCAAGATTGCTTCTAAAGCAGATTTAGAAGGCGGTGATAACAGTGAAAATTAATAAGTATGTAGAAGATTTAAAAGCTAAGACATCTGCAGAATTAAACGAAGAATTAGTAGCTGCTAAGAAGGAACTCTTCAACTTAAGATTCCAGAACGCTACCAACCAGCTGGATAATACAAGCAGAATTAAAGAAGTTCGCAGAAACATCGCTCGTATTCAGACTGTTATTACAGAGAAAGCGAACTAATTATCATAGATTCCTAAAATAGGAAAGGAGATATCTACCGTGGAAAGAAATCTTAGAAAAACACGTACCGGTAAGGTAGTAAGCAACAAGATGGACAAAACAATCGTAGTTGCTATCGAAAACCACGTAAAACATCCTTTAATCGGTAAGATTGTTAAGAAGACTTATAAATTAAAAGCACACGACGAGAACAACGAGTGCGGTATCGGTGATACTGTAAAGGTAATGGAAACAAGACCGTTATCCAAGGATAAGAGATGGAGACTCGTCGAAATTATCGAGAAAGCGAGATAATTTCTAAATCAGAAAGGAGTATTGGGCATGATTCAGCAGGAGACCAGATTAAAGGTTGCCGACAATACCGGTGCGAAAGAATTACTCTGTATCCGCGTTATGGGCGGCTCTACTAGAAGATATGCAAATATTGGCGATGTAATCGTTGCCAGCGTTAAAGATGCAACACCAGGCGGTGTTGTAAAGAAAGGCGATGTAGTGAAGGCCGTTGTTGTACGTACCGTTAAGGGCGCACGCCGTAAAGACGGTTCCTACATCAAATTTGATGAGAACGCAGCCGTTATCATCAAAGACGACAAGAACCCGAGAGGAACCCGTATTTTTGGGCCGGTTGCCAGAGAGCTTCGTGAGAAACAGTTTATGAAGATTGTTTCCCTGGCTCCGGAAGTACTGTAGGAGGTGTCAGCTGTGCATAAAATTAAAAAAGGCGACCTGGTAAAGGTTATCACAGGTAAAGACAAAGACAAAACCGGAAAAGTTCTTTCCGTTAATGTAAAGAAGAATACAGTCCTGGTTGAGGGATGCAACATGGTAACAAAGCATACCAAACCGTCTGCAGCTAATCAGCAGGGCGGCATCATCCATCAGGAAGGCGCGCTTGACATTTCCAACGTTATGCTGGTAGTGGATGGCAAGGCTACGAGAGTTGGCTTCAAAGTAGAAGACGGCAAGAAAGTCCGCGTTGCTAAGGCAACCGGTAAAGTAATTGACTAATACAGAGAGGAGGAACGTTAAAATTGGCTAGATTAAAAGAAATGTATCAGAGCGAAATCGTAGACGCTATGATCAAAAAATTCGGATATAAAAATATCATGGAAGTGCCGAAGCTGGACAAGATTGTTATCAACATGGGCGTTGGCGAGGCAAAAGAAAATGCTAAAGTTCTGGACTCTGCTGTAAGAGATATGGAAATCATCACTGGCCAGAAGGCAGTTCTTACAAAAGCGAAAAAATCAGTCGCTAACTTCAAACTTAGAGAGGGTATGGCTATCGGCTGTAAAGTTACCCTGCGTGGCGAGAAGATGTATGAGTTCGCTGATCGTCTGATCAACCTGGCTCTTCCGCGAGTAAGAGACTTCCGCGGTGTAAATCCGAACGCATTTGACGGCAGAGGCAACTACGCTCTGGGTATCAAAGAGCAGCTTATCTTCCCGGAGATCGAGTACGATAAAGTAGATAAGGTAAGAGGTATGGATATCATCTTCGTTACCACTGCTAAGACCGACGAAGAAGCACGTGAGCTGTTAACTCAGTTCAACATGCCATTTGCTAAATAATAGGAGGATTTATCATGGCTAAAACTTCAATGAAGATTAAACAGCAGCGTCCGGCAAAATTCTCCACCAGAGAATATAACCGCTGCAGAATCTGCGGTCGTCCGCATGCATATTTAAGAAAATACGGCATCTGCAGAGTTTGCTTCCGTGAATTAGCTTACAAGGGCGAAATTCCGGGCGTAAAGAAAGCAAGCTGGTAGGCATTGAGCACTTGATGAGGTAGTTTCGAATCTAGTGCGAAAGCCCGTCCCGAGACTTAGTGAGTCAGAGTCGAAGACGATAGACGAGCTTAGTCGAGTGGACGATGCCTATATTATAGAGGACACATCCTAGTGTTCTCAAAACCCACCGAAACCCACTTACAGTAAGTGGTAGTCAAATTATAAGGAGGCACACTCAAAATGACAATGAGCGATCCGATTGCAGATATGCTTACAAGAATCCGTAATGCTAACACTGCAAAACATGATACAGTAGATGTTCCGTCTTCCAAGATGAAATTAGCAATCGCTGACATCCTGGTAAAGGAAGGTTTCATCAAGAAATATGACGTTGTTGAGGACGGCAATTTCAAGACTATCCGTATTACCTTAAAGTACGGTAAAGACAAAAACGAGAAAATCATCTCCGGCATCAAGAGAATTTCCAAACCGGGTCTGCGTATCTACGCAAACAAGGAAGATATGCCGAAGGTACTGGGCGGTTTAGGTGTAGCTATCATCTCCACCAACCAGGGCGTTATCACTGACAAGCAGGCAAGAGAACTCGGCGTAGGCGGAGAAGTTCTTGCATTTGTTTGGTAAGCCGAAAGCATCATCATCGGTTTAGACAAGGTATAGATACAACTGAAAACAGAGAAGCCGCTCAGGCTTCTCCGAAAATCTAAGTAGGAGGTAAAAGGCATGTCACGTATCGGAAGAATGCCAGTTGCGATTCCGGCGGGCGTAACCGTAACAATCGCAGAGAACAATTTAGTGACTGTAAAAGGTCCGAAGGGAACTCTTGAGAGAGAACTCCCGGTTGAGATGAACATCAAAGAAGAGGATGGTCATATCGTAGTTACCAGACCGAACGACTTAAAGAAAATGAAATCTTTACACGGTCTGACAAGAACCTTAATTAACAACATGATTCATGGTGTAACAGAAGGCTATGAGAAAGTGCTGGAAGTTAACGGTGTTGGTTACAGAGCAGCGAAGCAGGGCAAGAAACTGGTTCTCAGCCTTGGTTACTCCCATCCGGTAGAGATGGAAGATCCGGAAGGCATTGAGACTGTTCTGGAAGGACAGAACAAGATCACTGTTAAAGGTATCAGCAAAGAAAAAGTTGGCCAGTATGCAGCTGAGATTCGGGATAAGAGAAGACCTGAGCCGTACAAGGGCAAAGGTATTAAGTATGCCGATGAGGTTATCAGACGTAAAGTTGGTAAGACTGGTAAGAAATAATTAAGGAGAGTGTGAAGATGGTTAGCAAACAGTCAAGAAGCGAAATTCGCGTTAAAAAACACGTTAGATTACGCAACCGTTTTTCTGGCACAGCCGAGAGACCGCGTTTAGCAGTGTTTAGAAGTAATAATCATATGTATGCTCAGATCATTGATGATACAGTTGGAAAAACTTTAGTAGCAGCTTCCACTGCCGAGAAGGAAGTTAAAGCTGAACTGGAGAAGACGAACGATGTTGCAGCAGCAGCTCACGTTGGAACTGTAATCGCTAAGAGAGCGCTTGAAAAAGGTATTAAAGAAGTTGTCTTCGATAGAGGCGGATTTATTTACCACGGAAAAGTTCAGGCATTAGCAGATGCAGCCCGCGAGGCTGGTCTGGAATTCTAGTAGGAAGGAGAACATACACATGAAACGTACAAAAATTGATGCCAACCAGTTCGAGTTAGAGGATACTGTAGTGGCAATCAAACGTGTATCCAAGACCGTTAAGGGCGGACGTACAATGCGTTTTTCCGCTTTAGTAGTAGTTGGAGATAAAAACGGCCACGTTGGTGCTGGTATGGGAAAAGCTGCTGAGGTTCCGGAAGCAATCCGCAAGGGCAAAGAGGCAGCTGCCAGAAACCTGATGGAGGTTCCGTTCGATGAGAACAATAGCATCCCGCACGATTTCCTCGGCAAATTCGGAAGCGCTAATGTACTTCTGAAGAAGGCTCCGGAAGGTACCGGTATTATCGCTGGTGGTCCGGCTCGTGCCGTACTGGATCTGGCTGGTTACAAGAACATCCGTACAAAATCCCTTGGTTCCAACAACAAGGCAAACGTAGTTCTTGCTACCCTGGCAGGCTTAGGTTCTTTAAAGACTCCGGAAGAGGTTGCAAAACTTCGCGGTAAGTCTGTAGAAGAAATTCTGAACTAATAGGAGGAGATAAAAATGGCAGAGAAATTAAAAATCACATTGGTTAAGTCTCCTATTGGCGCTATCCCGAAGCAGAAAGCAACAGTTGCAGCTCTTGGTTTAAACAAGACTGGCAAGACAGTTGAGCAGCCGGACAACGCCGCTATCAGAGGCATGATCCAGAATGTTAGACATTTAGTTAAAGTAGAGGAAATCTAAGATATTTGCAAGGAGGTGCAGTCATGGATTTATCCAATTTAAAGCCGGCGGTAGGCTCTAAGCACAGCGACAGCTTCAGAAGAGGTCGTGGTCACGCATCAGGCAACGGTAAGACTGCTGGTAAGGGACATAAGGGACAGAAAGCTCGTTCCGGCGCTCCGAGACCAGGATTTGAAGGCGGTCAGATGCCGTTATATAGACGTCTCCCGAAGAGAGGCTTCACAAACAGAAATTCTAAAACCATCGTTGGTATCAACGTAAGCGCTCTTGAGAGATTCGAGAACGACACAGTTGTTACGGTTGAAACATTAATCGAAGCAGGCATCGTAAAGAACCCGCGTGACGGCGTTAAGATCCTCGGCAATGGCGAGCTGACCAAAAAGCTGAACGTAAAGGTTGATGCGGTAAGTGAAGGCGCGAAAGCTAAGATCGAGGCCGTTGGCGGAACCTGCGAGGTGATCTAATATGTTAAAAACGCTCCAGAATGCATTTAAGATAAAAGAGGTCAGAGAAAAACTCCTCTATACGTTCTTTATGCTGGTTGTGACCCGTATCGGATCGCAGCTGCCGATTCCCGGAGTTAATACAACATTTTTCCAGGAACTGTTTACAAGACAGTCCAATGATGCGTTTGGTTTCTTCAATACGATTACCGGCGGTTCGTTCACGAACATGTCGGTATTCGCATTGAGTATTACCCCGTACATCACTTCTTCCATTATCATGCAGCTTCTGACAATTGCAATTCCGAAATTAGAGGAAATGCAGCAGGAGGGCGAGGACGGAAGAAAGAAGATTGCGGAATATACGCGTTACCTTACGGTTGCACTGGCGCTGATGCAGTCCATCGCTATGGCGATCGGTTTCGGCGGTAAGGGACTTTTAGTTGAATTTACTGCCCTGAATGTGATTGTCGCTATTGTGACAATGACAGCCGGAAGTGCCATGCTGATGTGGATCGGTGAGCGAATCACCGAGAACGGCGTCGGAAACGGTATTTCTATCGTGCTTCTGTTCAATATCATTTCAACCATGCCAAGCGATATGATTACGCTCTATGAGCGTTTCCTGCAGGGCAAGATCGTGGCGGTTGCAGTTGTAACAGCCGTGATTATCGTAGCGGTTATCGTAGCGATGGTTGTATTTGTTATCATTTTACAGGATGCAGAGCGGAGAATTCCGGTTCAGTATTCTAAAAAGATGCAGGGACGTAAGATGGTTGGCGGTCAGTCCACAAGCATCCCGTTAAAAGTAAATACAGCAGGTGTTATTCCTGTTATCTTTGCTTCATCCCTGATGTCTTTCCCGGTGGTAATTGCTGGATTTTTCCAGGTTAATTATGACACCATCGGAGGAAAGATTCTTCTGGCTCTGAATTCCAGCTCCTGGTTTAATCCAGAGCGTCCGGCTTATTCAGTTGGTTTAATTGTCTACATCGCGTTGATTATTGTGTTTGCGTATTTCTACACATCCATTACATTCAACCCGCTTGAAGTAGCAAACAACATGAAGAAATCCGGCGGCTTCATCCCGGGCATTCGTCCAGGAAAGCCAACATCCGATTACCTGGATGGAATTCTGGAGTATATTATACTGATTGGTGCCTGCGGACTGATCATTGTCTGCCTGGTTCCGATTATTGTCTCTGGACTGTTCTCAGTGAGCCGTCTCTCCTTCGGAGGTACTTCTCTTATCATTATCGTAGGTGTAGTACTTGAGACAATCAAAGCAGTCGAATCACAGATGCTGGTTCGCAACTATAAAGGATTCTTAAACGACTAAGACAACTCGCTTTCTGGGCGGGAGCTTGCTTACTTTACGGCTGGAGGTGGCCGGAGACAGCTCCTGCCTGGAGGCGATTCTGTTGTATATAGGGAGATTGTAACCATTATGAAGATTGTTATGTTAGGAGCACCGGGAGCCGGAAAAGGAACACAGGCTCAGAGAATTGCAGAAAAATACGGCATTCCGCACATTTCTACCGGAGATATTTTCCGTTCCAATATCAAGGCAGGCACAGAGCTTGGTAAAAAAGCAAAATCGTTCATCGATCAGGGCCTTTTAGTACCGGACGAGGTAACGATCGGCATGCTTCTTGACCGGATCCATGAGGCTGACTGCAAGAACGGCTATATTCTGGATGGATTCCCAAGAACGATCCCGCAGGCTGAGAGTCTGACAGAGGCGCTGGCAGCAAACGGCGAGGCGATTGATTTCGCGCTCAACGTAGATGTGCCGGATGCAAACATCGTAAACCGCATGGCAGGACGCCGTGCGTGCTTAAAGTGCGGCGCTACCTACCACATCCAGTTCGCAGCACCGAAAAAAGAAGGAATCTGCGACAAGTGCGGTTCTGAGCTGGTGCTTCGTGATGATGACAAGCCGGAGACTGTACAGAAACGTCTGGAAATATACCATGACCAGACACACCCGCTGATCGAGTACTATGAGAAGAAGGGCGTTCTTCATACGGTAGACGGTACACAGACCATGGAAGACGTATTCAAGAACATTACGGATATTTTGGGAGCTTAAAACATGGCAGTGACGATAAAATCTCCCAGGGAGATTGAACTGATGCGTGAGGCGGGAAGAATTCTCGCCAAAACGCATGAGGAACTGGCGAAGAATCTTCGGCCGGGTATGTCCACCTGGGATATTGATCATATGGGAGAGGAAATCATCCGGAGTTACGGCTGCATTCCCTCGTTCAAAAATTACAACGGCTATCCCGCATCGATCTGCGTCTCTGTCAATGATGAGGTTGTACATGGAATCCCGCACAAGGAACATTTTCTCGATGAGGGAGACATCGTCAGTCTGGATGCAGGAGTGATCTACAAAGGATACCACTCAGACGCAGCCCGGACTTACGGCATCGGAGAGATCGACGATGATGCCAAAAAACTGATTGAAGTTACCAGACAGAGCTTCTTTGAGGGAATTAAATTTGCCAAAGCTGGCAATCATCTCAATGACATCTCTGCAGCGATCCAGAAATATGCCGAAAGTTTCGGTTTTGGTGTTGTCAGGGATCTGGTTGGTCATGGAATCGGTTCCCATTTGCATGAGGATCCGGAGATTCCGAATTTTGCAAGAAAAAGAAAAGGAATTCTCTTACAGCCCGGCATGACGCTCGCGATCGAGCCGATGATTACCGAGGGCAGCTACGAAGTAGTCTGGCTCGATGATGACTGGACCGTCATGACGGAAGATGGCGGCTGGGCTGCTCATTATGAAAATACGATTCTTATTACAGAGGGCGAACCTGAGATCCTTTCCTTATAAAGAAGAAGTAAGCTGGGGAAGTTTTTACGAAGACCTAAGCAGGCTTTCCGATTACAGTATGTACGCATCTTGAGGCAGATGTCCGAGCCGATCAATAAGGCGGGCAATGGCAAAAATTCTTTGTCGAAGACAAATCTGCATGAATTTTTGCCCTGTTTGCAAGCTAAGTGAGCAAATAGGCAAGCGAACAAACTGTAATCTGAGAAGCCTGCGGCGGGAGCGGAAACACCTGTCTACAGAAACGGAGATCAGAATGACGGAATATGGAACTGGCTGTCTGGTTCGCTCACTTGCGGGCCACGACAAAGGCACTTATTATATTATAGTCAGAGAAGATGCACACTATGTGTATCTGGCAGACGGACGCACCAAAACTGCCGCCAAGCCGAAACGCAAGAAGAGAAAGCACGTGCAGTTCTCCCACAAATGGGATGAGGCGCTGGCAGCCCAGTTTGCGGACGGCGCGGCAGTCCAGGATGAAGCGATCCGCTATTTCATTCAGAAATCATTGCAGGGAGGTATATAGAATGTCGAAAGCAGATGTAATTGAGATTGAGGGCGTAGTAGCAGAGAAGCTGCCGAACGCTATGTTTAAGGTAGAACTGGAAAACGGACACATCGTACTTGCTACGATCAGCGGAAAACTCCGTATGAACTACATCCGTATTCTGCCGGGCGATAAGGTTACAATGGAAATGTCGCCATACGATCTCTCTAAGGGAAGAATCATTTGGAGAGATAAATAAAGACCAATCCATTTTTCTCAATAAAAATATTGAGAGAAGTGTAAATTTCGCTTGCATTATAGGATTTTAAATGTTATAATGCTTTAGCGAACTTTGTTGAAGCATCAGGTAAGATCCGCCCTTTTGTCCTCTCACGGCAGAGGGATGGAACGAGTCTGTTGTACCTGTAAGTCCGACACAGGACTGCAATAGGTTATAAAAAATTGTATGTCCGAGATTGGACGGACTATTACGGAAAGGAGAATTGCTGTGAAGGTTAGATCATCGGTTAAACCAATTTGCGAAAAGTGCAAGATCATCAAGAGAAAAGGCAGTATCAGAGTAATCTGTGAGAATCCGAAGCACAAACAAAGACAGGGCTAATTTGATTTAGCATCTATTTTTTCGCGCGGCTTTCTATTATGAACCACTCGGATGAGTTGTTCAGTAGTTTAAGCAAATTTATACATTATCAACGAAGAAGTAAGAAAAACTAATGGAGGTGTACTACACACATGGCTCGTATTTCAGGTGTCGATTTACCAAGAGAGAAACGCGTAGAGATCGGCTTGACTTACATCTACGGTATCGGTAGAGCAAGTGCAGCCCGTATCCTGGCCGAAGCTGAAGTTAATCCTGACACTCGTGTTAAGGACTTAACTGACGACGAAGTTAAGAAGCTTGCGGCAATCATCGCTGACAGTCAGGTGGTTGAGGGTGATCTGAGAAGAGAGATCGCTATGAACATCAAGAGACTGCAGGAGATTGGATGCTACAGAGGCATCCGTCATAGAAAGAGCCTTCCGGTTCGTGGTCAGAAGACAAAGACCAACGCTAGAACTCGTAAGGGTCCGAGAAAGACAGTAGCAAACAAGAAGAAATAATTAAGTAACAAGGAAACTGAATCAGGTTAGGTTTAGCAACAGGATTCAATATTTGAGAAAGTAGGTTAGTTTAAAATGGCTAAAAAAGTGTCCACTGGCAAGAAAGTGACAAAAAAGCGTGTAAAGAAAAACGTTGAACGCGGACAGGCGCACATCCAGTCATCTTTTAATAACACAATCGTTACTTTAACAGATGCACAGGGTAATGCCTTATCATGGGCAAGTGCAGGCGGTCTGGGATTTAGAGGTTCAAGGAAATCTACTCCATATGCAGCTCAGATGGCTGCAGAAACTGCAACGAAGGCAGCTCTTATCCATGGCTTAAAGTCTGTAGACGTTATGGTAAAAGGTCCGGGATCAGGTCGTGAAGCAGCAATCAGTGCTCTTCAGGCATGTGGACTGGAAGTAACAAGCATTAAGGACGTAACTCCGGTTCCGCATAACGGATGCCGTCCGCCGAAACGTAGAAGAGTCTAATTAGGAGGTGCAAGTAAAGTGGCAGTAGATAGAGTTCCTGTACTTAAAAGATGTAGATCTCTTGACCTTGATCCGGTTTATTTAGGAATCGACAAGAAATCAACGAGAAAATTAACGAGAGCCAACAGAAAGATGAGCGAGTATGCACTCCAGCTGAGAGAGAAGCAGAAAGCAAAATTCATCTACGGTGTGTTAGAGAAACCGTTTAGAAATTACTATGCAAAAGCATCCAGAATGAATGGTCAGGTCGGTGCTAACCTGATGATCCTTCTGGAGTGCAGACTGGATAATGTATTATTCAGAATGGGCTTTGGCCGTACAAGAAAAGAGACACGTCAGATCGTAGATCATAAGCACGTTCTCGTAAACGGCAAGAGCGTAAACATCCCGTCCTACTTAGTTAAGGCTGGCGATGTAATCGAGATCAAAGAGAAGTACAAATCTTCACAGAGATATAAAGATATCGCTGAGGTAACCGGCGGAAGAATGGTACCGGCATGGCTGGAAGTTGACGCTGAGAACCTGAAAGGTACTGTTAAAGAGTTACCGAGCAGAGACGAAATTGACGTTCCTGTAAACGAAGTGCTTATCGTCGAGCTGTACTCCAAATAATAAGAAGTATTACTATTATGTTAGTCCAGAATCTCCCATGTATCTGCTTTGGCAGCTGCTTGGGAGATTCCGAGACTACAAGAGTATGGCAGACCCTCAAAAATGTTCCCAAAAGGAGGGGCTATCGTGTTCGATTTTGAAAAACCAAAAATTGAAATTGCTGAGATTTCCGAAGACAAAAGATATGGCAAATTTGTGGTTGAACCGCTGGAAAGAGGCTATGGTACCACATTAGGCAATTCTTTAAGAAGAATTATGCTTTCCTCTTTGCCTGGTGCAGCAGTAAGTCAAGTGAAAATCGACGGCGTTTTGCATGAGTTCAGTTCTATCCCTGGTGTAAAAGAGGATGTAACTGAAATTATCATGAACATCAAGAGTCTGGCGATCAAAAACAGCAGCGAGACGAATGAGCCGAAGACGGCTTATATCGAGTTCGAGGGCGAAGGCGTCATCACAGCAGCTGACATTCACGCTGATTCTGACATTGAGATTTTGAATCCGGACCAGGTCATCGCTACATTAAGCGGCGGCGCGGACAGCAAATTCTACATGGAGCTGACGATCACGAAGGGCCGCGGCTACATCAGCGCAGATAAGAACAAGAGTGAAGATCTTCCGATCGGAGTTCTGGCTGTTGATTCTATCTACACACCGGTGGAGCGTGTCAATATGACCGTTGAGAACACCCGTGTGGGTCAGGTGACAGATTATGATAAGCTGACATTAGATGTATACACAAATGGAACGCTGGCACCAGACGAAGCTGTCAGCCTGGCAGCAAAGGTTCTGAGCGAGCATCTGAACCTCTTCATTGACCTTTCCGAGAATGCCAAGACCGCAGAGGTTATGGTAGAGAAGGAAGACAACGAGAAAGAGAAAGTGCTTGAGATGAACATCGACGAGCTGGAGTTATCCGTTCGTTCTTACAACTGTTTAAAGAGAGCCGGAATCAATACAGTGGAGGAGCTGTGCAACCGCACACCGGAAGATATGATGAAAGTCAGAAATCTGGGCCGCAAATCCCTGGAAGAGGTTCTTGCAAAACTGAAAGAATTAGGTCTGCAGCTCAACCCGAGCGAAGAGGCTTAAGATACCGCGTGGGTGGACGTGCTTTGCAGTGCGTCCCTTTCATGCAGATACGGGGACGGGTAAGTCCGAATGGCACAGGTCCCTGCATAACCATCAAACAATTATATTTTATATAGCAGACATTCAGTAAGTCCAAAGGGCATGAGTGTCGGCTTCCGCAAATGGAGGAGAAAGAATCATGGCAGGATATAGAAAACTTGGAAGAACTTCCAGTCAGAGAAAAGCAATGCTGCGCAGCCTGGTAACCGCACTGTTATTCAACGGCAAGATCGTTACCACTGAGGCAAGAGCAAAAGAAGTGAAGAAGATCGCTGAGGGTCTGATCGCTCTGGCAGTAAAAGAGAAAGATAACTTCGAGACCGTTAAAGTTACCGCTAAGGTAGCTCGCAAAGACGAGAACGGCAAGAGAGTAAAAGAAGTTGTTGACGGCAAGAAAGTTACCGTTTACGACGAAGTAGAGAAAGAGATCAAGAAAGATAAAGCTTCCAGACTTCACGCTAGAAGACAGATGCTGAAGGTTCTCTACGATGTAACAGACGTTCCGACTGCAAGAGCAGGCAAGAAGAAAAACACTAAGAAGGTAGATATGCCGGCTAAGCTGTTTGATGAGCTTGCACCGAAGTACGCTAACCGCAATGGTGGTTACAGCCGTATCGTTAAGATCGGTCAGCGTAAGGGCGACGGCGCTATGGAAGTTCTGTTAGAGCTGGTATAATTTAGATAGATTCGTTTGTTTAAGTTGTATCAAATCTTCGTTCTTTTACGCAAGTTTTGAATCATAAGATGATTTTATACCCCCGGTTTGGGAGACAGAGAAATCTGTCTTCTGAACCGGGTTTTTTGACGTTAGAATGGAATTTTTCAGGTTTTCCATTTACCTTGAGAAAAAGTCAGGGTTTTAATAACACTTGAATGAAAAAAATAGAAAGAATGGCGCAAAAATAGCAGACTGAATTTTACGGTTTTCCGCATACTAGGATTAAACGATTTTATCGAACAAGTTCTTGGATTCAAACAGAGTGTACATCTGCATTTCGTTGAGATTCGCCGCAGTGCGGAATCTACGGAACGGGGGAGGTACATAAGAGTAGAAGGAGGAAAAACCGTGCGAAAAAACTCTGGTATGTGGAAAACAATAAGTCGGAAGGAAAAACTTCGCCGTGTTCTGCTGATAATCTTTGGTGCGGGGGTCATTGCGCTTGCCGGTGTGTCTTATCAATATGTGAAGAACGCGGTTCCCGACCGCATCAATGTGGTGGTGGATCGGCAGGAGCAAGTTCGCTTTGGGCTGCCGTTTCGGGCATTGCTGGAAAGTGAGAGCGAGGAGGTGCTTCTAAACGGCAGCTCTAAAATTCCGTCCGACCAGATCCATCTGCAGCTCAACCAGCCCTTTTCCATCTATTCTGAACAGGAGGGAACGTACCGTTTAAGTCTCAAACTCTTTGGAATATGGAAATTAAAGGATATCGAGGTAGATGTGTCGGACGTCCAGTATGCGGTTCCCTGTGGGCTGCCGGTGGGTATTTACATGAAATCCGATGGACTGATGGTGATTGGAACCGGAAGGGTGACGGCACAGACGGGGGAAGTGATAGATCCGGCGGACGGGATCCTGCGTTCTGGAGATTATATCGAGGCAATCAACGGGACGCCGGCGACGGACAAGAAAGATATGATACGGGCGGTCAAGGAAGCGGGAAATATGGCTCTGACACTTTCAGTGCGCCGCGAGGGAGAGACGATGGATGTACAGATGACGCCGGTACAGACGCAGGAGGGAGACTATAAGCTGGGGCTGTGGATCCGCGACGATACGCAGGGCATCGGTACGATGACCTATGTATGTGCTAACGGCGCGTTTGGAGCGCTGGGACACGGTATCAGCGACGGCGACACGGGACTTCTGGTGCAGACCTCCGGCGGCGAACTATACGATACGGAGATTCTGGGTGTGGAGAAGGGAAGTTTCGGAAAGCCGGGCGTGATGTCGGGCGTTATTTACTATGGAAATCAGTCGCGGCTGGGAAGTGTGGAGGCCAATACGGATCAAGGCATTTTCGGAACGGCAAATCCGCGCTTTTTAAGCCGGGTAAAGAACCCTGCAATTCCGATCGGTTACCGTCAGGACGTCAAAAAAGGCCGTGCCTGTATCCGCAGCAGCGTGTCCGGGGAATTGAAAGACTACGAGATTGAGATTCAGAAAATAGACCACTCTTCCAACCGCCACAACAAGGACATGGTCATCCGCGTAACCGATCCGGAACTTCTGTCCCTGACCGGCGGGATCGTCCAGGGCATGAGCGGCAGCCCCATCATCCAGAACGGAAAACTCATCGGAGCAGTCACGCACGTTTTTATTCAGGATTCGACGCGAGGGTATGGGATTCTGGTGGAGAATATGCTGGGACATTGAATCTGGATGCAAAGTAACTGTTTACAAGTGGGAATTTTCTGGACTGAAAATTCCATATGATACAGTTCTGGCAGCAGATTTTGCCGATTTTGAATACGCAGCATCGGCAAAATCCTGTTGCTGGGCACACGTGTGTGAACAGTAACATGCAAAGTACAAAGTTTTTGCTCTCTTTATTGACAGGATATAAAAAAAGCGTATATAATAGAGCAAATTACATATTTGGCAAAACAGTTGAAAAGCTGCGACGCAAAGCTATAGGGCCTGTAAAATGGCAGCCAGTTGCATTAACACGATAACAGAGTATGTTATAGTTGTATGGCTATGGCGTAACTCTGTTTTTTTATAGGAATTTATCGAAACTTGATCTGCAAAGATGGAATTTTCATGTTCAGAAACCGGTCGTGGAGGCTTTTTAATTGCGTGTATTTTGTGTGTCTTTCGACCGGAATCGGTAAAACGTGGTGATAAGGGATCGTTAGATAGGCGTATGGCGGCTGGGCGGTAGAAGGTTTATAGCGGAATCTTAACAGATACGGTTAGCTACAATACATGCTTATATATAGTTTGCATCTTGTGTAATTTATTTTGCATCAAAAGAATTGATAGACAAAATGAGCGTTGAGTGTCGAACTGCGCGATCAAAACGAGTTGAAACTTGTTAAAAAAAGAATTTATAATTATTTTAATCATCACAGGTGCCGAGGAGGAGAATATTATGGCAGAAATGAAGATTGCGATCGCAGAGGATAATCGTCAGGCATTGGATATGCTTGGAAATATACTGGAAAGTGATAAGGAGATTCAGGTGGTCGGAAAAGCGGAAAACGGAACCGATGCCTATAATATGATCGTAAAGACAAAGCCGGATATTGTATTTCTGGACGTAGTGATGCCGGGAATGGATGGAATTTCGGTTATGGAGCGCATCAAGACAAATCAAGACTGTTCAGCTGACACTTCCTTTGTTATGATTACAGCTGCGAGCAGCGAGAATCTGACAGCGGATGCTTTTCGGATGGGCGCCTGTTATTACATAGTAAAGCCATTTTCGAAGGAGGCGGTTTTAGACAAGGTACATCGCCTGAAGAATTACAGGAACCGCGCTTCGACCCTGGCGGGCAACCGGAAGGTGGAGCCGTATATGGTGTCGGCGGAATATGAAAGACAGAATCTGGAGAGCGATGTGACGCAGATTCTGCATGAGATTGGGATTCCGGCTCATATTAAGGGATATCAGTACCTGCGGGATGCGATTATTTTGTCAGTCAGTGATAAAGAAATGCTCGGTTCTGTGACGAAAATCCTGTACCCGACCATCGCCAAGAAGCGCCAGACCACTTCAAGCCGTGTCGAGCGGGCAATCCGCCACGCGATTGAGGTCGCATGGAGCCGCGGCAAGATGGACACGATCAACGATCTATTTGGATATACCGTCAGCACAGGGAAAGGAAAGCCGACCAATTCGGAATTTATCGCATTGATTGTTGATAAGATTTGCCTGGATTATAAGCGGGATGTATAAAATCGTGCGGTGCTTTTTGGAGCCGAAAGTGCTGTAAGCCTTTTTAACACGATTGTAACACATTTATGAAAGTGACTGATTGCATGGGTAAATGTGTGTATGATAAGATAAAGGGGAAATAAAAGATGCAGGACTGAAAAACTGCCCCTGTATAAAACAGCTGGACAGAGAGGTCAGGAAAGCAGCTAAAAGAACGGAGAATTGCCTATGAAAAAAAAAGTACCGGCGTACAATGGAACCCTGCGGGATCACACGATTATGTGTCCGTATTGTATCAGTGAATGTTCAGGAATCCGCATCTTTGGAAAGCGTATCAAATCGATCGCCTTCTCAACGGATGTGGCAATCATCAAAAATATCAACGCGGATGCGATCATCGCAGTTTATCCGTTTACTCCGCAGGCGGCTATCTCACAGTCGATCATCAGCATCTCGGATGTGCCGGTGTTTGTCGGGGTCGGCGGCGGTCTGACCGGAGGAAAGCGTTCCGTCCGTCTGGCGCTTCAGGCAGAACATCAGGGAGCTTACGGTGTAGTGGTCAACGCGCCGATCGCGGATGAGGTCATCACGGAGATCAAGCAGGTGGTCGATATTCCGGTCATTGCGACGATTGCTTCGGTTCACACGGATGTCCGCCGCAAACTGAAGGCGGGAGCCGATATTTTAAATGTATCAGGCGCTGCCGCCACCGCATCGATGGTAGCCGAGATCCGGAAGGAGTATCCGGACGTTGCCATTATCGCGACCGGAGGACCGACTAACGAATCGATTTTGGAGACGATCGAGGCAGGAGCCAATGCGATCACGTACACGCCGCCGTCCAACGGCGAGCTGTTTGCGCGGACGATGAAGAAATACAGGGAGATCAATCCCTGATTATACAAAAGGCGGGATCGAAGAGAAAACATAATTTTCTTTTCGGCTCCGCCTTTTATTTTTGTTTCATAGGAAATTGCGTCCTATGAAACAAAAAAACGCTCCGCGAGGATGCGCACTCGCGCGAAGCAGAAACATGTCGCAAGCGACCGCGCTCGGCGCGAGAATGTGCCAAGGCACATTCTTTTTCATGCGGTAAAATTTATAATTCATCCGGTACTATGCAAAATATCCAATTCAGAAAATACAGTCTGCAAATCGGAACTATTTGTCATATATTTCCCGATTTTTTTCTCTGTCGCCTACTTTCTAATTCCCTGATTCTATTGTATAATAATTTTAATAGGGTGCCAGATCGCGAGCGGGCACGGTTGGGAGGTAGTAGCTATGAAGAATATTCTGTTTATTGCATCGGAGGCGGTTCCATTTATCAAAACAGGAGGTTTGGCAGACGTTGTCGGATCCCTTCCAAAATGTTTTGATAAGCAGTATTTTGATGTGCGTGTCATGATCCCGAAGTATCTGTGCATCAAAGAGTCATTCCGCAATGAAATGAAGTATGTGAACCATTTTTATATGGATTATCTGGGACAGAACCGGTATGTGGGCATCCTGGAATATGAATATGAGGGCGTGACCTTCTATTTTATTGATAATGAGAGTTATTTCTGGGGTGATCGCCCGTATGGGGACTGGTATTACGATCTGGAGAAGTTTTCTTTCTTCTGCAAGGCGGCTCTCTCATCCCTGCCGGTGATCGGCTTCAAGCCGGATGTCATCCACTGCCACGACTGGCAGACGGGACTTATCCCGGTGCATCTCAAGGACAAATTCCACGGCGGCGAGTTCTTCCGGGATATCAAGTCCGTCATGACGATCCACAACCTGAAATTCCAGGGTGTGTGGGATGTGAAGACAATCCAGCATTTCTCTGAGCTGCCGGACTACTATTTTACACCGGATAAGCTGGAAGCTTACAAAGACGGCAATATGTTAAAAGGCGGCATCGTATACGCGGATGCGATCACGACGGTCAGCAACACCTACGCGGAGGAGATTAAGACTCCGTTCTACGGCGAGGGACTGGACGGTCTGATGCGTGCGAGAAGCAACAGTCTGCGCGGTATCTTAAATGGTATTGATTACGATGAATTTAATCCGGAGACAGATAAACGGATCGTACAAAATTATAACGCAAAGACATTCCGCAAGGAGAAATCCAAGAATAAAAAGGCGCTGCAGGCGGAGCTGGGACTGGCGCAGGACGAGAAAAAGTTCATGATCGGTATCGTCTCCCGTCTGACCGACCAGAAGGGACTTGACCTGGTACAGTGTGTGATGGATGAGATCTGTACGGAAGATGTACAGCTGGTTGTGCTGGGAACCGGAGATGAACGGTATGAAAATATGTTCCGCCACTATGACTGGAAGTACAATGATCGTGTTTCCGCTAATATTTATTATTCAGAAGATATGTCGCATAAGGTATATGCAGCCTGTGACGCATTCCTGATGCCGTCGCTGTTTGAACCATGTGGGCTGAGCCAGCTCATGGCGCTTCGCTACGGAACCGTGCCGATCGTGCGTGAGACGGGTGGTCTCAAGGATACTGTATGGCCATACAATGAATACGATGGAACCGGAACAGGATTTTCATTTGCTAACTACAATGCACATGAGATGCTCGACTGCATCCGCTATGCAAAATACATCTATTATAATAAGAAGCGCGAGTGGAACAAGATCGTAGACCGCGGCATGGCGGCTGATTTTTCCTGGCAGACATCGGCTGGAAAATATCAGGAATTGTATGACTGGCTGATAGGATATTAATGACGGACCGAGTGATTTAGAGACAGTGGCATATGTGTGGAAGAAAACAGAGGAATTAAGATAGTACAGGAGAGAAACATGACTTTTTTTCAGGAATTGACATCAAACCAGACGCTGATGACCGGCGTGACCGGGTGGGTGGTCGCCCAGGTGCTCAAGACGATTCTGGACATCGGGCTGAACCATTCGTTCAACCCGGAGCGTCTGGTTGGCTCCGGCGGTATGCCGAGTTCCCACTCATCCACTGTATGTTCGCTGGCAACGGCGGCGGCGCTGCGGTACGGAGTGGGAAGCTTTGAATTTTCCATCAGCTTTATTCTGGCGATGGTTGTTATGTATGACGCGATCGGTGTCCGGCAGGAGACAGGAAAGCAGGCGCGGGTATTGAACCGTCTGCTGTTCGATGATTTCCTCAAGCTGGATGGCGTGGTGTTACAGGAAAAATTGAAGGAATACGTGGGGCATACGCCGATACAGGTAGCAGCAGGCGCGATTTTAGGCATTTTGATTGCATTTATTCTCGATCCGATGTTCATATAACGAACATCGGATCTTTTCATTTTGGCTGATAGATGGTATAAATATAGGGATAACGTGTATCTAAGCGTTAAATGAAACTGAGGAAATGAGAACAGAACAATGGAACAGAGAAGAGACATAGAAAATACCAAACCTGCCTGCCGGTTAATTCTGGCGAGTGCGTCTCCGCGCCGCAGGGAGCTTTTGGAGCGGATTGGGCTGAAACCGGAGATTCATCCGAGCACTTTGGAGGAAAAGCCGCTCTGTACGGAACCGGCGCAGGTTGTGATGGAACTGGCGGGACAGAAGGCGCGCGATGTGATGGCGCAGGTGCGTGAGGAGGCGCGGACGACGGGAATCCCATTTTCCGGGATTATCATTGGTTCCGATACCGTTGTCAGTGTGGATGACGAGATTTTAGGAAAACCGGCGGATCGGGATGAGGCGCTTGAGATGATCGGACGGATCCAGGGGCGCAGCCACCGTGTATACACGGGCGTGGCGATCCTGACTGAGGATCGGGAGAGCTGCTTTGCGGTTGAGACGCGGGTGGATGTATATCCGATGAGCGATGCGGAGATCGAGGCGTATGTAGACTGCGGCGAGTCGATGGACAAGGCGGGCGCATACGGCATTCAGGGAAGCTTTGCCGCGCATATCCGCGGAATCGACGGTTCTTACACGAATGTGATGGGGCTGCCGGTCGGAAGACTCTATCAGGAATTGAAGCGGATCTGCCCGGAGAAGATAGAGGATCTGCTCAAGCATACGGTCTGAGGTGGATGGCGGATGGAAAGAAAGTTACTGTTCACGGGTAGGCACTTTTGGAACCGAAAGTGCCGTAAGAAAACGTGGTGGCAGACCGTGAACCAGAGTGGAAGGATTGACAGAACGCAGCGCTGCTGGTCATATGTGTGAACAGTATTCAAGTCGAACGTCCGTGAGACTTGGCGCGTGATTCTGGTCAGCGTAAGCTGACATATTCTTTACAGAATCACTGCGCATCCTCGCGGAGCGTTTATCTCAGTCGGAGACCCAACTCCCACTGAGACAAATTTGCTATTACTCACCACCTGAAGAGGTGGGAGTCTTCTCGACTGAGATAAATCAGCCGCTCAGAGAGAATATGTGACAGGAATTGCTAAAATATGCAGGAGAAAAGGAGTATCCATGCAGAAACAGAAAAGGAAGACAAACCATATCCACCGGGCGGCGTGTGCCCTGCTTGCGGGGCTGGCGCTCAGCCTGGGGCTTTTGACTGGATGCGGCTCGGACGGCAGCACGATCGTGGTGGGAAAGAAGAATGAAAAGGGTTATTCCCGCGCGGAAGTGATGGTGATTGCCATGACGGAGAAAAAACGCTATGAGGAGGTCTGTACGGATCAGATCTGGGGCGTTTCAGTTGGAGAAAAGGGCGATGATTTTGAAACGTATCTAAAAAAACAGATCCGTTCGTTTATGGATGAGCTGAAAATCATGAACCTGCTGGCAGCCGATCGGGGGATTTCCCTGACTTCAGAGGAGCGGGCGGCGATGGACCGGGCAGCAGCCGAGTATTTTGGGCGTCTGCCGCAGTCGGCGATCGACTCGATGGGCGTGACAGAGGCGGATGTCCAGCATATCTATGAGGATTATGGTCTGGCGGAGAAGCTGGCGGGACAGCTCACGGACAATGTGGCGCTGGAGGTCAGCGACAGTGAGGCAAAGGTGATCCATGTCAGTCAGATAAAGACATCGGATGAGAGCGAGGCAGACGCCTTCCAGCGGGCGGCATCGCAGGAAGATGCCGATTTCCAGTCCTGTGCCGAGGAGGCGGGGCTGACGGTGAGTGACCGGGTGCTGGGGCGCGGTGATGAGTCGGATGCCTATGAGAAAGAGGCATTTTCCCTTGCCGAGGGCGCAGTCAGCCAGGTGATCCATGCGGACGACGCGTACTATGTGCTCAAATGTACGGACGATTATGACGAGGACGAGACGGCGGCGCGCAAGGAGCGCATCTACGAGGAGCGGAAAAAACGCGCCTTTCAGGAGATCTACGACCGGTTCAGCAATACGATCTCCGTTTCTTACAGCAGCGGGCTCTGGGACAGTCTGGATCTGACCTCGGAGTTCGAGAAAAATGACGCGGATTTCTTTGAGATTTACGCGGAATATGCGATCAAATAGGTAGTCTGTACCTGGGGCGGGTGGATAAAAAGTAAACTTATTTTTAAAAAAGGATAACAATTCGGAACAACCGCTTGACTACCGGGGAAAATTCTTCTACAATGAACGGTAATGTCCGGTCAGGCGGACATACTGTGGAGGAAAAATACATGAATATCATAAAAGCGGTCAATCTTGTATTTGATTATATAAGACGCGATGAAGAGGGGCAGGTAGAGGAAGTAAAGCGCGCCCTGGATCATGTGAATCTGGAGATTGAGAAAGGCAGCTTTGTGGCAATCCTGGGACACAATGGTTCCGGCAAGTCCACATTTGCCAAGCAGATCAATGGCATTTTGAGCCCGACTGACGGTACGCTTTTTGTATCGGAGATGGATACGAGGGACGAGGCGCATCTGTGGGATATCCGCAAAAATGCGGGCATGGTCTTTCAGAACCCGGATAACCAGATCATAGGAAATATAGTGGAAGAGGACGTCGGATTCGGTCCGGAAAATATCGGAGTTCCGACCGAGGAGATCTGGAAGCGAGTGGATGAGAGCTTAAAGGCAGTCGGGATGACGATGTACCGCAAGCAGTCCCCGAACCATCTGTCCGGCGGACAGAAGCAGCGTGTGGCGATCGCGGGCGTCATGGCGATGAAACCAGAATGTATCGTGCTCGATGAGCCGACGGCGATGCTCGATCCGAACGGACGCAAGGAGGTTATCCGCACCGTCCATGAGTTAAACCGGGTGGAAGGAATCACGATGGTGCTGATCACCCATTATATGGAAGAGGTGGTCGATGCAGACCGCGTGATCGTCATGGATGACGGTCATATCGTGATGGACGGCACGCCGAAGGAGATTTTCTCCCGCGTGGAGGAACTAAAACAATACCGGATGGATGTGCCGCAGGTGACGGAGCTTGCGTGGGAGCTTAAGAAAAAGGGAATTCCGCTTCCAGATGGAATCCTTCGCAAATCGGAGCTTCTGGACGCACTGGTACCGCTTTTGAAAGAGGAATAGAGATGGCAATACAGGTAGAAGATTTGTGCTACACCTACGGCGAGGGCACGGCGTTAGAGCGCCAGGCATTAAAGCACGTGAGTTTTGAGATTCAGGACGGCGAATTTGTCGGTCTGATTGGTCACACTGGATCGGGAAAATCAACCCTGATCCAGCATTTAAACGGTCTGATCAAGCCGACCAGCGGCGACATTAAGTATCAGGGTGTCAGCATTTACAGCCAGGGTTATAAATTAAAGGATCTGCGGAGTAAAGTGGGGCTGGTGTTCCAGTATCCGGAGTACCAGCTCTTTGAGGCAGATATTTTTACAGACGTCTGTTTCGGACCGAAAAATCTGGGGCTTCCGCAGGAAGAGGTGGAAAAACGTGCCCGCCATGCCTTAAAGCTGGTCGGCATGGATGAAAAATTTTATAAGCAGTCCCCGTTTGAACTTTCCGGCGGACAGAAACGCCGCGTCGCGATCGCGGGTGTACTGGCGATGCGTCCGGAGATGATGATCCTCGACGAGCCGACGGCGGGACTCGATCCGCAGGGGCGCGATGAGATTTTAGGTCAGATCGAGCGCCTGAACCGGGAGCACGGGCTGACGATTTTGGTGGTTTCCCACAGCATGGAGGACATGGCGCGCTACGTGGACCGCATCATGGTCATGAACGACGGCGTGAAGATGTTTGACGATACGCCGAAGGAGGTATTCCGCCATTACAAGGAGTTAGAGGCGATCGGTCTTGCCGCGCCGCAGATCACTTATGTGGTGCAGGGACTTCGGGAGCGCGGGATTCCGATCGACGACACGATCACGACGGTAGAAGAGGCGCGGGAGGCGATTCTGGCGCTGTATAACAAGCGGAGGGAGAAACAATGATACGGGATATCACAATCGGACAGTATTATCCGGTCGAATCAGTGGTTCACCGGCTGGATCCGCGTACCAAGCTGTTTGGAACGCTGATCTACATTATTTCATTATTTTTCGCGGACAACCTGCTCTGCTATGCAGTGGCAACCGTATTTCTGGCGATGGCGGTCCGCACCTCACGCGTACCATTTAAATTTATCGTGCGAGGACTCAAGGCGATCGTGTTCCTGTTACTTATCAGTATCAGCTTTAATCTGTTTCTGACAAATGGACGGGTGATTTTTCAGATAGGATTCTTAAAAGTGACGCATGAGGGCTTGCGGCTGGCAGTTTTCATGGGTCTGCGCCTGATGTATCTGGTGATTGGTTCCTCTGTCATGACGCTGACGACGACCCCGAACCAGCTTACGGACGGCTTGGAGCGGAGTCTGGGATGCTTGAACCGTCTCCATGTGCCGGTGCATGAGATCTCGATGATGATGTCGATCGCGCTGCGCTTTATCCCGATTCTGATTGAGGAGACGGATAAGATCATGAAGGCACAGATGGCGAGAGGCGCTGATTTTGAATCTGGCAATCTCGTACAGCGGGCAAAGAGCATGATCCCGATTCTGGTACCACTTTTCGTATCGGCGTTCCGCCGCGCGACGGATCTGGCGATGGCGATGGAGGCGCGCTGCTACCGGGGCGGAAGTGGGCGCACGAAGATGAAGCCGCTGCATTATGAGAGGAGAGACCGGATTACCTACTTGATTCTTCTGGCTTATCTGGGAATTGTGATTGTACTGCGGATCGTTTTTTAGCGAAAAAGGGGTTACTGTCCGCGGGTAGGCACTTTTGGAACCGAAAGAGAGGTGCATAGGCTGTGCAAGCTGTGTGCCTCTTGATTTTTGTATTTTGGTTAGTTACAGCTAACATAAGGTGGAATGGAGAACAACAGAAGGAGGACTTCAATGGAATTAAAACAGCTTGAATATTTTATGGTTGCCTGTGAAAAAGGTAGTTTTAATCAGGCAGCAGAATGCCTATACACATCCCAACCGAATGTCAGCAAGGTGATCGGGATGCTGGAACAGGAGCTGGGGCGTGCGTTATTTGAGCGGACAAGCAGAGGGCTCAGGGTTACCCCATATGGAGAAACGGTCCGGGAGTATGCACACAATATTTTAAATCATGTGAGTCTTATTAACTCGCTGGCAGAAGATACGCAGGAACGGAAATTTACCGTTTCTACCTACCCGAGCAACATGATTGCGAGGCTTCTGACAGATTTTTATAAGAAATATGGCTGCGAGTGCCAGATTTCCCACCGGGAAGGCAGTGTGGAGGAGATTAGTGATCAGGTATCCCAGGGAATTTCGGAGTTGGGGATTGTGTATGTAGCACAGAAACAGGTTCCGGCATTCCGGCATATTTTGTCCCACAAAAAATTGTCTTTTCAGGAACTGGATGTCAAACCTGCCTGTGTTTATGTGGGACCAAATCATCCGCGTTATGAGGATGAGAGTATCGATTTTACCGAGCTTCCGCAGTTAAAATTCGTCAGCGGAATCCGGGATTTTTTCTCAATGGAGCATCATTTAAACCATGTGAGCCTGGGAGCGATCAGCACGGATATGCTGAATACGGTTGTACATACCAATAGCGATCATATGACAATGAATCTCCTGATGCAGAGCGATATCTGCAGCCTGGGAATTGATTTTTTATATGAGGATTATAAACAATATCCAATCCGTAATCTGAAGATCCGGAATAGTGAACCATTTCTGGTAATCGGATATATTTACCAGAATGAAGAAAAGCTGAGTGCGGAGGCAGCGTGGTTTTTAGAACATTTCAAAAAAATGCTTTAATTGTTTAGATATAACAAATCGTTATAGCAATCCCCCTGTAAAACGATAGTGGTTAGTTGTGCGTAACTATGTTATCCTTTTATCTGCCGGTAAAAACGAATTGTTTTAACAAAGTAGATAAAAGAGATGCAGGCTTTCAAACCTGCGTCAGGCATAACAGGAGGACATATATGAAAAAAAGTAAAAGACTCATAGCGGCAGCTGGTGTTCTTTCCGTGGCTGTCTTGGCTGGATGTGGCGGAAACGCTTCAAACAGTACAGAAGGGACAAAATCAGAGCAGAGTGCATCGGCAGAGAGCACGAAGGATGAACTGGTATTTGTTAATTACCGGGATATCCGTGATCTGAATCCACATCTGTATGCAGGTGAAATGTATGCACAGGAAATGCTCTACGAGACCTTAGTCAATATTACAGAAAATGGGTATGAGGGCTGCCTGGCAGAGAGCTGGGATATCAGTGAAGATGGAAAGACCTACACGTTCCACATCCGTGATGGAGTGAAATTTTCGGACGGAGAGGTGTGTGACGCCAACGCGATCAAGGCAAACTTTGATGCAATCATTGAAAACAAAGATCGTCACACCTGGCTGGAAATGATGAATCTTCTGGTTGGGGTTTCGGCTCCGGATGATAAAACCTTTGTGATCGAACTGTCGGAGCCGTACTATCCTCTGCTGACAGAGTTGGGAGTTACCCGTCCGTTTGCAATGATTTCTCCGAAGGCGATGAAGGACGGAAGCACAAAGGATGGCGTAAACGAATACATTGGAACAGGTCCATATGTCCTGATCGATTTTGTGACAGATGAGTATGCAGTATTTGAAGCAAACGAAAACTATTGGGGGGAGCAGCCGTCCATCAAAAAGATTACGGTAAAAGTAATACCGGATAATCAGACGCGTATCATGGCACTGGAAAAAGGGGAAATTGATCTGATTTTCGGTAAAAATATGATTGATGCGGATGCAATTAACCAGTATACGGGAAATGACAATTTTACGGTTGCGTTATCGGATCCGACCTCGACCCGGCAGATTGTACTGAATACAACCCGTGATATTCTGGATGAGAAGGAAGTGCGTAAGGCACTTCAGCATGCGACAAACAAAGCAGCGATTTCAGAAGGTATTTTTTATGGTCTGGAACAGCCGGCGGATACACTGTTTGCATCTACCGTTCCTTACTGCGATATCAATCTGACCCCATATGAGTATGATGTGGAAGAAGCAACGAAGATGCTGGAGGAAGCAGGCTGGACGTTGGCTGGAGACGGCGTACGTGAAAAAGACGGCCAGAAAATGGAACTGGAGCTGCTTTATAACAGCGATAGTGTGACGGAAAAAGCGATTGCGGAGTACCTCCAGAGCGAATACCAGAAGCTGGGTGTCTCCCTGAACATTCATGGAGAGGAAGAACAGTCTTACCGTGATAGTATGAAGGCTGGAAACTTTGACATGGTATTTAATATCTGCTGGGGAACTCCGTATGACCCGCAGTCCTCCCTGGCGGCGATGCGCGCTCCGGTTTATGGAGATTTTGCGGCACAGCAGGGACTGGAAGATAAGGCAGATATCGATGATGCGATTACAGAGATCCTGGTTTCCACGGATGAAGAGCGCCGTCAGGAGCTGTATACATTTGTGCTGACCCGTCTGCATGAGGATGCGGTCTATATTCCGCTTACTTATGAGTGCAATAAGGCAATCTACCGTTCGGATCTGCAGGGCTTCCATTTTACGCAGACTCAGTATGAGGTTCCGTTCGCTGATTTCTATTTTGGAGAGAAGAAATAAAGGAAAAATAAATGAAACAATATATTATAAAACGAATCCTGTCGGCAATTCCGCTTCTTATTATCATTTCGTTTGTGTGTTTTGTGTTTATTAACCTGATACCATCCGATCCGGCGGAGGTGGCACTGCGCATCCGCCAGGTACCGATTATTACAGAAGAAGCGGTGGCACAGGTAAGGGCGGAACTTGGATTGGACAAACCATATCTGATACGATATATTTCCTGGCTGGCTGACTGTCTGAGGGGAGATTTTGGAATCAGTTACGTCAATCCGAGCCGTACAGTTGCGGGCGAACTGATGCGCTGTCTTCCGGCGACTCTGCAGCTTGCGGGTGTATCGTTTGTGATGGTTCTGGTACTGAGCATTCCGATTGGAGTGCTCTGTGCCGTTTATAAGGATGGTGTGTTTGACCGCATCATGCGGGCGATTGTTTTTATGACAACGGCGATGCCTGCATACTGGGTAGGGCTTCTTCTGATCTGGCTGGTTTCGATCAAGCTGGATCTGCTTCCAACGAGCGGAAGCGGGAGCTTTAAACACCTGATTCTGCCATCGTTTACGGTATCATTGAGTTATATATCGACGTATATCCGCCTGATCCGCAATAATATGTTGGAAAACATGAAACAGGATTATGTTCTCTATGCCAATGTGAGAGGCATTCCAAACCGGCAGATTCTTCTTAAACACATTTTGAAAAATTCGATGCATACTTGTATTGTAGCGATCGGAATGAGCATACCGCAGCTGATTTCCGGAACGATCGTTGTTGAGAATGTATTTGCCTGGCCGGGGCTTGGGACACTCTGTATCAGCTCGATTTTTAACCGGGATTATCCGGTGATCCAGACGTATGTGCTATTGATCGGAGTACTATTTGTCGGATTTAATTTATTATTTGATATTCTTCAGACAATTTCAGATCCGCGTCTTAGAAAGGAGAGTCATTGATGGTAGGACGATTGATTCGAAACCGGGCGGCCGTTGGAACGATTGGTCTGGTGCTTATCGTGGCGCTCATAGGGATCTTTGCACCGTTTATCGCACCGAATGATCCGTATGCAACGGATATTTTAAATAAATTTGCCGGATTCAGCCAGCAGTATCCACTTGGTACCGATAATCTGGGACGGTGTATTTTGTCGAGAATGATTTATGGAATCCGTCCGACGCTGGGGCTGGCAGTCCTGACCATGCTTGGAACGATTGGCCTGGGAGCGTTGATGGGACTTTTGGCAGGTTATTTCCGCGGGATCGTGGAAGAGGTGATCATGCGCACAGTCGATGTAATGCTTTCATTTCCGAGCCAGATCATGGTGTTTGCAGTGGTAGCCCTGTTGGGAATCAGCGTGCAGAATGTAATTCTGGCCAATGTGTTTATTAAATGGGCCTGGTATGCGCGGATGATCCGGACAGGTGTTATGCAGTATCGTGACCGGAACTTTGTGCGCTTTTCACGATGTATAGGAACACCAGAATCTTTTATATTATTTCGCCATCTTGTACCGTCAATTGCGGCAGATCTGGCAGTTTTATCCTCTCTGGATGTCGGATGGGCGATTATCAATATTTCAACCCGCTCATTTCTGGGACTGGGTGTACAGGCACCGACACCGGAATGGGGAGCGATGCTGAGCGAGGCGAAGAATGTCCTCACCAGCAATCCGGTACAGATGCTGGTTCCGGGAATTGCGGTGGTAATTCTTGTAGCGGCATTTAATCTGATGGGAGATGCCCTGCGGGATGTACTGGATCCGAAGGAGGTGCAGAAATGAGCCTGAATCATGAGCGGGTGCAGCCGATTCTGCGGGTGGATGGACTGAATGTAGAACTGAAAATCAGAAATAAACAGAAAAAATTGGTCGAGAATGTAAGCTTTGAGGTAGAGCCGGGGCAGTGCCTGGGTATTCTGGGAGAATCCGGAAGCGGAAAAAGCATGACGGTAAAAGCAATTCTGGGACTTCTGGACCGCCAGTTCCGGATAGAAGGACAGGCATGGTTTGAGGGAAAGGATCTATGCCGGGCAGGACGGGATGAACTGCGGCGGCTGCGTGGGCAGAAGATAGGCATGGTTCTCCAGAATCCGATGACCTGCTTTGATCCACTTTACCGGATTGGAAGCCAGATGGCCGAGACCTTTGCAGCCCATACAGATTGGGATCGGGCAAAGATCCGGGAGATTTCCCTGGAAGTATTGGAAAAAATGAGAATTCATAATCCGGAGGAAGTGCTGGGGCAGTATCCACACCAGCTTTCCGGAGGAATGCTTCAGAGAATCATGATTGGGCTGGCACTGGCGATGAAGCCGGCACTTCTGGTGGCAGATGAACCGACAACGGCAATCGATGCCATCACCCAGGCTGAAATTTTGAAGGAATTTCAGCGGATCAAGGAAGAAAGTCATACGGCGATGATATTTATCTCCCATGATTTGGGGGCGGTTTCGAAGATTGCGGACGAGATCGTCGTGATGAATGGAGGAAAACTGGTCGAACAGGGCGATTTTGAACATATCTTAAGGCATGCAAAGGATCCGTATACACGGATGCTTGCAGAGACACGGCGCTCGGTCATGGAGCGCTACCGGCTTTGCCTGGATAATCAGGAGGAATTATGCTTGAATTAAAAGATATATGTGTCAGCTTCCGGAGTGAGCGTCAGGATAAATTGTTTGGAACCTCCAGGGACCAGGTGCTGTTTGACGTATCTTTGCAGGTGGAAAAGGGAAGCTGCCTGGGGATCTTAGGAGAAACCGGAAGCGGAAAATCGACGGTTGGACGTGTCCTTTGCGGACTTTTAAAACCGGATTCCGGGCAGGTGCTTCTGGATGGGGAGGAGATTTATCGAAACCGTCAGGGGAGAAAGAATCTGCAGAAGAAAATCAGTATTGTTTTTCAGGATTATACAACCTCGGCGAACCCGCGTTTCCGTATACGGGATATTCTGGCGGAGGGACAGCGGGCAGCAGCACGTAAAAAGGGAATCCGGAAGCTTTCAAGAGAGAAAATAAAAAAAGGTGCCGGAGAGCTGATGGAGATGGTGGGACTAAGTTCAGATTTTCTGGATCGATATCCCCATGAATTGTCCGGCGGTCAGCTCCAGCGAGTCTGCATTGCCCGGGCGGTAGCCTGCGAACCGGAGATAATTCTGTTCGATGAGGCGATTTCATCTTTGGATGCACATACGCAGGTGCAGGTTATGGATCTGCTTATAGATTTAAAGGAGAAACTGAATCTGACGTATGTATTTATTACGCATGATTTGACGTCGGTTACCTATCTGTGCGATGAGGTGCTGTTTTTATACCGCGGACATATCACAGAATGCCGTCCGGTCCGGGAGCTGGGAAAGACAACGGATGAATATGCGCGCAGGCTGCTGCAGGCGATCGTTTAGATGGAATTGAGTAAAAGGAGCAGAAAAGTTCTCAGAACAGGAAATAGAACATGAAAATATATGAAACGAAGGTGGAGGCAGGCACGAAGCAGTGGCTGAAAATTCCGGTGGATGAGGAATGCAGCCTGAAAGCGGCGGCTTTCTGTGGTTCAAGACCGGGAAAACGGTTGATTGTTACAGCGGGGGTACATGGCTGTGAGTACATAGGAATTCTGGCAGTTTCCCGTCTGATTCAGGAACTGGATCCGAGGCAGATGAAGGGAGAGGTTGTATTTCTTCCGATTGCTAATGAAGGTGGATTTTATAAGGAAATCAAGCAGCTGGTACCGGAGGATGGTGTCAATTTAAATCGGGCATTTCCGGGAACGGAAATGGGAAGCCGGTCAGCGAAGATAGCAGCAGCTGTGGAAACGTATCTGTATCCAGATGCGGACTTCCTCGTGGATCTCCATAGTGGAGATATTCACGAGATGGTAGTTCCGTTTGCCTTTTTTCCGGTGGCAGCAGGCGAGACGGTAGAAAAAAAGGCGGCTGCAGCGGCAAGAGCGCTGTCTTTGTCGTGGAGAGTGGCATCAACGGCGAAAAATGGTCTGTACAGCTGGGCAGCGCAGAAAGGAATCCCGGCTCTTCTACTAGAACGAGGCGGACTGGGACGTTGGACAGAACGGGAGGTGGATGCATATCGGATAAACCTGTATGAACTGCTGGTTCATCTGGATATTTTGCCAGAAAGTATTCTGGAATCAGTCAAAGGAATGAATTTAAAAGATTCAGAAAGCTCCCCGGAATCAGAGGTACTTCCATCCGGGAAAATAGAGCAAAGGGAGATTCGGATCATGCGCTATCTGGAGGCACCGGGAAATGGATTCTGGTATCCGGCTATCCGGGAAGGAAGCTGCCTGAAAAAAGGAGATTTACTGGGAGAAATCCGGCGGCTTGACGGCAGCCTGATGTATCGTTATGAATCAGAGCTTGACGGCATGGTCTTTTACTATACCTTGTCACTGGGGGTAAGTGAGGGAGAACCGCTGGTAGCATATGGGGAATGTTAAGAAAAAAGCATCTTTGGATGAACGGATCCAAAGATGCTTTTTGGTTACTGTTCACAGGTAGGCACTTTTGGAACCGAAAGTGCCGTAAGAAAACGTGGTGGCAGCAGGAATTTGCCGTATTTAAATGCGAAGCCACGGCAAATTCCGTTACTGGGCACGTATGCGTGAACAGTAACGCTTTTTTCATAGGAAAAGACGGTCAATGAAAAAATATCTGTCAAAGAAAGGGGATTATATGGTATGATAAATAGCAGAAAATAGATTTTTGAGGATAAATACAGAAATAGAGGAATATATATGAGACGAATTAAGCTAGTGGTTTCCTATGACGGAACTGCCTACTGCGGGTGGCAGCTCCAACCCAACGGAGTGACCATTGAGGAGGTGCTGAATCAGGCACTTTCTTCTCTTTTAAAAGAGGATATCCAGGTCATCGGGGCGAGCCGGACGGATTCCGGAGTCCACGCCATGGGAAATGTGGCAGTTTTTGATACAGAAAGCCGGATTCCAGGGGATAAGATCTGTTTTGCATTGAACCAGCGTCTGCCGGACGATGTGCGGATCCAGGCATCGGAGGAGGTACCCCTTACCTTCCATCCACGCAAGGCAAACTGCGTGAAAACCTATGAATACAAGATTTTAAACCGCAAGATCGATATGCCGCTGCAGCGCTTATACAGCTATTTCTGCTATTTCAATCTGGATTTAGAGAAAATGCAGAAAGCAGCATCCTATCTCATCGGTGAGCACGATTTTAAGAGCTTTTGTACGGTGCGGACCCAGGCGGAGGAGACGGTGCGGACCATCTACAGCTTAGATATCACCAAGGTAAATGACCTTATTACTATCCGGATCAGCGGCAGCGGCTTTCTCTACAACATGGTCCGCATCATCGCCGGGACGCTGGTTAAGATCGGCATGGGCGTTTACCCGCCGGAGAAGATGGAGGAGATTCTGGAGGAGAAAAACCGGGCGGCAGCAGGTCCTACGATCCCAGCACGCGGGCTGACGCTCGTAAGCCTAGAATATGAAAAAGAGCTGGCACCGTACCTGGAGGGCGAAAATAAGCACTGGCACTATGTGCTCGATCAGAGAAATGTCCCGGAGAAAGGGTCTGCATACCTCACGATCCAGCGCTGTGAGCCGGAAGAGCTTGACGGCGTGCTGCGCCGCGTGATCCATCAGGCATACCGAAACGGCGCGAAACAGGTGTTTGTGCGGGATACGTTTGGAGAAGAGGGGAGCATCTGCGGATATTACCGACTGAGACGGCAGCCGGAGACGGAAGAAGGCTGGCTGGAAGCCGTCTACGAGGGTGAACATCGGTGAGCATGAGTAGAACATTTGATTATCTGGTCTGTTTCAGCGTCTATTCGCTGATTATCCTGATTATAGGAAAATCATCGTTCGGTGAGAGCGATTCGATTGGGAAATTTTTTATCGGAGAACGGAAATGCGGGTTCTGGCGGCTGTTTTGCACCTTCGTCGGAACATGGGTGTCCGCTGCGACCATTCTGGGATACACGGGCAATGTTTTTGAAAATGGAACCTCCGTGATCGCTGTGACGGTTATCCCGTGGTTCATCGGCGCGGGGCTGCTGTATCTCATCAGCGGTCGTATCTATGACTGCGACATGCTCACGATCCCGCAGTTTATCGGGGAGCGCTACCATTCCCGCTTTCTGCGTACCTGCTGTGCGCTGCTGCTCTCGGGCGGTTACGTTTTTTATCTGGTGATCCAGATCAAGGGATTTGGAATTGCGGCGGCGACGCTTTTAAATATTGATTATAAAGTTGCAATTTTTTTGGTTTATCTGTTTATTCTGTATTCTACCTTTGGAGGATTCAATTCGGTTACCAAGACGGATGGCGGAAACCTTATCATGCTCACGATCAGCATAGTGGTTGTCTATTTTGTCGTGGTCGGAGGAATAGAGGGAAGCGGATTTCTGACAAACGCGGAGGTGTTTAGCCGAAATGCGGCGGGCAGCGGGACGGACAGTTTTGGAAATCTGATGAAAGATTACAGCCTTACCATGTACCTCACGATGTTTTTTGGCTGGGGTATGGGGCTGGCAGCGAACCCACAGTATCTGATCCGGATTGTGGCGGCAAAGAGCCGTGAGACGGCGCGGAAAGTCCTGATCTGTTCGCTGGTGTTCTTGACATTTTTTTATTTCTGCCTGACCCAGATCGGTCTGGGGCTTCGGATCCTGTTTCCTTATCTGTCCTATTACTTCGGATCAGACGATATTTTTGTCTACGCAATTAATTATTTGCTCCGATCACGGTTCAGCGGATTTTTCTTAATCAGCGTGATCGGCGCGTGCATGTCGACGGCGAACTCGCAGCTGCTTCTGATTGGCTCGATGATGTCCTACGATGTGGCGGCGCAGTATGGAAAATGGAAGAAAACAGAGGACCGTATCCTGGGACTGACGCAGCTCTTTATCTTTCTCGGCGGAACGCTGGCGCTTCTGCTCTCCTTAAATCCACCGTCCAACAGCCTGTTTTTCGGCGCGGATATCTGGGGATTGTTTTCAGCAATTCTGACGCCACTTCTCTACGGTACGCTTTATTATAAGCGGGCAACGAGGACGGGCGCATGGGCGGCATTTGTGACAGGGGTAACCGGGACGGTGCTGCTTCAGCCACGCGAGCTGCCGGTTTACTGGGGATTTCCGGTGACGCTGTGTTCGACCCTGGTTTTTGTCCTTGCCCCGGTGCTGGAGAGTATATGGAAAAAACGTGCTTGCTAAAGGCGTGCATTTGGAAACATGAAGCTGTCAGACAACAGCGAGAAGGAGGCGAAAACGAGCGATGAATAAATGGCTGAAACGTCTTTCAAATTGGTTTTTCCAGATTGAAAATGAGGTCATGATTCCCTTTGTTCTGGTGGGAATCCTTGTCATCGGAAGTTTCAGCGTGATTTCCTATTATAATGGCTACACGATGCAGAAAAACAGCGAGCTGGAGCTGGCGGATACGCTGTTTGAGGATGTAAACCGCGATCTGCATTTTCTGGAAAAGCGTCTGCCGGAGGAGGAGATCGCGGAAAAATACCGGAATTTTGAGCGCGGGCGGATTCGGATTCTGGATCGTGACGGTGAGGAGATCACGGCTGGAACCCGTTGGGAAAACACATCGGTACTGGCAGTCAGCAAGGGGGACAATCCATTTGGCTGGCGGCTGGAGTACCGGATGGATGAGAGAATATTCGGGGAACGCATCTTAGAGCAGCAGAGCTATTTGGTAGTCGGCGCCATCGCGTCGCTGATTCTCATCTGCCAGGCAAGCATTTTCATTTCCCACAGTATCACGCGCCCCATCCGCCGGATGAGCCATACCTGTAAGGAAATCGAGGAAAACAAGGGCAGTTATCAGAAATACCGGTTTGAGGCGGTCAGCCGCCACGACGAGATCGGACAGCTGGCGGTTACCTTTGAGGGGCTGCTCAAAAACATGGATAATTACACGAAAATGGAATATACCAGCCGGATGGCAGCGACGCTGGCGCATGAGATCAAGAACCCGATCGCGGGCATCCGCTCCGGCATTCAGCTTTTAAAGGGCAGGACGGTCAAGGACGGCGATAAAATGCTCTGTGACAGCATGATCCATGAGATCGACCGTGTCACGGCGCTGATCATGAACCTTCTGACTTTGTCAATCCGGCGTGAATCACCGAAAACGGAGATTTCTGTGACCGGTGTTTTAAAGGAGATCGGAATGATCTATGCGAAAGGACCGGACAGCCGCCGCGCATCGCTTTTTGTGGAGGCAGAAGAGGGACTGAGGGCGTGTCTCAATGAAAATGAGTTTCGCCAGATCATTCACAACCTGATCAGCAACAGCCTGAGGGCGCTGGTACCGGACCGCGAGGGACAGATTAAGCTTATGGCAGCCGCGCAGGAGAAAGAAGTGATTGTGACGGTGCGGGACAACGGAAAAGGCATGACGGAGGAAGAAGTCTCCAAGGCGCTGGAACCATTTTATACAAAGAGCATCAACGGAACCGGGCTTGGGCTCTCAATCGTGAGCCGCCTGGTGGAGTCAAATGGAGGAACGATGGAGATCGTGAGCAAGCCGGGGGTAGGGACAGACGTGGTTTTAAAATTTCCGGGGAAAATGGTATAGTGTGACCATTTAATGAGGTATTTCACGAATTTAGTATTTAGAGTATAATGTTATGAAACAGGGAGGAGGATGCACATGGATCGAATTTTGATTGTGGACGATGAATTTCTGATTCGCTATACACTGGAGGAAGGACTGAAAGACAGGGGATATGACGCCTATTCAGCCGCAACCGTCGAGGAAGGGCTGGAGTTTGTCAGGAAATATCATCCGGGGGTGCTCCTTCTCGACAATCTCCTCGAAAACAGTGTCGGGATGGATGAGATTGTCAATTTCAAAAATGCAGATGAGGAACTGCAGGTCATCATGATGACGGCGTACGGTTCCGTCTCCCAGGCGGTTGAGGCGACGAAGCGCGGCGCATATGATTATATTTTAAAGCCGTTTGATGTGGATGAGATCGATATGCTGATCAAGCGGTGTCTGGAGCAGAAGCGCAACCGGGATTCACTCGTCTTCCTGAAAGGCGATGTGCCGCAGTTTTTAGGTGTCAGTGAGGCAGCTGCCCGGATCCGGCATCTTATTCAGGTGCTTGGGGAAAATTTGTCGGTCAATGTACTCCTGCGCGGGGAGACGGGAACGGGCAAGGAAGTTGTGGCGCGGCAGATTCATGCGAACAGCGCCCGCAAGGATAACCTGATGGTACGCATTAACTGCGGTGCGATTCCGGAAAATCTGATGGAGAGCGAGCTCTTTGGCTACGAGCGCGGCGCGTTTGCGGGGGCGCTCAAGACGAAAAAGGGCTTGATTGAGCTGGCGGACGGCGGTACGGTCTTTTTGGACGAGATCGGCGAATTGCCGATGGCGATGCAGACGAAACTTCTGACCTTCCTGGATGACCGGAAATTTAAGCGGATCGGCGCGCTGGAGGACACGGCGGTCGATGTTCGGATCATTGCGGCGACGAACAGAAATCTCGAGGAGGCGATCAAGGCGGGGCAATTCCGGGAGGATCTGTTCTACCGGCTGAATGTCATGCAGATCGAGATTCCGCCGCTTCGTGACCGGCGCGAGGATATCCCGGTGCTCTGTGACTATTACCTTGACTATTATAATAAAGCCTTTGCCCGCAATATCGAAAAAGTGGATCCGGATTTCATGCGGGAGCTGCTCTTGTACGACTGGAAAGGCAATGTCAGGGAGCTTAAAAATATTTTTGAGCGTTGTTTTCTCTTCAGCCAGGGAAATATCCTGGAAAAACACGTGGAGCTGGCGCCGGTCGAGCGGGAGGCAAGGCCGGAGAGCGGGGACTGCATCTATCTGAAAGATTTGAAAAAAGGACCGATCGACCTCGAGCAGGAGGTCGCGGCGCTGGAGAAACGATATATGTCGGAGGCGTTGAAACTTTCCGGCAATAACCTGACGCGGGCGGCGGCACTGCTCGGCGTCACCCGGTTCTCGATGAAACGGAAGATGGAGCGGGAAGACGGGGAGAAGTAGAAAAAGCAGAAAAACTGTATCAGGAGGAAGGACGAAAACGGTTGTCTGGTAAACCGGGTGCAGGAATGAATGGTAAAAGAGTGCAAAAAATCACATCGTGCAAAAACGCACGCCTAAAACGTGCGTTTTTGCACGATTTTTGTATATAAATTAAATTATTTTGAAAAATATTAAAATTATGATTGAAAAATACATAAAAGTCAGATAAAATATCAGCAGAAGCAAAAAAACAAGGGGAACATACAAAAAACGTCTCATCTTAAACATAGTTTCCGACAGCTGTTGAAAACAGACAGAAGAAACGCTAAGCCGCAAAAATGAGATGTGTGAGTAAGAAAGGGAGGAATGAACCATGTTTTATGTCGATTTAAACAGTGATTTAGGTGAGAGCTTCGGTAACTATACGATTGGTATGGATGAAGAAATTCTTCAGTACGTGTCTTCCGCCAACGTAGCCTGTGGATGGCATGCAGGTGATCCGATGGTTATGGATAAGACCATCGCACTGGCAAAGAAATACGGAACCGCAGTAGGAGCACATCCGGGATTTCCGGATCTGATGGGCTTCGGTCGAAGAAACATGGTGGTAACTCCGGAAGAAGCGAAAGCATATCTGAAATACCAGCTCGGCGCATTGAGCGCATTTACTAAGAGCCAGGGCGTAAAAATCCAGCACGTAAAACCGCACGGTGCATTCTACAACATGGCAGCTGTTGATGAGAAGCTGGCGAGAGCGATGTGTGAAGCAGTCTATGAAGTAGATAAAGATATCATCTTCATGGGTCTGGCAGGATCCCAGATGATCAAGGCAGCCGAGGAGGTTGGTTTACAGGCAGCGAGCGAGGTGTTCGCAGACCGTGCATACAACGATGACGGAACCCTGGTTTCCAGAAAACTTCCGGGAGCAGTCATCAAAGATAAAGACCTGGCAATCAAACGTGTCGTGAGAATGGTAAAAGAAGGAAAAGTTGAGAGCATCAACGGAAACGACATTTCCATCAAGGCAGATTCCATCTGTGTACACGGAGACAACCCAAAAGCATTAGAGTTCGTAAAGAACATTCGTGAGACCCTGGTAGCCGAGGGAGTGGAGATTAAAAATCTGTTCCGCTAATACATATGTAAGGAGAAGAGAAATATGGGAGAAAAGAAAAAAAGTAATGCGAACACGACGGCCCTGATTGGCGCCGCGTTCCTGATGGCAACGTCCGCGATCGGACCTGGTTTTCTGACGCAGACCGCAACCTTTACCGGTCAGTACGGCTCTATTTTCGCACTGGCAATCATCTGTACCATTCTTCTGGATGTTACAACCCAGTTAAATATCTGGTCCATCATCGGTGTGTCCGGTATGCGTGGACAGGATATCGCAAATAAAGTTGTTCCGGGACTCGGATATTTCATCGCGTTCCTTGTGTCTCTCGGAGGTCTGGTATTCAATATCGGTAACGTCGGCGGCGCCGCAACCGGTTTTAACATCGTATTCGGTTTTCCGCTGAAAGTCGGAACCGTTGTAGCCGGTGTCATCGGTATTCTGATCTTCTTATCCAAGGATGCGAAAAACTTCATGGATAAGCTGACTAAATACTTAGGAAGCATCATGATTGTTACCGTACTTTATGTAGCATTCCGTTCAAAACCTCCGGTTGTTGAGGCAATCGGCAGTGTTGGACATCTGAACGAATTCCCGAATCTGGTGTTCCCGATTATTACCCTGCTTGGCGGAAGCTGCGGCGGTTACATCACATTCTCCGGTGCACATCGTCTTCTGGATGCAGGTTTCTCCGGAACCAAGGATCTTCCGCATGTTCGCCGCTCCGTATTAATGGGCATCAGCGTATCGGGAGTTATGAGAATTTTACTGTTCCTCGCAGTTTTAGGCGTTGTTACAGCAACTCCGGAAGTAGTTGGAAGCGAAGCATGGGTAGCAAGCCCGCCAGCAGCAGCTTTTAAGGCAGGCGCAGGCATCATCGGTTATAAGATCTTCGGTCTGGTTATCCTGTTTGCAGCTATCACCTCCATCATCGGTGCAGCGTATACATCTGTATCCTTCTTAAAGACCCTGCATCCGTTCATCATGGAGAATGAGAAATGGTTCGTTATCGGCTTCATCGCTGTATCGACCGTTATCATGACATTACTTGGACAGCCGGCAACTCTTCTGGTTCTGGCTGGTTCCGTAAACGGACTGATTCTTCCGATTACACTGCTTGTCATTCTTCTGGCAAGCCGTAGGAAAGATATCGTCGGTGAAAATTACAAACATCCGACCGTACTCATCGTACTTGGTGTATGCGTTGTTCTTCTGACCGGTTACTCAGGAATCAAGGCTCTGCCGAAGATTCTTACCATCTTTGGTTAATGAATGAAAAAATGCAAAAAATGTGGTAAAATAATAAAAAAAGATTAAACGGACAGGCGCCCGGCGGACTGGCTGGATGAGCACGCAGATGGCTGGCTTATGGCAGCAGGTCTGCCGGGCGTTTCCCTGTAACTGGCTTGTTGGGCCGGAAGCAGTTTTTAGGTTTTTCGAAGAAAAGCAGAACAGGCAGGCGGGGGCTTCGTTTATTTGACAGGAGGAGGTATATATGAGCGAGGTAAGATACCTTGTAGCGGGCGACAGCGCTGTGTGCGTTGAGTTTGGCAATGAAATCAGCCCGGAGATCAACAAGAAAATCCGCGCATTCAAGATTGCGGTTGAAAAAAGTGATATACCGGGAATTGTGGAGACGGTTCCGACATACCGTTCCTTATTAGTACATTATCATCCGGAAGTGATCGGATTCAAGGCACTCACAGAAAAATTTGATAAATTGATGGGTTCCTTATCAAGCATTCCGATCCCGCCGCCAACTGTTATCGAAATTCCGGTTTTCTACGGCGGAGAGATGGGTCCGGATATTGAAAATGTGGCGGAGCACAATCACAAGACTGTGGAAGAGGTCATCAAGATTCATACATCTGAAGAATATCTAATCTACATGATTGGATTTATCGCTGGATTCCCATATCTGGGCGGTATGAGCAAAGAGATCGCAACCCCGCGTCTGAAGAGCCCGAGAGTGAAGATTGAGGGCGGCTCCGTCGGTATCGCCGGTGAGCAGACCGGTATCTACCCGGTAGCATCTCCGGGCGGCTGGCAGTTAATTGGACGGACTCCGTTAAAACTCTATGATGCAGACCGCGAGAAGCCAGTGCTTCTGGAAGCGGGACAGTATATCAAGTTTGCTGCAGTAACCGAGGAAGAGTATAAAAAGATCGAAAAAGAAGTCGAAGACGGAACCTACAAATACGTTGTGTACGATAAGGAGGTATAAAGATGGGCATTAAGTTTGCAAGCGGCGGATTCCTCACAACCGTACAGGACATGGGACGCATCGGCTATCAGGAGTCCGGTATGTCTGTATCAGGCGTTATGGATCAGCGTTCCGCAGCGATCGCGAATATTTTAGTGGGAAATGATGAAAACGAGGCGGTTCTGGAAGTAACCCTGATGGGACCGATGATGGAATTTACAGAAGACAATATTATCGCAGTAACCGGTGGCAATCTGGTTCCGAAGGTAAATGGAAAAGATCTTCCGATGTATCAGGCAGTTTTAGTACATAGGGGCGATTCCATGAACTTTGCCGGTATGACAAGTGGAAGCCGCGCGTACATTGCAGTGGCAGGCGGGCTGGATATCCCGGTACAGATGGGCAGCAAATCCACCAACCTAAAGCTGAAAGTAGGTGGTTATCAGGGAAGAAAGATCGGCGGCGGAGACGAGATTGGTTTTGCCGCTCCTAAGACGACCCTTCCAAATATGAGAAAGAGAAAAGTGACGCCGGAGGACTTCTCCCAGACTGAGAAAACCATCCGCGTTGTCATGGGACCGCAGGATGACTGCTTTACTGAGAAAGGTGTAGAGACGTTCTTAAGCAGCACATATGCATTTACGAATGAGTCCGACCGTATGGGCTGCCGTCTCGAGGGCGAGGTCATCGAGCATAAAAATGGCGGCGATATTATCACAGACGGTATCGCCTTTGGTGCGATTCAGGTGCCGTCCCACGGACAGCCGATTATCATGATGGCGGATCATCAGACCACCGGCGGTTATACGAAGATTGCTGGCGTTATCTCTGTGGATCTTCCGCTGGTTGCACAGTCCAGACCGGGCTATAAAGTACATTTCCAGAAAGTAACGGTTGAGGAAGCGCAGAAGCTTTACATTGAGCAGGTGGAAAAACTCAAAGCACTCAAAGAAGAACTGGCAAAGGTACCGGAACCGTGCGGAGAACTTGATGCAGTGATTCAGGTAGCGGTTGGATGTGAGTCGAAGAAATACTGGAATCCGATTGGAACCTACCGGGTTGTGATCGATGGAACTGAATATATGGTTGAATTAGAGGAAGAGACTGAGAGATTCAGATAAAACTCAGATGCATCGAAAGATATGGAGGGAACGTATATGGCAGATTACAGCAAAATGACACCACCGGAAGTATGGAAACTGATTCGGACTGGCGAGATTACCCGCCCGACGGCTGGCATGTGTGCCGGATATGCACAGGCAAATCTGGTTATCCTGCCGAAGAAGTACGCCGATGATTTTAAAGAATTTGCAAGAAAGAACCCGAAACCGTGCCCAATCCTGGAAGTCGTAGAGGGCACACCGGATATCCACGATATGGGCGAAGGCGCGAGCATCGTGACGGACATCCCGAAATATTTCATTTATCGTGACGGCGTGAAAGTCGATGAGGTGACAGATGTTTCTTCTTATTGGAAAGAAGATTCGGTTGCATTCCTGATTGGCTGCAGCTTCTCCTTTGAGGAGGCGCTTATGAAAGCCGGCATTGAAGTGCGCCATATCGCGCAGGGCTGCAATGTTTCCATGTACAAGACCAACATTCAGTGCGAGAGCGCCGGCGTGTTCAAGGGACCGATGGTTGTCAGCATGCGTCCGATGACACCGGAAAACGCACAGAAAGCCAAAGAGATCACAGACCGTTATCCAAACGTACACGGCGGTCCGGTCCAGATCGGCGATCCGGCAGCGATCGGTATCAAGGATATTTCCAAACCAGACTATGGCGATCCGGTCGAGATCCGCGAGGGTGAGATCCCGGTATTCTGGGCTTGCGGCGTTACCCCGCAGGCAGCGATTGAAAATGCAAAACTTCCGTTAGTTATTACCCACGCACCGGGACATATGTTCATCACCAATGTCCTGAATACGGAGCTGAATGATTATCTGGAAGCGAAGAAGCAGAAATAGGCAGAATCGGTTCTTCCATTGCAGGAACGGTTTTATCGAAAAATAAGGTTTGACGGAGATTTCCCAGTCTCCTTCAAATAAATTCTCTTGAGAAAAGAGAAAAAGTTCATTACCAACCTAAAAAGCGGCGAAAAAGGAAGATGGAATCTGAGAGGAGGAAGTCTTCCTTTTTCATGTGTATCCCATGCGTATATCAGATGCATGGAATGAAACGAACTTATCTTGTAAATCCGGGGAAAAAACCTTGTATTTTCAAGGAAAAACCGCTTGACACGTCCGGAAGCGTGTAATATAATAAGTCAGTATGACATGAGTCAGGAAGATGTCGGCACCAAAGCCCCGGAGCAGGCATTTCATGATATAGTTAATCTCAATTATATGAAGTAAAACAGGAGGTCAACCAATGAAGAGTTTTATGGCTAGTCCAGCAACAATCGAAAGAAAATGGTATGTAGTTGACGCTACAGGATATACATTAGGTCGTCTTGCATCTGAGGTAGCAAAGGTATTAAGAGGCAAGAACAAACCGATCTTCACACCGCACATGGATTGCGGCGATTATGTAATCGTAGTAAACGCAGAGAAGATCAAAGTAACCGGTAAGAAGATGGATCAGAAAATCTACTACAATCACTCTGATTATGTAGGTGGCATGAGAGAGACGACCCTTCGTGAAATGATGGCTAAGAAGCCGGAGAAGGTTATCGAGTTAGCAGTTAAAGGTATGCTTCCAAAGGGACCTTTAGGAAGAAGCATGATTACAAAACTTCATGTATACGCAGGTCCGGAGCACGAGCAGGCAGCTCAGAAGCCGGAAGTTTTAGAAATCAAGTTTTAATTAAAGGCACTGGAAGGAGGAAACTATAATGGCTAACAAATTTTACGGAACAGGCAGAAGAAAAAAATCTATCGCTAGAGTATACCTTGTACCGGGAACCGGCAAGATTACTATCAATAAAAGAGACATCGACGAGTACTTTGGTCTTGAGACCCTGAAAGTGGTTGTTCGTCAGCCGCTCGTAGCAACCGAGACAGTTGATAAGTTCGATGTACTTGTAAATGTACGTGGCGGCGGCTTCACAGGTCAGGCTGGCGCTGTAAGACACGGCATCTCCCGTGCACTTCTTCAGGCAGACGCTGATTACCGTCCGGTACTGAAGAAAGCAGGCTTCTTAACTCGTGACCCGAGAATGAAAGAGCGTAAGAAGTACGGTCTCAAAGCAGCTCGTCGCGCTCCGCAGTTCAGCAAGCGATAATCTACAGCTTAATAATGCTAAAAAAGCCCGGAAATACGCCATTTTCCGGGCTTTTTCTATGCCTGAAATCACCTGATTCCGATGGTGAAATTTGAGGAAATTTGACTTCAAATTAGCCCATTTTGATGGGTTTACCATGGGTTTACGGTCTATTTTTGAGCCTAATGGGTGGGAAAATGGGTTTACAGAAGGCCATTTTGGAGGGGAAATTCGCCCCATATCCTTGACAGATTTTCGGGAAAAATCCGGCTGAAACGGAATGAAAAATGGTGTCGGATTCGTTTGGCGAGTTCTGACGAAATCTGCAAAAAAATGATATCAGGTATCCTGTTACATAGAGCCTTGGCTCATTCTTTGAAAACGAGAATGGGTCGAGGCTCTATTTTTTTCGCCCGAAATCCGGCGAGACAAATTTGAGTAGGAGGTAACAGGTATGACGGATTTCAATCAGAAGACCCATGACACCGATGTGGGCAGTCATGGCGGACAGTCGAGGCAGATGATGGAGGTGTTTGAGAACCAGGAGTTTGGTTCGATCCGGTTGTTACAGGAGGCAGGCAAGACCTTCTTCTGTGCAAGCGACGTGGCGAAAGCGTTGGGATATGTGAATCCCTACGCCGCAGTGAAACGCCATTGTAGAGGCCCCCTAACGAAACGCGAGGGGGTCGTTCAGAAGGTGAATCAGTATGGAGATGCTGGAGAGCAGGTCGTTGAAATCTCCTTTATCACGGAAGGTGATGTTTATCGGCTGATCGTTCACAGCAAGCTGCCATCGGCAGAACGGTTTGAACACTGGGTGTTTGATGAAGTTCTCCCGTCCATCCGAAAGCATGGTGTGTATATGAGCGATTCTATTTTGGATCAGGTGATTCAGCATCCGGAGGTCATCTACACCCTGGCGAAGGAGCTTGTGGCCGAGAAAGAGCAGCTTGAGGGTATCCGCAAACAGCTGGATGCGGCACAGCCCAAGGCAGACTACTTCGACACCTTTGTGAATTCGGAGGATTGTACCTGCATCCGGAATTTCTGTAAGGAAATCGGAATCCCGGAGAAGACGGCAGTAGCTCTCTTACTGGATCATCGCTATCTGTACCGCAGTCCAAGCGGCTGGCTGATGCCTTTTGCAGACAAATCTGCAAGGGGCTATTTTATTGTCCGGGATTGCTACGGCAGAAGCGGAAAACTGGTGCAGCAGACGAGAGTGACCTGCAAGGGAAAGAATCATCTCTTCAAGTTGTTTAAGAAATGGGGTGTGATCGAATGACGCTTTTTACAGAGGGACGCCTTCAGGCGTTTGAACGCATGATGCAGGATACCGGCAAATACCATCGACGGGAGGACAGCGAAGATCGTCCGCGCAAATGTCCGAAGAAAAAAACGGAGCCTGCGAAAAAGGATGGTGAGCACCATGCCGGTATTCAGGGTTGAGAAAAACAGCAATTACACAACGATGTGCAATTACCACCTGCGGGATCAGGGTCTCAGCCTGAAAGGAAAAGGACTTCTCTCTATGCTGCTTAGTTTACCGGACACATGGAACTATTCGGTACGGGGATTATCTTCGATTACACCGGATGGCGTAGATGGGGTGCTTACAGCTCTGAAAGAACTGGAACGTCTTGGATATCTGGAAAGGAACCAGCAGCGTGAGAGTAACGGTCGGATGGGCAGAGCGGAGTATGTGATCTATGAGATGCCAAGGAAAAAGCCGTGTACGGAAAAGCCGTATACGGTAAATCCGGATACGGACACACCGGTTACGGAAAATCCCGCGCAATTAAGTACTAATAGAACAAGTACTGAAACAATCAATAAAAGAGAGAAGAAGGAAATCCAGCACCGGTATGGCTAATACGAAAATGTCCTTCTCTCTGACACGGAATACGGCAAGCTCCGGCAGGAGTTCCCAGGAGATTATCAGATGCGGGTGGAACGGCTCTCTGAGTATCCGCTTTGAGCTTTCTTTTATGAATATGGCTACGGATGCCTCGAATTTTGAGAAGATGGTGCGCATCCCGTACCAGAAGGATCATTTCAATCCGGTGCGCACGGAGTACAGCACCATGCTGCGCCGCCAGCTTGCCCAGGGCAACAACGGCCTGACCAAGACGAAGTACCTGACGTTTGGCATTGAAGCAGAATCCATGAAACAGGCAAAGCCGAGGCTCAATCACATTGAGATCGACCTGATGAACAACTTCAAACGCTTGGGTGTCCGGGCAAAATTGCTGAACGGTAAGGAACGGCTTCATCTGATGCACGATATGTTCCACATGGGTGACCATGACCGATTCAATTTCGATTGGAAGTGGCTGCCGGAGAGCGGGCTGTCGGTAAAGGACTTTATTGCCCCGACCGGGTTTGCCTTTCCGAAGAACCGTGTTTTTCAGATGGGTGGGATGTATGGTTCCATGTCCTATCTCCAGATTACGGCTTCCGACCTGTCGGATCAGCTGCTGAAGGACTTTCTGGATATGGAATCCAGCCAGATTGTGACCATGCACATTCAGTCGGTAGACCAGAACAAAGCAATCAAATCCATCAAGCACACCATTACGGAGCTGGATCGTTCCAAGATTGAGGAACAGAAGAAAGCTGTCCGTTCCGGATACGATATGGACATCATTCCGTCAGATTTGGCAACTTACGGCAGGGACGCAAAGGCACTGCTGAAGGAATTGCAGAGCCAGAATGAGCGTATGTTCCTGCTGACCTTTCTGGTGATGAATACCGGCGAGACGGAGCAGGAGCTGGAAACCAATGTGTTTCAAGCTTCCAGTATCGCGCAGAAGTACAACTGCAACCTGCGCCGTCTGGACTTTCAGCAGGAGCAGGGGCTGATGAGCTGTCTGCCGCTGGCACAGAACCTGATTGAGATTCAGCGCAGCATGACTACCAGCAGCACGGCAATTTTCGTTCCGTTTACCACCCAGGAACTGTTTCAGACCGGGAAAGAGGCTCTGTACTATGGGCTGAATGCTCTGTCCAACAACCTGATTATGGTTGACCGGAAAAAGCTCAAAAACCCCAACGGGCTGATTCTGGGTACTCCCGGTTCCGGTAAATCCTTCTCTGCCAAGCGAGAAATCGCCAATGCGTTTCTGGTGACGGATGACGATGTAATTGTGTGCGATCCGGAAGCCGAGTACACGGCACTGGTGAAGAAATTTGAGGGGCAGGTCATTAAAATCAGCCCTTCCAGCGCGCAGTATATCAACCCGATGGACATCAATGCGAACTATTCGGAAGAGGATACCCTGCGAAGTTCTGTCAAATGTAGATAATCTGACAATACGAACATGGCTCACACGTAGTCTTCGACACCGAATATCAGCCAGCACACATATGAGGACGGAAAATGTAGCAGCTTTTGAAAAATTGCTTTTTCTGCTCAAAGTGCTATAATTGGAATATACCGAATACAAAGGGAGGAAAGCTCCCATGCCAAGACCGCCACGGTGCCGTCGAATTTGTGGCGTACCACAGGTCGATACATTCTGTCCTAACGGGTGCGAGAATACCGAGCCGATCCTGCTGACGCTGGACGAATACGAGGTCATTCGGCTGGTTGACTTGGAGCAGCAAACCCACGAGCAGTGTGCCGCTCAAATGGAGATTTCCCGCTCTACCGTGCAGGAGATTTACGAAAGCGCACGGAGCAAGATCGTAGCGTGTCTTGTCCACGGGAAACCGCTGCACATCACCGGGGGAAACTACCGCATCTGCGGAGGACAGGAGGCAGCTCACTGCGGCCGTTGCTGCCGGATGCAGAGAGCCAACATGGAAAAATCAGGCAAAACTTGCAAAGGAGATTCCATTATGAAAATTGCAGTTACCTATGACAACGGTCAGATCTTTCAGCATTTCGGTCACACCGAGCAGTTCAAGCTTTATGAATCTGTGGACGGCAAAATCGTCCATGCGGAAGTCGTTGATACCAACGGCAGCGGTCACGGCGCACTGGCAGGATTCCTGATGCAGAACGGCGTGGACACTTTGATTTGCGGAGGCATCGGCGGCGGTGCGCAGGCAGCACTCGCCGAAGCGGGCATCAAGCTCTACGGCGGTGTCAGCGGGGACGCTGACGCGGCGGTGAGCGCATTGCTCAACGGAAGTTTGGGCTACGATCCCAATGTTCACTGTGACCACCATGACCATGAACACGGCGAGGCTGGTCACTCCTGCGGTGACCACGGCTGCGGCAAGCATAGCTGCCATTGATATGGAACGCACACTGACACAACTTCCGTTCTGGTCATCCTTGACCGAACGCGAAATGGACACACTACGCCGAAGTGCCTTTGTCCGTCATTATAAAAAGGGTGCGTTCGTTCACAGCAGCGACAATGAATGTCTCGGAATGCTGTTTATTCTTTCCGGCGAGATCCGCACCTATCTTCTCTCTGATGAGGGGCGGGAGGTAACGCTGTTCCGCCTGTATCCGGGCGAACTATGCGTGCTTTCCGCCTCCTGCGTGATCAGTCAGATCACCTTTGATACACAAATGACTGCCGGAATGGATACGGACATTCTGATTATCTCTGCAAATGTCATTGCTGCACTCAAGGAGAAAAATCTCCATGTCCGCTGTTTTCTTTATGAACTGGCAACGAAACGGTTTTCTGATGTGATGTGGGCGATGCAGCAGATTATGTTCAAGGGATTGGATCAGCGGCTGGCAGAATTTCTCTTTGCCGAAGCGGAACGTACCGGCTCCGACACGATACGCATGACCCATGAGCAGATCGCCCAGCACATCAGCTCGGCACGGGAGGCAGTGGCACGGATGCTCAAAAGCTTCTCGGAGGACGGGCTGGTGGAGCTGAAGCGTGGTGCAATCACGCTGCGGGATAAGAACAGACTAAATCGTCTAAAATAAAAAGAAATGTGACTTCGTTACAGAAGAAAATCATAGATTTGCTACAATAAAAGCAGAAAAACAGGAAGGAGTATCCGCCATGAAAGAAACGAAATACGCAGGAACTCAAACCGAAAAAAACCTGATGGCTGCCTTTGCCGGTGAGTCCGAGGCGCGCAACAAATACACCTATTTTGCATCCAAGGCCAAGAAGGAAGGCTACGAGCAGATCGCGGCGCTGTTCCTCAAAACCGCTGATAATGAGAAGGAACACGCCAAGCTGTGGTTCAAAGAGCTGAACGGCATTGGCGACACCGCCGAAAACCTTCTCTCCGCCGCTGAGGGCGAGAACTACGAGTGGACGGATATGTACGACGGCTTTGCCAAAACCGCCGACGAGGAGGGTTTCCATGAGCTGGCCCAGCGTTTCCGCCTGGTAGCCGCCATTGAAAAGCATCATGAGGAGCGCTACCGTGCCCTGCTGCACAATGTGGAGATGGCGGAGGTCTTCGCCAAGAGTGAGGTCAAGGTATGGGAGTGCCGCAACTGCGGGCATATCGTGATCGGTGAGAAAGCACCGGAGGTCTGCCCGACCTGCAACCATCCCCAGAGCTACTTTGAAATTCACGCAGAAAACTATTAAAGAGAAAAGGAGAACGAATCATGGAGCAGAAGTTTTACATTTGCAAGCATTGCGGCAACATCATTGCCAAGGTCAAGGACACGGGCGTTCCCGTCATCTGTTGCGGTGAGCCGATGAGCGAGATCATCCCCGGTACCACCGACGCCGCCGTGGAGAAGCACGTCCCTGTCTGGACTGTGGAAAACGGCATCGTTCATGTCAAGGTCGGCTCCGTAGAGCATCCCATGCTGCCGGAGCACTACATCGAGTGGGTGTCCCTCCACACCAATCAGGGCAACCAGCGCAAGGAACTGCACCCGGGCGAGAAGCCGGAGGTCTGCTTTGCGCTCTGCGAGGGCGACGAAGTCGAGGCGGTCTACGCCTACTGCAACCTCCACAGTCTGTGGAAAGCGTGATCGTTCCGCGCATGGTATCTTAGAACCAACATAGAGAACTGAATGTCATGTATTGCAGGCAGGAGGCAAACAAGTCATGAAAGCACATAAATATTGGTCAATCGGAGCGGTAATTACCATGTTTGGAACTTTTTGCACTGGATATAAAGGCTCAAAAACAACGCATAAGTACCTTGCGCTTAGTTCCTTGATCTGCATGGTTATGGCAGTATATACGGGTCATAAAATGATTTCAGGGAATAAGAAAACAAAGAGAGTAAAACAAGCGGAAGCTGTGGATATTCTTTGAGTAAGATAGGAATCGTTATTGTTTCTGATGACGATAAAGTCGGGCTAATGTTGTGTGCGAAATAAAAAACAAGAAAGAAGAATTTCATTATGAAATATGTATGCGATGTGTGTGGTTGGGAATACGACGAAGAAAATGGCTATCCGGAAGGCGGCATTGCACCGGGTACAAAATGGGAAGATATTCCGGATGATTTTGAATGCCCCTTATGTTTTGTTGGCAAAGACCAGTTTTCTGTGGCTGAGTAAGGAAGCACAACAAAACCTATAAACAAAGAGCCGTGAAGCAGTATGTAAGATACCGCTTCACGGCTCTTTCTCACTTATATAAAAATTTGCCGTAACGTAACCTCGTCACAGAAAAATGCTTTGTACTGCGGTATGATAAAGCCACAATCAATCAACAAGAAAGAGGTGGCGAACATGAAAATCAAGCTCAATTCCGATCAGGAGATTGTCAGCACCATCAGAGAAGGACTCAAGCGCACCGGCGGGTACTGCCCCTGCCGCAGGGAGAGCACAGAGGCGACCAAATGTATGTGCCAGGAGTTTAAGGATCAAATTGCAGATCCGGGCTTCGAGGGATTCTGCCACTGTATGCTCTATTACAAATCCTTGCAGGATTAAGGGAGGAACGCTATGCTGTCAAAGAAACTGGCCGCCATAGATAAGACGCGGTGCGTCGCCTGCGGCGTGTGTGAAAATACCTGTCCACTGGGGGCCGTCAAGGTGCGCCGCGGCTGCTACGCCGCTGTGGAGGCGGAACGATGCGTAGGCTGCGGCAAGTGCGCAAAGATCTGTCCCGTCGGCTGCATTGAGGTGAAAGTGAGGGCTGACGCATGAAAGTAAAGCATTGGTACGATTACCTGTTGGTATATGCAATCATCTATTTTGCACTGGGCTTTTTCAATATCCTGTTCGCGTGGCTGGGCATGATCGATTTTCTTCTGCCGCTGTTCTTAGCCATCTTTGGTGGGAACAAATACTTTTGCAACCACCTCTGCGGACGGGGTCAACTGTTCAGCAAGCTGGGGACAGACCTTAAATGCTCCCGCTGCAAGCCCACGCCCCGCTGGATGTCCTCCAAGTGGTTCCGTTATGGCTTTTTGATCTTTTTCCTGACGATGTTCGGCAACATGGTGTTTCAGACATATCTGGTCGCTGCGGGTACTTCGTCCCTGCGGGAGGCCATTAAGCTGTTCTGGACCTTCCGTGTGCCGTGGGGCTGGGCCTACACCGCCGGAACGGTGACAGACTGGGTAGCCCAATTCAGCTTCGGCTTTTACAGCCTCATGCTGACCTCGCTGCTCATCGGCCTCATCGTCATGGTGCTCTACAAGCCCCGTACATGGTGTGCCTTCTGCCCCATGGGAACCATGACGCAGGGGATTTGCAAGCTGAAAAACAAAG
>PVML01016763.1_pt1:0-125000 | contig 237317 bp, 231 predicted proteins | sample 1853371 | NCBI WGS metagenome assembly PVML01 (sample SAMN08533508, study PRJNA380276) | Human gut metagenome, whole genome shotgun sequencing project. | isolation source: participant 1, chromium library | host: Homo sapiens | collected 2017
GATGCGCTCCACCCCCATGCCGAACGCGAAGCCGGAGTACTTCTCAGGGTCGATGCCCGACATGGACAGCACGTTCGGATCCACCATGCCGCAGCCGAGGATCTCCAGCCAGCCGGTGCCCTTGCAGAAGCGGCAGCCCTCGCCGTGGCAGATGCCGCAGCTCACGTCGACCTCGGCCGACGGCTCCGTGAACGGGAAGTAGTGGGCGCGGAACCGCGTCTTGCGCTCCTCGCCGAACATCTGCTTGCACAGGTAGTCGAGCGTGCCCTTGAGGTCGCCGAACGTGATGCCCTCGTCCACCACGAGGCCCTCGATCTGCGTGAACTGGGGCAGGTGGGACGGGTCGGCCACGTCGCGGCGGTACACCTTGCCGGGCGCGATCACGTAGATGGGCAGCTCGTTGTCCTCCATCGCGTGCACCTGCACGCCGGAGGTCTGGGTGCGCAGCAGTACGTCGGACTCGCCGCGCACGGCCGCCTGCGCGCCGGAAAGGTCGCGCACATAGAACGTGTCGGCCAGGCTGCGGCTGGGGTGGTCGGCCGGGGCGTTCAACGCCTCGAAGTTGTAGTAGTCGGTCTCCACCTCGGGGCCCGTGGCCACCGTGTAGCCCAGGCCGAGGAAGATCTCGGAGATCTCGTCGGTGATGCGGTTGATGAGGTGGCGCGTGCCCACCTGCTGCGAGCGACCCGGCAGCGTCACGTCCACGGCGGCCGCGTCGATGGCGGCGGCCAGCTCGGATGCGGCCAGCTCCTCCTTGCGCGCGGCCAGCGCGCCTTCGACGGCGGCGCGCACCTCGTTCGCCGTCTTGCCCACGGCGGCGCGCTCCTCCTTCGCGATCTGCCCCATCTGGCGCAGGTACCCGGTCAGCGTGCCCGCCTTGCCCAGCACGCCGATGCGCACCTGCTCGAGCGCCGCGGTGTCGGCCGCCTGCGCGATCTGCGCGATGGTCTGCTCGCGCAGCGCCTCCAGTTCCTCCACGATTGCCATTCTGCCGTCCCTTTCCGTCTCTCGCCCCGCGCCGCCCGCCCGGCGGCGCATATGAAAAAGAGCCTTCTCTCGTCCTTGCTCCTGAGGGCATGCGCCCAAAGTCCAAGGACGAGAGAAGGCTCTCGCGGTACCACCTCGGTTGACGGCCGCGCCTGCGCGCGCCGCCCGCTCGTTCGCTCTGTGACGGGAGCCCCCGGCGCATCCTACTTAGCGTCTCGCGGGGCGGCGACCAGGGTCGCGCCTCTGCGTCCGCGTTCAAACGCGCTGCTCGGAAGGGAATCGTCGCGCTTGCTGCCCGGGAGCTTTCAGCCGGTGGCACCCGTCTCTGCCGGCAACCGCGTTGCGCGGCGCTGTCTTCGTCATCGCATGTAACGATGCAGTTTAGCACATGAGCGCACGCCGTGCGGGAAATTTCACAAGGACGCGTCGCGGCGTTCTACAGGAAGCGGTAGTTGACCGTGCGCAGACCCCAGTCGAGGCACGACGAGAAGCCGAAGGCCTTCCATACGCCGGGCTGCAGGTCGAGAGATCGGCTGCCCCCGCCCATGCCACCGCAATCGTTTACGGTGGCCAGCACGGTTTGCCCGTTGTAGGAGATCTCGACGGTGCGGCCGAAATACGAGCGGAAGTTCGGCCATGACATCGGGATGGCCACGCCCATGGAGTTGTCGTCGCACACCGACCCGTTCGCCGTGGTGCCGGGGTTCGGCGTGTACGGATCGGTGGAACCGCCGTACGCGGACGCGATGCCGGTCGACCAGCTGATGCCGGGATCAGGAGCGGGACTTGGCGCCGGATCGGGATCGGGCGAGGGCTCGGGAGCCGGCGCCGGAGGGTTCGGATCGGGGTTCGGCTGGACCGGGGTGTTGGAATCGACCACGTCCTCGCGGCCGATGGTATCCGCATTCTCGTCGATGACCGGCCCGGTGGCGCCATCGGCAGCCGCCAGCTCCTCGGCCTTCTGCCTGAGCGCTTCCAAACGCGCGGCCTGGTCGCTTTGGGCGTTCGACAGCTTGGAGCTCGCCTGGGACAGCACGGTTTCGGCTTCCGCGCGCTTCGCTTCCAGCTCTTCGAGCTTCTTCTCCTGCTCGTCTTTCTGGAAGTTCAGGTCGTCGATGAGCTTCTCGTACTTCGCCGAGCGCTCTTTTTGTGCCTCCACCTCGTCGGCGTGGAACTGCATGATCGAATCGAGATAGGTGAGATTGCGTATAAGGTCGCTGAAGCTTCGCGCCTCCAGCACCATGGTCACGAGCGATTGCGACGCTCCCCCGTTGAGATACTCGTGCACCGCCGTCTTGCCGAGAGCCGCGCGGCCTTCGATGACCGCCTGCTGGGCATCCACGGCCTGGGCCGATATCTCGTCGACGCGCGCTTGCAGCTCCTCGACGTCCTGCTTGAGGGCGTCGTAGTCGCCCGCGATGCTTTCCATATGCGCCTCGGCGTCGTCGAGCGTGGCCTGCGCATCGTCGACGGCCTTTTGCGCCTCTTCCGCTTCGTCTGCCCAGGCACGCGAGAAGACCCCGCCGCCGAAAACGGTTCCGCCCGAACACAGAGCAAGCGCCAGAACTCCCGCGAGCATCGCGTTCGGTATGCTCCAGCGTGCGGATCTCATGCTACGCCTCCTTCGAACAGCAGGCGATCGTGCGCCGCCCCCAACGCGGACGCAAGATCGACGATCAGGTGCTCGTTGTCGGTGAAGTATTCGTCATCGTAATCAGCATCAGACATGATGGCGATTACGTAAACATCAGTATCGGTGACCACGAGGCCAGCATCGTTGAGCGCGCCCATGTCGTACCAGGGCGTATCGATCTCGTAGCCGGGCTTCGACAAAACACGACGGCCCTCGCCCAGTGCCGTGCGCAGAAACGACAGTTCAGTCTGCTGCAGCACGTCGGCGAGCCACGGCGCGTTGCCCTGGCCCTCGGCCACGTATGCGCCGACGTTCAGCCACATCTTCGCCAAGTCGCGCGGCGTGTAATAGGGATACCATTCGCCCTGCCAAGCGGCGGCGTCCACGTCGGCCGCAGCGCACCAAGCCTGGAAATCGTTCTGATCGAAGCGTTCGCGCAACAGCCCGTAACCGGTGTTGTCGGAATGCACGATGGTGTTGGCCATGACGGTTTGCAGGTCGTAGCGATCTATGTCGTCCGACGACATGATTCCGGTACCGTCGAGGATGACGTCTTCGACCACCTCTTCATCAAGAGAGGCTCGGCCGCCGTCCACCATATCCTGCGACGCGAAAGCCACGAACGGTGCCTTGACCGTGCTGGCAGAGAAGAACCATTGATCGGCGTTGTACCCCACACCCTCGTGCGTGGTCAGGTCGTACATGACAAAGCCCACCTCGTAACCCGCATCGTGGTATGCCGCGATGGCGCCTTCCACATCGGAGATCTCGTCGGAGGACAGGGTGCGCGCGATGCCGGTCACCGAATTGAACAGGTTCACGTCTTCGGTGCCCGATGCGGCGTCGAGCGCTGTGCGCGCATCTTCGGCGACGGCGCGCGGGTCGACGACATCCCCGGATTGCGCTTGCGAGGCCGCAGCCTGTCCCGTCTGCGCAGTCGCTTCGGGGAGCGCGGCAACCACCTCGTCGGCCACGGCGACGGGATCCTCGGGTCGCACGGCGCTCGCAGCCATCGCGCACGCGCCGATGGCCAACACCGCCACGGCACCCACGATCACGCCCGCGACGAGGGCCGGTCGATGCTTCAACCGATGTTTGATCGTTTTGAGAATCCTTGCCACAACAGCCTTTCCGGCGATTTCGCCTCGCCGCTTCGCGCTTCCGGGTCTTTCCGTCTGTGCAGTATTCCCTAACGAACAGGAGTATACAAGTACGCAACGGCCAAACAACATAGGAGCGCCACGGGGTCGTGCTAGTCGGAAGAGGCGCGCGAAAGGGCTATTCGCCCAAACGCATGTCAAGCTGCTTGCGTAGTACATAAGTACATATACAGCACAAGCCCGATCGAAAGCATGATGAACCCGACCTTGTAGATGCGATTCGTTTCGGCCTCGACGCGCTCGTCCTTCGGGCCGCGGTACGCCTCCCAATGTTGAAATATGCTGCAAAATCGAGTTTTTGGCAGTTGACCCCCCTTGCAACGATGGTTTCGTCACCGCGAGAAAAACGTGATCTGGGGTTTTGTCCGAACCTTTTTCGATGGAGAGCGCCCAGCGTGCCAAAACCTCGATTCTGCAGCATATAGATGAGCCAAATCGTGCCAGCGGGGCCAGCAGGCGAACAGGGCGCAGCCATCCTTCTCCGAAGCACGCTCGACGCAGGTTCGATCGGAAGCCTCGAACGCGCCAAACGTGGGCGCGGACGCCGGCTGCATGCTCGTGGTAGTATGGGGGCGCGGTTCTGCCCAGACCGTGCGCACCGCCTTCCCTTCCGGCACGAAAGGATCGAACCGATGGACTTCTCCCCTTGTGCGACCAGCGCGAACGTACGGATCGCGGCGCGCGGCGACGCGGAAGCCATGCGCGCGGTGTACGCGCCGTACGTCGAGACGCCCGTCACCTTCGACACCGTCGCGCCCTCGCGCGCCGAATTCGCCGCGCGCATGGCCGACGCGATGGTCGACTATCCGTGCCTCGTCCTCGAGCAGGACGGGCGCGTCGTCGGGTTCGCGTACGCACACGCCCAAGCCAGCCGGGCGGCCTATCGGTGGAATGCGGAGCTCTCGGTGTACCTCGAACAAGGAGCGACCGGGGGCGGCCGAGGGCGCACGCTGTACGACGCGCTGCTGAAACTGCTGCGCGCGCAGGGCGTGAAAAGCGCGTACGGCCTGGTAACCGTGCCGAACGAGGCAAGCGAGCGTCTGCACGCCGGCTGCGGGTTCCAGCGTTGCTGGGTGCAATCGCACGCCGGCTGGAAAGCGGGCTCGTGGCACGACGTGACCTGGTACGTGAAAGAGCTCGCCTCCTTCGACGACGACCCGGCGGATCCCGTTCCGTTCGGCGAACTGGCTCGCACGCGCCCCGACTTCGTGCAGCAGGTGCTTGACGAAGCGAACGCCGCGCTGGAAGCCAACGCCCCGACCGACTGTGCGTAAGGACGAAGCCATGCAGCCTCAACGTCTGTTCGAGATCGTCTACCTGCTGATGGATCGCGGCACCGCCACCACGGGCGAGCTGGCGCGCAAGCTGGAGGTGTCCGAGCGTACCGTGCGCCGCGACGTCGACGCGCTGTCGGCCGCGGGCGTGCCGGTGTACATGACGCGCGGCAAAGGCGGCGGCGTGCACCTCATGGACGGCTACGTGCTGGACCGCTCGGTGCTGAGCGAGCGAGAGCAGGACGACATCATGGCCGCGCTCTCCGCGCTCAACCGCACCAGGGCCAGCGACGATGCGAGCGACGAGACGGCCGTGCGCCTCGGCCGCCTATTCCAGCGCGAGAACGTGAACTGGCTGGACATGGACTTCTCGTTCTGGGGCGCGCCGCCGAACTACCGCGCCGCGTTCGACACCATCCGCGACGCCGTCATCGGGCGGCACCCGCTGTCGTTCGCCTACTTCGACGCCGAGGGCAACCGCACCGAGCGCACCGTGGAGCCCGCCCAGCTCATGTTCAAGGAATCGTCGTGGTACCTGCGCGCATGGTGCCGCGAGCGGGATGCATGGCGCATGTTCAAGCTGTTCCGCATCGACTGGGAAACGCTGGATGTGCTGCCGGAAACGTTCGAAGCGCGCGAGCTGCCTGCACTTGATGAAGGCAGGCACATGAAAGGCGACGATGTGCTGGTGATGCGCTTCGCCGCGCAGGCCGAGTCGCGCGTCCGCGAGGAGTTCGCGCCCGAGACGATAGCGCGCAAGGCCGACGGCAGCTGGCTCGTGACCCTTACCTGCGACATCACCGACCGCACGCGCTACTATCTGCTGTCGTTCGGTCCTCTGCTGGAAGTGCTCGAGCCGCCCGACGTCCGCACCTGGCTGCTCAAGCACGCCGAAGCCGTGGCGCGCACTTACGCTTCCGACGGCCAGTCGGCCAGCAGCGCGCCCAAGTAGGCCGCCGCCGCGCGGTAGAAGGGATGGCGCGCCTCGGCGGCCAGGCGCTCGGCGAAGGCTGGCATCCAGGCTTGGGCGTGCCCGGAGAGGAACCGCCCGTAGGCGGCGGCCGGGCTCCCTCCGGGGAGGTCGGCGCCGTCCGGGGCGCCCTCGGAAGCCGGGGCGCCGGCCGCGCGCAGGGCCAGGCGCTCGAGGAGCTCGCACTCGGTCGCGACGTGGTCGAGGGGCTCGTTGGTGCCCTCGGGGCGGCCGAGGCCGCAGGAGCGCATGAAGCGCTCGACCTCCATGGAGCGGGGGTTCACGAACAAAAGCGGCTGCACCCCGTCGGCCTCGGCGGCCCACACGCCCTCGTAGGGCGAGCAGGCTGGCCCGGGCGCGCCGACGAACAGGCGCGTGGCCTCCGGGCGCAGGGCGCGCAGGAGCGCGTCGGCACCAGCAGGACCCGCGGTGTCGCAGCCGCCCTCGCCCGCCGCCGCGGGGACCTCCGCGGGCAGGCCCAGCGCGGCCAGGATCTCCCCTGCCGCCTCGTCCCACTCGCCGCCCGCCGCGGCTCCGGCCAGCTCCGCGCCCGGGTAGCGCAGGCTCAGCGCCGCGAGCTCCCAGGCGGCGGCACGGGTTTGCCAGAGCTCATCAACAGTCATCGTCATTCGCCTTTCAAGGGTTCCAGTTTCAGCTCGCGAACGATGAAGCCATCCGCGGTTTCTTCCAGCACGTTGATCGATCGACACAATACGACGGGCAGTGCTTGCACGATAGGGATGTGGCGCGGATGGAAGGCCAGGCTAAGGCCTTCGTCCTCAAGCGAGAACGCGCCGACACCGCACGCCTCCAGCGCGTGCCGCGCCAGGGAGACGTCGCCGTCGAACACTTTCACCGTTTTCAGGAAGAAATCATGCGGATCGCGCTCGTACACTCCCGCATCGACGGAGCAAGCGCCGTTTTGAACGCAGATCTGATCGCGATGCTTGTTCTCCAGCGAGCAGTAATGCACGCTAAGGGACAACCCCTCGTCAAGCGCGTACTCCAACAACTCCAAGCACAAGAGCTCGCTGCCCGCCAGCGGCAGACCGCCTGCGTAGCCGTAGTCGTACAGCACGGGAAACGGCGGGTTCTTCACCGAAAAGCCGCGGCGCTCGAACTCGTCCCAAGCTCCCATGGGGTAGCAGAACTCAAGAAGGTTGATGCCGAACGCGCCGACTTGATCAAGACGATCCAGCAGACGACGCATCGCCTTGCCCGTGCCCGGTATCACGGGCATCTCCACCATCACCTGCGAGATGAAGCGCTTCGCACGGGCAAGCACGTCGACGGCGTCATCGATGATCTCATCGGCGCGATCGACGTCGAGAACGTCCAGCTTGATGCTCATGCGCAGCTCGTCAAGCCCGGCATCGCGCAAGCGATCGAGCAGCGGTTCGTCAAGGAAATCGCCGGCGGTGTACAACCTGATATGGGCACGCGGAAAGCGCTGGCGAACGTAAGCGCAGAACGCCACGGACTCGTCGGCATGGAGCAAGGGTTCGCCCCCCGTCAACCCTACATGGGTGACCTCGCCGCCGCACGCATCGGCGAACGCATCGACCTCGTCGCGCCACGCATTGTTCACGCGCAGACGATCGGCGTAGTCGGCCTGGTTGGCGTTGAAGCAGAAATAGCAAGATCGATTGCATGCAAGCGACAGGAAGAACGTCTTGCTCCCCCGCCCTCCCGTGCAGGCCACGCACGCCGACGACAGGTTGCCGCAGACGACGCCGGCATCGCCGTTGCGGAACTGCGCGCCCTTCTCCCGCAGCCGATCCTTCGCCGCACGGACCACATCCGCATCCGCATCGCGCGGCGCGATGCGGATGCCCCAATCGGCAAGCCGAGCAAGATAATCAGCTTCGATGGCGGCATATTCGTCAAGCCACGCGCGCAGCGTGGGCCTCGCCTCAAGCAGATCGGCGCTCATCGTCGAAACCTCCGTCGTCATGCGCGGCGGCCTTTGCAACGCCGCGTCGTTTCAGCAGATTGTACAGCGAGCCCGCATGCACGGCCATATGCACGAGAAGAAGCGCGAGCAGCGCCTTCGCCGCCGCGGCATGCAGAGGTGACCACGTATAATACCCCTCGGCATACAGGCCGAACGCCTGCAGCACCGTGCCCGACATGCCCAATCCCGACACGAAGACGGTCGAGAGCGCCACGAGCAACGCGGCATCGAGCGCCAAACGCCCGCAGTTCCGCAAACGCGTCCCGCGGACGCATCGCGGAAGGGCGCGCGCAACCCGATCGACATGCTGCGCGCAATGGACGAAAACGGGTGCCAGCAAGGCCAAACCAAACCATTCGTGCGCAGGCACGCCCGTCAACGAGGGAAGCGCTGCAAGCGCATAAGCCAGAAACGCCGAGAAATCAACAACGAACATCCGCTTCACCAGGTCACTTCCCCTCTTAAAGCTTTCGCACGATCAGAACAAGCAGCCCGACGAGCACGACCGGCGCCAAGATCCAGAGGTTCAAGCTGGCATCGGACGCGCGGTGATAGCGCGTCGCCAGCGTGTCCCACGCATGACACTCGACGCTGGCGCAGCCCGCCTCGGGACAGGCCATCTCGTGCACGCCATCCGGCTCGGGCACATCGCCGAAACCATGGCACGACCCCGACGCGCACCCGACGACCGGGCAAGGCGAGTGGGGCTCGATAGGCCGGGGAAGCCCCACCGCGGGACTCGCAGCCGCAACAGCCCCGAACACGACGATTCCCGTAAAGAAGAACGTCGCCAAGGTGATGATCGCTTTCCTCAGCATCTCGTTCGCCACCCCTCCATGTCGCACGGCGGGGCGCCCGATGGTTCAGGCGCCCCGCCGAAAAACGGATCGTATCTAGTGCGAACGCTCAGTCGGCTTCAACGGGAGGAACTTGAGGCCCAGCAGCAACATGAGCGCGCCCAGCCCGAAAACGCCCAGCACGACGCCGAATTCGAGCATCGACGGAAAGTACACCATCGATCCGCCTGCGCTCTGCAGAGCCGCACCCGCATCCGTAAGAGCCGGACCGGACACGACGGCGGGCATATCGAGGTTCGGGATCTGGAAGCCGCCCACCAGCAGCTGCACGCGCTTGCAGAAGATGCCCACGATAGCCAGCACCGCCGCAATCACGATAAGCGGGTTCGTGCGCAGCTTCGGCACGAAGGCGATGACCGCGGTGGCGGCGCACCCTACGACTTCGATCCAGAAGAAAGGAGCGAGCGGACCCGTGGTCAGCATGGCGACGACCTCCGCCCCCGATCCGGCCGGGAAGCCCTCGGTCAGCAAGTCGCAACCGAAGAAGTACAAATCCACCATCACGAACACCCCGAGGAGCTTGAGCATCTTGACGACGCGCTCCTGCGCGAGCTCCAGGTAACCGGCCTTGCGCAGCGCGATGACCACGACGAGCACGAGCGCCACGCCGCACACCAGAGCCGACGACACGAACCAGGGGCCCAGAAGCGCGGTATGCCACATCTCGCGACCCTGCTGCAAACCGAAGATCCAAGCGGTGACCGAGTGAACGAGCACGGCGCACACCAGAGCGATGGCGGACACCACGCGCAAGGCAGCGGCAGAGCCCTTGCCGCCCTCGAAGCGCAGCATAGCCCACAAATACACGATGGACAGGATCAGGTACGTGCCCAGCACGATGATGTCCCACATCAACGGCGAGCCGAGATTGGAGTACACGAACAGCTCCCAAAGGCGCAGCGGCTGGCCGAGGTCGATCACGACGAAGCCGATCGCCAGCACCGTGCAGCAGATGGAGGTCCATACGGCGATCTTCGACACGCCGCCGAAACCCTCCATGCCGAACACGCGCGGAGCGCTCGAGATGATAAGGCCGCCGGCGGACAGACCGACGAGGAACATGAACATCGTGATGTAAAGCCCCCACGAGTCCAGATTGCGCATGTTGGTGTTCACCATGCCGCTGGTCAGCTGAAATGCCCACAAAGCCAAACCGCCGACGGTGAGGATAGCCGCCACCACGATGGCGACAGTAACCCCTTTGCCGCCGAATCCGGCAGCGGAAACCTTGGCGGACTTCTCCGCCGATACGTTCTCAGACATGATCAATCCCCTTACACGAGGTAGTACACGGACGGCTTCGTGCCTTCGCTGGCCAGCAGCTGCTCGTAGGAGCGCTCTTTGACAAGCTTCGACACCTCCGAATCCGGATCGTCGAAGTCACCGAAGTGACGGGCGCGGGCCGGGCACAACTCCATGCATGCCGGCACCTCCTCACGGGCAAGGCGCTGGTAGCAGAAGGTGCATTTCTCGACCACATGCTTCTGGTGCTTCGGGACGTCTGCATCGCCGACAGCATGGTCGACGGGGTACTTCGGCTCCTCCCAGTTGAACGAGCGCACGCCCGTGTACGGGCAAGCCGCCATGCACATACGGCAGCCGATGCACTTGTCGTAGTCCTGGCGCACGACGCCCGTCTCGGGATCTTTGTAGGTTGCCCCCACAGGGCACACCTTCGTGCAAGCCGGGTTCTCGCAATGCTGGCAGCCTACAGTGATGTAGCGCATCGACACGTCAGGGAAGACGCCGGCCGGCGTGTCGATCTCGTCGCCGCCCTCCGTGAGGACCCGGGTCCACCAATTAGTCTCGGGAAGGTTGTTCGTTATCTTGCAGTTCACGGAGCAGGCGTTGCACCCCACGCATCGCTTCGTGTCGATGACCATGCCGTAGCGGGTCATTACCTCACACCCCCTTCGTACTTCTCGACTTCGCAGAGGAAGTCGTAGAAGGCGCTGTTCGAGCAGAAATCGTTCATGTGCACATTCGTCAGATCCTGCGTATGCCCCTCGACGAACTGGCTAGCCTGGAAACCGTGCGGAATAGAGACGACTCCCGGCTTGATGCCCTCGGTCACACGCGCCTTGAGCACGGCATAGCCGTGATCGTTGTAGACGCGCACGTAGTCGCCCTGCTGGATTCCGCGCTCGGCGGCATCGGTCGCGTTGACCTTCAGCAACGGCTCGGGCTCGAGCTCGCGCATGACCGGCGTGTACGCCAGCTGCGAATGCACGTGATACTTGCTGTGCTCGCTGCATCCGAACAGCGGATACTTGTCGCGCAGCGGATTCTCCTCGTATGCCTCGTTCGCGTGCTCGTAATAAGGCAGACGCTCGCAATCGGCGATCTTCTGCCCGAAGTTGTTGCGCGGCGTGGGCTTCTCGAGGTAGTACTTCAAACGCTGCGCCTCGGCGCTGCCGAACTTCGGCACCATACGCGAATCGGTGTAAGAAGCATCGCGAACCAGCTTGCCCGTCTTAAGCTCTTCGAACGTGCAGCCCTGCTTGACGTTGGCCTCGGTGTCGATGACTTCCTTCAAGAAATCATCGTCCGATTTCGGGTAGATGTCCATGCCCATCTTCGCGGTCACCAAACGCATGATCTCCAGATCGGTCTTGCATTCGTACAGGGGATCGAGCGCTTTCTGGGTGAACGTGGGATACGGCACCGAGCACACCGGGTCGAAATCCTGCACCTCGAACGAATGGGGCACCGGCAAAAGGATGTCGGCCCACTGCGCAGTGTCGGTCATGTTGACGTCTGCGCACACCACGAAGTCGATCTTCTTGACCGCGTCGATGAGGTCTTGACGGCCCGACTCGCAGGACAGCATGTTGCCGTTGCAGCACCACAGAACGCGGATCTCGAGATCCTGCCCCGCCCACTTTTTCTCCTCCATGACCTTCGGGAGGTACATGCCGCAGAAGCTGGCACCGGGAGTTCCCAACATGTAGGCTTTCACGTTGTAGCCCACCATGCCCGTCGATGGGCTGCCGCAGATGGAAGCGCCCGGCTTGCCGGCGTTGCCGGTCAGAGCCGCGAGGAACGCGAGGTTCTTGAAGTTGTGATGGGAGTTCGCATGGTGTCCGAGTCCCTGGAACGTCATGACGTACACGGGGCCTTCGGTGGCATACACGCGGGCCAGTTCCTCGATCTGCTCCTTCGGGAGGTCGCAAATGTCCGCAGCCCTCTCGACGGTGTATTCGGAAATGCTCTCCATGACAACTTGGTAGACCGGTTTCACGGCGAAACCCTGCACCTCGAACGATCCTTCGATGGCGGGCTTCTGCGCGGCATCGGCGGTCGCAGGTGCGCCGGCAGCCTCGTCCCACACCGCAACCGGATCGATCACGGTGGGCTTGCCCGTGCGAGGATCCACCGGACCCTCGGTGGCAGGCGTGCCCAGATCGCTCATGTGAAGGTACGTGCCGTCCTCCTTCACCAAGAACGGAGACACCGTGCTGCTTCGCATGAACTCTTCGTCCATCAAGCCGTTCTCGATAATGTGATTGGCCATGGCCAGCATGAGCGCGCCGTCGGTGCCCGGCCGGACGGGAACGTAGACGTCGGAGTGCATGGCCGACGCGGTGAACTGCGGGTCGATGGTGATGAGCTTTGCGCCCTTCTCGCGCGCATCGCACACGAACTGCCACGCATGCACGTACGCCTCTGCCGGATTGCCGCCCCACGAGATAATGGTTTTGGCGTTGGCGGCATCCACGAAGTCGTTGCCCGAGATCCCCAGCAGCGTCGACTGCTCATGTTGCTGCGCCGTATCGGCACCGGCTCCCAGTACCGAGCCCCCGACGGCCGTGATGAAGCGACCGTAGGCAACGGACATGTAGCCTGCCATCGCACCGTTCAGAACGCCGTACGAACCATACGAGGACCAAACGGCAACCGACGTGCCACCGTAATCTTTGATAGCCGCGCCCATCTTCTCCGCGATGGTGCTAACAGCCTCGTCCCAGCTGATGCGCTCCCACTCGCCCGCTCCGCGCTCCCCGACGCGCTTCATGGGGTACTTGAGCCGGTCGGTATCGTACACGCGCTGCGGCTGGCTGAACCCCTTCACGCAGAAGCGCTTGCGGACGGCATCCTCGCCGGGCATATCCATGGGACGGGCTTTGACCACCTTGCCCTCGCGCACCGTCACCTCCAAGGGGCAGCGGCTACCGCAGTTGCCGCGGCATGCGCTCCTGAACGTCTGCTCGCCATCGGCGGATGAACCTCCCTCCGCATTCGCCGGCATCGGCGCCAGCGCAGCACCCGTGCCCGCGACGGCTGCGACAGCCGTGACAGCACCCGTCGTCTTCAGGAAGCCTCTACGCGTGAGTCCGCCGAGCGGGCTCTTCGTTTCAGACATGTCTCCTCCTCCATTCATGTTGCAGAATGCCCGGGGATCATCGTAAGAAGGTGAGTGTTCCGCGTACGGGTATCCCCCTCCGGCTGCATGGGTGCGCGTGCGCTCCGATACAGGTTCCGATATTCCCCCTCATATCAGAATCGGCCGATTCCTTCTTGTCATAGTCTGCCATACGTCACTATGATTATCAATAACAATGTATGACAGGATATGACAGGAAGTTATACTATTTTGAGGATATAGAGGTTGAACTGGGAGTATAAAGGGTTATCATGGAGGTTACAGTATGAGAGCCGACTGCGGCATTCGGCCGCAGCCTAGCTCATATAGTAGCCAAAATCGGCGCGTTTCGCACCTTTGGCTCGCATGTTGGCCGCTGCCGAAGAGGCCACTGGCCTGAAGCCCTTCAACCAAGGAGCTTCGTTGCGCACTTAGGAGACGCCGCTCGAAGCCCGCGCTACTCCCCCGCTGCGGGCCTTCCCGCGGTCGCCGCACCCCCGGTTTCAGGCGCGAAACCCTCGCTGAAGGCGCTGGGGATGACCAGCGTGCCGCCCGACTGCTCGACGCTTTCGTAGGCCAGATGCATCGTGCGCAGCTTCATGGCGTCCTGATCGCCGGCGTACACTTCGGAGGCGTCCTTCAGCATCTCGGAGATGTCCTTCTCGGCCTCGGCCAGCACCATGCGGGCGTTCTTCTTGCGCTCGGCCACGGCCTCCATGGCCATGGCCTCCTGCAGCTCCTTCGGAACGACGATGTCGCGCACCTCCACGTCGATGATGTCGATACCCCAGGGGCTGAGCTTCTCCTCGATGGCGTCCTTCAGCTCGGCGTCCAGCTGATCGCGTCGCATGGCCACCTCGGCCACGGTGGCGCGCCCGATGGCCTTGCGCATGGCCGTCTGGGCCACCCAGGCCACGGCGGCCGAGTAGTCCTCCACCTCCACGCACGCCTTCTTGGCGCTGAACACCATCCAGAACAGCACGGCGTCCACGTTGATGGGTACGAGGTCGCTCGTGAGCGTCTCCTCGGCGCCGAAGTACGTGGTTGCCACGCGCTGATCGATACGCAGCGTGTAGAACTCGATGATGGGCCAGGTGAACACGAGGCCGGGGCCTGCCACGCGGTTGAACTTGCCGAAGCGCAGCACCACCGCCTTCTCCCACTCCAGCACGATGTGCACCGACGAGGACGCCAGCCACCCGACGATGGCCGCACTTACGAGGGCGACGAGGCCGATCTCCGCGAACGCCGCCTGCGCCGCCGCCAGCACGATGCCGAACGCCAGCACGAACACCACCACGGCGAACACGACGGCTCCGTTGCGCGAGGCGCGGCTGCGGTTGGTCACCGAGCGGATGCCGTCGGGGGCGCCGCGGCCGTCGGAATACGCGGGCATGGCGCCCGTCGAGAACCCCGTCGGCCCGACGCCCGCTTCCGCGCCTGCTCGCTTGTCGCGTTTCATCGTTCGATCTCCCTTCGCGTTCGGGCGCGGCCTTTAGCCTGCGTCCCGCTTGGTTTTCGCTTCGTTCAAGCTGAGCGCGAACTGCTGCTCGATGTCCTCCAGCGACATGCCCAGCTCGAAGCAGCGCTTGAGGTACTCGCTCGTGACGATCTCGGCCGTGGACGAGATGCTGACGCCCGGCTTGTCGGACACATCGAGGACAAACGCGCCCTGGCGGCGTTTGGACTGGATGTAGCCGTCCTGCTCGAGGCTCATGTACACCTTGCTCACCGTGTTGTAGTTCACCTCGACGTCCGCGGCGAGGCCGCGCACGGTGGGCAGCTGATCGCCCGGCTTGTAGTACCCCGAGGTGATGAGGTAGATGAACCGGTTCTTCAGCTGCAGCCAGATGGGGATGCTGCTCTTCTCGTTTATCTCGAATAGGGCCACGTGTCCGTTCTTTCTATTCCAATCGAAGTTCGAGCCCGGTCGGCTCGCCTTCGGACGTTTGCTCCGCCGCCGCGCCTTCCAGCGCGAGCTCGCGATGCGATCCCGCCTCGGCCAGGGCGGTGCGCATGCTGAACCCGCCCACCAGCACGAGCACGGCCGCCACGGCCAGCCCCGTTCGGCACGCCTCGGAGAAGGAGCCGCGCGCTGACAGCACGCCTTCCACCGCCAGCGGCACGACGAGCCCGCACAGCGCGAAGCCCACCCACCACCACAAAGCCAAGTCGCCCTCCGCAAGACGCTGCGCGGACGCGGCCGCCCCCGGATGATCGTCGGCGAGCGCGAACGCGACGAACAGCGCCGCGGCCACGGCTTCCAGCACGACAATCACGGCGTCGGCGCGCGCGAGCGTGCGGAAAAGCCATGCGATGCCCGCGTCCGCCGGCGCGAAGTACGCCGCCAGCAGAAGCGTCGCGATCCCGCAGGAAAGCGACGACAGCAGGAACAGCACGGGCACGAGCGGAGAGCTCCACAAGGCCACCGCGCCCGTGTTCTGCAGCAGCAGGCCGGTGTACAGCATGACCACAACGGCCACGACCGCAGCCGCGGCCTCGACGGCTCGGACCGCTCCGCGCGGCACGCTGGGCAGATAGGCGAACCGCACGGCCACCAGCAGCGCCGCGCATGCCGCCAGCCCCGCGAGCGCGTAGGTGCCCACCGTGAGAAACGAGAGCGAGGGCCGCAGCAAGAGCGAGGCGACGCGATCGATGCGCCCGAGGTCGAACAGCAAGAACAGCATGCCGAGCGCGAGCGCCGCGAACCCGGCGAGCATGCCGACGGCCACCGTGCGCTCAAGCGGCATCGCCTCCCCGATGCCGATGCGCGACGCATGCCCGAATGGAGCCCTCACCCACGCGAGGTCGAGGATCGACGCAACCGCGATGGCGCCTGCGCCCGCGCCGCCGAGGAACAGATAGCCCACCGCCAAAACGCTGAACATCGTCCCCCTCCTTCGCCTTCCGCGCGCCCGAGCGCTTTTGCGCTGGGGTCAGTATCGCACAAAACGGAAGCGTTTGATATGACAACGTGTCATACGCGGGGTGGGTCGCGCCAGTCGGCGGCCGCCCTTCCCCGCTGCGTGCCGGGCGCATGGCGAAGCCCTGACAGGTTCCGCACAAAGAGCGGCCGCGAGGTGGGATTGCGGCCCTCCCCGGCCATACTTGGCGAATCGACGGATCATCCCCGCAAGAAAGGCGACGGCTCATGGCGAAATGGATGGACCTGCGCCACACCTACAACCTCAAAGGCAAGCTGCTGCTCTCATGCCTCGGCGTCGTGTGCATCGCGCTGGGCACCACGGTGTGCCGCGTGGGAAACGTGGGCGTCGACCCGTTCACCGCCATGAACCTGGGGTTCAGCGCGCGCGTGGGCATGGACTTCGGCACGTTCCAGCTGCTGGTGAACCTGGCGATCTTGGCGGCGGTGTTCGCGCTGGACAAGTACCAGATAGGCCTGGGCACGCTCATCAACATGGTGGGCGTCGGCTACCTCATCGAGCTGTTCACGTGGCTGCTCGGCTTTCTGCCGAAGTTCGAAGGCCTGGTCAGCGCCGGCGTTCATTTGGTCGTCGGCACGCTGCTGTTCACGCTGGGCGTGTCGCTGTACCTGAAGACGCGCATGGGCGTGGCGCCCATCGACGCCATCGCGCCCATCGCCGCCGAGCGCCTGCCCTTCTCGTACACGGCGTGCCGCATGACGCAGGACATCTCCGTGACCGTCCTGGCGGTGCTGGCGGGCGGGCCTATCGGCGTGTTCACCGTGATCGCCGCGTTCTTCACCGGACCGTTGATCACGGCGTGGAATCGGTTCGCCACGCTGCCGCTGTACCGCCGCTTCGGAATTCTGAACCCCGAGGAACTGGCGGAGGAGCGCTCATGAGCGCCGATGTTGCTCCTGCCCTGCGGCGGCTGTTCGTCGGCAGCTACACCGACGGCGCCGATCGCGGCGGGATCCGCACGATCGCGTTCGGCGAAGGCGGCGGCGAGGCGCACGTCGTGCGCGCGGACGGCTGCGGGGCGAACCCAACCTATCTGGCGCAGCGCGGATCGCTGCTGTTCGCCGCTCACGAGCTGGACTCCTGCGGGCGGATGGCCGCCTACGCCATCGAGCCGGACGGCTCGCTGACCTGCCGCGGAGCGTGCACGGCGCCCTACGATGCGGGCACGTGCTTCGTGCTGCCCGATCCGAACGGACGCAACCTCTTCGGGGCGAACTACTTGAGCGGATCCGTCGCCTGCTGCGCGCTGCTGGACGACGGGCGTCTGGCGGCGGGCGTGCCGTCGCGGCGCCACGAAGGGCGCGGTCTGCGGGACGATCGGCAGGAGGGGCCCCATGTGCACTCGCTGAGCTTCGTGCCGGGAACGCGGCTGCTGGTCGCCGTGGACCTGGGGCTCGACGCGCTTGTGATCTACCAGGTTGACGCGTGCGGAATGCTCGCGCCGACGGCTGCGGAAACCGTGCGCGTGCCGGCAGGGTCGGGGCCGCGCATGGTGGCGTACCACCCGCGTCTGCCGATGGCCGCGCTGGTGAACGAGCTGGCGTGCGACGTGCTGGTGTTCCGAATCGACGAAGGCGGGCTGCATTGGCGGATCGTCGAGCAGCTGAGTCTGCCGCAGGCGCCGAGCGGCGACGCGCTGGCGGCGCATATCGCGTTCTCGCCCGACGGGCGGCAACTGTACGCGTCGGTGCGCGGAAGCGACCAGTTGGTCGTCTTCCCGGTGGATGGCCAAGGACGGGTTGCGGGGCGCTGCGACGTTGCGTCCGGAGGGAAGGGGCCGCGGCACTTTTCGCCGTCGCCCGACGGGCGCTTTCTGGCCGTCGCCAACCTCGCGAGCGACGACGTGCGCCTGTTCGAACGCGATGCCGACGGGATGCTGCGAGCGGTCGCGTGCGTGGACGTGCCACAACCGGCGTGCGTCATCTGGAACGCGTAAGCCGCGAGCGGCGGCCACACAACGGACAACCAAAACGCGCCAAATACTTCGCGCTTTCAACGCACGTGCGATTGCGTCGGCAGAATGTGGCAGAAAATCACGGACTGGGCACGACATAGGCCGATATCGAGATGCTTGACCAGGGATTTCCGCGTTATCAGGCTTCTTCGAAGCCACGAAGCACCCCGATCTGCGCCTGAACCGTGAATCTCTGCCGGATTTCGCCGCCTCGACCGAACGCGAGACGAAGCGGCCGAACAGCCGCGTTACCAATACGGTCGTTTTTTGCCACGCCTCTGACCAGGTAATATACATTGTTTTACCTGGTCAGAGGATCGCGGAAAGATGGCTGGAATCGGCCGGTTTGGCAACGTCCTACCCGACGAGCGCCCCCAAGTAGGCCGCCGCCGCGCGATAGAAGGGATGGCGCGCCTCGGCGGCCAAGCGCTCGGCGAACGCGGGCATCCAGGCTTGGGCGTACCCGGAGAGGAAGGCCTCGTAGGCGGCGGCCGGGCTCCCTCCGGGGAGGCCGGCGCCGTCCGGGGCGCCCTCGGAAGCCGGGGCGCCGGCCGCGCGCAGGGCCAGGCGCTCGAGGAGCTCGCACTCGGTCGCGACGTGGTCGAGGGGCTCGTTGGTGCCCTCGGGGCGGCCGAGGCCGCAGGAGCGCATGAAGCGCTCGACCTCCATGGAGCGGGGGTTCACGAACAAAAGCGGCTGCACCCCGTCGGACTCTGCGGCCCACACGCCCTCGTAGGGCGAGCAGGCTGGCTCGGGCGCCCCGACGAACAGGCGCGTGGCCTCGGGTCGCAGGGCGCGCAGGAGCGCGTCGGCACCAGCAGGACCCGCGGTGTCGGCCGCGCGGGCGGCGGGAGGGCCTGCGGGATCGCCCGCCGCCGCGGGGACCTCCGCGGGCAGGCCCAGCGCGGCCAGGATCTCCCCTGCCGCCTCGTCCCACTCGCCGCCCGCCGCGGCTCCGGCCAGCTCCGCGCCCGGGTAGCGCAGGCTCAGCGCCGCGAGCTCCCAGGCGGCGGCGCGGGCCTGCCAGACGCTCGCGTCCGCAACTTCATTTCCCATGACGTTCCCCTTTCCCGTTCTTGAAGAAACCGACCAGCCAGCGCCAATGCGCCACGACGTGCACGAGCAGCAGCGCGAGCAGCGCCTTCGCCGCGATCGCGTGCAGCGGATCCCAGAAGTAGTAGCCGTCCGCGTACAGCCCCAGCGCCGGCAGCACTGCGCCCGACACCATGATCCCCGACACCGTCACCGTCATGAACGCGGCGACGATGAGAAGGTCGAGCGCAAGGTTCCCCGTCCGCGCCCACGAAGGCCGCGCGAACGCAGACCTAACTGCCTCGACGGCCCAGTCGACATGCATCGCGGCATGCGCGAAGAACACGACCAGCACGCCGAGACCCAGCCATTCGTGGATGCCGATGCCCGTGAGAGCCGGGCTCGCCGCGACCAGGTAAACCAGCAAGCACGCCGCATCGACGGCGAGAAGCTTCCTATCCATACGGCATCACCCCACCTTCCGCACGATCAGCACAAGGCCCACGACCAAGGCCACGGGCGCAAGCACCCACAGGTTCAGGCTCGCGTCGGACGCCTGGTAATAGCGCGTGGCCAGCGTGTCCCACGCATGACACTCGGTCGAGGCGCACGACGCCTCCGGGCACGTCATCTCGTGGACGCCGTCGGGCTCGGGCACGTCGTCGAAGCCGTGGCACGACCCCGACGCGCACCCGACGGCCGGGCAGGGGGAATCGGCCTCGATCGGCCGCACCCCCGTCGCAGGCTCGGCCGCGGCACCCGCCGCGAGCACGCACGCGCCCGCGAGCAGGAAGGCGACAAGCGTCACGAGCAGTTTCTTGAACATGGCTTCACCTCGTCAGACAAGGAAGGAGCGCGCGAAGCCGCGCTCCTTCCGAAGCGTCCCTATCAGCGGTCCTGATCAACCGGCTTGAGCGGCAGGTACTTGAGGCCCAGCAGCAGGAGCAAGGCACCCAGGCCGACCACGCCCAGCACGATGCCGAACTCGATCGGCGTCGGCCAGTACACCATGCCCTGGTAGGCGCCCGTCATGCCGGTAGCCCAATCGGTCACCGTGTACTGCGTCATGGGACCGGCGTAGTCGAGGTTCGGGATCTGGAACCCGCCCACCAGCAGCTGCGCTCGCTTGCAGAAGATGCCGACGATGGCCAGCAGGCTGGCGACCACGACGAGCGGGTCCGTGCGCAGCTTCGGCGTGAAGCACACCGCGGCGCACAGCGCGCAGCCGACGACCTCGACCCAGAAGAACGGGGCGAGCGGGCCGGTTGCGAGCATGGCGACGATCTCGGAGCCCGAGCCGCCCGGGAAGCCGGCGGTCAGCAGGTCACAGCCGAAGAAGTACAGGTCGACGACGACGAACGCGCCCAGCATCTTGACGAGCTTGACGACGTTGGCCTGATCGAGCTCGAGGTACCCGGCCTTGCGCAGCGCGATGACCACCACGAGCACCAGCGCCACGCCGCACACCAGCGCCGAGGACACGAACCAGGGCGCGAGCAGGGCGGTGTGCCAGAACTCGTGGGCCTGCTGCAGCCCGAAGATCCAAGCCGTCACCGAATGCACGAGCACGGCGGTGACCAGCGCGACGACCGAGATCACGCGCAGGGCTTTCTCCGACACCTTGCCCGCCTCGGCGCGCAGCGTCGCCCACAGGTACACGACGGACAGGATGAGGTAGATCGAGATGACCGCGATGTCCCACATGAGCGGGCTGCCCAGGTTCGAGTACGCGAACAGCTCCCACAGGCGAAGCGGCTGGCCGAGGTCGATCACCACGAAGCCCACGGCCAGCACCGTGCAGCAGATGGACGTCCACACGGCGATCTTCGAGATGCCGCCGAAGCCCTTCATGCCGAAGGCGCGCGGCACCGAGCTGATGATCAGGCCGCCGGCCGACAGACCCACGAGGAACATGAACATAGTGATGTAGAGGCCCCACGAGTCGAAGTTGCGCATACCCGTTTGGACGAGGCCGCCGGAGAGCTGCATGCCCCAGAGGGCCAGCCCCGCGACGGTGACGACCGCCGCCACGACGATGCCGATGTTGAGCCCCTTGCCCCCGAATCTGGCAGCAGGAGCCTTGGCGGCAGGCGCCGCCTGAGTGTTCTCAGACATTTCATTCTCCCTTTCTGCTTAAACGAGGTAGTAGACGGAGGGGTTCGTGCCGCGCTCGGGCAGAAGCTGCTTATGGGCGCGTTCGCGAAGAAGGCGCGACACCTCGGATTCGGGATCGTTGAAATCGCCGAAGAAGCGCACCCGTCCGGGACATACCTCCACGCAAGCCGGCTGCAAACCCTTCGCCAGCCGATGCCAGCACATCGTGCACTTCTCCACCACGTGCTTCTGATGCGTCGCCACGTCGGCATCGCCCATAGCATGGCCGATCGCATGCTTCGGCTCTTCCCAGTTGAACGAGCGAACGCCCGTGTACGGACACGCCGACATGCACATGCGGCAACCGATGCACTTATCGTAGTCCTGACGAACCGCACCGGTTTCAGGATCTTTGTACGTTGCTCCAACAGGGCACACCTTCACGCACGCAGGATTCTCGCAATGCTGGCACGCAACAGCGATATTCTCCATCGTCAAATTCGGGTATGCTCCCGCCGGAGTGTCGGGATTGTCCCCGCCATCCGTCAAGATGCGGTTCCACCAAACACCGTCAGGCAAGTTGTTCTCCACTTTGCACGCCACCGCACACGAAGCGCAGGCAACGCACCCTTTCATATCTATGACCATACCCAGCCGCTCGGCCATTATCGAGCACCCCCTTCATTCCACACGCGAATCTCGCAAAGCACGTCCATGAAGTTGTTGTTCACCGCGAACACATCGAACTCCGTGGAGCTCAGCTCCGACCAACCGCCCGCCTTATGCTGCGACAGCTGCCATCCCTTGGGATACACCAACATGCCAGGTCGAATAGCTTGCGAATACACCGCCTTGGCAACAGCGAAGCCACGATCGTTGTAGCACTCGACGTAATCTCCGTCAGAAATGCCGCGCGCCTCGGCATCGGCGGGATTGATCTTCACGTACGGCTCGGGATCAAGCTCGCGCAACAGCGGCGTGCTGAACCATTGGGAGTGAACGCGGTATCGGGGACGCTCGCTCATGAGAACAAGCGGGTACTTTTTGTACAACTCGTTTTCCGGCCACGCCTCGAGCGGCGGGAACCAGCGAGCCATGCGCTCGCGATCGATCTCTTCAGGAGTAGGCGTCTTGGTAGTGGCCGCGCGAGGCATCGGCATCTCGCGATAGAACTCGAAGCGACCCGATGCCGTGCCGAATTTCCCATCCGCATACGCGATATGGGGATCCGTCTCCGCATCTCCGAGAATGAAGCGTATCTGCTTTTTTTCACGCAGGTTGCCCATGTCCATACCCAGGGCCTTGCCCATATCGGTGTCGTACATTTCTTCGAGGATTCCACCGTTGTCAAGCTTGAAATAATCGCCGAGCCCCAGCTTCTGCGCAAGCTCCGTCACGATTTGCGGATCGGGCTTGCTCTCGTAAAGCGGATCGATAGCCTTCTCGCTGTAGTGCAGCGAGGAGCACTGACCCGCATTCGCAACCTCCTCCAGTTCGAACCACTGGGCGATGGGAAGCACCATGTCGGCGTAGCGTGCGGAATCGGTCATGACCGAATCCGCCACCACGACGTATTCCATAGCCGGAATAATGACATCGGTCCACGCATGCGTGTCGGTGTGGGTGTTCAGCGGATTGGCCGAATACATCCACAGCATTTTGATCTGCGCGGGCTTGCCGCCGAACTTGCCGGTTTCCACCACGTTCTTCAGGTCGACGCTGGGAATGGCAAAACCCGTGCTGGGACCGTTGGGGGCAGCATACGCGGGATTGACCCCCATATGGACGCCCCAGAACGCACCGTAAGAAGCTCCCGGCTTGCCCAAATTGCCCAACAGGGCGCAAAGGGTAAGACCCGCCATCGTGGTATGGCCGCCGTTGTTGTACGCCTGGGGACCATAGCCTTCATAGTGGTACACCGGGGTGTCCATGCAGATTTCGGCCAGCTCGTAAATGTCATCGACCGATACTTCGGTAAGCTCCGAAACCTTCTCGGGCGAATGATCGAGGATCTCCTCTTTCAGCAGCGCATACGCCGTGCGACACTTCACACCGTCGAGCTCGTACGATCCTTCGATGTCGGGCGCAGACGTTTCGTCGACAGAAACGAGTTCGCCGTTCGAGAGAACCATGTACGGATCGTCCATGACCTCCTTGCCCGTGGTAGGATTCATCACGCCGGTGGGAACCGGGGCGATGCCGGTGTCGCTTCTGCGCACGAACATGCCCGTATCGCTGCGCACCAAGAACGGTGCGACGGTATGCTGTTGCAAATACGCCACATCCTGCGCGTCCTTTTCCAAAACCACGTTCATGAGAGCGTACTTCAGCAGCGTGTCGCTACCGGGGCGAATGGGAATCCACCTGTCGGCTTTTGAGGCGATCTGCGTGTACACCGGATCGATAACCACCAGCTTGGTGCCGCCCTGCATGGCCTCCTTGACCAGGTGCCAGTTCTGAACCTGCGCGTCGGTAATATTGGCGCCCCACACCACTATGGTCTTCGCGTTCTTGGCATCGGTCGGCTCATTGCCTTCCCACATCTGCAGACCCATCAAAGGGCTGATGTACAAGCCGGCAACCGCCTGCATGCCGTAATAACTGCCCATATCGAGGCAAGCGCCGATGCTGCTAGCATTCATAAGAGAGGAAAGTCGGCCGTACGCGCTCGTGATCGCGCACGACTGATTGCCTGAAGCGGTAAGGAACGCCACGGCGCTCTCGCCAAATTCGGTCTGGATAGACTTGATCTTCCCGGCGATCTCGTCAAGTGCTTCGTCCCAACTCACACGTTCCCACTCGCCTGCACCGCGTTCGGTTCCCTCCACGCGTCGCATTGGATACTGCAAGCGCGCCGGATCGTAGATTCTATGCACATGCGAAAGTCCTCGCTGGCAAATGCGATCGTAGCATTTCTCGTTGTACGGAGCACGCGAGGTTTTGACCACTTTTCCGTCTCTCACATGCACGTTCAAGTGGCAGAACGCGAAACAGTTGGGACGGCATACTCCGCGGAAGATCCGTTCCTGCTCGCTCTCTTTTTGACCTGATTCGTAATCGGCCGCCAACGCCTGCAGCGTCGGCGTCGCGACGCCCATCACGGCAGCCGCGCCTGCGACGGCGCCGGTTGCTTTCAGGAAGCTTCTGCGCGTGAGCCCGCTGTGCGAGCTGGTTGCTCCTGACATCTTTCCTCCTCAAAGATCGTGTCAGGATATCCCCTTTGCGGATGGTGTCGGGAAAACGGCTCGACGAGCAGACGTCTTTCGCGCAACGCCTTCGAACCCCTCGTCCCCAAGCGCACTCTTATCGGATATCCCCCTGTTGCTCCTGATAAGAATTGGCCAAATCCTTGTGACTGTCACATTATCACAATGCATTGCGACAATCAATCTAATAAACATGCCTACTTCGAGGATAAATGATGCTGGAAACGGTAGGATATTTATCGGTTCATCAAGCGATACGGTACAGATGTTTCACGTGAAACATCTGTACCTGGACGAAACCGGCATTGTGACACTTTGCGGATCGACAATGCAGAGAGGGACGGCGGGACGAATCGGCTGACGTCGTACAGGGTGCTTCGCGGACGCCCTCACCCCCCTCTCTCTTGGCGCGACAGAGACGCGCCGATGCGCGCGCCGAACACCGCACCGGTCGCATATCGCGAGCATCGCGAATCGCCGCGACACAAGTTTCTTCGTCCACAAGCAAAGGCTCGCGCCCAAGAGGGTACAGCGCCCGCCCAGCGCGGGTCGCCTACGCCCGCGTCAGGCTTTTCTGGGCCAGCCGGGCTTGGACCAGGGCCAGGATGTCGTCATCGGCCATGCCGGCGTTGGCGCAGGTGCGGATCAGGTCGTCCGCCAACAGCTCGACGGGGTTGTCGGCGGCGAGGGCGGCGCCCACGGCGTGGCGCTCGGCCACGAACGTGCCCCTCCCCTTGCGCGTGGAGATGTACCCCTCTCGCTCCAAATCCATGTAGGCGCGGTTCACGGTGTTGTAGCTGATATCGAGGTCGACGGCCAGCGAGCGCACCGTGGGAAGCTGGTCGCCCGCTTTGTACTCGCCTGAGCCGATGAGGTACGCGATGCGGTTCTTCACCTGGATCCACACCGGCAGGCCGCTGTTGTAGTCGAGTTCGAATGAGGCGAGCGGGTTCATGGAAGCCTATCTCTCAGTAGTTCGGTCGCCGTTCATCATAGCACTATCCGTGAAGCCGTCGCTCATCGCGGTGGGCACGGTGACCACGGTGCCCTTGGATTTCTTCACCGTGTCGTACTGCATGAGCATAGTGCGCAGCTTGAGCGCCGCCTCCGGGTCGCCGTAGACGCGCGCGGCCTCGGCCAGCATCTCGGCCAGCTCGGCTTCCACGCCGACCACGGTCATGCGCGCGTTCTTCTCGCGGTCGGCCTGCGCTTCCAAGCTCATGACCTCCTGCAGCTCGTCGGGGATCACGATGTCGCGCACCTTCACCGAGATAATGTCCACGCCCCAGCCGGCGGCCTCCTTCTCGATGTCGTCCTTGATCTCGGCGTCCAGCTGGTCGCGGCGCAGCGCCACCTCGGCCACCGTGGAGCGGCCCACCGCCTCGCGCAGCGCCGTCTGGGCGAGGAACGACACGGCCGCGTAGTAGTCCTCCACCTCGGTGCACGCCTTCTCGGCGTCCCACACCACCCAGAACAGCACGGCGTCCACCGTGACGGGCACGAGGTCGGCCGTGAGCGTCTTCTCGGCATAGAAGGGCGTGGCGATGGTGCGCTGGTCCACGCGGATGGTGCCATGCTCGATGACGGGGATGGTGAAGTACAAACCCGGCCCCACGACGCGGTTCAGCTTGCCGAACCGCAGCACCACCACTTTCTCCCAGCTCAACGCGATGTGCGTGGACGACAGCACCAGCAGCGCCGCCAGCAGCATGGCAACGATCGCCTCGATTCCCACGCCTCCCGTCGCCGCGAACGCGATGCCCAGCACCGCGGCGCAGGTGGCGATGAACGTCGCGATGTTGAAGATGACCGCGCCGTTGCGCGACGATTTGCGCGGCACGTAGGACGTGGCCGCCCTGATCTCGGCATCCTTGTCGCGCACGTCGTAGGGGGCGTCCTTCACGAACCGCTCGCCTGCCCGTCGTCTCGCCATCGCACTCGCTCCTTATCCCGTAAGCCCGAACGTCGAAAGCCCGTACAGCGCTTCCGGCATCTGCGTCACATCGTATGCGCCAGCGCCGACGATGCACCAGCGCAGCGCGAACCCTCCCGCTAGCAGCAGCGCCGCTATCCACAGAAGCTGCGTGCGGCTGTTCCCATGCGTGAGGAAGCGCTCCAGCACCAGCGGCACGGCCAGCCCGCACACCGCGAGCACGCCCCAGAACACGGGCGCCAGCTCGCCGAACGCGAGCGCCCGAGCAGCCGCGGCCGTCTCCTCGCCCGCGAACGCGAGCAGCACGAACGCAGACAGGCAGCCAGCCTCGACGACCACGATACCGCCGTCAATCCGCGCGAGCCACACGAGCGGCCCGCGGTACGGGTGCCGCGTCTCCACGAACGAGGCGGCCAGGAACGCCGTCGCGATGCCGCACGACGCCGACGACAGCACGAACAGCACCGGCACGAGCGGCGTGCGCCACAGCAGCACCGACGCGAGGCTTTGCAGCAGCACGCCGGTGTACGTCGCGGTCACCGCCGCCGACAGCGCGCCCGCCGCCGCAAGCGCCAGCACCGCCGCACGCGGCAGGCGCACGGTGTCCAGCAGCGCGCCCAGCGAGAACGCCGCCGCGCAGGCCAATGCCGCGACCAGCGCGAACGATCCCGCCGCCATAGCCGACGGCGTCGGCGAGGAGAGCAGGCCGAGCAAGCGGTCAGGGCGCCCCAAGTCGGCCAGCAGGCACAGCATGCCCGTCGCCAGCGTCACCGCGCACACAGGCCACGCCCGCGCGAAGAACTCCTCCGGCATGGCCAGCGCGCGCCACCGCAGCACGCGGGCGCACTCGAGCACGCACAGGACGGCGAGGGCGCCCGCTCCCGTTCCTCCCAGGAAAAGATAGCTTGTCGTGAGCACGTTGAACACGCGCCGCCCCGCCCCTCGTCCTCGCCCGCAACTCCCCATTGTCGCAATGCAGCAATTCATTGGTATTATAGCACCGCTCGCACAAAACGGACGACAAAGGGGCGAGGGTTTGGCATGCTTCGACACACCAAGTCGAAGCATGCCGTCGTCGTCCTGAGCGCAGCGCCGAAAGTGCGGAGTCGAAGGATCCCGCGCAGCGTCAGCTGGAAGTCTCACGGCTATCGCCGCACGGGATCCTTCGACTCGCTTCGCTCGCTCAGGATGATAGCCTGGGGGTCTTCGCTCGCTCAGGATGGCAAGGGAGGAGCTTCCTAGTCGTCGGCGTCGATGCGGAACTCGCCGCTGGCCAGGCGCGCGTTGACGCTGGCGCTTCCGTCGCCGCTCGTGTACACGTTGCCGTTCTGCGAAAGCGAGAAGGAGCTGCTGAACCGACCAGACGCTTTCTCGATGCGAGCGGTGAAGCCGCTGCTCTCGGGAACGGCCACGCTCACCGAGCCGCTGGCAATATCCGCGTCGATTGCTTTCGGACACGCCTCCCGGCACACGATGCGCGTCTGGCCCGACGCGGTGCGCACGTCCACGCGGTCGGCGAAGCGGCCCTCGACGTCGAGCTGCCCGCTGGCCACGTCGACGCGCAGCTCGTCGGCTTGCAGGTTCTGCCCGTCCACGTCGCCCGAGGCCAGCTTGAGCTTGAGCGTTTCGCAGCCCAGGCCGTTCACGTCGTAGTCGCCCGACGCGCCGTCGATCTCGACGGCGCCCAGGTTCTGGGCGCAGCTTTTCGGGATGCGCACCTGCAGGTCCTTGCGGCCCAGCGCGAAGCACGAGAACCAGGTGCCGTAGTCGATGGACAGCGTGTCGCCGTTCACGGACCAGCGCATCTGCTGCGCCTTCGTCATGCCGCGCGGCGCCGTCTCGACAAGCTCGATGGCATCGCCCTCATCCACGACGTCGATGTTCACCGCGCCGGAGGCCCACTTGACGCTGAGGTTCTTGACGCTGGCCGCGTCCACGTTCGCCGATCCCATTTCCGTTCCTCCCATCATTTTGAAGCGCATGGCCGAGCATCCGCCGAATCCGATGGATCCCAGGATGAGCAAGCCGAGCGCGATGATAAGCGTGATTTTGACGTACGACGCCGTCGTGAGTTTCGTCATGATGCGGCCCTTCCGCTAGCGTCGGTTCGCCCGATAGTTCGGGTCGTTTTCGATGATGTGGGCGATCCAATAGTACAGCGGGATGGTCAGGAAGACGAACCAGCCGGGATGCCACCACCCGAAGAGGAAGCCGCCCCCGAGGAACACGAGCACGCAAAGCACGGGGTACGGGAACGTCGACCAGGGACCGCGCGGGCGGCGCGACTGGGCGTCGTAGGGCTCGGGGGCTTGCGGAGCGTAGGGCGCTTGCGGCTGCGCGGGTTGCGCAGGCTGCTGGGGCATGGGGGCCGCGCCGTAGTAGGGCTGCTGCACGGGCTGGGGCTGCGGTTGGGGCTGCGCCGGCGGGGCCTGGTGCGCCTGTTCGGCCGTCGCGCGAGCCTGCGCCGCGGCCACGGCCGCCTGCGCCGCGCGGACGGCGGCCTCATTGGCGCGCACGGCGGCCTCCTGCGCCTGCGCCTCGGCGGTGGCGTCCTTGTCCTTTTCCTCGAACGCCACGTCGTCCACCACGTCCTCGTCGATGCGCAGCAGGTCGTCGAGGGACACGCCGTACAGCTTCGCGAGCGCGATGAGATTCCCCGTATCGGGCGACGACTCGGCGCGCTCCCACTTCGACACCGCCTGCCGCGACAGGCCGAGCCGTTCGGCCAGCTCCTCCTGGCTGTATCCTTGCTCGCGTCGCATGGCTGCTAAGCGCTGGGCAATCTCGACGTTCATGAACGATCCCTTCTTCGACGTTGGGGACATGGCGTCCGCTCCTTCTCGATTACCAGCCTACGGTTGCCCGGCACGTTGCACCAGCATGTCTGGTTATCATTTTACGCAACCGCCGGTTGCATACGTCTGCAAAGTGGGATTTCATGACATCGGTCATGCCGACTTTTATGCGGTCGTCCTTCGATGCGTTTGGCTGCGGCGAAGCGGCGGACAAATCCCCCGATACCGGCGTTCCAAAAAGGCTGCGCGTTCGGACCTCGCGCATCGCCGTCTGCGCAACGCGCCGGCCCTCCCCGCGCGCTTCGACAAGCAACGGCTACCGGCCGGCGCCGATGCGTCCCGCATGTCCTATACTGGAACGATAGAGTCGAAGGAGGCGTCCATGGAAACCGGAAAGACCGATCGCCGCGTGCAGTACACGAAGCGCGCCCTCACGAGCGCCCTCATCGACCTCATGCGCGAGAACCACATCTCGAAGATATCCGTGAAGGCGCTGTGCGCCGCCGCCGACGTGAACCGCAGTACGTTCTACGCCCATTACCGCAACCAGTACGACCTGCTGGCGTACATCGAAGCCGAGGCGCTCGAAGATCTCAAGGCGCGCCTCCTGGCCGACGGCGAGCCGCGCACGCGCAACGTGGAGAAGATCCTGGAATACGCCAAGGAGAACGCCGACGTGTTCCTCATGCTGCTGGACGAAAGCGAGGGCGGCTTCCAGCGGCAGATCATGGAGCTGGCGCATCTGGTGGACCTGCAAATGTCCGACCAGGATGCGGCGGTGGACGCCGACGATCTGGAGTACATGTACCTGTTCGCCGTATCGGGCGCGTTGGGCATGCTGTCGCACTGGCTGAAGAAGGGCACGCCGCAATCCCCCGCCGAGATGTCCGAGCTGCTGATGAGCATGATCCAGCACGGCGTGGAGGAGCGCGCCTGAAGCGAGCGAGCATCGGGCAACGGCGCCGCGCGCCCACTGCGAAGTTGCGAGTCGTTTCGCCGACGCGCCCGCCTCGTTTCCGAGTTTCGCCCGAAGCACCCTCGCCAACCGGAGCGTCATCGTTCGCGAGACCGGATTGCACACGGATTTTCGGCCGCGGTTTCGCATTCTGGCAGAGAATCACGGTTTAGGCGCAAAATCAATGTCTCCCCTCCAACCAAAAGCCTAGATATCCAAAGAAGCACCAGGTCAGGTTTTTCGGCAGCCAACACAGATGCAGGAATCGCGATGCAGCTGCGCCCAAACCGTGATTCTCTGCCAGATTATGTTACGATGACCTGATGGATATACTTATCGGATACGAATCGGCGCTCGACCACTGGAGAACGGTGGGGCCGAATTACTTGCGCGGCTACGATGCGCGGCAAGCGGCGACAAGACGTGCGCGACGTGCGCTCACTTCAAGCGAGCGACCGACCCTTTCCGAGGGAAATCGGCGTCCTGCCGGATGCACCCTGCCCCTGCGCACGCTGGTGGGCAGCGTCGACGTCCGGACGAGAACGCCTGCCGTGCTCAGCAGCTTTTGCTCCGTCCTCCCCGAGAGGTCGTTCGTCGACGCGGGCGAGGGCTTTTTGATGAGCACGCCGGAGTTCTGCTTCTTGCAGATGGCGAACCGGCTGTCGCTCGCACGGCTCATAATGCTGGGATACGAGTTGTGCGGAACGTACGTCCTGGTAGACAAGGGGCCGGCACCGCGTCGCGACGCGCCGCTGACGACGGTCGCCAAGCTGCGGACTTTCGTCGAAGGCGCCTCGAACGCTCGCGGGAGGAAGAAGGCGCTGCGGGCTTTGCGCTACGTGTTGGACCGATCGGCCTCGCCGATGGAGTCTGCGCTGGCCATGCTGCTGTGCCTGCCGTACGGCCTGGGCGGGTACGGATTGCCCGAACCGCGACTTAACTACCGCGTCGACGTGCCGCCCAGCTTCCGCGCCATGGCCGACCGGAAGCACTGCGTATGCGACCTGTGCTGGCCCGAATCGAAGCTGGCCGCGGAGTACGACAGCGAGCTGCACCATGTCGACCCCGAACGGCGGGAAAGCGATGCGCGACGACGCAGCACCCTTATCACGCTCGGATTCACCGTGGTCACCGTGTCGAAGGGGCAGGTCATGGACAGCGGGGCGTTCAACCGGCTGGCGCATCAGCTGGCGAAGCGCCTGGGAAAGCGCCTGCGCTACGTCGACCCGGGCTTCACGCGCGCGCACCTCGAGCTGCGCGCCGAGCTGTTCGAGGCGATCGGGATACGCGAGAGGTGACGAACGGGGGGGCGCCGACGCCCCCCGTTCGCGCTACCCCTGGAACAGGGCGAGGAAGCGATCCCAGATGGTTTGCTCTTGCTCGGGCTCTTCCGGCTCGGGCGTTTCGGGCTGCTCGATTGCGGCCGTGGTCATGACGAACTGCACGGCTTCCACGTTGGCGTTCTGCGGCGACGCGAACGACACCGGGTCGAACTTCGGGAAGTCGAACTCGGCAGTCATGTCGGCGATCTGCCGCTTCATGGTTTCGGGCAGCGTGATGGTAGACGCGTTGAGCTGGTTCATGCCGCTGCTGAGCTCGCCCGCCCCGCCGGCCAGCTGGCCCGTGCCGTTTGCGAGCTGGTTTGCGCCCGATTCGAGTTGGCCGTAGTTCTCGGCGAGCGCCGACAGACCCGACGCGTACTGCGCAAGACCTTCGTGGAACCGGCCATACTCGCCAGATAGCTGCGCGATGCCTTCGACGAGCTGGGAGAGTTGGTCGAGCTGGCCGCCGCCCACGGCCGTTTCGAGCGCGGACGCCATGGAGCGGAGAGCGGCTTCTTGCTGGGCGAGGGCGCCGCCGCTTTGCGCATCGGCCGCCAACGCGCCCAACAGCTGGTCGGCGCCGGAGAAGGCGTCCTTCGTCGCGGCGTACGTGCCCTTGACGGTTTGGGCAGCCTGGTAGTTCGCGAGGAGCTGATTCACCGTGACGAGGTCGTCGGGGTTCTGCGACGTGCTTGCAAGGGCCATCAAGCTTCCGACCTGCTCTTCTGTCAACGTGCCGGCGGGAATGCCTTCGATGGCGCCCTCGAGCGCCGGGAGCGCCTGCGCGTAGCCCTGCTGGACGCGAACGACCTGTTGACGCAGCTCCGCAAGCCCGTCCGCGAGCGCGTTCAGCCCGCCCGGCAGCTGCCTCAGCTGGTCGAGCTGCGACAAATCAGCACCCTGCAAACCGCTCGCGACGGCCGACAGCGCAGCGTTGATCTGGCTCGACGCGCTCACCAACTGGCCGGACGAGCCGTTGAGCCTGTTCAACCCCTGACCGAACGCCGCAGCGCCCGACGACAGATCCTGTGCGCCGCCGGTCAGCTCGTCTACGCCCGAGGCGAGCGACGACGTGCCCTCCGCCAGCGCGCCGACCGCGTCCGATAGGTTCGTCATGCCGCTGACCATGCTTGAGGTGTCGGGCATCTCGACGACCGACGAGTACGGCAGCGCGGCGATCTGCGCGCCCGGCATCTTGAAGTTCCGCACCTTGGCCGTGAGCGTGAAATCGGCATCCTGACCGGGCAGGACGGTGAAGGCAGCTGTAGCGTCTTCGCCGGATTGCGCGATGGTGGCTCCCTCGCCCTCCACGTCGGAGACGACGTCGCCCGGCAGCGTGAACATGATCTGCAGCATGAAGCTGTCGTAGAACGCGGGGTCGACGGCCTCGTTGCGCGCGGTGGTCACATGGACGGCCAAGTTGCCCGAAGCGCCGGCCAGCTGGTCGGCCTCCATCTTCTTGCCGTCCAGTTCGTAGGACAGCGACACGTTCCACGGCAATGCGGCGTTTGCGGCGTCTCCCTGGTAGTACAGCGTGCCCGCTTCGGCCTCGAACGTGGTGGCGTCGCCGATGCGCGCCAGATCGGTCTCGTTCGTGAGGTTCTGCACGGACGTGTAGTCGCCGTGGTCGACGACGGTGCCCGGCACCTCCACGTCGAAGCGGTTGACCACGTACACCGCTTTCGGCGCGCCGCTCGCCGCCAAGGTCGCGTACACCACTTCGGACTTCTCGTACGTCGCCGCGGACGAGGCGGAAGCGGCAGATGCAGAGGAAGAGGTCGCCGCATCGCCCTCGGCCAGCGCGAGCGCGCTCGGCACGCAGGCGACGGACAGCGTCACGGTGAGCAGCGCGACGACGCAGGTGCGCAGGCAAGGGTGCTTTTTCATGATTCGTCTCCTTCGGACGCGGGGAGCGGGGCGGGTTCGGATCCCTCGGCCGCTACGGGAGATGCGGCGTCGACAACCTCAGACGCTGCGGGCACCGCGGGCTCGGCAGCCGCGACAGGCGCGAAGTTCGCATGCCAGGTGGTGCGCCGGATAACGCGATCAAGCAGCACGAGCAGCGCCGGCAGGAAGCACGTGACCAGCGTCAGCGACAGCAGCGCTCCGCGGGCGAGCAGGAAGCCCAGGCTGGACACCGCCGACATGCTGGACGAGAATCCCAGCGCGAAGCCCGCAGTAGCCAGGATGCCGGCCGACACGAGCAGCGACGGGAACGTTTCGCCCAGCGCAAGGTGCGCGGCCTTGCGCGCCGGGACGCGTCGACGGTGACGCAGGTAATGCGTGGTCAGCAGGATGCCGTAGTCGATGGTGGCGCCCAGCTGCACCGTGTTGATGACGAGGTAGCCGATGAAGTTCACCGACTCGCCCATGAAGTACGGGATAGACAGGTTGATCCAGATGCCCGACTCGATGGTGAGCAGCAGCACGAGCGGCAGCGTGAGCGAGCGGAACGTCACCAGCAACACGATGAGGATGGCGATGATGGCTACGGCGCTGACCACCACGTTGTCCACCGCCACGATGTTCTTCATGTCGTAGAGATTCGCGGACTGGCCGGCGGTGTAGTACGTGTCGTAATGGCGCGCAGCCGCCTGCTGCACGGCTTCCACCGTGGAGAACGCCTCGTCGCTTTCCACATCGGTGCTGGTGTAGGCGATGATGCGCGCGTAGTTCGGCGAATAGAACTGGTCGATCACGCTCTGGTCGAGGAAGCCCTGCGGGATGGCGGCGCCCACGGTGGACGCGTACGAGATGACGCCCGTTACATGATCGACCTCGGCCAGGTCGCGCGAAAGCGCAGCCTCGGCGGCCACGTCACCGCGCGGCACCAGCACCACCACGGCGTTCTGCTGGCCGAACTCGTCTTGGATCATAAGCGTGTCGGCGCCGGCGCGCAGGTTCGGGTCGGGCTCGCTGTTCTGGTAGGTGAACACGGTGTGGCTCTGACCCAAAAACGCGGGAACGACGAGCGCCAACACGAGGACGAGAGCCGGGACGCGCACCTTCGACAGCACCTTGCCCACGTTCTTGAACGAGGGCATGAGCGGCCGATGCCGCGTCTTGTCGATGAGCTTGTACAGCGAAAGCGTGACCGCCGGCAGGAACACCATGACGGTGAAGAAGCTGAACACAATGCCCTTCACCAGGTTGATGCCAAGATCGGCGCCGATTTGGAACTGCATGAACGCAAGAGCGGCGAAACCGAACAGCGTGGTGACGGCGCTGGCGGCGATGGTGGACAGCGACCTGCGCATAGCCAAGGCCATGGCACGCTCCACGTTCGGCGTGCGCTGACGCTCGGCCGCGAACGCGTGCAGCAGGAAGATGGCGTAGTCCAGCGACACCGCCAATTGCAGGATGGGGCTCACCGAGAACGTGATGAACGAAACCTGCCCCAGCACGATGTTCGTACCCATGTTGATGAGAATGGAAACGCCGATGGCGGCGATGAACAGCAGAGGCTCGATCCACGACGTGGTGGACAGCACGAGCAACAGGATGATGACGGGCACGAGGATGAGCGCCGCGCCGCCGGCCTCCTTCGACGTGCTGGCCGTGGTCTGCGCGGTATCGGCGGCCTCGCCCGACACGGCGTTGCCCGGGCCCGCCTCGTCCACGAGGGCGCGCAGCGCGGGGACGGCCGTGCTTTCGGAGCCTTCGGCCACGGTGACCTGGAACAGCGCAGCGCCATCGCGATAGTACGTCTCGACGGTGGAGGCGTCGGCCATCTCGAGGGGCACGGTGACGTCGACGACGTCGTCGAGCCACATGACGCCCTCGACGCCTTCCACTTCGGCGATCTTATGCTTGAGCGCAAGCGCCTGGGCAATGCCCACGTCGTGGACGAGCACATTGGCGTTGGGGACGGCCTGGGCGAACTCGTCGTTCATGATGGAGACGGCCGTGGTGGATTGCGCTTCGTCGGGCAGGTAGTCCACCATGTCGTAGTTGACTCCCACGAACGGGATCATCGCGGCACACACGACGGCGACGGTCAAAAACGCCGCCACGACGGCTTTGCGTCGCGCGATGATGCCGTCGATGATGCGATCCATACCCGCCCGCCTGTCCGCTTCGCCTGCGCGTATACGCGCGCTTGGTTACCCTACATCATGCATGATAACCAACACCGTGTAGCGAAACAACCAACAAGGGATGCCAGAACTGCCCGTAACCCGACACACGGTTGACCAAGTGTCGGAGATTCACGAAACCGTCACCTTCGAGTATGCCGTCCGGTTACCGGCCCGCTCCGTCGCGGAGAGCTTTGAGCCTGGCGAGGGTGGCGGGGTCGATGCGGGAGGCCACCGTATTCTTCTGAGCCACCTTCGGGGTTTCGTCGAGGCGCGCCTCCTCGTAGTACATCCCCACCTCGCGCGAGAAGCCGTCGGCACTCATGCGGTCCACCCCGAAGCCGAACGTGGTGTCCTGGATGGTGGCGTCGCTGGTAACCACGAGGGTTTCCACCTGGCGCTCGCGCGCGTCGTGAGCCAGCTTCTCGATGACCTTGTCGGCCGACTGGCCCGCCGGCGAGAACACGATGCGCACGCCGCCGACGGTTTCCGCCTCGCCGTTCGAGAACGCGTTCTTCGCGCCATCGAACACGATGACGGCCTTGTAGTCGCCTCCGGCGTAGTTCACCACGTCGTTGATGAGCATCTCGCGCGCGGCGTTGAACGTGTCGTCGGTATAGTCCTCGTCGGGCGCGTTGCGGTAGCGGCTGCCGGAACGCAGCACGTTGTACCCATCAACGATCAGGAGTTTCTTACGTTGCTTGGCCATGATCCACCTACGTCAACCTGCGCGTCCGCCGTTGTCCTACTGGTTCTGGCGAAGCCACTCGTACATGCAGGCGGTGGCGGCTTGCGCCACGTTGAGGGATGCCACTTCGCCCTCGATGGGCAGCTTCACCAGGAAGTCGCAGTGCTCCATCACGAGGCGCGAGATGCCCTCCTGCTCGTTGCCCATCACCAGTGCGATCTTGCCCTTGAGGTTCGACTTCCAGATGAGGTCCTTCGCATGCTCGGTGGCCCCGGCGATCCAGAAGCCCTCCTCCTTGAGGCGGCTCATGGTCTGCACGAGGTTCGACACCTGAGCCACGGGCACGTGCGCGATGGCGCCGGCCGAGCTCTTGTACGTGGACGCCTCCACGTGCGCGCTGCGCTTGTTGGGGATCACGATGCCGCACGCGCCCACCGCTTCGGCGCTGCGCGACACGGCGCCCAGGTTGCCCGCGTCGGTGATGTGGTCGAGGATGATCACGAGCGCGCGGCCGTCGTGCTGCTCGGCCGACTTGCCCGCCGCGTCGATCACGTCGCCGATGCCCACGTACGGAAACGGCGCGGCCTTCGCCAAGACGCCCTGATGGCTGCCGCGATCGGACTTGCCGTCCAGCACCTTGCGCGGCACCATCTCCACGGTGGCGCCGGCGCGCTTCGCCTTGCGCAGGATGTCCTCGATGAGGCCATCGCGCTGCACGTTGTCGGCCATGAGAATGCTCTTAATGGGCACGCCCGTGCGCAGCGCCTCGATGACGGGGCGCTTGCCCTCGATGAAATCAGCCATGTTCCACGATCCTTCGTATCTTCTCCCGCGTCGATCCTGGCATGGCATCGCACGGCACATTGTTGATTCGGACAGTATGGCAGATAGGAACGCGCCCGGGGAAGCCCCCGCGCGCATCTTCAGCGTATCGCCACGTGAAGGAGGGAGCGCGAGCGCCACACGGCTTCGAACACGTTGCCTCAGTCGCGTTTCTCGTGGTTGCGGCGCCAGCGGCCGCGGCGGCGACGCTCCTTCTGCGCCACGGTGGCATCGCCGCCGTGCAGGAACACACCGGACACGACGCGCCGCACCTTGCCCACGCCGCGCGCCACATGAGGGGTGAGGTCGGCCTCGTTGCTGGTCTTCCAGTCGAAGTACACGCTCCAATAGCGCAGGAACACGACGACGAACACGCAGGCCACACCCGCAAGCGGCAACGGGCTTCCCGCATAGGCCAGGGCCACGAACGCGAACGATCCGCCGAGGCCTGCCACCGCGTAGAAGTTCGACTGCTGGAAAATGCCGGGCGTCTCCCCCACGCAGATGTCGCGCACCGCGCCGCCGCCCACCGCCGTGATGGCGCCGAGGATGACCGACAACACGAAACCCTGCTCGAGCGAGAACGCCTTGCTGGCGCCGGCCAGCGCGAACAATCCCACCGACAGCGCGTCGGCGAAGAACACCGTGGCATCGAGATGGCGGAACAGCCCGCGGAAGTAGAACACGAACGCGCAGATGGCGATGCAGATGAGGATGAGATCGGGGTGCGAGGTGAAGTACACCCCGTGGGTCTGCAGCAGCATGTCGCGAATGATGCCGCCACCGTACCCGGTGACCAGGCCCAGCACCACCGTGCCGATGATGTCGAGCTTGCGGTCGCACGCGAACAGAGCGCCCGTCAACACGCCAACGACGACGGAGAAATAATCGATGCTCCACGGCACCGTGAGCACCTGCGAATCGGAGAACGCTTGCTGCAGAAATGTGGTGTCCATACGCCCCTTTCGGAATCTGCGCTTATGAAACCACACCTGCAAGTTTTGCGCTAGGGCGAATGTTCGACGCATGTCGCAACAGGATGCTCACACATGTTGACCGAACTGGTATGATACTACCCAAACGCTATCGGGTCGCGTTCGCGCGCCCGCGCACCGTATGGAGGGATCCACTTTGAACAAGAAGATCATTGCGACCGCCGCCTGCGCGGTTCTTGCGCTCGCGCTGACCGGATGCGGCTCGAAGGCCGAAGAACCGAACCTGCCGAACCCGAACGCCAGCGCGTCGAGCAGCGGCTACACCGTTACCGACGCGTCCAAACTCAAGTCGCTTTCGGTTGGCGAATCGGCCGTGTGGCGCGACTACGAAGTGGCCGTGAAGTCGATCGATCGCGCAAACGACCAGCTCAACGTACAGATCGAGTTCAAGGCGCACTCGAGCGCGCAAGAGCTTTCCACCGAATGCCTTCTTTCGTTCGGCATGCCTCCCGTCAGCTCGACGTTCGCAAACAACACCATCTCGGTGCCCGCGGGAGAGACGGCCTCCGGCACGCTCACGTTCGACGACCGCTACTCCTCGCAGCGTTTGTTCTGGAACGACGGCGCCACCGAAGCTACCTGGCTGCTCGATCAAACCCCGGTAACCGCAGAGCCGGAGCCGCAGCCCGAGGCCCCGGCAGAGCCCGCAACGCCCGAGCCCGCTGAGGATCCGCAGGCCAAGGCCGTCGCCGCCGTGGAAGCGGCGCTGCCGGGGCTCATCGCCGACAACACGTACTACACATACCAGAGCTTCGACCCCGCCACGGCGAGCGTCACGCCGACGGAGGGCGGCTATCAGTACGCCAACGACGTTTCGATCCTCGACGGCGAAGGCAATGCGACCGTGACGAACGTGCTGCTCGTTTGCGATGCCGACGGCAACGTGACGTCGATGACCATCGACGGAGCGCTGCTTTTCTAAGACGCTTCGCCCGTCATCCTGAGCGCAGGCGGCGGACGGCTACAGCGCCACGCCTTTCTTCGGCATGCTGAGGGCATCTACATCGATGCCCTCGATTCCCAACAGGGCGATCTTCTTTTCCAGGCCGCCGGCGTAGCCGGTGAGGCTGCCGGTCGACCCCACCACGCGATGGCACGGCAGGATGATGGAGATGGGGTTGCGGCCGACGGCGCTGCCCACGGCGCGCGCCGACGTACGAGTTCCCGTCTGCTCTTCGATGCGACGCGCGATCCAGCCGTACGTGGTCAGCTGGCCGTACGGGATCTCGGCGAGCAGCGCCCACACACGCTGCTGGAACGCGGTGCCGCGCGGGTTCACGGGCGGAAGCGCGCCGGGGTCGTCGCCTGCGAAGTAGCGTTCGAGCCATGCGCGCGCCTCGACGAGTACCGGCAGATCGGGACGATCCTCGGCAGCTTCGAGCGTCGCTTCGAAGTGCTTCTGCCCCTCAAGCCACAACCCGACGATCGCCTCACCGTCGCTGGCGACGGTGACCGAACCCACGGGCGAATCGATCGTTGCAAGGTAATCCATGCGAGCCTCCTACACGCGCAGCGCTTCGGCATGCCAGGCGAGCAGAGCTCGAGCCAACCCTGCAAGCGAGACGAAGTAGCCGTCGGGCGCCGCCTCGGCGATGCGCGCGCGGAACGCGTCGACCCAGCTGAGCGGATGCTTCTCGATGAAGTCCGCCACGGATTCGGGCACGGGGGCATCGGCGGCGTCCGCGTCTGCGCGGGCGCACAGCGACGAGAGGTACAGCAGCTCGATGCCCAGGTGGTCTTCGTACTGGTTGTTGACGTTCCGCACTTCAAGCCCCGCTTCGCGCAGCAACTCGCGCATCTCGAACGTGGCCTGACCGAACCCCACCGTCACGTTCTCGCCGCGGTACATCGTCTCCCATGGGGCAGCCGCGGGCGACGGCGGGCCCACGAACAGCTTCGTGTATTCGACGGCCGCGCGCTGAGGCTCGTCTTCGCCTGCTTCCGCGCGCTGGACGGCTCCTTCGGCATAGCGCGCGCATGCCGCGACGGCCTCCGCCACGGCCTCGTCGTCGAACGAGGGAAACGCTTCCCAAAACGCCGGATCCAACCCCACCGTCGACGTCATCGTCATCGGCTTGAGCAGCGAGTTGCCGATGAACGCATAGGCTTCGGACAGGATCTTCCAGGGAATCTCCTTGGCCATGGCGAAAAGCTCCTTTCAGCGCAGGACGCGCAACGTGAACCAAGATGATGCATAGCATACCGCACCCGAGCCGGGATCCCTGCGGCGCGGGAGGGAAAGCGCCGCCAAGGATCACCGGACGGGAGACGCGGTTGGGACGGCTAAGCCGCCTCGCCCGCCGGGCGCTCGACGGCAGCGGCCTCGGCATCGCGCGGCGCCGCGCGTCCCGGCAGCAGCTTCTGCGCGAGAACGAGGAACGCGAGCGCGCCGAGGGACACCACGCCGATGACCACGACGATCTCCACCCAGGTGGGAGCGTACGTCCCCGTGAGCGCCCACATGCTCGAGCCGCCCTGCTGGGCCGCCGCGGTGCCAAGCGAGACGCCCGGCGCGCCCGCCACGTTGAACCCGACGAAGGAGGTGAGCAGCAGCCACACGCGCTTGAAGAACACGCCCGCCACCACGCACACGCTGGCCGCGGCCACCAAGCCCATCCGCGCGCGGTTCTTCGCGAACACGAGGATGCAGAACGGGATGAGGATGCCCACGACGATCTCGAACCAGAAGAACGGGGCGGTTGCGCCCGTCGCCATGATGGCGAGCGTCTCGGCGCCGGCGGCGCCCGGGTACGCCATAGTCAGCGCCTCGCAGCCCACGAGGAATCCGTCGACGGCGACGCACACGGCCAACAGGCCGGCCAGGTTCGACAGCAGCTTCTTGTCGGTGGCGAAACGGCCGGACTTGTTGAGACCCATGAGCGAGAGCAGCAGCAGGGCCAGGCCGGAGTCCATGGCCGATACCACGAACAGCGGCGCCATGATGGCCGAGTACCAGCCTTCGCGCGCCATTTCCAGGCCGAAGATCCACGCCGTAACCGAATGCACGAGGATGGCGACAGGCAGGGCGAAGCGCGACACGACGGCCACCTTGGCCTGCGCGCCCGGCTTCTTCGACTTCATGAAGTACAGGTACACGACGTTGATGACCAGGTACAACGTGATGACGCAGATATCCCAGAACAGAGGAGACATCGGGTTCGGCCCCGTGAGGATGCGCCACACGCGCCCGATGCCGCCGAGGTCGATCAGCACGAACATGCCGGCGCAGCAGATGCACACCGTGGACAGGACGACAGCGGGAAGCGCCACCTTCTTGTACTCGGCCACGTGGAACACGCTGGCCGACGAAGCCACGATGAGGCCGCCGGCCGACAGGCCCACGAAGAACATGAAGCACGTGATGTAGAGACCCCACGACGTGGAGTTGCTCATGCCGGTGACGCCCAGGCCGTTGACCAGCTGGTAGATCCAGGCGGCGACGCCGGCCACGGTCAGCGCTGCGAGCACGCCCGCGGTCGCTTTGAACGTTGTCGAGGTTTTCATGGTTCGCACCTCCTCCTTAGTTGAAGTAACGGACTTGCGGGCGGGTGCCCTGCTCTTCGAGAAGGACGCCGGCCTTGCGCTCGCGGACGACGCGCGAGATCTCGCTGTCCGGATCGTCGAGGTCGCCGAACGTGCGCGCCCTCGTGGGGCAGCACGCCACGCACATGGGCTCGTCGCCGCGGTCGGTGCGCTCCTTGCAGAGCGTGCATTTCTCCACCACGCCCTTGCCGCGCACGGGCACGTCCTTGTCGCCGTAGTTGAAACCGGGATCGCGCACCGGTTCGTTCCAGTTGAACACGCGCGCGTTGTACGGGCAGGCCGCCATGCACATGCGGCAGCCGATGCACTTCTCGTAGTCGATCTCGACGCGCCCTTTGTCGTCCTTGTACGTAGCGCCCGTGGGACACACGCGCAGGCATGCGGGGTTCTCGCAATGCTGGCAAGCAACGGGAAGGTATCCCCTGCTCAAATTAGGGAACTCGCCCAGTGCGCCGTCTTCCACGTCGCAACCTTCGGTGAGAACGCGGTTCCAGCGCATGCCGGAAGGCACGTTGTTCTGCATCTTGCATGCATGGGCGCACGTCTGGCAACCGATGCAGCGCGTCTTGTTGATAGCTATTCCCAGCTTAGTCATGTCGCATCACCTACGCTTTTTCGATCTGGACGAGCGTGTCGTTATAGGGAATCTGAGGTCCGTGGAACATCTCGTAGCACCGCTCGTTGCGCGCCGAGTTCGTCACGTTCTGAAGGAATCCCTCCTGGTAGTACTTCGTGTACGTGGTCTCAGCCATGAACAGCACTCCCGGCTGCAAGCTCGGGTTCACGTGCGCTTTGCACACGAACGAGCCTCGGCCGTTGTACACCTTCACGTCGTCGCCGGTCTGGATGCCGCGCGCTTCGGCGTCGGACGGGAAAATGTTGACGTAGGGACCGAAGTCTTCCTGGAACCATGGGGAGGCGCTATAGTACGCATGGATGCGATAGCGCGACTTGCCCTGCATGAAGTACAACGGGTACGTGTCTTTCAGCGGATTCTTCTCGAACGCCTCGTTGGCATCTTCGTACACGGGGAACTGATGCCCTTGATCGAGCAGGTACTCGTAGTACAGCTCAATCCTCGTGGACGGCGTGCCGTACATCTGGTCGGCGTGGCCGTCGGGGCGATAGTCGGGACCCGCACCGGCTACCGGCAAGCAACCGCCGCTTTTCAGGAGCGCGTCGTAGGTGATGCCCTTCATGTTCGGATCGAGTTCCTCCACGCCTTCGAGCGAGTATCGAGCCAGCTCTTCGTAACTTTCGGGCAGCAACTTCTCCAAGCCCCACTGGGCAGCCAGCAGACGCTCGATCTGCAGGTCGCTTTTCGATTCGAACAGAGGCTGTATCATGCCGTTCGCCAGCATGACGTGACCGTAGCTCGCACGCAGCTGCTTGACGTCTTCTTCGCACTCGAATTTGGTGCATGCGGGCAGCACGATATCGGCGTAGTCGACGGCGGACGAGTGGTAAATATCGATGATGGCAAAGAAGTCGAGGCTCTTCACCCACTCGAGCGTGTCGTTCGCATTGGCCGCCTCCAGCGTGAACGCGTCGCCGAACGTGAGCGCGACGTGGATGTTGTTCTCATGGTACGGCATGTCGTACATGGCCAGACCCGAATCGTTGTAACCGTACTCCTCGGGGAGCTTCCAATCGTTGAGCGTTGCCGCAGGATCGTCGGCACCCACACCGCCGTAGAAGCCGAACCCGGATCCCTTGCGGCCGTAGTTGCCGGTGAGCGCCGTGAGAATGGACATCGAGTGCCCCAGCACGTCGGCGTTCGTGTACTTGTCGGGACCGCCCAAACCGTAATCGATGATAGCGGGGCCGTTGTTCGCATAGCGATCGGCCAAATCGACGATCATATCCTTCGCGATACCCGACGTCTCCGATGCCCACTCGAGCGAATATTCAGAAATCCACTTCTTCATCAGCGCAAACTCGGTAGTTAACTCTTTACCGTCAACCGTCCAGCTGCCTTCGAGCGCCGGGCTTGCGCCCTCCGCGTCGTAAAGCTTGGGAGCATTGCTCGCCTCGTCCCACACGTAAGGCTTTCCGACGTCCTCGCCCGTGACCACGGTAGGATTCGGGCACAGCTCTTCAGCGCTGCGATAGCTCTTACCGGTTTTCTTGTCGACAAGATACGGCAGGGATGTATGAGCCTTGACGAACTCCTCGTCGTACCATTTCTCGTCGATGATGGCGCGTATCATGCCTTGGATGACCGCAGCGTCCGTGCCGGGATGCACGGGCAGCCACGCATCGGCCTTCGATGCGGTGCCACTGAAACGCGGATCAAGCACTGCGATGTACGTGCCGGCTTCCTTCGCATCCATCAGCGCGCGCGACCACACGATGCCGCTTTCCAGCGGATTGTGCCCCACCTCGATAATGGTCGCAGCATCAGAGAATTCCCAGATGGAACGCGTCGGACAGTAGCTGAACGCGCCAAAAGCGGGCGTCTGGCCGTTCGGCTGGCCTCGGTCGAGGCCCCATTCGCCGCCTTGATCGGCTTTCAGCAGCGCGCCGATGAAATCGAAGCCGATGGAAGCCTCGGTGGACTTGCGGACGAACACCGAATCAGGCCCGTGCTTCCGATGCGACTCGTTGATGGCATCGGCGATGGCCTTGACAGCCTCGTCCCAGCTGATCTGCTCGAACTTGCCTTCGCCGCGCTCGCCGACGCGCCTGAGCGGCGTTTGCAGACGATCGCTTGAATAGATATGCGCGATCTCGTTGATTCCGCGCAGACAGATAGTGCTGTGCGACTCGTCGACGAGGTCGCTCGGCTCGATGAGCGCCACGCGTTCGTCACGGATCGTGCACTTCAAATTGCACCCGGTAAGGCAATGGAATTGGTGGCAAAGATGAGCCACCCGCTCCCCCGCCTCGGCGTGGGCTTGGGCTGGTGCGAGCCAAGTGTCGGTTGCGATCATGTTGGCCGCGCCTGCGAGGCCGAGCGCCCCCGCAGCAGCGCCGGTCGCCTTTAGAAAGCTCCTGCGCGTGAGCCCGCTGTTCGGGCTGCTTGTTCCTGACATGTCTCCTCCTCAAAGATGTCGTCAGGATATCCCCGTTCCGTCGACTGTGGTCTTCATACCTCCAGCCGGCAAAACCTCATACGAGGATACCCCCGTTCCTCGTGAGAATTGGCCAAATTCCACTGCGCCCACTATACGAAATTATCCTATGACAATCAATGATTGTCATAGGATAATTTTTGCTTGTCATTATACTATTTTGTGAATACTTTTTCGTGATTCCGCAGGTCATCTTCTTACTTTGTCGGCTTGAAACCGAAAGGGCGGCGAAGAATGCGCCACGCATGCCGGGGAATCGTCGAGACAGAAGCCCCGAATACCCGTCCGATGGACATCGCCCGGAAAACCCCTCGCCCAAGCGCCGCCTCAGACATCGGCCACCCTTTCGTGCAGCGGACGGAAGCCAAAACGGCAAAAAAGCATCAAATTCGGAAGAAGTCGCGTAGGCCGAGCAAGCACAGCGCGCACGACATCGCATAAGAGCGCTCTGCAAACAGGCAATATGCTGTATGAGCATGCCCGCCCCACCAGCCGCCCGCTGCGAAACTTCCGAATTCGATGACCTTTTGCCACCAACGGCGCATCGAGCGTGCAGCGGGCGGGCGCGGGAAGCGCGATTCGCGGCGCGAGCAAGAGGCGAAACTCGAAGCGCAATCAGGATCGAGGCCCCAAGCGGCCGACCAGAACGACCAAGCTCAACGCTCGTCGCCTTGGGCCATCACAAGCCCGACCCCTTCCCCAGCACATCCTTCGCCGCGTCGCCCAGCACGTCGCCGAAGCCTTCGCTGAAGCTGCTGGGCACCACCACCGTGCCACCCGTTTCGCGCACGCTCTCGTACAAGAGGTGCATCGCACGCAGGCGCAGCGCGGCGTCGTTCTTCGCATAGGTGTCGCCCATGTCGTCCATCATCTCGCAGATGTCCTGCTCGGCTTCCATGAGGATGATGCGGGCCTTCTTGCGCTGCTCGGCCTGGGCCTCCAGCGACATGACGTCCTGCAATTCCTTCGGCAGCAGGATGTCGCGTATCTCCACCGACAGCACGGTTATACCCCACGGCGCCACCTTCTCCTCCAGCACGCGCTTGAGCTCGCGATCCAGCTGCTCGCGGCGGATGGCCACCTCGGCCACGCTCGCGCGCCCGATGGCATCGCGCAGCGCCGTCTGGGCCGCCAGCTCCACGGCACGCGTGAAGTCGCCCACCTCGATGCACGCCGCTTTCGCATCCCACACGTGCCAGAACAGCACGGCGTTCACGTCGAGCGGCACGAGGTCGGCGGTGAGGGTTTCCTCGGCGCCGAAGGTGGTGGCGCGCACGCGGGTGTCCACGCGCATGGTGTTCTGCTCGATGACGGGGAACGTCCAGAACAGACCCGGGCCCGACACGCGGTTGAACGTGCCGAAGCGCAGTACGACCACCTTCTCCCATTGCTGCGCGATGTGCACGGCCGCCGTGGCCAGAAGCGCGCAGACGAGCGCCGTCGAGATGGCTGCGACGCCGATGCCGGCGATTGCCCACCAGGCGCCCAGCGCAAGGCCGAACGCCAGCAGGAACACCACCGCCGAGAACAGCAGCACGCCCGTGCTCGACGCGCGCTCGCCTACGATCTCCGTGCTCGCCTCGGGGACAACGTGCAGTCCGCGGCGCGACGATGCGGCAGACGGCACGCCGCCCTGCCCGCCTGGCATATCCCCTTCGTTTCGCCTGGTCTTCACCCGCATCACGCTCCCGTCCGCGCCTTGCGCGCCGTCGTTCCCACGTCGACCGGCACGATCCGCCCCGTCCCCTCGACCCGCTCGAGCGGGGGTTCGAGGCCCTCGTCCTTCTTGATCTGCTTGATCTTCTTGATCATGCACTTCTGCACGTCGTCCAACGACAATCCGAGGTCGCGGCAGGCCGCCACGCAGTCGCTCATGATGCCGTCGACGTCTTTCGTGTACTCCTCGTCCATCTCGGCGTCGAGGTCGCGTACGAACACGCCGCGCCCGCGCGTCGATTCCAGGTAGCCGTCGGAAACGAGGCTGAGGTACGCCTTGTTCACCGTGTTGTAGTTGATGGAAATCTCCGAGGCCAGGCCGCGCACGGTGGGCAGCTGGTCGCCCGGCTTGAAGTACCCCGAGTTGATCAGGTAGATGAGCCGCTGACGCAGCTGCACCCACAACGGCACATCGGTGGTCGAATCCACTTCGAACGGAAACATGTCACATCACTCCCATCGAGCTGAGCACCGGGTGGGCACCAGCTGCAACAACGCAGAACCGCATGACAAACCCGCCGACCAGCACGCATGCGGAGGCGAACAGAACGACGCCCGGCAATGGGCGGCGCCGCAGCGCGAGCACGATGTCCAGCGCGAACGGCACCGCCAGGCCGAGTACGACGAAGCAGCCCCAGAACAACTGCGCGTTCCGGCCCGCCACCAGCTCCCGCACCGATTGCGCCGCGGCGAGCTCGGTGCCGTTCGACAGCGGCGCGCCTGCCTGCGAAGCCGCGTATACGAACACCGCGACGATGGCCGCCTCGACCACGATGACCGCGGCATCGACGGCCGCCAAGCGCCCGAGCACGGCGCCGAACGCCGATGCCGCGCCCGTGATCTGAGCAAGCGCAAGCGCGCACGCGATGCCGCACGACAGCGACGACGCCGCGAACAGCGCCGGCAGCCACGGCGTGGCCCACAAGGGCACCGCGCCGAGGCTCTGCAGCAAAAGGCCGGTGTACACCATGACCACGAGGGACGCAAGCCCGGCGACCACATGAACGACGCGTACGAGGGCGACGTTCCAGACGCCGACGCCGAGCCATGCGAGGCCGAGCGCCGCCGCGAGCGCCAGGCAGGCTGCGAGCGCCCACGAGCCCACGGCCAGGTACGATGCCGTCGGGTGCACGAGCAGCAGAATCATGCGCTCGGCGTTGCCGAGGTCGGCCACCAAACACACGATGCCCAGCGCAAGCAGCACGAACGCGGCCACGAGCCCCGAACCGAGCAGTTTGCGGTACGCGGCGCTCGGATGTAGGTGCACGCCCGGGGGCGTTGACAAGCACGAACGGGGCACGAGCAGGCCGAGCACCGAGAGCACGAGGCAGAGCCCCGCCCCGGTGCCGCCAAGGAACAGGTAGCACACCACCAGATCGCTCAGCACGCCCGCCCCTTCCTTCTCGATCCGTTCGCATGCGGCTCATGCGAACCATCGCGCGCCACCGTCGCAGCCGCCTCGCCGAGCGGCTTTCGCTCCACGCGCTGCCATCTCCCCTCGATGCCGGAATAGTCATAGGATAATATTAGCACGCCCCGATGCGCTTCGCCATTGCGGGCGGCTTCTAGCCTTCCCTCCGCCTCGCCAACGCTTTCGCCATTCCGTAAGCGGCGAAGACCACGACGACGGCCGCAAGGTATCCGAAGGCGTCGAACGGGAGATCCTTCCAATCGAAGTGCCGAACCGGAACGAACAGCTTGTGCGTCTGGTCGAAAAGCGACCCCGCCATGCACGCTCCCAACGAGGCGAGCATCATGGTTCCCACGCTCATTCTTTGCGAAAACCAGACAATGACCAGCACAGAGGCGAGCGCGCCGAACGCGAAGAACTCGCCTGTATGCCCTATCCTGCGCACGGGTATCTGTTGGACGAGCTGCGCAAGCAAACCATCCGACCCTGTATGCGCGACAACGGATTTCAAGAACGCGTCGAAGCGGCTCGACAGCGCTACGCTTTCCGTCGGGCCTTGCGCGGTAAGGTAGAAGATTGCCGCGCAGATGCCGACGAAACCCAACGTGACGAGGGCGCGAGCCGCATTTCTCATTCGTGTCGACCGTCGAGCGATAGGGCCTCCTCGCTGCAGGGATTCATCGATCTGCTTTGAAAGCAAGGTTTGATTATACCGAAGACGCACCGACGTCGGCGGAAACGTGCAAGATGCGTCATCTTTCCAAGAAATCGTCCATATGTACTCTGGTGGATACAAGGGTGCGTATTCAACCGGTTACGCTTGCGACATGGGAAAATCCTCCGAAAAGAACACGCCGGCATATCACGACCCCCTTGTGCAGCAATACGCCTTCATCCTCGGCGAGAACCTTCGTCAGTTGCGCAAGGCGCAGGGCTTGACGCAGGAGCGGCTTGGGCTGATGATAGGCACCGGGCATTCTCGGATCAGCAACATCGAACGAGGCCGCGTGGTTCCGAGCGTTCCCGACATGATCAAGCTTTGCCGGGCGCTCGAGGCCGACCCCGTCGAACTCGTCGACACCGCCGCGTTCAAGCTCTCCGATTTCCCCGAACGCCAGCAGGGCCATGCGCGGCTTTACGCCCCTCCCCCGCGCCCCGCCGAAGCTACAGCTGGTCCACCAGGCTCTTCAGTTTGCGAATGAGTCCCTGCGAGAGCGGCACGCCCTCGCGATCCATTCGACGAGCTTCCTCGACGCTGCGGATAGCCGCCTGCAACGCGCGGGACGCATCGGCCGTCGTCTTGGGCCGCGACGCTTTGAGGTGGGCTTTCAGCTGGCCGAAGGTCATCTCCTGGCGCTGGTACTCGACGAACAGATCCAGCTGTTTCTGGTTCGGAAGCTGCGAGATGGCGCGCAACGTGAGCGGGTCGACGACCCCGGCTTGCGCCTCCACCTGCCAGTTCTCGTTCAGGTCGCCGGTGAGGAGCTCCGCCTGCTCGCGCGTTTCGCGCAGACGCTTCTCGGCCGCGATAGCGCGCTTGACCGTGGCGGGCGACACCGACTGCCCCGTTTCCTCGGTCACGATGCGTGCGATGATGTCGTTCGTGCGCACGCCCTTGAGCGACGGGTCTGCCTCGCGCAAAGCCGGCACCTCCCTGCCGATGGCCGCGTAGCGCGCGCCGCGCTCTTCCTGCGAAAGCCGGCGCGTCACGAGGTTGGTAACATTGAGCAGCACACGGGCGCGGGCGTCGTCCAGGTTGTCGACGAGCGTGACCGGGATGGTTCGGAAGGCCGCGTCCTCGCGGGCAAGGCGCCTGTACGCCTCGAGTCGGCGGTGCCCGGCGATCATCTGATAGGCGCCGTCCGGCAGCTTGCGCACGAGCGGCAGCTGCCCGAGACCCTCGGAGCGGATGGACGCGACGAGCTCCTGCATCTCGCTTTCATCCATGGTGAAGTCGTTCTCCGGGTGCGACTGGATGCTGTCGACGGGAAGGGCGAGCGTTTGGTAGGGAGTGGTCATCGGGATTATCTCCTTTGCATATTATTTCATATTTATGCAATTTTTTGTATAAATCAACGCTACTATTGAATAGAATAAAATCTTAAATTGAATATACTTCATTATAGACTGTCTAGCTTTTCGGCAATAGCCTCCGTTTCTCCAAACCCCTTACGCAGATCCGCCATGCCGTCTTCCCGTGGATCGCGAGTTTCGAAATCGCAGCTTCCAGCATAAGCGGTTTACCCCTCGATGGCAAACCCGATCGTTTTTTCTGCCGACGTTTCAAACGCTTTTCGCAATCAAAATATCGCCGCTTGCCGATCGACCTTCCCGTTCGTTTTGTCAAACGCGTCGTTCGTGACGACGCCCCGGATATTAATGGAAAACGATAAAAAACTTTCTATAATGCGAACTAGGCAACTCATAATTAAGTTGCCGGGCGGCACGCACCGATCGTCTCAAAGGAGGCACCATGTCGGATTTCAAAGAAATAGCGGTTCGCAACAGGCAAAACGGCGTTAGCGGCGAGCAGACGGGCAGGGATCTTTTCGCTCTCTCGCCCAACGGTCCGCTCGAAGATGTGGTGGAGGCTCTGGCCTTCGCCGGATTCCCTCCGCGCGACACCATCATGGGCGCTACCCAGTATTCTACGTCCCTGTATCCGGGCGAAAGCGAGTACACGCATCGCCAGGTGATCATCGACAAGATGAAGGCCGTAGGCTATCCGGCCAACGAAGTCGATGATGCCGTTGCCGACATTTGGCGCGGGTAGGCGCTTTCTTTCGAGAAAGGTGTCAACGGGGTTCCGCGCGACACGATTGCTGAACAAGTCGAGGCCGAGGGTTTCGAAACGACGGAGCGAAAGGAGAGCACGATGCTCGGAACATGGGAAATCGCGAAAATGAAAAAGTCAAGCCTGCCTGAAAAGGTTGCCAGCGGCTTCAGCGAGGCCACGAAGAACCTCAAGGGCGCGAAATACCGCCCGGTTCTGTACTGCGGCAAGCAGATCGTGGCAGGCACGAACCACATGATCATCTGCAAGCAAACGCTTTCGGACAGAGAGGGCACCGAGCATGTGGTGGCGATGATGCTGCACCAACCTTTGCCGAAGCAGGGAAAGAAATGGGAGATCGTCTCCATCACGCCCATCGTGTAAGGGCTCGAACCCGGTAGGGCCCTTCGGCGCTGCCTGGTTGCAAGGCTAGTAGGCGGGTCGTTCGAAGTGCCCCAGGGCGTTCGAGCGACCCGCCTTTTCGTTGCTGGCGGGGACGCGAAACGAACCCGCGGGGTCACCATGACCCCGCAAGAGCCCTACCTCGCCCCGCGGGCATGCCGTTTCGACGATAAGCGCGGTTATGTAAAGTCGAGCGCGAGGGTCGGGGATGCCGAGCCGATGGCCGCCTCCGACGTGGCGTTCCTGGCGCCCGAGCTGGTGTCGGAGGCCGAGGGCCCCGTGCCCGTCCCCGCGCCGGCGGAAGGGCGACTGGGGTACCGCTTCGTGAAGAGAGTCTTCGACATCGCGTTCAGCGCGTGCGCGATAGCCGTGCTCCTCGTCCCTTCGATCGTCCTCTGCATCGCCATCCGCCTGGAGTCCCCGGGCTGCCCCATCTACTCCCAGAAGCGCGTCGGGCGCATCGGGAGGAGCGGCGAGGTCCGCACCTTCGACATGTACAAGTTCCGCTCCATGCACAAGGACGCCGACGAGCGCCTGTCCGAGCTCCAGGAACGCAACGAGGCCGACGGCCCCCTGTTCAAGATCAAGGACGACCCGCGCGTCACGAGGATCGGCAAGTTCATCCGCAAGCACTCCATAGACGAGCTGCCGCAGTTCCTGAACTGCCTCGCGGGCCAGCTCTCCTGCGTCGGGCCGCGCCCGCCGCTACCCTCCGAAGTCGCCCAGTACGACGAGCGCGCCATGCGCCGCCTGTCGGTCAAGCCCGGCCTCACCGGCTACTGGCAGGTGCGGGGACGAAGCGACACCGGGTTCGAGGAGATGGTCGACCTGGACCTCAAGTACATCGAGGAGAGGTCGTTTCTGGTGGATATCAAGGTGGTAGCGAAGACAGTCGCGGCCATGTTCAACGGGAAAGGGGCCTGCTAGATGGGCGACGGGATCCGGCACGTCTACATCGTCGGTTGCAAAGGCATTCCAGCGCGCTACGGCGGTTTCGAGACGTTCGTGGAGAAGCTCACTGAGAACCGGGCGTCGGACCGCATCAGATACCACGTGGCCTGTGCCGTCGACGAGATGCCGGAGGATCCCGAGTACGAGCACAACGGAGCCCACTGCTTCTGCGTCAAGTGGCGCCCCCTGGGCGCTGCGCGCGCGGTCTTCTACGACCTCGACGCGCTCGGATGTGCGATCAGCCACGCCGAGCGCAACGGCTTCGAGCATCCCGTCTTCTACGTGCTCGCCTGCAGGATAGGCCCCTTCGTCGGGCGCTTCGCACGCAAGATCCGCGAGATAGGCGGTTCCCTGCTCGTCAACCCCGACGGCCACGAGTGGATGCGCGCGAAGTGGAGCGCGCCGGTGCGCCGGTACTGGAAGCTCTCCGAGGCGGGCATGGTCAAGCGCGCCGACCTGCTCGTCTGCGACAGCAGAACCATCGAGCGCTATATCCGGGAGGAGTACGCCCGTTTCTCGCCCGAGACGACCTACATAGCCTACGGCGCGGACACAGCCCCCTCCAAGCTCGACGACGACGACCCCGCCTTCGCGGGATGGCTCGAGGAGAACGGCCTGGAGCCGAACGGCTACTACCTCGCCGTGGGCCGCTTCGTCCCCGAGAACAACTACGAGACGATGATACGCGAGTTCATGGCGTCCGGTACGGACAGGGCCTTCGCTCTCGTCACGGGGGTCGACGAGGGGTTCCTCGACGAGCTCGAGAAGCGCACGGGCTTCCGCAGCGACCCCCGCATCAGGTTCGTCGGCACGGTCTACGACCAGGAGCTGCTCAAGAAGATCCGTGAGAACGCCTTCGCCTACCTGCACGGCCACGAGGTCGGCGGCACGAACCCGAGCCTGCTCGAGGCGCTCGCCTCCACCCGGCTTAGCCTGCTGCTCGACGTCGGCTTCAACCGCGAGGTGGCCGAGGGCGCGGCGCTGTACTGGACGAAAGAGGCGGGAAGTCTCATAAGACTGATCATGAGGGTTGAATCGGTTGATGACCAAGAAGCGAATGTCTTTAGAGAATTGTCTAGAGAGATGATTCGTGTTCGTTATTCTTGGAACTTGGTAGTCTCTTCCTACGAGAAGCTGTTTCTGGAGAATTGAAATACAAAATGAGGGTTTTATTGATATCTAATATGTGGCCGTCACTTAAACACCCCCATTACGGGGTGTTTGTCGAAAATACGTATCGCGAATTGTTGAGAGACGGTTTGGATGTCTCAAAAATCGCAATTTGCAAGCATGACACCCTATTTGGAAAGCTCAAGGAATACGCTTTCTTCTTCATTAAGGTCGTACTGGGCATTGCTTCGAGAAGATATGAAGTAGTGTATGCGCACTATGCTTCCCATACTGCCTGCCCAATACTGATCGGTCGCGTTTTAAATCCCAGGATACGAGTAGTAGTAAACGTCCACGGGAACGACATAGTTCCTGAAACGGGTAAGGATGCTTTCTTCGTTCGGCACAGCAAGAAGCTAATAGCAATAGCGAAATTCGTCATTAGCCCATCAGAGTATTTCGCGCGAATTCTTGAGGCGGATTTTTTCGTTCCTCGCGAAAAAATAGTGGTCTACCCCTCTGGCGGAGTAGACACGCGGTTATTTGCGCCAAGGGATAGGAAGCTTTCTCGAGAAAAATTTTCGTTTGAAAAGTCGAATTACGTCATCGGCCTTTTCGGAAGAATCGAAAAGGACAAAGGTTGGGATGTGTTTCTTCAGGCAGCTGCTCAATTGATTGAAAGAGAGGATAAAGATTATAAGCTTTTCGTGATTGGCGAAGGCTCTTGCGAGAAAGAGTTTTGGGATTTGGCATCACGTTTGAACTTGCGACCATACATAGAAAAGCGAGATATGGTAAGTCAGCATGTCTTGGCGGACGCATATAGCGCAGTTGATGTATTCGTGTTTCCAACAAGACGTGCGAGCGACAGCCTTGGATTGGTCGGTCTTGAGGCCATGTCCTGTCAGGCTCTGCTTGTTGTTGGCGACAAATATGGACCATCAAGCTATGCTGTTGACGGCTGGAATTGCGTATGTTTCGATCCATTCAGGTGGGAATCCCTTTACGAAGCGCTAAGCTTTGTCACCTCTATCGGAGATGAGCGAATAGTAGATGCGATCAAGGGTCGAGCTCGCGAAACGGCGCTGGAGTATGATTCTGCAAAGAGCTCGGGCAAACTGACTAGAGTATTTGAAGATATAGCCGGTGAGCGATGATGGCGGAGAACGGTATTATTTACGTTGCTTTCTATGCGGAACTTTACATTTTGATAAGCATCGTTTTGCTCCTCAAAACAAAAGTAGATCTATGCAATCCGGCTTTTATTTTTTGGTCGGCATACACGGTTTTGCTTGGGTTAGGTCCAGTCGTCTATGGCTTTTATAGAAGCAACTTCGTATTCGTTTATAACTACTATTTAGTAATTCTTGCCCCGTTAGCAGCATTTGTCCTGGGGAATTATGTACTGAGCTGTTCGAAAAAACCGAAAGGCAGAGATCGGCATATCCGCACATATCCATTTGACAGAAATATCGTACTTCTCGTCGCTTATGTAGTTGGCGTAGGGGCGGGCGCGTTGTTCCTGCTTCGAAGCGGGCTGTCGTTTACGACTTCGGACTTTGAATCCTCAAGAATAACAGCGCAATCCGGAATGGGTCCCTACCTATATCTCAACGGTATGCTTGTTCTTGTTGTGCCTCTTCTATTTGATCAGGTTCTGAAAGCAAGGTTTCCGAAGAAAACCTTCATGCTTCTTACCGCCATGGCGATAACTATTTTTCTTTGCAGAGGATCAAGAACGCTTGCGATCCTTCCTTTCGCCATTATGGCGCTTCAGTATTTGACTTATAAAAAAATGAAGCTTGGGGTTCATTTTAGCCTACTTGTTTTTGGAGTCATCGTCCTTGTGACTGCATCGGTCTTGCGTGGCACCTTGAACAGCGAAGCCAGCTTAGGGGACTACTTCGTAAATTTTTTCGGCGTGCTAACATATAATTTAAATACTCAATTCAAGTTCTTTCCAGATCGAATAGATTACATGCTTGGTTCGACCTTCTTCATGAGCTTCAACCTGCTTCTTCCTGGCGCTGGACAAGATTTTACAATGTGGCTGAAAGAGGCTATGGGCCAAACCTTTGCCGGTGGTGGGGTGACCCCTTCGATCGTCGGAGAGTTTTACATTAACTTCGGCATGGTGGGTGTTTTCTGTGGCATGTTCATTATGGGCGGAGTGGCTAACTTCTTGGAAGAAATTGCCCAGAAGTCTTTTCGACACAGGGTCTTCGTATACTATCTAATTGTCCTGCTTGCTTTGGTGGTTTATGGGGGCTTTTCGACATACCTGCTCTCTCTTTCGCTTAACACCATAGCCTATTTCGCTATCTCGCTGCTATCTTCTGGCGATGATCTCCCGGAGAGCTACAGGGTCGAGCCGAAAGGTCTTCCTTACGCCGCTCGCGCTGCTGACGCCTCGGGACGACTCCGTTGAGCGGATTCAGACAAAATATTTTTCACCAGTATGGACTTCAGGTGGCGAAGTATATTTTTCCATATCTGACCTTGCCATATCTTACGCGCGTTTTAGAACCCGATGCTTACGCTGTTCGCGCTTACATCTTAGCAGCTATGACGTTTATGCAGGTATTCCTGGACTACGGCTTCAATTCTTATGGCACGAAAGTTGTTGCAGAAAGCATAAACGACGAAGGTTTGATTCATCGCGTTACATCATCGATAGCGCTGCTTCGTATCATGCTCGCCGTAGTTGGTGCCATCGCGCTCCTGCCTGTCACTTCATCAATTCCCATTATGGGGGCTAATCCATGCTATGTCGCCATAGCATACTTAGGCGTGTGTTTCAAAGCAATGCTTCCTGATTTTATCTTTCAAGGCAAAGAAGACATGGGCATTATTACTAAACGCTTCGTTGTGTCTCAAGCTGTTGCAACGTTTCTGATATTCGCCACGGTTCGTGCCCCATCAGATCTGCTTTGGGTGCCTGTTATCGAGGCGCTTGCATCGTTCATCGCCCTTGCCTGGTCTTGGGCGAATGCTTTAACGGTTCAAGGGATTCGACTTGTTCGGCCGGTAACTAAGGAGCTGGCATATTTGTTTCGCCAGGCATCGATCTTCTTCTTGTCTGGCGCATCCACAACGGTCTTCACCGCTTTGACTACTTTAATGATAGGCGTTTTTATTGTTGATCAAGTTGAAATAGCCTACTGGTCCGTGGCGATGACGGCGGTCAATGCCATCCAGTCGCTTTACACACCAATTACGAACAGCCTCTATCCCCATATGGTTAAATGCAAGGATTTTGCGTTAGTAAAGAAATTGCTGATAGTTGGTATGCCCGTCGTGTTCGTCGGGTCGGTCTTGTTCGCCCTCTTATCCAACGAAGTGATGTGGGTACTTGGGGGAGAGCAGTATTTAGCCGGATCGTATGTGATATCTCTCGTATCGCCTGTTCTGCTCTTTTCTTTTCCCGCCATGCTCTTGGGCTTTCCGGTGCTCGCGGCAATTGGCCACGTGCGCGAACTGACGACGTCATCCGCCATTTCGGCTTTCTTTCATATTGCAGGATTGTTCGTCTTGGTTTTCACGGGGCAGTTTTCGATAGCCGGTGTAGCCGTGCTGCGTGTATGCACAGAAATGCTCCTATTGATTATTCGTGGCGGATTCGCAATTAGATGTCGATATTTGCTTAGAAGGCGGGTTCGGAACGAATGCGGCAACATGCCATATTGCGATCAAAACGAAAAATGATGAACAGCAGGAGAATTGGAGGCGTTGGCATTGCGCTTGACCGAAGATGAGCTTAAGCAGGGATTGCTCGAGATACTTTGCGAATTCGACTCAGTTTGTCGAAAACTTGGGCTTAGGTACTCTCTTTATGCAGGAACCTTGTTGGGAGCGGTTCGGCACCAAGGATTTATACCCTGGGACGATGATATTGACGTGATGATGCCACGTCCTGATTATGAGAGGCTTTTAACTTCCGAAGAAGCTTTTTCGTCACCTTTCGAACTGGCTTTTAGCGGAAAGGGTGGTTACATGTACCCTTTCGCTAAATTGTTTGACTTGAGAATACGAGCTCAGGAGCAATCTCTTGAAGGCATTTACAGTGAAAACCTCTGGATAGATATATTTCCCGTAGACGGATTGGCTTCGAAAGAGTCGGAGCGCCTGTCGGATTGGAAGCTTTCGTGGTCTGTGTGTAGAAGAGCCAACATTTTGTATCATAATCCACATTGTCTAGTAGGTGCGAAAGGCGCTGTGAAGAGGCTGTATCGTGCAGTAAAGCTGCCTTTTGCGACTCCAGGAGAACTGTATTCTCGCATAGATCAAATCGCCAGGAAGCATACGTTTGAAGACTCGGAATATGCCGGACAGCTTGTTTGGATGCCGGTATTCAGTACGGGGTGGACGAGGGCATCGGATTTCGATCATTTAATAGAAATATCTTTTGAAGGGAAAAGTTTCCTTGCAATACCGCATTGGCATGAATTCCTATCGAACGCCTTCGGTGATTATGCGAGCCTTCCCCCTGTGGAGGAGCGCAAAACTCATGGGATTACTGCATGGCGTTTGTAGACGGCCTCTACTGCATGGAAACAAAGAAGAAGATGGAGTTGAATATGAAAGCGGTAATACTCGCTGCGGGACGAGGGTCTCGACTGGGAAAATACACGGACGACAAGCCGAAATGTCTTATCGAAATAGGGGGAGAAACTCTCCTTGATCGCGAATTGAGATTGCTTTCCGAATTGGGGATCAAAGCTCAGGACGTTTTCGTTGTAGCAGGCTATCTGCATGGCCAACTCGAAAACAAACCCTGCAATATCCTTATCAACAAAGAATGGAGCGTTAAAGAAAACTCTTACAGTGTCCTTGTTGCTTTGGAGGCTTTGGACTTCGGCGACGATGTCGTCGTTCTAGATGCAGATCTTTGCTTCGAACGAGCTCTTTTGGAGGATCTCATATACGATCCCAGGGATAACGTACTTTTAGGTAAGGAGATTCCCGACACCAACGAAAGCACTGGCATTGTCGTTGACGAGCGCATGCGCGCTTTGGCTATCGGAAAGCAATATGGAAATACAGGATTGGTGTACGCGAGCATGTACAAATTCTCTAAAGATACCGCTGTCGCCTATGGTCGAGAATTGCGAAAAAAGAAGAATCAATCTACTTGGTATACCGCAGCTTTGACGGACGTTCTTCGTGAAAGCCCCTTCTACGTTAAGATTGCAGAAGGAAGGTGGTGCGAGGTCGATGACGAAGAAGATCTTTTGCAGGCCAGAAAGATGTTCGGAGGTCAGAAATGAGCGAGAAACCACGTGCGGTAATACTGGCGGCTGGATGCGGCAGAAGAATGGAGAGCGAGCTCGGAGGTGATCCGAAATGCATGCTTTCATTTGGCGAGGAGACCTTACTGGAGAGACAGTTTCGCATTCTCGAAGAGTGCGGAATCGAAAGATGCAACATACTTGTGGTTGCTGGGTATTCGAGAGACAGGCTCTGCATCCCCTCGGACGCGTCCATCATTGTCAACGAAAGGTTCGAGACGACCGACAACGCTTATAGCTTGGAACTCGCTCTCGATTCTATTCGAGACGTGCGCGGCGAAGTGCTCGTCTTGGACTCCGACTTGGCCTACGATGCCGAGAGCGTTGAGGCCTTGCTTGCGGCAAAAGGCGGATCTTTTCTTGTCTCGTCCGAGAGCACTGATCCATCAGGGACAGGCGTCTTGGTCAATGGTCAAGGCGAGGTTGTGGCGGTTGGAAAGCATCTTGTGCATACGGGACTCCGTTACGCTTGCGCCATGAAGCTAACAGAGAAAAATCGGGTTGATTTGCTTGATATTCTGAAAAAGGGAGACTTCGAAAAGGATTGGTACACTGTTCCGGTAAACAAAATGCTGCAACGATCTTGTTTTGGAGTTGCCGAAGCTCAAGGGCGTATTGTCAAGGTGGGTACTGCGTCTGACTACATTCATGCAAAGAGGGTTTTTGGCATTGAAAAGCTATCGGTTCTCTTGATTGGCGCATCAGGTTTTCTTGGAACAAAGATGAAGCAGATACTTAGTCGGTCGTTTGAGGTCGCGGGCACGTGTCGTAAAGGTTCCCCTGACTTGTACGCTCTCGATCCTATTCGCAAGAACCAGGTTATATCGCTTTTCGATGTCGTCAAGCCAGACATCGTTGTCAATCTCGTTGGCATGTCGGATCCTTCCGCATGCCTTTCAAATCAAGAACTCGCTTACGACCTTAACGTTCGCGTCGTAGAAAACATTTGCGAGGCATGCGATGCATTCGATTCGAAGCTTATCCACATTTCAACCGATTATGTGTTCGATGGTGAGAAGATCGGAATGTACGAGACCGATGACAGCAGGTTGCCAAAAAACTATTATGGGCATACGAAGCTTATGGCGGAAGATATTGTATCGGCACTTCCAAGACACTTAATAGTGCGTGTTCCCATACTCTACGGCTACAATAGCGAGAGCGATAAACCGACTTTTTTCTCGAAGGTGATCGACGACCTCGGGGCGGGTCGATCTGTTTTATGCGATGACGAGCAGATTCGTTACCCCGCGCTCATAGATGAAGTTTGCTTTGCGGTGAGGGATCGTGTGTTCGATTGCGGCGTTGTCCATTTAAGCTCCGAAGAGCCGGTCACTAAGTACAGATGGGCGCGCATAATTGCCGATGAATTTAATCTTGATGAGTCTTTACTTGTTCCCGAAAGGGACGGTTTAGCTAAAGATCGACCTCGACACGTACGGCTATCGACCGAATCGGGCGGAACAGTTTTGGGAGATGCTCGTGAGGGTGCGCGCGTGGTGAAGCATCAGCGCAATTGCTCTTTCGAGTTGATATACAGGCGAAAACCTCTCGATACGTTTAAAGGAAAAAGGATCGCTGATTACAGAATCGAATTAGGCAGAAAACTTGCTTTGGACAATCGCGAAAGCATTCCAACCGACATAGATTGCGCCGTTCCAATTCCTTCGTCTGGACTGTATTACGCAATGGGATTCGCATGCGAATCCGGCATCCCTTACGTCCAAGCTCTTGTCAAGGAGGACACGAAAGAACGCAGCTTTCAATTGTCCACCAGAGATCGCATCGGAAGCCTGAAATCCAATGTAATACCCATGTCCGAGATTGTTGCCGGCAAAAGAGTTGCTCTTATCGATGAAGCGATATTTACTGGCGTAACCGTACGGACGGTTTGCGACGCATTGAAAGCTTGTGGCGTCAAAAGCATCGATGTCTTTATACCTACACCACCTTGTATGAAAAGGTGCCCATATTACATGCAACCCGATAGGGGTATTCTAACCGAGGAGATAACCTCTGCGTCTATGGCGAACTATTTTCGTGTCAGAAGCGTTAGCTTCGGTGCGAGGGACACCTTCGAACAATCCCTCAATGCAATTGCACCCGACATTTGTGCCGAGTGCTTTCTCGGTTATACAATAGCTTGATTGAATTTGCAAGTTGAATACCTATCCAGTTTGATCTTGCAATTGGACGGAATGCAAGCCCTTACTCCATGCGAAGGCCTTCTGACCTGAACATGGGGCTCATTTCTTTCTTGGTTCGCTCTTCTACCATTTTAGATCCCTTTTTCTGGCTTCAGGAAGGAGGACGCCATGCCGGAAAAGAAGGGGGCACGCCTCGACTTCGACGAGAGGTGGGAGATAGAAGACATGCTCAAAGAGAGCTCGCCCTTTCGGGAGATCGCCCGAAAGCTCGGGGTGTCGCCCACGACGGTGTCGAGCGAGGTGAAGCTCAACAGGGCGTTCTTCAAGCCCAAGGCGATGCAGAGTCGAACTCTTCGCAGGCGTCCCAACAGCGCTTCATGCCGCAGCGCTTGCAGGTGCAGGCTGCGGCATGGGAGGAGCATGCGGGACAAAGCGCAACCTTGTCGCAGTCCCGGTACTTCGAGCAGCGCGACTGCGCCTTCGCCTGCGCCTAAAGGCGGCGCGAGTGCGCGCCGTTCGTCTGCGCGAAGTGCAGAAAGCGCGACGTACTGCACCTTCGAGAAGGTGCAGTACGTCGCCTCTCGCGCCCAGGCGGCTCACGACGCGCGCTTGCGCGGCCTATGCCGGCATCGCCTGCGAACCGAGCTGAAGGACATGGTGGGCAAGGTGAAGGGGCTCCTTGCGCAAGGACAGAGCATCTAGGCCATCTGGCTGACCCTTGGATCCGAGTTCCCGGTCTGCGAACGAACCTTCTACAACTATATGGACAAGGGCGCGATGGGACTCGCCAACATCGAGCTTCCCAAGAAGGTCAAGTACGCTCCGCACAAGAAGAAGGCGGACGGCGGGTCCAAGATGGACCTTGCCGGCCGAACCTATGCCGACCGGCTCGCCCTGCCGGGCGACCTCAAGCTGCTCACCGTCCAGATAGATTGCGTGGAAGGCCTTCGCCGCAACTCGAAGTGCATCCTCGCGCTTCATTTCGCCCGGCTGTTCTTCCAGCTCTACATCCTGCTCGAGAAGAAGGACCAGGCCTATGTGAAGGCCGCCCTCGACGCGGTGGAGGCCTATTGCGAGGGATCCTTCTCGGACGCCCTTCCCGTGATGCTGGGCGATCGCAGCTCGGAGTTACTGGACTTCGCGAAGATCGAGACCGGCTTCGATGGCCGCGTCGCACCCGGATGCTCTACAGCGACTCGGTCAAGCCCGGCCAGAAGGGGGGCTGCGAGAAGAACCACGTGGAGCTGAGGAAGATACCGCCGAAAGGAACCGACTTCGATGCCTTCGCATTCGACGACGTGGCCAAGGTCTGCTCACACTTGAACTCGTATCCGAGGCCGAACCAGGGGGCGGCGCCCATTAGGCTCGCCTCCCTGGTCTTGCCTGTCACTTGCTCGAGAGCTTGGGCGTGCGCGCCGTTTCGCCCGACGACGCGATCATGACACCGAAGCTGCTCGGGCTCTAGCGGCTCTATCCTAATCGATTGTCGGGGACAGGGTGGGGATCTGCAGGGCTGTTTGCGCAAGGCGTCCGGATTGCTTTTGCAAAACCTATCCGGAGGCCTACGTCAGCATGCCCTTTTCCGGACGTCCGTCCAGTTTGCTCGCCCAAAGCGCCCATGATGCCACCCTTCAATCGCAAGATTGAAAGCAATCTGGACCGCTTGGAGTCCGCATTCGCTCGAAGAAGCGCTCCGCAATCCCGAATGTCCAGGGTGCTGTTGCGGTGTCCAGGTTGCGAATGCAATCAACCCTCTTGTTTTCCTGGGGAATATTAGTATGGAATTCTTTTTAATCCACTGGCTTGTGATTAGATACTTAGCGAGTATGCTTAATTCCAATTCAACACCAATGGCGACCATGCTTCTTTTATTCATTATCTCGTTCGCATGCGCATGGGGTCTGAGCGTTTTAAATAGAAAATTGGATTTTGGTTTGTTCCGAAAAAGAGCGTAGGCACTTCGCCATCAATCGCATCGGAATCGGATGGGTATCCGCGACTTATGCGCTCACGTCATCAAACCGATTGCTTCAGTCGAAAGGTTTTTCGAAAAAGACGCGTCCGAATCCGATTCCCCAACTAATTATTACACCAGTTTTGTAGGGCGTTCCGCACATCGCCGCTGCAGTGTTCTACGGTAGTCCAATACGTGGCAATGCGTCAACCGTCGAACTAGCGAGGAGCGCGCGAACGCCCCTCTGAACACGATCGCCAGCAGGGAGCCGATGCGCTTGTGCACAGACAACTCACCCTCGATCTGGATTATATCGAACCGGTAATCGATGCAGACGATAACCGCATTGCCAAATTGCCCTTTTTCTAGCTTAGCATGCTATACCGCCGGCGAAAGCTGCGAACGGATCGGCAGGGAAACCGTGAGCAGTCGACCCTCGGCTATCTCGAAAAGCTCGTGAGCACCTTTCTCTGCAGACCTTCTCCAAGGATCAATCGCCTGATATCAACAGGTCGCGCTCGAGATGGCGTTTATGCATCTTAAGTCACTTCTTGTCCTCATCTGTCGCAAGTTCGTCAATCAGCCGCAAGCCGGCTATAGCGAAGACATCGGATTTCTTAGGCTAAGCAACTGAGGATAGGCTCTTTCCGCTAGCCCTCCTAAAGCTACGCCTGGCGCGAGAGGACGTCCGCGATACGTTCGCTCGCATGGCCATCACCGTAAGGGTTCGACGCCATCGACATGGCGCCGTACATCCCTTCGTCCTCCAGGAGCTCGGTGAACGAGGCATAGATGGACTCCTCATCGGTGCCGACGAGCCTGAGCGTGCCCGCCGCCAGGCCTTCGGGACGTTCGGTGGTGTCGCGCATCACAAGCACGGGCTTGCCGAGAGAGGGCGCTTCCTCCTGAATGCCCCCTGAATCGGTAAGGATTAGATAGCTCGCATCCATGAAGTTGTGAAAGTCGAGCACCTCAAGCGGCTCGACGATGCGCAGACGGTCGAACCCGTCGAGCTCGGCATGCGCGGCTCGCCTCACCTCAGGGTTCATATGGATGGGGTAGATCGCCTTGGTGTCTGGATGCTCCTCCATCACGCGGCGGATGGCGCGGAACATACGATGCATGGGCGCTCCAAGGTTCTCGCGGCGGTGCGCTGTGATCAAGATCAACCGCGAACCCGTCGCCCAGGTCAGATCGGCATGTGCGTAATCGTCTCTCACCGTGGTTCGCAGGGCATCGATTCCGGTATTGCCCGTCACGTAGATCTTGGAGCCTGGCTTTCCCTCGTTCAGCAGGTTCTGCTGAGACTGTTTGGTGGGCGCGAAATAATACTCCGATACAATGTCGACTGCCTGGCGGTTGAACTCCTCGGGCCAGGGAGAGTAGACGTCGTGCGTGCGCAGCCCCGCCTCAACATGACCAACCGGAATGCGCAAGTAAAAACATGCGAGTGCGGTGGCGAAGGAGGTTGTCGTGTCCCCGTGGACAAGCACAACGTCCGGCGCAGTTTCTTCGAGAACCGCTTTCATGCCCGAAAGGACGTCGCAGGTCACATCGAAGAGCGTCTGGCCGGGCTTCATGATGGATAAATCGTAGTCGGGCTCCACATGGAACACGCTCAGCACCTGATCGAGCATCTCACGGTGTTCCGGCGACCGCTACAATTGTTTCGAACTCAGCAGGGCGTAGCTTCAGCTCGCTTACAAGCGGACACATCTTGATGGCCTCGAGATGGGTGCCGAACACCAGGAGAACTCTTTTCATGCCACAATCTTTCGCACGCTACGCGCCATGCGTTTTAAAATCCTTCAACGTCCACGAGGTTTTACTCTTAGTCCGGGAGCGGAGCTGCCACGTTTTGCAAAAGCACGGAAGATAAGCCGGCTTCTTTTTTTATCAATAATGCTATTGACGCGCCCTTCTTCGAAAGCCGTTTCAGAAGGTGCGACCGCTTGACCCGAATAACCCTGAGATCCTCGGCTCGCCAACTGCTATCGAATCGCCGGACTTTAGACCTTATCGACAACATCCTATCTTCGTCCGTTCAGGATCTTTCTCATGGCGCCATGCATATGCGAACCCCCCTACCCACGTTAGCTTCGGACTCAACCTCTTCAGTGAGAAGCTGGTTTGAACCGGCCTAGGATATTGCTTCCATCATCGCTAATGTCCTCATAGGTCTATAGCGATCCCGTCAATCGATAACGGCATCTCAGCTCTCTCCTAATCGCGCAAACAGTGGCACGCGGTTCCTCAACGCGGCTACCTTTCGTTTCTTGTCGATAAAGCCTTCGATGTTGGGCAGCGCATATCACGTACTGCCGACTTCGCCTCGAGCTCTCGCTTGCCGATCCAGACGGGCTTCTTTCAGAACTTGCATTCGTCGAAAACCAGAGCTCTCGGTTGGCGTTCGTTTGTTATGCCGATATGAACGCGCCGAGAATGCACCCCCGAAACGATCATCTAGCTTCGATCACAGGATGACACATCTTCGGAAGCCGCGACGTTAAAGTCCTGGCATCGGTTTCGCCTGGAAAATGGAGAAGGCTCACGCCGATGGAGTCCGATGTACTCTTCAGCGGATCGACTTGCGATCCGATTTCTTTATAGAGATGCGTTTCAATGAGCGCGCAATCGTATTCAGGCGTTGTCGAAAAGCCTCGAAAAACGCCTTCCTCGTGCGAATAATGCATAAACTGCACCCATAAGCCGTCGTTAGATCGCTCAAACATTTGCAAATCGGAAGGCTCGCCTACAGCTATGCGCAGCGTAGCTGCGGTAATGTCATCTCCGGATATATGGGAGAAAAAACTCGGAAGGAAGTTTCCGCCGTTGCGTGGGCCAACGTCAATGATGTACATATTTCCCGAGGCATCAAAAATGAGCTCGACATTCATAGGGCCTTGCACAATGCCCGCACGCTCAACAAGTCGTGAAAGGACTTGTCGCGCTTGATCCTCAACCGTCTCTGCTATGTCCGCAGGGTGAACGCAACATGAGGGAACCACACCGTTGAGAGAGAGATCGCGATAAGCGCTCATAAGTCCCCAGGAGACGATTCTCCCATGTTCCACGAATATTTCCGCTTCGATGACCCGACCAGGTGTAACTGTTTCGACGTACTGTTCGACAACCACTTCCCGCTTACGCGAGTGAGCGAGCGCATGAGAAAACGCCTCCGGAGCGTTCGCGGGGTCGCGCACAACGGTAACACCCCGACTGCCAGCCGAATCAACCGGCTTCATTACGAGAGGGAAATCGACCTCTCGCACCGCCATCTCCAAAGAGTCGGAATCTCCGGCCCCTACAATGGCGCATCGAGGAACGGAGAAGCCGTTCTTGCAAAGAAAGGCGCGAAAAAGCCCTTTGTCGCAGAGCATGGCAACAGACTCATAGGGGTTGGTTGGCAGCCTCAAACGCTCCGACACCCAGGCGGCTATGGGAGCGGGTGCATCCGAGGCGTAGGACACCACGCCGTCCACATGCTCTTCACGAGCTACTGCGAGCACGGCTTCGGCATCCAACGTGCTCACCTCATAAAAGGAGTCGGCGAGTTCGCGCCCCGGGCAATTGGGGTCATAGTCGCAAAGCACCGTGCGATATCCTAGACGCTTTGCAGCGGCGAAGGAATCGAGCTGCTGCGCCGAACCGCCTAGAAGGAGAACGGTCTTATTCATCGCATAGCCTCCAATCGTGATATCTCGTCACAGATCCTTTCGCATCCTAAACCGTCAATAAGCTCATGGAAAGACTTGGATAGCGCTTCCCGTCGGACTGCATCATGCACTAAGCTTTCCACCTTGTTGCGAACGGCCGCCGCACACGTAGCGATCCCGTCATATGCGCGAGCGGCATACTCGATGACTCCGAGCTCCTTCAACTTATCGGTTTCCCCGTTTGCATCCTGCTCCGGAACCATGGAGAACCCCACCGTTGGAACGCCGCAAGCGGCAAGCTCGTACAGTGTCGTTCCGCAGGCCGACACAGCAATATCGCATTCTCGCATGAGTACCGCCATGTTGGTCACATTCTCAAGAAGCTCAACCTGTTCGCAGTTTGAATACCTTTTGTGCAATTGTCTCTTTGAGGCGTTCAAAGGTCCAATCACAACTCGAAGCCGTATGCGCTCTTGGAGCAAGGTCGGAAGCAGGCTGTCGATAATTACCCCTGTGACCCCTTCGGCATCTGCATTCCCTGTGGTGAGCAGTATGCTGCGAACGTGCCGGCGGACTCCCCTCGGGACGCGAAAGAAGCCCTGTCGAAGCGGAGCGTACGCGGGACCAAGTAACAGCCTGCACTTCTTGCCATATGATCGACAATAAAAATCATCATCTATGTTGAGACTGTAATTGGCGAGCAGACGCAATTCGGGCGATACCAAGCGTTTTGTTCCGAGATATCCGACGCTTGCCATGTTTGCAAGCTCTCTAACGTACCTCGATGTAATTTGGTAGGAGTCAACGAGGAATACGGAGCCAGAATAGGGGCGCAAAAGTCGGCGGACTGCAGGAAGCTCCGATTCGAGATCCGTCCAGTCGCTCTCTAGCACTTCAAGAGGAAAACCTTCCGACTCGATGAAAGGCGATGCTCCATCGTCGGCAGACACGAAGAAACATTCTCCCCCTTTTGAGCGCCATGTGTTCGCAATAGCAAGACAGCGTCTCACATGGCCTGCGGAGATGGAATCATTGGCGTCTACGCGGAAGACGAGCATTTCTTTCCATGCTTCAACGCGAAATCGAGGTCGTACCTTACACTTTGAACGTTCTTGAGTTTTCCAAACTTGCCCGATCCTAGGACGAAGTCGTTTTTTTCTAAAGCGCGGCGACAGGCTATGTTCGTTTCCAGAACATAAGCGTGCATGCTGGACAAGCCAAGTTCGAGCTCAGCATAGTTTACAAGTTGGGCGATAAGGGCAGATCCGATGCCTCTTCCTCTCATGGATTCGTCTCCGATATACCACCAACCCTCACCGTGTCCGTTCTCGATGTATTTGACCCCTGCGCATCCAATGTGCACACCGTCGTATTCCACTGCAAGATAGCAGGCTCCCGACTTGAATACATTATCAAAATATGCCCGATGGGTTTCCGGCGTCGGAATAGCATTTCCAGCAAATTCATTTACGTACCAAGGCTTGATAACCCAACCGTAAATCCTGTCAACGTCGGAGGGGGTTACCTCGCGCAACTCCACGCCCTTTACGTTACCCATTCAAGTCCCCAATCGTTATTGGCTCGCCGTAAGCTATATTGCGCGACGCCGTCTTACCGAGAAGCAGGGGGAGATGCTTCGGCGGCAACCCGGAACCCGGGCGAATGCTGCGAACGTTCTGCTTTGTAAAAGGCTCACCAGCGCGAATGTCTGCCACCGCGTAAAGCGATCGGCGTCCGAGAAGCCCCTGCTCTTCACGCGGCGTACGCTCATAAGCGATGCGCCCGATAGCGGCGCTGGCATTTCTCACGGCCTCGATCATGTCCGCGAACTCTTGCTTGTCCATGGAAAAAGCCGAATCGACGGTTTCCTCATCGCGCGTAATGCAAAAGTGTTTTTCAATTACGCTTGCACCCAAAGTGGCGGCTGCAACGTCCACCGCATAGCCCATCGAATGATCCGAAAGGCCTACTGGAAAACCAAAGCGTTCTCGCATGTCAGCCATTGTAGCAATGTTCATGTCTTCATAGACGGCCGGATATTCGCTTGTGCACTTAAGCAAAACAATTTGCTCGTTTCCTTCTCGGCGACATGCGTCGACGGCATCTTGAATTTCTTCCATGGAGCCCATTCCGCAACTGATTATCATGGGCTTGCCCTTAGAGGCGGTGTATTCGATTAGCGGCACATCCACCAACTCGGGCGAAGCGATTTTGTATGCGCCACATTCGATTGACTCCAAAAAGTCCACTGACGTGGGATCGAATACACTGGAGAGAAAATCCATTCCCAGCTTCTCGCACTCTGCCTTGATGTCGGTCTGCCACTCCCAAGGGGTATGCGCCTCTTCATAGAGGTCATAAAGGGTTCGACCCTCCCAAAGCCCCTTGAGCGTCATAAAATCAGACCCATCGTGGTCAATAGTGATGGTGTCAGCCGTGTAGGTTTGAAGCTTCAGGCAGTCTGCCCCTGCTTCGGCCGCAGCGTGTACGATATCCATGGCCTTCTCGAGGCTTCCACTGTGATTTCCCGACATCTCGGCAATGAAATAAACGCCGCCTTCGCTTATTGTGTTAAACAGTCTCATTCGCATTCCCCTCGCATTTCCATAGCCGATACTTCGTTTCGGCCATTTCCCAATCACCCAGAGTGTCTATGTCTTGCGCAAGCGCGGGATCGATGCGGAATCCCTTACAGCCCGGCATCACAAAGGAATGCGTCGACTTCCAAGCATCCGTTCGTGCAAAATAAAAACGGCCGCAATCGTGAGCTGTTTTCGGCAGATCTTGGCTACGGACGAGCGCGTTTTCGGGGCGCTCCCATGCAAGAGAGCCGTCGTCTTCCAATAAGAACGCCCTTTGGGGAGGGAAGTCAAAATCGGTTACGGCCACAACGGCATTCGTCTCCGGATTCTCTAGGAACCTTGCGGCATTGCGCAGCTCTTCCGCTGTCATGAAGGGCGCCGTTGGATAAATGCAGGCAAGCACATCAAAGTCGCAGCCACGGACCCGGTACTCGGACAGGACCTCCGTCAAAACATCGCCGCTCGTCGCGTAGTCGCCGCTCGTCGCTTCGCTCCTCATAAATGGGACGCTCGCCCCGTAGGTGCGAGCCACGTCGGCGATCTCCTTGTCGTCGGTGGACACCATCACTTCGTCGAATAGGCCGCTTGCAAGCGCGGCCTCGATCGAGTAGGCGATGATAGGCTTACCGCAGAAGTCCTTGATGTTCTTGCGGGGGATACGCTTGGATCCCCCGCGCGCCGTAATGATAGCCACCTTACTCATAAGAGAACACCTGCTCGGCGTAATCCCTCACGTAATCCAGCCTGTTCTCCTTGATCACGAGATTCGGGCTTTGCCCGAAAACGAGGGAACCGCCGGGAACGTCCGTGTCCTTCACGTAGGCGTTGGCGCCGATGATCACGTTGTCGCCTATCTCGCAATCGCCGACGACCTTGCTGTTCGACAGCATGAAGACCGATCGGCCGAACCTGGGGTAGACGCCCCTGTTGTTCCCAACCGTGCACCCTTGCGAGAACGTGAAGTAGTCCGAATAGCTCGCACGTCCCAAGACAGATCCGAGCGGGTGGTCGAACGTGAAGATGTCGGGAAGCGCCACCTGGTAGTACAGATCGACGGAATTCATGACCTTGTTGAGTGCGTACAGCTTGTCGCACACCGACGCCATCTCCCTCCCGACGAATACGCAGCGGGCCAGCTCGTACAGAAAGCGGGACCACTGGCACCCCTGAAGAGGGTCGAACCTGGTCGCGCCCGCCTCGCTGTAGTACTTGTTCCTCGTCTTCGAGAACGAGCGCTCGCATCGGGCGAGGGCGTTGTCGAACTCCCCGCTCACGGCGGCCTCTTCCGCATCGCTCAGGAAAAAGAAGGAGCTCAGCTGCCTCAGGAGCATCGCCTTCGCCCCGGCCTTCGATCCGACTATGTTCATACGCTCCGCCCTTTCTCCGCCCTGCACCAGCCGACCACCTTGCGCACGGCCTCCACGACGCAGCGGGCGTCCTCGTCGCTCAGCCCGCAGTGCAGAGGCAGCGTGACCGCCTCCTCGTAGTAGCGGTTCGCCTCCGGGCAGCATTCGGGGTCGTAGCCGAGGCCCGCGTAGTACGGAAGGCGGTAGACGGGCAGGTAGTGCACGTTCACCCCTATGTTCTCGGCTCGCAGCGCGTCGAATACGAACCGCCTGCTCACGCCAAGGGCCTCCAGGTCGAAGCGCAGCACGTAGAGGTGGCGCGTGGTGTCCTCGGGAGCGGGGTCGAGCTGGGAGGCCACCTCGGGGATCGCGGCGAACTCCCGGTCGTAGTACGCCGTCAGCTGCCGTCGTCGGCGCGAGAACTCGGGAAGGCGCCTCAGCTGGGAGGCGCCGAGGGCCGCCTCGATGTCGCTGATCCGGTAGTTGTAGCCGAGCTCGATCTGCTCGTAGTACCAACCGCCGACGTCGGCACGGCCCATGAGCGACGGGTCGCGGGTTATGCCGTGCTTCGCGAACAGGTCGACGCGCCGGGCGAGCTCCGGGTCGCTCGTCGCGACCGCCCCGCCCTCCCCGGCGGTGACCGTCTTCACCGGGTGGAAGCTGAAGGTGGTCATGTCGGCGATCGATCCGACGGGTTTTCCGCCATGGACGGTGCCTATGGAGTGCGCGGCATCCTCGATGAACAGGAGGTCGAATTCGTCGCATATCTTGCGTATCTCATCGGAGTCCACGTGCACGCCTCCGAAGTCGACCGCAATGACGGCCTTCGTTTTCTCGTTGATTCGCTCACGGATTGACTCGGGAGAAACATTCCAAGTCCTCGAATCTATGTCAGCGAAAACAGGGGTACCGCCGCAGTAGAGCACGCAGTTGGCCGACGCGGCGAACGTGATCGGGGACACGACGACCTCGTCTCCGGGGCCGATCCCTGCGGCGAGGCACGCGACGTGCAGCGCGGCGGTGCCGTTGGCGACCGCGGTGGCGTATCTCGCGCCGGCAGCCTCCGCGACGGCCCTCTCGAAGCGCTCGGTGGCGGGACCGCAGGTCAGGAAGTCGCTCCTGAGCACGTCGGCGACCGCGGCGACGTCGTCCTCGTCGATCGTCTGGCGGCCGTATCCCAGCAGCCTCCCGCTCGCGGCGCCGCCGCCGTGCATGGCCAGCTTCTCCATCCTGCGCCTCCTAGTACTTGATTTCCATGTTGGACAGAAGATCCCTGAGCTGCTCGACCGTGAGCCATTCGTCGTTGGTCCCGGAGTCGTACACGAAGCCGGGCTCGACCTTCCTGCCGCCCTTGAGGTCGACCTTGGAGAGGTCGCACCACTCCATGTGCGGGTAGATGACGTAGTTCTTCTCGTACTCGTAGGTGGTCAGGCTGTCGGCCTCCGGCACCATGCACTCGTGCAGCTTCTCGCCCTCGCGGATGCCGACCTCCACCTGGCCGAGGTCGGGGGCCATGGCCGTCGCGAGGTCGGTCACCCTGAACGACGGAATCTTCGAGATGTAGGTCTCGCCGCCCTCCGACTCCTCGAGCGCCTTGACGACGAGCCGGATGCCCTCGTCGAGCGAGATCCAGAAGCGCGTCATGCGCATGTCGGTGATGGGCAGCTCGGTCGCGCCCGACTTGGCGAGGTTGTCGAAGAACGGGATGACCGATCCGCGCGAACCGGCGACGTTGCCGTAGCGGACCACCGAGAAGACGGTGCCGGACTGGCCGCGATACGCGTTCGCGGCGACGAACAGCTTGTCGGACACGAGCTTGGTGCCGCCGTAGAGGTTCACGGGGTTCACGGCTTTGTCGGTGGAGAGCGCCACCACCTTCCGCACGCCCGAGTCCAGCGCTGCGCTTATGACGCCCATGGCCCCGTCGATGTTCGTCTTTACGGCCTCCATGGGGTTGTACTCGCACGCCGGAACCTGCTTGAGGGCGGCGGCGTGGACGACGTAGTCGACCTCCTTGAACGCGCGGCGCAGCCTAGCCTCGTCGCGCACGTCGCCGATGAAGAATCGGAGCTTGGAGTCGTAATCGACCCCTGCCTCTTTGCCGAGCGCGGTGAATTTGTTGCGCATGACGAACTGCTTGTACTCGTCGCGCGAGTAGATGATGATCTTCTTGGGATCGTAGTTCTCCAGCACGTGGCGGGCGAACGCGTTGCCGAACGAGCCGGTGCCTCCGGTTACGAGGATGGTTTTGTTATTGAGCATGTGCAGTTCCTTTCTATGCTGTTGTTTTCAAGGTGCGTTCAGTGCAAAACTCGAAGAGATGCTAGTCATTGGTGGCAATGTCTCGAGACCGCCGATATCTCCCAAATCCATATGTTCTTTCTGGCGTATGCGCATTCGAGAGGTCGAAGCAATCCAATAGAGCGAACGTGTCCTTTAGACCTGCGCCAATCCCTCAAATTGGTTTTTACTTCATTGGAAGATCGTCCGTTTCTTTTAAGTCGTGAAAGATGGGGTTCTAAAATGGAAATCCTGCAAACTGCTTGTATATTCGCATATTGCCAAACGCTCAGAATTGGTACCTCTTTGCGTTGGCCTTTCTTTGGGCCAATCCTCCCTTTGTTCGGGGTGGGCGGTGATCTCCCGTCGACGGCAGCTAGCCCGTTTGCAACGTGCGAATGCGTCGTTTGGAACTCCAAGTTCTTCGGATGCTGATAGCGCATGCGCGCATCTCATAGTTTTTCATCTTTCTCATGGAGCAGCCTTTTTGCCAAGTTCTTGAAATCCTTAGCCCCTTCAATATTTAGAAGCTTTATCCCGCCTATATAGATTAATGAAAAAACCGTTGCTTCAAAAAGCAATTGCGCACCATAAGAGAGTCCTGCAAAGGATACGCAAAACGCGGCACCCGCTGCCGCAGTTGACAGAAGGTAGATAGGAAGAGAATCCTTTAGTTGACAAGAGCGCGAATACCCAACAAAGCGCATGGCAGGTTGCATATCGACAAGCAGCACTGAAAGCACCGCTGTTGCTGCCGTAAAGAACGACACAACGTAGATGTCTTTTGAAACGGCAGCAGCCGCGCAGATAACCACGCCTCCCAGAACGACTTTGACTACTTGGAGCTTGAGGTACAGGCCGCTGCGACCAAGCGCCATATACGCCCTGAGGTTTACCAATTGCAAAAGAAGAACGCTGTTGGAAAGGCAAGCCATTTGAAATATCGGAACGCTCGGAAGCCATTTTTCCGTTAGAAGCAAGGCGACGATAGGTTCGGCTGAAGCGGCGCAGAAAAACGCTGCAGGGACGACTACGAGCGATCCTGAAAGCAAACACGCCCTCATCATTCGAACAAGAGCAGGCCTGTCGTCTTTAAGGGACGAGAACACCGGGAAGAACACATTTTGCAGCGCATTGCTAGCTATCGAAACAACCGCACCAGGCCACTTTCTTCCTTGGCTGTAGTACCCCAGATCACCAGTCGAGCAAGCCTTTCCGATTATCAGGTCTGAGGCTCCCATATACAAAACGTTCAGAATCCCTGTTGCGCAGATCTTCCATCCGTAGCCGAATAACTCCTTGGCGGCTTCGCGGTCAAAGAGAAGGGAGGGTCTCCAAGAAGCTGCCAAATAAAGCATCAGGGTCGCGCAAGCGCTCTGCGAGACTACTTGTATGACGAGAGCCCATATGCCAAAGCCGGACAATGCAAGCCCTACCCCAAAAGCGCTTGAAACGACGATGGCAAGAACGTTCGCTTTGAACAGTCCCTTGAAATCCATCGCGCTTTGCAGCCGAGATCGTAGTATGGAATTCATAGAATTGAACACTATGACAACGGAAAGAACCCTGAGCAGAGGAGTGAAACTGCGCTCTCCGTAAAATGCAGAGACTACGGGAGCTACTGTAAATAACAAGCAGAAAAGGAGCGAGGCGACTGCCATGCTCAGCCAAAATGCAGTCGAACATTCAACATCGGTCGTTTTCGATTTTTGAATGAGCGCTGTCCCTAGGCCGCTCTGCGACACCGCGTCGGCAACATTCACCAGCACTAGGAGAATCGCCATAATCCCAAATTCCTCGGGAGCGAGGATCCTAGCGAGGACGATCTGAACGAAAAGAGTAACGACCTTCGAGCCGCCTTGCTCCAAGAAGGACCATGCTAGCGAGCGAGCAACGCTATCGCGCGGATTAAACGGCATTTGCAGGCACCGGGTTTTCATGTCCGGCATTGCGCGTAAGTGAATCGAGAATCGAGATGCGCAGACTCTCGTTGCTGGTCGGGACGGCAATCCTGCGCTTATCGTCATATCTTTCCATCAAGTCTTCTACGGTTCCGTAGTCGCCAGATGTCCCATTGCCTCGGTATAGCTTGTTTAAGAAAACAACTGTCGGCTCTATGTCGAACACTAGCTTCGGCATCACTTGTGCGCTTGACCCCAACCCTATCAATACAGAACCGGAAGTTAAATGACCTTCGGCCCAGTATGATTCCCAAAACCCCTTTCCATCATCCAAGAACGCACCACTGGCGACATGATTCACCATCGGCCTGCGAGGATGGCACCGTATGATTAAATTATTGCCAAATTCGTCACACAAAAGCGCGATTACGGACTCTTCAAAGGCCAGCATCTCTGAAGGCGCGTTGTCGGGCAGCGACAGATATATCAATCTCCTTGATCGGTACTCGCTGACGTTGGCGATAGGAAGCACTCTTTGCATCTCCGAGCAACTGTGCGGATAGGCGAGAGGGCGGACATCCACATTCTTGTATCGCTTTTTGTCCCCGTCGCTTGGGTTAAAGAGATTAACCGATGCTATATCCATGGAATAACGGGTGCCTTTGAGTGCCCTCGTTGCGCATTTGGCCACCCATTTGGCAAAATCTATTTTGTTGAAACCCGCCTCTCTGTAATTGACTATCGGATCGAGCAAGGAGTACGCTTTTGCTATCGAGGCGTTATGGCTCCCTGTTCCGTCGTCTATCAATTCGGAATGACCGTTCTTGACAAAGCTCATCTTCAACTCGAGATTCAAATTGTTTACTCCGGGAAAATACAGCACGTCGTACTCTCGAAAAGAAAACTGTTGCGATAACTCAACAAAACGCGAATCGTAAATCGCCCCCCGCAACGCTTCTTTCAAGGGTGCTTTTTTCGGGTCTCTGTATGAATACTCGCTAAGGATGACTTGGTCGAATATTCCAGCTTCCCGCAAACGATCAACGTAATCCTCTGCACATTTAAACCTGTTCGAGACAACGAGCGTGGAATAGTCTATGCAACGTTCCTCGTCTTTGATGATCGCGATGCTTGAAAGCAGCTGGAAAGGGCTCTCGATCGAAAAAATTGCTCGCCTGGGCTTTTTGCCATCCGGCTTCCTTGGCTTTCGCGCCGAGCCGACCTCCATCTCAATCACCTTCTCGTCTTCCGCTTCCGCACTGCTAGATAAATCACAAAAAGGATCAACAGCGCAATTTCTAATGTTTCGTACGTAAGATAGAAAGTCCGCCAAAACTCGAACAACGTATAGTAGACAATCGGATAATAGATCAGACCGCCAATTCGACCATACGAGTAGCTTCTATACGCCGTTGCGGCAATGAGCAAATATATTGGAATCAGCAGGATGCCCGCAAACCCCACATTGAAGACGGAGTCACCAAAGCCACCCAGATTCGTATAGTATCCCTGCCCGAAAGATGTTCGATACGAATACAACCACTCAGCTAAGGAATTGACGCTGTCGGATGTTAAACCAAGTCTTTGGAGTGACGGTAAAAAAAACTCCACGTTGACTGGAAAACCGGTTGAAATCATGTCGGGGAAATGCGAAATATATATGATCGTCGATAGAGGATAGTCGATCATTCTTGAAATGCCCCAGATAAAGACACTATCTGTATGCCACGCCCCTCCGGCTAACTCATAGTCCCTGTTGCCCTGTACGTATACGAAGAAAAGCGCTGCTACTGCCAAAACGATGCCGATTTTCAACGTAGTACCGAGACTAATTTCCTTATCGTAGAACCATAATCTCGTCATTGAAGCAAACAGGACAAAAGCGACAAAGAGCAGCACTAATCTACTTCCGAAAACCAGGGACAGCAAAGCTGCTACCGCCAAGGTTCCAAACAAGCACCCTAGGAAAGCCCTCCTCTTGTACAGAAACGGGACTAAAGCAGAATTGACCATAGGCACGATTATCGAAATGCGAAACGGGGATGCATCGAACTCCTCCGCATATCGTGAAGAGTTCCTTATGCAATCTTGAAAATAGTCAATTATGCTCTTTCCCTCGATAGTCGAAGATATAACCCATATAGTCATCAAAAACCCAGCGGCGGTCAGTGCAATAACTAGCTTCTCCAGCTTTTTGACATCGATTTGCTCGCTGAGGCTGATTCCGGCATCAACCGTGTTGCCCTTTGGTTGCATCGCGACAAGCACGGTTACCAAAGAGAACATCATAAGAAAATAGGTTCCTGCGCCCAGTACATCCAGGTTGTGAGCCTTCAGCGTATACGAAGGTATTATTCCCGCCAGAAAAAGAACCGCGCACACTAATTGCAGCAGCAAAACCAAACTCAAAATGAACGCAGGCCTGAAGAGCCCGCTCAGTCTTACTCGTTTCTGTTTCAGTTTCAATCGAAAGCCCTAGTGCGTAGCAAGTGCATGCCTATACACGGATTTGGTCTCTCCGTAGCATCTATCCCACGAAAACCCGGAGGATCGCGCCAGCTGATAGCTGAGCGCTTCTTTCCTGAAACCGTCTTTACCGAGCGCTTCGAGCACGCTCAAACATTGCTTTCTGTCCCCCTCATCGATGAGCAGCGGAGAATCGCCCGCGACCTCAGGGATGGACGAAACCGAGAAGGCTATCGCGGGGCACCCAGCCCGCATCGCTTCGAGCACGGGAATCCCGAATCCTTCGTACTTCGATGGGTAGATCAGCGCGTAAGCGCGGTTGTAAAGCGCATTCAATTCAGTGTTGCCCACGTTCTCGAAATGCAGGATCCTGTCCAGATCAAACCCCGAACCAGGCAATTCCGAACGGGCAATCGGCCCACCGCCGACAGCAACCAAAACGCAGTCCTCAAGATCCTCAAGCAAGCTCACGGCGAAATCAAAGTTTTTGTAACCGACTCTCGAACCTACGTAAAGCAGGAACTTGCGTTCGCCAATAGCTTTCAGTTCTTTCGTCTCCGGAATGGACGAGAGAGTGCGGAAATCATCCGAGACTCCGTTGTAGACTACCGAGACGTCCTTCTCCTTCGCGGAGGGAAAGTACCGGAACAGGTCTTTCTTCGTGTTCTCGGATATGCAGATAATCGAATCGCACGATGCTATGCACTTTGCTTTAAGTACCGTGTTTACGGTCCTCTGCCGACCCTTGAAGTATTTTTGGTGAGTGAAATCGTGTACGGTCAGAACGCTTCGAACGTCGTCGTTCTTCGCTGTTCTAAAATACGTCCCATGGAAAACCGCGTTTTCAGCCGGATCGTCAATTCTCGCCTGGGCGATTCTCTGCAGGATTAGCCTGTCGTGCTTCTCCGGTTGGAACGAAGCACACCGGCCTGCGATCTTCTCGTAAGCCAAATTGTCGATCCGCTCATCAACGCCGAGGCAGCTCACGACGATCTCCTCGTCTGCGATCGCCCTTTTCAAAAGCTCCTCGCAGTAGACGGAAACGCCGCCCATCCTCTGCATGCGAAATATCACCTGGTCGGTATACAGGGTCATCGGATTCATGCCGCGCCGTCCTTGCCCTCTGCGCGTCCATGCCCGAAAAGATCCTCGTTGCACGCGTCGTCCCCGACCGCAACGGCCTTCCCCTTTGGTCCCTCTATCGAATTCCAGTAGTACCCGAATCTCACTATATCCTCCTCGACAAGGACATCGCCCAGCTGAACCTCGATGATCCGCAGCTCGGTAAAAGCGCGCACGGCGTGCATGCGCCCGGGGGGAATCTTGGCGACCGAGCCGACGCCCACGCAGGAGACCTCGCCGTCGAGCACGACCTCGCCCTCGCCGGAAACCACCGTCCACACCTCGGATCTTCGAGCGTGCGCCTGATAGGAAAGCTGGCAGCCGGGCCCGACAACGAGCTCCTTCGCAAGCGACATGCGGCCGTCCGGATGCACGCTCGAATCGAGCACGCGGTACTCGCCCCAATGCCGCCGCTCGTACATGGGCCGCGATAGAGCCGCTTTCTCGACAAGGGGTTTCAAGCGCGCGCTCTCCCGCTTGCCCGAAACCAGGATCCCGTCCGGGGTCGCGACCACCACGGAATCGGAGAGCCCGGCCACGACCATGGGAAGCCCCGTCTCGTTGATCACATGGACCCCTCTGCAGGTGGCCTCGTCTACTGTAGCGCGGCCGGAATGCTCGTCGGCCATCTCCTCGCAAAGCGTGTTCCATGTTCCCAGGTCTTTCCACTCGCCCGAGTAGGGGACGACGGCGACAGAAGGCGCCTTCTCGACCACCGCGTAGTCGAAGCTGTTTTTCGGAAGTTTGCTATACCCGTCGAACACGTCTTCAAAACAATGCGCATCCACATAGTCGCGCATAACGCCGAGAAGGTACTCCAATCTGAAAGCGAATACGCCGCAGTTCCAGAGCGCCCCCTCAGCCAGCAACTCCTTCGCCTCGGCTTCGCGGGGCTTCTCCTTGAATCGAGCGACTCGCCAAGCGCCTCCGTTTCGCGACGCGGGCACGATGTAGCCATACTTCTCCGAGGGATAGGCGGGCTCAACCCCCATGAGGACAAGATCCGCGATGCGAGCGTGAACCGCAGCATCGAGATCCACGATCTTGTCGTAATACGCCTGCTCGGTATAAGGATCGATGGGCAAGACGACCACCGTGTCCGCAGGGTCGGCCCCCTGCACGAAAGCGAGATGAGCGCAGGCGAGCATGATGGCGGGCGCGGTGTCGCGTCGCTCGGGCTCAAGGACCAACGAGAACGATCCCTCGATCTGAGCCTCGATTCCCGCCTGCTGAGAGGAGCAGGCGGCGACCGTGACATCCGCCTCAAGCGAAGCCTGCGCGATCAAGGAGAACGTACGCTGCACCATGGAAACACGATTCCCGTCGCCATCGCGCAACACCTTGAGAAACTGCTTCGATCGGGCATTGTTGGATAGCGGCCACAACCGCGTTCCCGAGCCGCCCGAAAGGAGGATGATGTGAATCATGCGTTGCTCCCTATGCAAACAGGCTTGGTATGCAATGGCCGATAGTTGAGCGGTGCAGCGGAGTTCGACGGAGCGTCTCCGTAATCCCCGCGACTCGTGTCTGAGATAAAGATGTTCGAGGCCATGAGAACGTCATCGCCTATCTCCACGCGCTCGTGCGCTACGATGTGCACACGATAGTTCATCTTGCAGTTCCTGCCGATAACGGGCGTAGGGCCATCACCGTCGAGGTCGAACCTGCTCCCGTATCCGGTGGTCAGCCCCGAGCCGTATCGGAAGCGCTCTTTGCCCCGCAGGCGTATTGGCCGTCTTACCGGGCGGGCTTTGGGATAGAACAGCTTGGTCATCAGGAGAGCCCAGCCGTTTTTGGCCGCTTCTCCTATGGCGTACTGGCCGAACACGCTAATCGCGCCTCTCATTTGCCATCATGCGATCTGCATCTGCCGGATCGCCCCATATGCCAGGGGAATCATAAGGTCTGTCGGGAAACGCGCCGTACTGAAGACGAATATCGAGACCCTCGTCCTCAATGAACCGTTCGACTCGACTTGCCAACGATTCGGGCTTTCCTGAGCAGATGTTGACGATGCCTGTCAGACCCGCTTCCAAAACAGCTCTCGCAGTCATCTCGCAGAAATCGTCGTAATCGAGGAAATCGAACAGGTTCCTGCCCGAGGTGAAGGGGAACTCCCTCTTGCCGGCGGCGCTCGCCCGGGCTATCTTCGAGAAGATCGAGCACCCGTCCGTCCGCCCGTCCACTATGTAGTAGCCTCTCATCCAGAGGCATTCGGCACCGTGCTCGCCGGCCGCGAGGAAGGTGAAGCCTCTGAGCGCGTTCTTGGCTATGCCGTAGCGCGACATCGGGAAGCACGGGGTGTCGGCCTTGACCGGCCCCTCGTGGTAGCCCACCTCGTGCATGCTTCCCATGACGCAGACCCTCTTCGCACTGCCTTGCGCTACCGCTTCGACGAACCGGCAGTGCTTGGGAAGGTCCTCGATGTGCGAAGGGGCTCCGTGGTCAAAACCGTCCCTCCATGCAAGGTGGACGAGCACGTCAGGATCGCCCAGCTCGGTGCAAGGATCTTCCATGCGGAATATATCGCCCTCGACCCGCTCGGCACGTTCGTCCACCTCCGCGAGACGGAAGCCCGATGCGACCACCTCGGCCCCCTCGTCCAGCAGCTTCGAGACGATCCCCTTCCCTAGGTACCCGTCGGCGCCCGTCACGCAGCACTTCATCTTTCGCCTCCGCGTCCGACGACGGTTTCCAGCCAGGATCGAAGGCTGTACTTTTCGTAGATGTCTTCGGGGAGGTCGACGTACTCCGAGGAGAAAAAGGGGTCCTTGCGATCCATCCTGCCCCGGTACACGTAGACGTTCTCTTTCCGATAGAAGTCGTATCCCATTATCTCCTCGTTAGTCGTGATGATTTTTCTTCTCGCACCCAGACACTCCATCGTCCGCATCGTAAGGCCTCTTTGGCCGTCCTGCGGAGAGTCGAGCATGCACCATGAACGGGAAACGACCTCCTCAGTCTCTTCCGGAGTCAGGGCATCGAAATGGAACTGAGAATAGGCAGCCCGCCTGTAGTCCTCAGATAGCAGCTTGTGCCTTGCGTAGAGCAGCCGAGAGGGAAGGAAGTGGTAGATGTACTTCCTGTCCAAAAGCCCTTCGCACTGCTCGACGACCTCCTGGACGAACCCGTACTTCTTGGGATGGGCGGTTCCGATGAAGGCGACATCGTAGTCAGCTTCGATCTTCGCCTTCGATCGCCTCCCGATGGCCTGGTAGCCTGGATGGTAAAAGAGGGGCAAGAACTCCATCCGGTACAATCTCGAATCGCGCTCGTCGAATGTGTACGCCTCGTCGAAGCAATCGAGCACGCTCAAGACATGGGGATAGTTTTCCACCGCGTCCCATTGGTACAAGACGAATCTCGCGTTAGGGATCACGCACCTTAGCCTTAAGAGGTGCTCCTTGCCGAAAGATAGGGATTGTCCCGACACGACGAGGACAAGATCGTATTGCGCTTCTTCCGCGTCATGCCTGACGCTTTCGAAATACCGGTCGATAGGGCGGCTCAGTACCTCTTTGTTAACTCTGACGAGGGCTTTCGTGAATGGGTCGTTGCTCGGACGATCATCGACCCATTTGACATCGTGGCCAAGATTCCGCAATCCCATCTGAATCGTTTCGGGATAGTTGAAGAATTTCGGCATAATGAGGAGTATCTTCATTTCAGCACGCCCCCTTGCCGTCGAACATAGCAGCTACCGTCTTCGCTATCACCTTGAGGTCCACCAGAAACGACCTCTCCTCGATGTACTTGAGGTCCAGGTCGACCATCTCCTCGAACCCGGTGTCGCTTCGTCCCCGCACCTGCCAGTAGCCGGTGAGGCCGGGCTTGACCGACAGGCGGCGCATGGCGCGCGCGTCGTACTGGGCGACTTCGGAGGGAAGCGGCGGGCGCGGGCCCACGCAGGAGAGCTGGCCCGCGAGGCAGTTCAGGAACTGCGGCAGCTCGTCGATGGAATGCTTGCGGATGAACTTGCCGATCCTCGTCACGCGCGGGTCGTCCTTGATCTTGAACAGCGGGCCGTCGGCCTCGTTGAGTTCCTGGAGCTCCGCCAGGCGCTCGTCGGCGTCCTTGTGCATGGAGCGGAACTTGTACATGTCGAAGGTGCGGACCTCGCCGCTCCTCCCGATGCGCCCGACGCGCTTCTGGGAGTAGATGGGGCAGCCCGGGGACTCCAGGCGGATGGCGATGCAGAGGACGATCGAAGGGACGAGGAGCACGGCTATCGCGCACGCGCTGAACGCGATGTCGAAGACTCTCTTCACGAAGCGGTACCCCAGTCGCCCTTCCGCCGGCGCGGGGACGGGCACGGGGCCCTCGGCCTCCGACACCAGCTCGGGCGCCAGGAACGCCACGTCGGAGGCGGCCATCGGCTCGGCATCCCCGACCCTCGCGCTCGACTTTACATAACCGCGCTTATCGAGCAATGTTGCCGACAACACCTTGATCGGGCGGTTAGCTAACCTCTTGATTCTTACGGGGTCACCATGACCCCGCAAGCAACGTACAGGCTTCTTCGCGACGGCGCACAACGCTTGCAGCATGTACCACTATCAGTACAGCGTTACCCCGCACTACTCCCCCGCGCGCTCCACCAGGTCGATCAACTCCTGCTGGGAATGCACATCCAACTTCGCGTAGATATGCTTGACATGGCTCTTCACCGTGTTGCGCGACACCACGTAGTGTTCCATGACGAACTGCCCGTTGCGCCCGCGGGCCAACATGGCGAAGATCTCCGTCTCGCGCTCGGTCAAGCCGTGCTGCGCACCCAGCTCAACGCACCGCTCCTCGATGCTGAGCTGCCGCACCGTCTCGCCAGCGCCGCCAAACCTCACCTCGCCGACCGCCTCGGCAGCAGCAGCCCCAACCGACCCAGCCTCGCGCTCGCCCACGTTCACCACGCCTCGGATCGTGTCGGCGAAACTGAACTTCCTGAATCCCAACCACAGAAACGCGACGAACGCGAACAGCACGACCTCGGCGATGAGCATGGCTGCATCGTCATTCGTACCCACGATATCGTTCGTGGTATGCCCGGCAATCGCGCCCACGTCGGTTCCAACCGCGCTCATGAAACGCACAAGCGCGAACGTCGGCAACAAAGCCAACAGGTTTTGCCGCCCCACCGCCAACACCACAAGCCACACCAGCATGTCAAAGCTGCGCACGCCGATGCGCAAAAGCGCGTTCGCCGAGGGCAGATCCGTCAAAAACGTGAACGGCGCGATGATGAAGCCAGCCACCACCAGCAGCATCGCGAACGAGAACAGCATGTCCTCCTTGCTCTCGCTGCGCGACAGCAGCATCCATGCAGCCACCCCCGCCAGCACGACCGCCGAAACATCGACGCTGATAGGAGCATGGGACACTTCGTTGAGCGTGAGTCCGTAACCCGTCGCAACGCTGAACAATCCTACGCATAAAAACAGCGCATGAGCAGGCCGCAAGAACGATTCCGGATTGGACAGTTCGAGGCTGGCCGGGGACGCTTCGCGCGCGATCGCGTCCAGCTGTCGCCCGCCTCGATGATACAGCATCACGATGATCAGCGCGTACGAGCACGTCGCCTCGACAATGCCCAGCTCGAACGAAACCGGAGGATGCGCCACGCGCACCACTTCTCCCAACGCCATGCCGCACACCACCCCCGCAAGCGCCGCCTTCGACGAACGCAACGACGAGAACGCGGAAACCATCATGATCGACGCCCACGCGGAGGCCGTGTTGTAGAACAGGAAGCCCGCCACCGTCAGCGGACCGTTCGCCATCTGCAGAGCGAACTCCAGTACGAACGCCGCCGTGATCGCACAACCCAGCGCCACCACGGTCAATAAGCGCCGATCGAGCAGCGAAGGCTTGCGCGTGGCGATCAGAAACAAGATCAAGAACAGAAAGCCCGACGTCATCGTGGAAATCTCCCGAGCGATGCCGTAGTATTCGGCCACGCGAGAATACACGCTCGCGTTCAGAATGCCGCCGACACAGCCCATGATCGCAAAGGCGATCACGCACACCACTATAGCCGCGCTTTCGCCGTGCTTCGAATCGCGCATACGTTCCACCATCGCTTGCAAGGCTCCCTCCCCCTCATCGCTTGCTCCCATTGTAAGCGAAACCTGCGCCATCCGATCACGGCACCCCGCATCCACCACGTTCATCAGCCTTATCGCCCTCAAATCACCCTCGCAGGGGGAGCGCGCCAACTCGCCCTTCGCCAGCAAAAACACCCCCGACGGGGTGGTTTCAAGCCTCGCCGAACGCCGTAGAGTGCACGTCGAGGGAAGCGGCTCCTCATCCGGAGCCGCAAAACAAATCGCACCATTAGGAGGATCATCATGGGAACGAACGTAACGAACGAAGGCGGCATCTCCCGCCGCAGCTTCCTGGGCGGCGTCGCAGGCGTCGGCGCGCTTGCCGCCATAGGCCTGGCCGGCTGCTCGCCCAAAGCCGCGGGTACAACCGGAGCCGAGAGCGCTTCCAGCTCCGCCAGCACGGCCGCAGGCATCGCCGACAACAACGCGGTGGCCGTGGACGACGGCAGCGCCGCCATCACGGTCGACTGGCTGGGCGCCCCGCCGGAGATCGGCGACATCACCGAGACGAAGGACACCGACCTGCTCATCGTGGGCGCAGGCAACGGCGGCATGATCGCCGGCGCGTACGCATCCGACCAGAAGATGGACTTCATCCTATGCGAGAAGGGCACCGAGGTGGGCGCCACGCGCCACTGGTTCAACGCCGTCGACACCAAGCCCTTCACCGACCAGGGCTACCACACCGACCGCGCGCGCCTGCACGGCGAGTGGGCCCGCTATTCCAGCGGCACGTGCGACCACAACCTCATCAACATGTGGATGAACGAGAGCAACGACATGTTCGAGTACGTCGACAAGTACATGAGCGAAGCCGGCGCCGTGGTCATCGCCGACGAGTTCGAGATGCCGGGCGGCATGGGCGCCACCCCCTTCTACACCCCCTGCGGCGAGCACCACTACGGCAACGCCGAGGGCGGCCGCGACGGCGTCCCCGTGCGCAACGAGCTGTTCGAGAAGGTCATGAAAGACAACGGCTACGAGATCTCCTACAACCATGAGCTGGTAAAGCTGGTCACCGAGGATTCCGGCAAGGTGACCGGCGCCATCTTCAAGACCGATAACGGCTACACGCAGATCAACGCCAAGAAGGGCGTGCTACTGACCACGGGCGGCTACTCCGCGAACCCCGCCATGCTCTCGTCGCTGTCCCCCATCACCACCGCGTCGGTGACCGCGCTGGGCTACAACCAGAACAACACGGGCGACGGCATCAAGGCGGCGCTGTGGGCAGGCGCGGTGAAAGACATCACCAGCGCCACGATGATCTTCGACCGCGGCCTCGTCGCGCCCGGCACCACCGCGGGCTACACCGAGGAGTCCGTCAAGGCCGGCAATCCGCAGTGGCCAGGCAACGGCCAGTTCAACCCCGGCACGCAGCCCTTCCTCAAGGTGAACCTGCGCGGCGAACGCTTCGCCCTCGAGTCCGCCGACTACGACTACCTGCCCCATGCGGCCGCGCAGCAGCCTGGCGGCGTGTACATCAGCGTTTGGGACGGCAACTTCGGCGACGACGTGCAGCGCTTCCACACCCTCGGCTGCTCGGCCGGCACCCGCATGGGCGTGCTGGGCGTGAAGAAGGAAGACGGCACGTACGACCTGGACAAGTACTTCGAGAAGGAGCTGGCCGACGGTCGCCTGCAGAAGGCCGACACGCTCGACGAGCTTGCCGACAAGCTTGGCTTCGACGCCGACGCCAAGAAGACGTTCCTCGCCACCTGCGAGCGCTACAACGAGCTGTACGACAACCAGGAAGACGTCGACTTCGGCAAGGAGCCCTACCGCCTCTCCGAGCTGCGCACCCCGCCGTTCTTCGGCGCCACACTGGGCGGCACGCTGCTCACCACCATCGACGGCGTCCGCATCAACGCCGACTGCCAGGCGCTCAACACCGACTTCGAGCCCATCGAGGGCCTGTACTGCGCCGGCGACTGCTCGGGGTCGCTGTTCAGCGGCAACTACCCCGACCAGATGCACGGCGTCGCCTGCGGCCGCACGATGACCGAGGCCCTGCACGTGGTCAAGCTCGTGGCCGCCAAGTAACGCGTTCCCCTCATAAGCTGCGCGCCCTCCCCTCCCGCGCGCAGCATCCTACCCGCGCCCCGACCTCCCCGGGGCGCGGCATTATTTCGGGGTATGCCACTCGCACGGGTCGGGTGCCGCCAAGCCACGCACACCCATGATGATCATCTCCACGCCGTTCGCGAACGACTCTTCCGAGTACGCCGAATCCACGATGCGCTGCCACACGGGCATGTCGCGCGTCGCGCCACCCGCCGCCTCGTCTGCCAGCCGTCGCTTCTGGGCGGCGATCGCGCTTCCGTTGAACCCGGTGAGAAAGGCGTCCACCATGGCCCACGCCTTCGTGAGCACGGGCTCGGGCATACCCTGGTCGAGATGCAGCGACACGATCTTCTCGGTGTGGGCCGCCAAACCCGCGTAAGAGATGTTCGGATCGAGGTCGATATCGTTCATGTGCGGATGCGCGCAGTACTCCCGATGGATGGAGGTCATCGTGCGCCGCAGCGTGTCGTCCCACCGCTCTCCCGGCACCGGATCGGTGTCGAGCGTTTCCATGAAGCGCGTGAGCACCGCCACCAGCACCTCCTCGCGCGAGGAAAAGTGCGCGTAGAACGCCATGGCCGACACGCCCAGCTCCGCGCCGAGGGCACGCATCGTGAATGCGCCCATGCCGTCGCGATCGATCATGCGATACGCGGTATCCACGATGACGTCCCGGGTCAGCCCGCTCTTCCGCTTCTTTTCGGTTTCCGCATCCACGCCGCGTCCCTCCTGCCAGCACCTCGTTTCGCCCAGCATAGCATGAGCATGCCCGGCCGCGAGCCCTCCCGCCTCCTTCGCATGCGAAAACCAAGAGGAGCCGAAGCGCGCTCGCTCCGGCTCCTCTTCCGAACAGGCCGATCGGCGTTACGCCGCGGGATTATGCGGCCAATCGTGGCAGTGCATGCACTGGTTGTCGGTGATCTCCTTGTCGCGCGCATGGCAGTTCACGCAGGAGTTGTACCCTCCGTGGAGGGAGTCGTGCGGGTTGCTCTGCTCGTAGGACGAAGTGGTCTCGGCCAGCGCCTCGTACGAGCCTCCATGGCAGCTCAAGCACTGCTCGTCGGACACATACGCACCGGTGCCGTCGCCGGCAGCGGTCTGCGTCGTCTTGGCCGACGAGCCGTCCGCATCGGCGCCGGGTTCTGATGTCTGCGGCGCACATGCCGCCAACCCCAAGGTCAGGCAAAGGACAAGCGCAACCGTCGACAACGCGCCTACCGTGGATCGTTTGACGTTCAACATGGCTTTACGCTCCTTTCACCGCATGCTCGGCGGCAACGTAGCCGAACGTGACGGCGCGTCCGATGGACGTTCCAGGGATATGACGGGGGTAGTTGCCGGCGAAGAAGTTGCCCGACGCGTTGCCCACGGCGTACAGCCCCTCGATCACCCGGTCGTCGGTATCGAGCACGCGGCACGAACCGTCGATGGTGAGCCCGCCCACCGTGGCGAGCACGCAGCTGTTCGTGGTCAGCGCGAAGAAGCGCGTGCCCGTGAACGGGATGGTTCCCGCCAGGTCGCGTCCGAAGTCCTCGTCCACGCCGGCCTCGAAAAACCCGTTGTACCGCGCGATGGTGTCGGCGAGGCCCTGCGGGTCGACGCCGCAGGCGGCGGCCAGCTCTTCGGGCGTTGATCCCTCGAACAGCCAGCCCTTCTGCTTGAACTCCTCAACCGCGTCCTCCATGCCCTCGAACATGGTATCGTCGAACACCTGCCAGCAGCTCTTCCCGAAGTCGGGCTGGGCGTTCTGCGCGTTCGACACGCTTTGGAAGGGCAGATCCTCGCGCACGAAGCGCTTGCCGTCGCCGTTCACCATGAGGGCGAAGTACACGGCGTTCCACGTGCGCGCGTCGTAGAACGAATCGGGATTGCCCCAGCGGAAGTTCATCACCGGCTGAGGGCACGGATCCATCTGCGCGCCTGCTTTGATGCCCATGAGATGCCCGTCGCCCGTGGTGCCCCAACCGGGGTTCCACCAACTCGACGAGGCATAATCCTCCGGACGCGTCCACGCTTCCATGAGCTCAGGGTTCGCATCGTAGCCGCCCGTGGCCAGGATCACGCCTTTTCCGGCGTTGATCTGCACGTACTCGTCGCCGCTCTTGGCGATGACGCCGCCCACGCGTCCCGAACCGTCGCGCACCAGCTGCACGCCCGGCGTGCTGAAGCGCAGGTCGAGGTTGTCGTAGGCCTTCGCCACCTCTTGCATCTCGAGGCACACGTAGATGCCCGAATAGCCGGAGCGCACTCCGGCGTCGGGCGGCAGCGAGGGGCTGTCGTAGAAGCCCAGCTCCGTGTCGATGAGCGGGGTCAGCGCCGGCATGCCGCAGGTGGAGGGAGCCTGCTCCACCTTCGAGATGACGAAGCCGTTCTGTCCCTTGTCGAGTTCGGCCTGCCAGAAATCGGTAGCCTCGCCCGAACGGTCGACGTAGGTGCGTATGGGTTCGGGGCGCACGCGCCAGTACGCGCTGCGGTACATCTCGTCCAACAGCGCCACCTTGTCGATCTCGGTGCCCTCCTGGCACTTCGCCCCCACGGCGCCGAAGCACTCGAAGCAGCCGCGGCCCTTCGTCATCTTCTCGATGCAGATGACTTTCGCGCCCTCTTCGGCTGCCTTGAGGCTGGCCATGAGCCCGGCGATACCTGCGCCCACCACCACGATGTCGCAATCCTCGGTCGAAGCGATGTCGCTCGCGGCGATGTCGCGGTCTTCGAAGCCGACCGGCCCGCGCGGCCCCGGGCATGCCGCCTTCTTCACCGGCACAAGCGCCGTCTCGCACGCAAGCTGCCGATACGCGTCCACCGATTCGGCGACGGGCGCATCGTCGGCGAAGGCGATGCCCGTCGCGCCCAGCGTCCCCAGCGTACCAGCAGAAAGGCCCGCCAAGCCGATCCCCTTCAGGAACGAGCGACGCGATACGTCGTACTCTCCCATAGTCCCTCCTTGTTCGTTTTTCTTTACAACGTAAAGTGAATGGTAACGTGTTTTATTTACGTTGTAAAGTAAGAGCTTGCGAATACGCCGCGTCGAGCAGCAGAGCGCGAAAAGGGATCCCGCAGGATCCCTTTTACGAACAGATGTTTCACGTGAAACATCCGCGTTACGGAGGCGCCGCGCGAAGCGGCGGGCGGGCGGCGTAGCGCTACTTCCTCACACCGGACATGGTTTGCTCGACGATGCTGTCCATCATGTCGGGGGTCAGCATGCCGCTGATATAGCCGAAGATGTTGCCGTCCTTGTCGATCATGAACGTCGTGGGGAACGACAAGATGCGATAGCCGCTGAACATCTCGCCCGTCGTGTCCATGAGCACGGGATACGTAATGCCCCGCTCGTCGATGAACGCCTTCACGTCGGCTTCGGACACGTCGCTGTTGTTGGGACGGCTGTCGGTTTTAGGATTCGCCACGCCCAGCACCACGAGGTCGCCCTCGTTCTCGCCACGATCCCGGTACAGCTTCTCGATGTCGGGGATCTCGCGCTGGCACGGCCCGCACCAGGTGGCCCAGAAGTTGAGGAACACCGTCTTGCCGCGGTACTCGTCCAGCGAGTGCTCTTCGCCGTTCTGGTCGACCAGCTTGAGGTCGGCCAGCGGCGCCGCCTGCGCATCGGCCTTGCTCGCAGCGCCATCGCCCGAGCCGGCATCCTTGCCCGCATCGGAAGCATCGGACGAACCGCCGTTCGCCCCGTCGCCCTTCGCCTCATCCGCGCCCTGGTCGGCCGGCTGCTCCTGCGCAGCGGGCGCGCCGCCGAACGACGACAGATAGCTGGTCACGCCGTTCATCCACCCGGTCACGGTCATCACGCCCATGACGATGAGCAGCGCGCCGCCCACCTTCACCGTATACTTCACCACGTTGCCGTGCGTACGGAAAAAGCGCAGCACCTCGCCCGTGAACAGACCCACCGCCAAAAACGGCAGCACGAAGCCGATCGTGTACACGGCCACCAGCCCGAAGCCTGCCGCGGCCGAAGCGCTCGACGACGCCATCAGCAGCACGCTGGCCAGCACCGGACCCACGCACGGCGTCCACGCGAAGCTGAACGTGAAGCCCAGCACCAGCGCCACCAGCGGGTTCATCGCGAACCTATTCAGCCGAAACGGCAGACGACGCTCCTTCTCCACCGCCTTCGTCTTGCCGAACGCGCCCAGCATGTACAGGCCGAACGCCGCCATGATGACGCCGGCGACGATCGAGAACACGCGCTGGTTTCCGGTGAAGAACTGGCCGAGCGCCGTGAATCCGAAGCCCAGCAGGAAGAACGCAAAGCTCACGCCCACGACGAAGAACAGCGTGTTCACGAACACCTTCTTACGCGGGTACTCGACGGTCCCGTCATCGTTCGTCTTCGCCGCGCCGCCTGCCAGATAGCCCACGTACAGAGGAATCAGAGGCAGCACGCACGGCGAGAAGAAGCTCAGCAGGCCTTGCACGAACACGGTGAGCACGGGAATGCTCGTTTCGAGGGAGAAGCCCATGATCTCCTCCTAGCCCTCTGCGCCGGACGATGCCGGCCGACCATCGAAAGGCACGACGCCGTCGGAGCCGAATATGCGGTCGTCGATGTCGGCGATCGATATTTGCGCAAGACGTTCACGGCAACGCTCGTCTAAATCGAGGAATATGTCGTCCATGATGCCCGCCATACCGGATGCCACAAGGCATTTCATGTCCATATCGCCGCTATGCCAACCGGATTGCACAAATCTGATGTTGAGCGCATCGGCCACCATGTGCAGGTCGACCGCCGAAGCGTCCCCTGCAAAACGGTAGCCGCCCACGTTGCCTTCGCGCGTGGTCACGAACCCGGCGCGCTTGAGCGGAGCCATCACCTTGCGCACACGCGCCGCGTTCGTACAGATATTCTTGGCCAAAGCCTCGCTGGAAACGATGTCCGCCTTATGGTTCAGATACACCAGCGCGTGCACCGCAACAATGAAATCGCTGTTCATGATGCTGCTCCGTCTACGACAAATCAACTGTTTCACTTCTTTATACAGTAACTTTTGTACAAAAGAAAGATACAGTTGAGAAATCGAGCCGAAAAACCCGCAGAGAACAGGCGAGGGCGAATCATCGGACCGAAAACACGCTTCCGAGCCGAATTCCGTGTCTTTGGGCCGATGATGAGCCCTTCCGACCGCTATCGCCTCAAGCTCGACAATATTCCGGGCCGCGCGGGCGGGTTCGGCAGATGGATCAGCCGCGGTTCGAAGTCGAACAGCTCCTCGGTGGACACCGTCCAGTTCACCGTCAGGCAGCTCTTCAAGCACGCGTCGGCGCACAGGTTGCACTGCACGCAGTCGGCCGCCGAGAACTCCAGGAAGCTGCCCTCCCCCTCCGCAGGCACCAGCTCGCTTTTGCGCAGCGCGCCCGTCGGGCAGAACACCGTGCACATGTTGCACGAGCTGCACGCCTGCGTGTCGATGGATACCGAGCCGAACAGCCGCGTGTCGATCTCGGGAACCGTCGGCGCGCCCAACCGGTCCATCGCGTCCAGCACCAGCATGCGTCGCTGCGGGTTGAACTGCGGCAGCGTGCCAGCGTTGGACATGCGCAGCCGCTCGCGCAGCGACGGCGCAGCGTTGTCGTTCTTGAACACCATCACCTCGGCCGTCTTGCCCGCGGCGTCCTTCGCCCGCGTGCGCGCGCTGGTGAAGAAGCCGCGGCGCGACTCGCCCAGCAGCGTGCGCTTGTCTTCGAGCAGCACCTCGTCGGGAAACGCCGACGCGCGCCGCACGCGGACGTCCGAGCCCTGCGCAGCCATGAGCTCGTTCGCCGAAGCCACCGTGGCGTCGATACCCGGCACGTTCGAGCGGAACTTGCACGTGGCGCACGTGCCGTCCACCAGCACGATATCCTCCACGCCGCGCGCCGCAAGACCCAGCAGCACGCTTTCCTCCATGCGCGCGAGGCAGGGCACTTCGGCGTACTTCGCCGGGTCGGCCAGGCGCTTCGACGCTATGCGCGCGCATGCGAACACGGCCTTCCCGCCGGTTGCCGCCACGGCGGACGCCACGCTGGAGGCGAGGTCCTCGTCCAGCGGGCGCAACGGGATGAGCGCCTCCACCGGGCATACCGTGGTGCAGGCGCCGCACGCCACGCATCCCTCGCCGTCAAGCTCCAACACGTTGTTGGCCGCGAACACCGAGCCCGTCGGACAGGCGTCCGCGCATTTCGCGCACGACGCATGGCGGTTGCGCACCACCACGCAGCGATCGCTCGCCAGGTACACGGCCTTCGACTCCAGCGCCTCGGCCACTTCCACGATGTCTACCAGGTTCGGCATGCCAATTCCTCGTCTCGTCTTCCGCTACTTCTCGAGAAACGTCTCCTCGATGGCGCGCAGCTCCTCGGGCGTGTTCGCGTTGATGAAGCAGCCGCCCATGGGCTCGGCCTCCAGCACGCGCTCCTGCGGGAACTCGCACACCTCTACGTCCGCGAAGAACCCTTGGGCGCGCTTCTCGCCGCGGTCGAGCGCGGCGCTCACGGCCGGCAGGCAGCCCGCGCGGCGGTACATCGCATGGAACGGCTCGAACCCGTGCTTGTTCACCGGCACCACCACGTCGGCGCCCGTCTCGTTCATGGCCAGCGCCTCGGCCACCACGAGCGACGGGGAAGCGAACACCATGTCGCAGGCAACCACGGCCACATACGGGTTGCGCGCAGCCTCCAGCGCCGTGTACAGACCCGGCAGCGCCCCGCGCACGTTGAACGCGTCGCGCACCAGCTGGATGCGATACTGCGGGAACTCAGCGTGCAGGAAGTCCAGGCGCTCCGGCTCGTTCGTGGTGATCACGAGGTCGTCGGCAACCGGGCCCAGACGCTCCACCAGCCGGCAGATCAGCGGCCGGCCCGCGAACGGCACGGTCGCCTTGCTCTGCCCCATGCGCCTGCTCTCGCCGCCCGCCTGGATGACCATGGTCACGCGCGGCCGCACGAAACGCTGCTCCACGAAGTCGGCGAGGCCGGCAATGTCGTCGAGCGCGAACGCCGGCACGTGGTACAGCTCGGCGGCATGGCGCGCCTCCTCGATGTCGGTGACGACGGCCACCGTGTCCGACGTCGGCAGCTTGTTCGATATGTCGGCGTAGTCGGGATGCTGCGTCTTGAAATGGTCTCCTGAAGCCCTCTCGACCCGCTGCGCGGCACGGCTCAGCTCCTCGCGCGCCGCATCGTCGTCGGCCGGAGGCACGGTGCCGCGGGTGAACTGGGTGAAGTCGGTTCCCAGCGGCCAGCCGCAACGCGCTCCCTCGGCGAACACGTCGGCCACCCGCGCGTCGGCGTCGTTGCCCGAGCGCATGATCTCGATGGTGGGCAGCCCGCTTTTGCGGTACCCCTCCACCACCACGATGTCGTGGCCGGGCATGCTGCGCACGATGTCCGAGCACTCGATCTCGCCTTCCACGGACTTGATGCGGGCGATCTGCCCGGGCGCGGCGATCACCGTCTCGCGCGCGCCAGCGGCGCGGTGGCGGTACGAATCCTTCCCGGGATAGTCGATGTCGAAACCCACGTGGCTGTGATGCTTCACGCTGCCCACGTCGCGCCCGCGTCGCACCAGCTCGGCGATGAGCTGCTCGATGAGCGTCGTCTTGCCTGAATTATGCCGCCCGACGATAGCCAGGGCGGGGCTCGGTATGTTGACCATGCGCTCCCCCGTTCGTTCGGCGCACAGTATAGCACGAAGCGCCGCCCGCACCGGGAAGGAGAGCCGGGGCGCGCTCCCCCGCACGCCGGAAGCCGCGCCAAAAGGCGCGGCTTCCGAGGGAGGGAGGGTATGGCAGGTTGAAGAGCTACGCGGTCGCGGCGTGCTTGCCGGCCACGCGGCCGCTGGTCATGGCGTTGCCCATGTTGTTGCCGGCCGAGGGGCAGTTGTAGGCGTTGCCGTAGCGCTCGCCCATCGTGTTGCCCACGGCGTACAGACCCTTAATCACCTCGCTCTTCGAAGCGGTCAGCACCTGGTAATCGCCGTTCACGCACAGACCCGCCAGAGTGTTCAGGCCAGGGCCGTACAACCTGTTCGTACCCTGCGTGGCAATGAAGAACGGACCTTCGTCGATGGGGATCAGCAGGTTCTCGGGCTTGCCGAAGTCGGTGTCCTTGCCCGCGGCGCACAGCTCGTTGTAGCGCTCGACGCTGGTCTTGGCGTTCTCGAGCGCCTTGCCTTCGAGACCGGCGTTCTTCAGCGCGTCTTCGAGCGTGGCTCCCACGAATATCTCGTTCACGAACGGGCTCGTGCGGTTCGCGATCTCCAAACCGCGCACTTCCACCGTGCCGGCAGCGGGATCCGCCGCCTCCATCTGCGCCTGGAACTCCTCGATGCCCTCGGGGAAGCCCCAGTTGGGAGCGCCGTGATCGAGGCCGCCCGCCTGGATGTAGCTCATGTACTTGCTGTCCATGATGGCGAAGTTGCCCACCATCTTGGCCTCCGGGTTGATAGGCTGGCGGCACGACTGCGCCAGCACGAGGCCCGCGAACGATTCGTTCATGAAGCGCTGGCCGTTGCAGTTCATCCACAGACACGGCGTGGAGCCCCAAGGGCCGAACGAGATGGAGGGCGCGTCGCCCGCAACCGGGCGGGGATGGCTCTCGATGGCGCCGCCCGCCCAGCACCCGATCTTATGGCCGGATCCGTCGCAGTCGGTCATGCCCATGAGCTCGGCGCGGTCCACGCCGTGGCGCTCGGCGTTCTCGGCGCATTCGGAGCACAGCTCCCACACCATGTCGGTGTTGCCGCCGAAGTCACCCGTGGCCAGGATGACGCCCTTGGCCGCCTCGAACTTCACGTAGTTACCGTCGGCGTCCTCGGCGATGATGCCCTTAACAGCGCCGTCGGCATCCTGCACGCAGCGCGCCGCGGTCTGCCCGCAGAACCATTCGGCGCCCAGGTCCTCGGCCGCGTCGCGGCAGTATTCCTCGATTTCGGCCAGACGCGAGATGCCCGTCTTCTGCTTCTTGCCCACGGGCTGCTCGTTCTTCGTGCCCACCGTCTGCACCGTGGACGCCCACATCTTGTAGCCCGAAACTTCCACGGGGTAATCGGCGCCGCTGGGCTTGTCGTAGGCGATCTGCACGATGCACTGGCCGCCCTCGTAGTCGAACACGTCCGATGTGTCGGGGATCAGCGAGGCCAGGTTGTCCATCATCTCGCCGGAGTTGTACACGAACGAGCGGATAACCTCGGTGTTGCAGCGGCCGTTGGCGCGGCGCACGTACTCGTTGACGATCTCGTCGAGGTCGTACGGGCCGAAGCCCCACGCCTCCAGCATCTTGGAGTTGTACGAGCAGATGTCGTCGCCGCGGTAGACGATCTCGCCGTCGTTGTGCTTCTCGATGACGGCGACCTTCGCGCCTTCCTGCGCCGCTGCAAGCGCCGCCTGCGTGCCGGCGTGGCCGCCGCCCACCACCACGACGTCGAAGCTTTTCGTCTCTTTGATGTCGGCGTCGGCGATCTCGGGCGCGCTTCCCAGCCAATCCTCGTCGCACATGTAATAGGTCGGACGCGCGACCGCCGCGTCGGCGGACGACACGTCGCCGCTCTTGGCCGACGCGGACGACGCCTGCGGCGCGCATCCGGTCAGCCCGGCCATCGCGCCGAGGACGCCGGCGCTGGCGGCACCCACCAAGAAGTTCCTGCGAGAAAGTTCCATGTTCCCCATCTCCTTTGCGTTGTGCTTCGTACCCTGCGACCCCATCTTTGCCCGAACCGACGCACGCTTCCATCCGAAAAAACGTTGATTTGCGTTTCCGCAGATGGCGAATGCTTCTCAACGGTTTTACGTAGACGCCTCAACGCCGATTGTTTGCGCAGGTGAGATGCGCGGATGCTATAATGCGACGCACGGCGAGGGAAGGAGGCGGCTATCGAGACGCAACGCGAAACAACGGGCAAGCTCGAACGCGGGCGGGCGGGCGAAGGGCTTTCCCTACCCGCTATGACAGCGCTCATCGTGGGCGTCGCCTGCCTGTTCTCCACGCTGCTCATCTATTCGGGAACGGTCATCTCGTTTCTGCGCTTCGAGCATACGTTGCTGTTCGTGGGCACCTTCGCCGAAACCACCCTGTTGGCGGCCACGCTGTTCGGCGCGCTGTTCCTCGGCTTGTCGCTGGCGGGAAAGCGCCTGCCGTCCATGCTGCTGGGCGCCGGGGGCGGCATGCTGTACCTGTGCTGCGCGCTCGCGTTCGCGTACTTCTCCTGGTTCGGCAGCTTGGGTACGGCGCTGCTCATCGCGCTTGCCGTGGCCGCCGCCCTCGGCGACGTGTGCTTGGCGCTCACGTGGGGGCGCATATGCGCGCGTTTCAAAATCAAGCGCGCGCTCGTCGCCGTTTCCCTTGCCAGCATGCTATCGGCCGGGATCTGCTTTCTGTACGCCGTGCTGCCCCTGCCAGGCGTGACGGTGCTGTTCGTGCTCAGCTCCATCGCGGCCGTCATCGTCCCTCTCGCGTTCTCGGGAACGGCGGACGGCACCGTGCAGACCACCCCCGAACGAGCCGAGGGCCGCACGACGGGCGCCACCCTGGCCTCGCTGGCCGACGTGATCGTCGCGCCCGGGCTGGGGCTGCTCGTGTTCGCGTTCGCGATGGCCGTCATGCGCACCGCGTTCAACGAGAGCCAGGACGCCTACCTGGCCGCGCTCGCGCTCGATGCCGCGGCGCTGCTGGCGTACACGACCCTGCGCAAAAAGCGCTTCGCGCTGCGAGGCGGCATGCACCAGACGTTCCTGCCGCTCATGGCCATGGTGCTGCTGGCGGCCACCAGCATCTCGGCATCGGTGGGCAGCGGTTCGGGGCTCGTGTCGTTTCTGACCTACGCGCTGTACGCGCTGGCGGCTATCCTCACGCTGGCCACGCTATGCGCCATCGCGAACGCGGGCGAGTTCTCGGCCGACCTCGTGTTCTCCACCGCCGTGCTGCTGTTCTGCGCAGCCTCCTTCGCCGGCCAGAGCTTCGCAAGCGCGCTCGACGACGACCTCGTCCATGTGGCGGTGACGGTCACCACCACGCTGTACGCGTTCGTCATGGTGCTCTCGTCGTACGTGCGCCGCACCCGCGATGCGCACGACGAACAACGCGCCGCCGAGCACGCCGAGGACGAGGCGACGCCCGCAAGCTCGCCCGACCGCTGCGCCCAGCTGGCGGACGCGCACAACCTCACGGCGCGCGAGCAGGAAATCCTCGCCTACCTCGCCGAAGGCCACAGCGGCGCCTACATCTCCGACGTGCTGTTCATCTCGCCGAACACGGTGCGCACCCACATCCACAACATCTATCGCAAGCTCGACGTCTCCTCGCGCGAGGACATCCTGCGTCTGACGAAAGGTTGATCTCGGTCGCACCGAGCCGAATACGAACTCGTCGGCATCGTCGCCCCAGCTCAGCTCCCCGCTCGTTGTTCGCCGAAAATATATGTTGTGATTTCGTGAAGAGGGGTGGTATAATAATCCGTGCATTTACAGAGGCTTTGATGCTTCGGTAAAGATAAGGGTTCTGTTTTTTGGAGGGGGCAGAACCCTTTGTCTTTCTTTGGGACGTTCGCGTCCCATTTTTTATGCCTGCGTTCCGCGCTATGCGGCATCGTCCAGCACGTCTTCCAGGAACGCTTGATCCGTTTCAAGCACCCCTAACACGATGTCGGCCAACGCCCGATAGAATCCCGTGCGTGCAACGCGTTGCACGTCGTCGGCGAAATCGGGAACCCAGTTCAGCAGATGCTCCTCGAGAAACGCACGGCGAGCCTCCAAAAGGTTCGCGCACGATCCATCGTCCCCCGCTTCCAGCGCCTCGGCGGCGCGCTCTCCCAACAGCTGCATGAACTCCAACTCGAACGCCAGATGATCCTCGGGCTCGCACGCTTCGTCCACCAACACCACCTTTGCCGCACGGTACGCCGCCAGCACTTCGTCGCGCGCATCCTGCATCAGCAGATGCTCAGGCGAGGTGTATACCGACTCGTACGGAAAAGCCACCTGCTCTCGATCCTGCGTCACGCCGATGAACGTATGCAGGAAGTCCACGGCCAAATCGCCGCGCTGGCGCTCTCCGCCTGCGTTCAGATAAGCGCACAACCCTCGATAGCCCGCATCGAGATGATCGTTGCCGCTCGCGGCAGGAAACCTCATCGCGCGCAGCCTCCCGAGAGCCTCGTCATCCACCTCGGTGCGCAACAAACGCGCCACGAACCCGTACGCCGCACTCTGCTGCCGGAGCGCCTCGGCCAAGGCGCGCATTCCCTCGTCAATCATCATGCCTCCTTCGCGGCAACGCCGCTTTCGTCGTCTTCTCCATCGCGCAGCGCTTCCAGCAAGTCGAGACCGCGCTCCGTGACATGCCAGGCATCGGCCCACTCCATTGCATCTATGCGCTCCAGCTCGCCCAGGAAATATCCGGCGAACAAGCGCGGATTCTGCACGAGCGGATGAGGGTCGATCACCGCGTCGATGGCGCTTTTGTCGCGCGGGCATTCGGCGGCGAACTCCAGCAAGGCGCGATACACCGGCAGGTAGACCGCGTCCTTGGCCAGCAGCGCCTGCGCCTTCGCGCCGATAGGATCGGAATCGAGATACGCAACGCCGGCTTCGGTGATCGCCCATACGCCCTCGGCCGGCGCAGTCGTCACGAAGTTGCCGTCCTCGTCCACGGCAAGTTCGGGTTCCTCTCCCGTTTCAAGGGCAGCTTGCGCCGCTTGCTCTTCCTCGCTGGGTTCGTACGCCAGCGCGCCGTAGCGCTCCAGCAGCGCGCGCAGCTCCGCCGGACGATAGACCGAACGGTTGCACCGGAGCACCTCGTCCATGATCGAGTCCAGTTCGCTGGGCGTGCGCGGCGTACGGCACGCTTTCAACGCGGTCATCAGCACCTTCTGGCATCCCGGTGCGGCCTTGAACACCTCTTCGACATTCATTGCTCCTCCTTCGTATCGCGCTCGGCCGCAGAAGGCTCGAGCAGGGTTTTCTTGGACAGGAATGGAAACGTGATGGCGTGCACGGGACACGCGTCGGCGCACTCGCGGCACTTCACGCACTCGTTGAGCGGAGCGGAAGCCGCCCGATCATGCAAGTCGATGCCTTCCGGGCACGCGTCGGCGCACCGATGGCAGCGCTCGCCGTGAGCCGCATGCAAGCACGTCCCGACGTTCGCCTGCGGCCGGAACGTGCGGTTGCCGCGCGACACCAACGACAGCAGCGCTCCCAGCGGACAGAACCGATGGCACCATTTCCGCAGCACTGCCAACTCCAGCACGAGCATGGCTGGAAACACCAGAAGCGACCAGGTGACCTCGTTGAACTGGAACACCCTCCACACCACGACGAGCGTTCCGAACGTCAAACCGACCGGGCACACAAGGCAGAACACCGGGAACCCGAACGCAGCCGTCGAGAGGATGGCCCCGCCCAGCACCCAGTTGCGCGAATCGCGCAAGCCCCCGCGCTCGGACGCCGGGACATCGAGAGGCCCGGAATCCGGTGAAGAAGCATCGCGCTTCGAGGCCTTCTTTCCTCGAAACACCCGTCTCAACAACGGGACGGGACAGCCCCAGGCGCAGAAGGCCCGGCCCAACAGCAGCGTCAGCGCTACGACCACCGCCAGCCCGATGAGCAGGGGCGGGACAACCGTTCTCGAAGCAATGGCCGCCTCGACACCGCCGAGCGGGCAGAGCGCCGCAATGTCCGCGATGCCGAACGAGCTGGGCGTGCCGGTGCCGGTGTGCAACGCCAGCCCCAAGCACACGAGAGCCGCCACGCCGAGCGCGCTCAGCACGCGCAACGTCGACGCCCTCACGCGCCGCTTCCCTTCCCGTTTCATACGATCATCTCGCTCTCGCCCTCAACCGTCGTCCTCCCCAAACGCTCGTAGCGCTCGGGCGCCACCACGACAACGCCCCGCCGAGACCCGCCCGCGAACGAACGGTACACGAGCGCGGGGCACACGTTCTCGCACACGCCGCAACCGTTGCACTTCGCTGCATCGATCACCGGATGCCCGACATCGTCCAACGCGATCGCCTCGTACGGGCACGCCTTCTCGCATTCGACGCATCCTTCGAAGTACGCGATGCAGCGGTCCTTCTGCACCACCGCCACGCCCAGCTTGTCGCGCTGGGGATCGAACGACCCCAACGCCCCGGTCGGGCAGGCCGTCTGGCACTTTCCGCAGAAATCGCAGTACCCTTTGTGGAAGTCGAGCACGGGGGTGCGAGCTTGCAGCAGCCCATCCTCCACATGCGCTACCCCCACCACGTTCGTCGGGCATGCCGAGCGACAGCGGTCGCACTTCACGCATGCAGCCACCAACGCGCCTTCGTCCTGGCCGCCCGGCGGTCGCAGCAGCCCGCCCTCGCCCGCGAAGGCGATCGCCGAGGCGCCCACGCCCGCGAGCGCGGCCGTGGCGGCGGTGAATCCCAGAAAGGCTCGCCTTGTGTAGTCAGCCATACTCTCGCCTTGCTTTCATCCTCGAACCCGGGCGCCGCGCGATACGGCGCTCGGGGGATCTCCGGTTACAACGCGAACCCGAAGTAGTTCGCCACTGCCGTGCCTACCAGCCACATCACCGCGCGAACGGCGACGGAGCCCACCAGGGCGCCCGCCAGCGCCACCACGCCCAACGAAAGCGCGCCGCCGGATTTACGCGCGACCAGCACGCCGCAAACCGCCGGCGCCGCAGAACCGCACAGCACCACGGCCACCCAGAAGAGCGCGGCCTGATCGCCGAAGGCGGTACCGCTGACAAGGCCGAACGCCACCGTCAACACCAGCGACAGCGCACCGCCCGCCGCCGCGTACACGCCGGCTTTCTTCACGTCGCCCTCGTCAACCTTGAGCGCCGCACACAGCACCAGGTACAACGCCGCACCTGTCGCCAGCGCCGTTCCCAAGTAGGCCAACGGAAGCGCGACGGTGTTCCAGACCGGGCGCGACGTCATCATGTACGACACGCCGCAGGCGAACGCGAACGCCACGGCCAGCACGATACCCGTCGCGGCGAGCGCCTTGCGGGCTCCGGATGATGCCTCGCGCTTCACCAGCAGCGCGTATACCGCGATGCAAACCGCCAGCAGGCCCAGCAGCAAAGCTTCCAGGAAGATGCCCGCCGTAGGATGAGCCAGCACCGCCATCATGCGATCGACGTGCGACAGGTGCGTAGCCGACGCGATGCCGCCCACCACCAGCAGCGCCACCGCCACCGCGCATGCCGGCAAGCGCACCTTCGACGCCGCGCCTCCGCGAAATTCATCGAGGGCCGTGCAGGCGAACAGTCCGGCACCGCATCCCGACAGCACCGTGAACAGAACCAAAGACCACTGGATCGTCATGGCTACTCACCTTCCTTCCAAGCGGCGCGTTTCGGCGACAGAATGTAGTGCGTCGCCGGATGGTTCCCCACATCTTGCAGGGTGTGGATGCTGGCGGGATCGGCCGCGGCAAGAGCCTTCGACGCATCGGACGAGGGGTCGTCGATATCGCCGTAGAACCGGGCGCCGGCCGAGCACGTGCGCACGCACATGGGAAGCTCGCCGTTCTTGGACAAATGCGCGCACAGCGTGCACTTCTCCACCACACTCTCGGCCGCGTTCCATGAACGCACGCCGTACGGGCAGGCCATCATGCAGTATTTGCAGCCGATGCACTTCTCCTTGTCCACCAGCACCATGCCGTCGGCGTCGCGATAGCTGGCCCCGGTGGGACACACGTTCACGCAGGGCGCATCCTGGCACTGCTGGCACATGGTGGGCAGGAAATACATCTCCAAATCGGGATATTCGCCGAAAGGCCCGCGTTCCACCACCTTGTTCCAGTACTCGCCCAATGCGATATTGTTCTCGTTCTTGCAGGCGATCTCGCAGCCGTGGCAGCCGATGCAGCGGTCGAGATCGACGACGATAGCGTAATGAGCCATTATTTGAACACCACCTCAGTGGATTCGCTGAATTCAGGCATCCACGGTTCGAAATCGGTCGGGTTGATCCATGCGCCTTCAGGCGCGCCTTCGGGAGCCGGGTACACCTTCACCGTGAAGCCGCGCAGCGTGTACGTGCCGTGCTCGGGGCTGTAACGCCCGTCGGTCTTGGTGAGGATGTTCACGTTCATCTCAGTCCAGGCCTTGCTCGGCGTGTCGGTGTCCAGGTACTCGGGATTCCAGAAGCGTTCCATGTGCACGGCGTCTTTTGCGATGCCCGCTGTCACATGCGCCTTCCCGCGCACCTTGCCGCGACGGCTTTCCACCCACACCCACTGCTCGTCCTCCACGCCGTACTTCTCGGCGGTCTCGGGATGGATGCTGACCAGCGGCACCGGATACAGCTCGCGCAGATACGGAATGTTGCGCAACGTGCCGTGATGGTAGTGCGGAATGCGTCCCTGGGTCAGCATGATGGGATATTCCGTATCGGTGAGGTTCGTCTCCTCGGGCTCCAGATAGTAGATCAAAGGATCGTAATCTTCGTCGGCCGGCGGCATGACGTAGGATTTGCCCTCGGCGCTCGCCCACGGCTCGCCCGTGCGGCCTAGCATGAGCGTGCCTTCCGAATACGGCTCGACCTTCTTGGACGGCGTGTTCCAGCCCTTCTCCTTGCCCGTCTTCGGATCGATGGTCTTGTAGGTGTAATACGTCAGGTAGTCTTCCTTGGAGATCCACTCGTACGTGCCCATCTCGGCCAGTTCGTCCCAGCTCATAGGCAGCGAGCCCATATGGAAGTCCATCATTTCCTGCTGGCCGCGCCAGTACACCAGATCGGTGCCCAGCGTTGCCAGGTATTCCTTGTCGAAGGCCTTCTGAGCGAACGGATTGCCCAGCTCGGCGCAACGATGCGCGATCTCCGACCAGATGACGCCCTCGTTCACCGTTTCGTACAAGTGCACCACCGGCTGGCGGATGATGATCTTGTTCGCGTGGGCGATGGTGAAATAGCTCTCCAGCCACTCCTGCGTGGGCAGAACGTAATCGGCCGCTTCGATGGTGAAGGCCGTGGGGTACATGTACAGATGGCAGATCATCTCCATCTTGTCGATGATCTCGGACAGCTGCCCCGCGTTGCCGATCATCGCATGCTTGTTGCCAGAGCGCTCCATCCAGTTGCGCGGCTGGTACGGCTCGCCTGTGGTGATGGCCTTGAACACCGTGGGGATGTGCGCATGCGACCAGATGCCCAGGCCCTTGTGCTCGCGATACCCTAGGCGCTTCTCCAGCATATCGCCTGTGACCAGCGTGTTCATAGTGCCGAGATCCACCTTGTTCGGCGGGTCGGGGAAACGCTGCAGCAGCGCGCCCGGCTTCTCCACGTTGCCCAGCAAGAACTCCAGGATGCAGGCGCCTTCCGTACCCTGGGCCGACTGAGGGCTCATGTCGGTGGCCACGCCCAGAACCAGGCCGGACGGCGCGTTCTCCGCGTAGATGCGGATGGCCTTCTCCACCTGGTCCTTCTCAAGGCAGCATACCTCGCAGCCCTTTTCGAGCGTCCATTCGTCCACGCGCTCCTGCAGCAGCGTGAACGCCGTGGGGTATTCGACGCCGTCGATCTCGTACGTGCCGAAGAACGCGGGGTCCAGCGCTTCGTCGTACGGCCATGGCAGCGCCTTCGCGGAGTTCGTCTTCTGATCCCACACCACGAACGTCTTTTCCGCATCTTCCGCATCGGCTTCGCCCAGGCCCACTTCGTAGGCGCGCAGCATCTTCTTCGTATCGGTGTCGATGAGGTACGGCAGGTTCGTCCAACGCTTGCAGAAATCTTCGTCGTACAGCTTGTTCTCGATGATGTAGCGGATCCACGTCATCATAAGCGCCACGTCGGTTCCGGGACGAATGGGCAGCCACACGTCGGCCATAGCCGCATCGGGCGTGAAGCGAGGGTCCACCACTACCATGTTGAGCCCCTGCTCGCGTGCGCGCAGCTCGGCAATGGCGCGCCCCGAACCGCTGGGCGCGTGGTAGCTGGTGCAGGTGCCCCACATGACCAGCGTCTGGATAGGATTGTCCTCCGGGAAGTACAGCGACGAACAGCCGCCGTACTTGGAATCGGCCATCGACGTGGTGCCCGACTTGCTGCCGCCGTACATGAGCGAGAACGTGGCCATGCGCGGCAGGAAGCACTGCGCGCAGCCCGGCTCGAAGATGTTCGGCGATCCCAACGCCTGCGTGAAGCGACACGGCGAGCTGAAGTGCGGGTTCCCGCCGCCGCCCGTAGAGGTCACCAGCGACTCGCCGCCGTACTTGAAGAAGTCCTGCGTGAGCTTCTGCGCGATCTCCTCGATAGCCTGATCCCAGCTGATGCGCTCGAAGCTGTTCGTGCCGCGCTCCCCCACGCGCTTCATGGGGTACTTGTTGCGACAGGGGTTGTACAGCGCTTGGATGCCCGAAAGGCCCTTCGCGCACAGGCCTCCGCGGCTGATGGGGCTTTCCGGATTGCCTTCGAGCCGAATGACGCGTCCGTCGCGCACCGTCGCGATGACGGCGCAGCTGCAGATGCACGCTTGGCACGAGGTGTAGACCTTCTTTGTTTGGGAGGTCGTCTCGTCGGCATGCGCTTCGCGGAACGTCGCGCCGTCGACCGCCGTCGCGCCGAATGCGGCAAGCGCTCCGGTGGCGGCTGCGGCTTTCACGAACCCGCGCCTCGACATGTTGAGCTGACTCATACACATCGCCTTTCTCTCTCGTCTCCTTACGGCCGCAGGGGTAGAACGTTCCTGCGACCTTCACGAGAGAGATTGTGCGCGCGACGAAGGCGCTCGCCTATCGCCTGGAAGGGCTAAACCGGCTGACTGCAGGAGTAAACTGTCTTTTCATCAGGAGAAACAACCCTTAGACAAAGCAATGGCCGCAGAGGCGGCCATCGAGGGGAGGCGAGATCGTTAACGGCTCAGCGCATCACATGCTCGGTGGCGTCGATGAACTCCTGACGCGTGTGCACGCCCGTCTTGGCGTAGATGCTGCGGATATGCGCCTTCGCAGTGTTGTCGGAGATGACCAGCGCCTCGCCGATGGACTTCGCATCGCGGCCGCGCAGCATAAGCTCGAACACTTCGCGCTCGCGTGCAGTGAGGTTGTGATCGGCCGCGAACCCATCGGCATCGACCCCGGACCCCATCTCGGCGATCACCTCCTCGGAAAACATGTCGCGAGAGTCGTCTGCGACGACGGCATCGCGAACGACATCGAGCCCGTCCGATACCGACGATTTCGGGGCCACCGCTTCGACCGCCAGCCATCCCGCGCTGGTGATCTTGCGCACATCGCTTTCCCTGAAAATCAGCATGGATGCTGCCACCAGCAAAAACGCCAACACCAAGCCGACGATGAACGACTCAGAGCCATCCATCTCGGCAAGCGGGTAACCCTGCCCCACGACGAGCCCTGCCAACGAACCGAGCGCGAAAACCGAGCGTCCGTACCCGAACACCTGAATCGAACTCCAATAATCGCTGCGAGCCAAATACGTCAGCAAGCACCACATGAACAGAGAGAACAAGCAGTACACCAGCACGATCACCGCCGCAGCGGCCATATTGCCCGCATCCGACGAGAACACCACCACCACGGCCAGCACGAGCATGAGCACGAGCGGGTAATACGCCACGCCGAAATCGAACGATTTGAGCAAGCTGCTCACCAGCACCAACACGAAGCTGACCAAAATGACCAGCGACACGCCTATCGTGCCGCTCGCTAACGACGCCTCGGCATCTTGCAGGGCGAAAGCGCCCTTCGACAGGTTCGCCATGAACGTGAGCAGGAACACCACTACGAGGAAGCGCGCGAACGCGAAGACGCTTGCACGACGCGTGGCCGCATCGATGTCGGCCGCGCGGCGACGCACAAGTCCGCGCGTCGCGTCCGCGTCGGACTCGAACAGCGTCATCAACGCGGCGGCCAACGGCAATAGCGCCGCCACCAACAGCGCGATCTGCGGCACAGTGCCCACCACGAAGAAGAAGACGAGCCCGGAGGCCAACTCGGACAGCGCCGTGTTCGTCACGGCCACCACCGGACGCGTCGCCGCGTAGATCTGACCGGCGCGTACGGCAATGAACGCGGTGCCGACGCCCGTTAGGAGCGCTCCCGACACGAACAGCAGGTTGGCTCCGTCAAAGAACAGAAACGCGCCCGCATATTCCATCAACATGCCGACCGACGAGATTACGCCCGCAAGGCACATAACGCCCTTGCGCGCCAAAACGAGAGAAGCCTTTTCATGGAACAACGCCAACAGAGCCGCGACCAGCGCGAATGCAACGGTCGACCAAGCATACATGGAGAACGAGCACGATGCGGACCCTGTCCCGTTCGCTACGTAGCTCCAGATCGGCGCCGTATACACCACGAGGATCCACGAACGCCAGAAACAGTACGTCAGGTATTTCGCCGCCGGCCAAGCCCTCATACGTCCCCCTCGCCCCTTCGGCACCCGACATCACCCGTCAATGCCGTCGCCATACGTCCCATAGTACTTCATACGCTCGCTTCGATACGTTCGCGGCAAGATTAAACTCGCAAGCGAGAGGAGTAAACTCCCCTGCCCGCCTCCCCTACAGCGGCCGTCTGGCTTCGATAGCGCGGCCGAGGGTAACCTCATCGGCGAACTCGAGGTCGCCGCCGACGGGCAGGCCGCTGGCGGGACGGGTGACGGCGATGCCGAGCGGCTTGATGAGTCGGGCGAGGTAGGTCGCCGTGGTCTCCCCCTCAACGTTGGGGTTCGTGGCCAGCACCACTTCGCGCACCTCGTCGGATGCGAGGCGCTTCATAAGCTGGGCGATGCGCAGCTCGTCGGGGCCGATGCCCTCCATCGGGGAAAGGGCGCCGCCCAGCACATGGTACACGCCGTTGTACACCGCGGTGCGCTCGATGGGCGGGATGTCGCGCGGCTCGCTGACCACGCAGATGATGCCTGCGTCGCGCTTGGACGACTGGCAGATCTCGCACAGGTCGTCCTCGGCGTAGTTGAAGCAGCGCGAGCAGAAGCGCACCGTTTCCTTCACCTCGGCGATGGCATCCGACAAGCGCAGCGCCGTAGCCTTATCGGCGTTGAGGATCCAGTACGCGATACGCTGCGCCGACTTCGGCCCCACGCCCGGCAAGCGCTCAAGCTCGTCGAGCAGTTTCTGAATGGACGGCGCAGCGTACATGATCGCGATTCTCTCCGAACCTGGTTACATGAGGCCCGGGATGTTCAAGCCGCCGGTCGCGGCGTTCAACCGCTGGGAGCTGATCTCGGACACGCCGCGCAGCGCCTCGTTCACCGCGGCGGCCACCATGTCCTGCAGCATCTCGACGTCCTCGGGATCCACGGCCTCGGGGTCGATGACGATGCTGTCCACGGTCATGTCGCCGTTCGCAACCACCTTCACCATGCCGCCGCCGGCGGTGGCCTCGAACGTCATGTCCTTGATCTCCTCTTGGGCGCGCGCAAGCTCGGCCTGCATCTTCTGCGCCTGCTTCATCATGGCGCCCATGTTACCGCCGCCGCCGGGAAAACCGCCTCGTTTCGACATCGTCGTCTCCTATCTGTCATGGTCGTTTCGAACAAGCCGCATACGTGCGGCGAACTAGCTGTCGCGCTATTCTCTCACTTCTTCGACGCGCACGCCATCGCCGAAACCGGCGGCCAGAATGGCCTGCAGCTCTTCGGGCGATTGCCGCACCGCAGGCTCGGGCGTCGCCGACGTGCGAGCATCCACCGGAGTCGGAGCCGGAGCCGCGGGAGCCGGGGCGGCAGCAGGCGTCGGCGCCGAAGCTGGATTCGGAGCAGGCGCGGGCATCGGCGCGGACGAGACGTAACCGTCATCGTACGGAACCACCTCGTCCTCGTACGGAGGTATGTCGTAGTCCGGCACGGGCATCGGGCGCGGCGCGGGAGCAGAAACCGCCGGAGCCGCCTGCTGAGGCTGCTGCGGGCGCTGGGCCGGAGCAGGCGTCGGACGCGGCGTCGGCGACGGCGCGGAAGCCGACGTCGGCGCAGGACGCGCGGCCGGAGCCGCCGCCGTGGCAACCGCGCCGCCCTGCGCATACGCGAAGTGCAACGACTCGCCGCACGCCTGGTTGAGCGCGACCGACACCGCTTCCTGCACGTCGGGCTTCTGCACCGCCTTGAAGGCGAACGAGTTCTCGGCCGGGAACTCGATGATCAACGTGTCCTTGCCCGCGTCGTACACCGCTTTTGTGTTGAGGAACAGCACGCCGTAAGCAGCCTTGTTCTTCTTGAGCGTCGCCAGCACCGCCTGCCACACGCGCTGCAAGGCGGCCGGATTCTGCAGGCTGGCCTTGAGCTGGTCGGAGGGGGCCGCGGCGGACGGAGCCTGAGATTGCATCACGGGCGATGCGGGTCGAGGAGCCGAAACGCCCTCCGCCCCTTGCGGCGGGACGCCGCCCGCCTCGCGCGACGGCGCCGCAACCTGCGGAGCAGCGACGGGTTGCACCGACGCGGCAGGCACCGCCCCAGCGCGTTCGGCCGACGATGCGCGATCGGGACCAGGAGCGGAAGCGGGAGCCGCGGAAGGCTGGGAGGCGGGCATCGGAGCCCCCTGGGTCGCAGGGGATGCAGGCGGAGAAGCCGGCACGGGCGCAACCGAAACCTGGGAAGCCGAAGCCGCCGCAACCTGAGGGGCGGCAACCGCGGCAGCCCCTCCCCCGATCACGTGCGCAACCGCGGAGTGCCCGCTCTCCAGCGCCTCGATGCGCTCGGCAAGAGCCTCCAGCGTCAAGTCGGAATCGGGCCGCACCATGCGCGTGAGCGCGATCTCGAACGACAGACGCGGGTTCGTCGACGTCTTCAACTCGGCCGACAGGTCGCCCAGCACGCCCAGCAGGCGCGCCAGGCGGTCAGGGCCGAACAGCGGCAGCTCGCTCGCAAGCTCGCGCCGCACGGTTTCGCTCACCTCGAGCGCCACGTCGGCGCCCGCCAGCGACAGCACGTACATGTTGCGCATATGCTCGGCCAAATCGCGCACGAACTGCGCCAGATCCGCACCCGTTTCCACGTACTCCGCCGTCCAGCGGAAGCACGAGGCCACGTCGCGCGTACCGATTGCGCGCACGATCTCGGCCAGGTCGTTCGTGTCGATGGAGCCCAATAGCCTCTCGGCCACCTCCATCGTCACCTTGCCCTCGCCGAACGCGATCAGCTGCTCGAGCGACGTCAGCGCGTTGCGCATGCCGCCTTCGGCGCGATGGGCGATCAGATCGAGCGCCTCGCCCTCGAACTCCACGTCCTCGGACACGCAAATGGCACCCAGGCGCGACACGATGGACTCGGCCGAGATGCGGCGGAAGTCGAACCGCTGGCAACGCGAATGGATGGTCTCGGGCACCTTCTGCGGATCGGTGGTGGCCAGGATGAACACCACGTGGCTCGGCGGCTCCTCGAGCGTCTTCAACAGCGCGTTGAACGCCGCCGTCGAAAGCATGTGAACCTCGTCGATGATATAGATCTTATAGCGCCCGCGCGTAGGAGCGAACTGGACGCGACCGATGATCTCCTCGCGCACGTTCTCCACACCCGTACGCGACGCGGCGTCCAGCTCGTAGACGTCCGGATGTTCGCCGTTCGCAATCATCACGCAGTCATCGCACGTGCCGTCAGGCTCGGAGGTAGGGCCGCATTCGCACAGCAAGGCTTTCGCCAGCAGACGAGCCGTGGTGGTCTTGCCGGTGCCGCGCGGACCCGTGAACAGGTAGGCGTGGCTCACCTTGTCCTGTTCGATCGCGTTTTTGATCGTGCGCTCTATATGCTCCTGACCGACAACGTCTTCGAAGATCTGCGGCCGGTATTTACGGTAAAGTGCCTCTGCCATCGCGTACGCCCTCTTCCCTGCTACTCCGTTTCGGACTCCGCCTTCGCATGAGCGCCGTGCGGCATCTCCTGAACCGCCTTCGCGACAGGGGCCGCATGCTTGCCGGAGAGCCCTTCTTCGACTGCCGCATGAGCGCCGCGCAGCTCGAGCTCCTCGACCAATTCGGCATCGATCTCGGCTTGGGCCTGCGTGCGTCCGTCAGCCGTCTTCTTCTTGCGCGAGCTCATAGCGGCCTTGACGGCGCCGATGATAGCCGGAGCCACCGACACGGCGACAATGCCCAGCACGATGACCTCGAAGTGATCCTGCACGAGCGGAATACCGCCGAAGAAGTATCCCACCAAAACGAACAGGCTGACCCAGGCTATGCCGCCGATGCAGTTGAACAGCGTGAACTTGCCGAAGTTCATATGGCCGGTACCCGCAATGAACGGGGCGAACGTGCGGAAGAACGGCATGAAGCGCGTGATGACGATGGTGAGCCCGCCGTATTTGGCAAAGAAATGGTCGAGCTTGCTCATGCGTTCAGGCGTGAGCGCTTTCACTTTGCCGGAATCGATGATGCGCACGCCGAAGAACCGCGCGATCCAGTAATTCGACGTGTTGCCCAAGATAGCGGCAACGTAGAACACGATGAGCGTAGCCCAGACGTTCAACCCTCCACCGTCGGCAGAGAACACGCCCGCCGCGAACAACAGCGAATCGCCCGGCAAAAACGGGAAGAACACAAGACCCGTCTCCACGAACACGATGAGAAACAGCGGCGAGTACACCCACAGCGGCCCCAGCGCGATGATCCAGCCCGCGATAGCCCCCCGCGGATCCGAGAGCAGGTTGACGAAGAAATTGATGATGTCCATGTCGTCCTCGCGGTCACAGCCCGATACAAAAAAGTATCTCGAATAGGCAGGGGCGCTCGCCAGCGGTCCCTTATGGCTGCTTCCTCCCGGACCTGACCAGGTTCGGAACATGGCGCCGCCCCGGCCCATTCGAGATACTCAAAACAACAACCGTTCCAGTATAAAGGAAGCGCAAAATCCGGTCGAACCCCAACCCTCTGAAGCAACCAAAAGCACACAGTCTCGACCATCGCGTTCGCCGTCGAGACCGCAGGAATCCTTTGCCTTGCGGTGCCGCGCCATCGCAAGCCGTCGTCTTTCCAGCTAAGTTGATCGAACCCGATCCTCTGCAGAACACCCAGATAGATCCATTCGTTTCCAACTTGGCGATCGCCCTTCTTCATTTCGTTACCGGAATCTACGTAAGATGATTATTCGGCATTCGTGGAACAATCAATGCATTAGAGGAGGAAGCGATGAAGGCAACCGATCAAATCAAGCACGCGGCCTTCGAGAAGACGCTCGATTATCTCTTGGAAGACCCCGAGCGCAACGCCACCAAGATCATGGATATGCTGGACAAGGTAGCACCTGCCGACTTGTTCCCCAGTCAGAGGACCGCCTTCCGCAACGCTATCGACCAGCAGAGCAATTGGCACCAGCTCATCACGCGCGTGCTCGAGCTGAATCCCGCGATGCGCAACGACTTCATCAAGACGTTCCTCGTTGACGGCAACCTCATGGCATGGCCAAAGCAGGAGACCATGCGCGAGAAGCACCGCTGCAACGTGCCCTGGGCCATCCTCATGGATCCTACGAGCGCCTGCAACTTGCACTGCACCGGTTGTTGGGCCGCCGAGTACGGTCACCAGGAAAACCTCTCCTACGACGAACTGGACTCCATTATCCGCCAAGGCACCGAGCTCGGCACCTACGTGTACATCTACACGGGCGGCGAGCCGCTCGTGCGCAAGCGGGATCTCATCGCGCTCTGTGAAACGCACCCCGACTGCTCGTTCCTCTCGTTCACCAACGCGACGCTCATAGACGAAGAGTTTTGCCAAGATTTGCTGCGCGTGAAGAACTTCATCCCCGCCATCAGCGTGGAAGGCTTCGAGGAAGCAACCGATGGACGCCGCGGCGAGGGCACGTACCAAAAGGTCGTCCGGGCAATGCGCCTGCTCAAACAGCACGGGCTCCCCTTCGGCGTCTCGTGCTGCTACACGTCAGCCAACGCCGATTCCATCGCCTCCGAGGAGTTCTTCGACTGGATGATCGGCCAGGGCGTCCTATTCGCCTGGATATTCACCTACATGCCCGTAGGCGTGGACGCGCCCGTCGAACTCATGGTGCAAGCCGACCAGCGCGAACGCCTCTACCGCTTCGTCCGCGAGATGCGCAGCAAGAAACCGCTGTTCACCCTCGACTTCCAAAACGATGGCGAGTTCGTGGGCGGATGCATCGCCGGCGGACGACGCTATTTGCATATCAACGCCGCCGGCGACGTGGAGCCGTGCGTGTTCGCGCACTACGCCAACGCGAACATACGCGAGACGACGTTGCTCGATGCCCTGAAATCTCCGATCTTCATGCAGTACTACGAGCGGCAGCCGTTCAACGACAACTTGCTGCGTCCCTGCCCCATCTTGGAGAACCGGGACGTGCTGGCGGACATGGTGGAAACCGCCGGCGCCCACTCCACCGACCTGCAGGCGAAGGAAAGCGCGCGCGACCTGTGCGCCAAGTGCACGCGTTCCATCGAGGAATGGGAACCTGTGGCCGAGCGCATCTGGACCAACGCCGCCGATCCGCTGTTCGATAAACGTCACGATCCCGGCCAAGGCATGGCCGAAACCGATAAGAACAAGTTCGATCGCCTGAACCGGCAGCGCAAGCCTTTGGAAGACAAGGCCCAGACCGGCGAACCAGCGGCGTAGTCCGGCGCAGACGACAACGCATTCGGATAGAACAGGGGCCCGTTGAGATCAACGGGCCCCTCGATGCGTTCTTTCGCTCGCTTCCCTACAGCGTGCGCAGGTTGACTTCCTTGAGCTGGCGGCCCGTCACGGCGCTCGGGGCGCCGGTCATCGGATCGCTCGCGGAGCTCGTCTTCGGGAAGGCGATGACGTCGCGGATGGACGCCTTGCCGCCCAGCAGCATGACCAAGCGATCGAGGCCCAGCGCGATGCCGCCATGCGGCGGGGCGCCCAGCTCAAGCGCGTGGATGAGGTGGCCGAACTTCTCCTCGATCTCCTCGTCGGTCAAACCGCACGTGCGCAGCACGGCGCGCTGCTCGTCGGCGTTGTGGATACGGATGGTGCCGCCGCCCACCTCGAAGCCGTCCATGACCAAGTCGTAGCTGTAGCTGCCGCACGCCAGCGGGTCGCTCTCGATCTTGTCCACGTCCTCGTCCAGCACGTGGGTGAACGGATGGTGCTCGGCGGCGTACTTCTTCTCGTCCTCGTCGTACTTGAACATGGGGAAGTTCACCACCCACAGCAGCTGATGGCCCTCGCGCGGCACGTCCAGCGCGTCGGCCATATGCAGGCGCAGCGCGCTCAGCACGGCGCTCGCCACCTCGTAGGTGTCGGCGGCGAACAGCAGAAGGTCGCCCGGCTCCACGTCCATGGCCTCCTTCAGCGCGGCGAACTCCTCGTCGCTGAAGAATTTGATGATGGGGCTCTTCTCCTTGCCGTCGGTCGTGAACGCGATCCAGGCCATGCCCTTCGCGCCGTTCTCGGCTGCGATGTCGGCCAGCTTCTCCACGTCGCCGCGGCTCCAGTCGCCCGCGCCCTTCGCGTTGATGGCCTTCACCACGCCGCCGGACTGCGCCACGCTCGAGAACACCTTGAAGCCCGTGTTCTTCACGATGTCGGTGATGTCCACCAGCTCCATGCCGAAGCGCGTGTCGGGACGGTCGTTGCCGAAGCGGTCCATGGACTCGCGGTACTGCATGCGCTCAAGCGGGAAGGCGTGCTCCACGCCCACGGCCGCCAGCGTCTCGGCCATGACGTCCTCCATGAGGTTCATCACGTCCTCGCCCTGCACGAAGCCCATCTCGATGTCCACCTGCGTGAACTCGGGCTGGCGGTCGGCGCGCAGGTCCTCGTCGCGGAAGCAGCGGGCGATCTGGTAATAGCGCTCGATGCCCCCCACCATCAGCATCTGCTTGAACTGCTGGGGGCTCTGGGGCAGCGCGTAGAAACGGCCCGGGTTCGGGCGGCTCGGCACGATGTAGTCGCGCGCGCCCTCGGGCGTGGAGTTCGCCAGGATGGGCGTCTCCACCTCCAGGAAGCCGCGCTCGTTCAGCGCGCCGCGCATGGCCTGGGCCACCTTGTGGCGCAAGTGCAGGGCCTGATACATCTCGGGACGGCGGATGTCCAGGTAGCGCCACTTCATGCGCGTGGTCTCGTCCGTCTCGATGCCGTCCTCGATGGAGAACGGCGGCGTCACGCTCGTGTTCAGGACCTCGACGGACTTCGCCAGCACTTCGATCTCGCCCGTGGCCATGTTGGGGTTCACGGCCTCCGCCCCGCGCTCGCGCACGGTGCCGGCGATTTTCAGCACGTACTCGCGGCCCAGGTGCTCGGCCTTCGCGAAGTCGTCGGCGCTCACGCAGTCGGGATCGACGACCACCTGCGTGTAGCCCGCGCGGTCGCGCAGGTCGACGAAGATGAGCCCGCCGTGGTCGCGGTTGTGCCACGCCCAGCCGCACAGCACGACCTCGCGGCCGACGTCGCCTTTGCGCAGCTCGCCGCACGTGGCGGTGTGCATGCAGTATTCGTTCATGAAGTCCGTCATAACGTTGGTTCCTTGCTCCTCAGCACTGCTATCTGCATTCGCCGCCCCTCCGTGACGCGGCAAACGTTACTCAAACTTAGCCATTGTACAGTATCGAAGGCGCGCGGGTCGAAACAGGTATCCGGTTTCATGCAAAATGCGCGCGAACGACCCGCTAGAAGTTCGTATCGGTCAGCACACAGTCCACCCCGTTGTCCAAGCACAACTGTTGCAGCTTGCGATCCAGCGTGAACAACGTGGCCGCATTGCGCCGCGCGAGCACGAAGTACAGCATGTCGTAAACGGGATGGCGCAAGCGCATCGCTTCTTTCGTGGCCTCGCAGCACTGGGTTTTATCAAGATCACAGAACTCGTCTACGAGAGCGATCGCTTTCTCGATGTTGGCGCATACCGTTTTCTCATCAAGAAGACCCGCTTTATGGTATTTCCAAAAAGCATTCGACACCTCAATGAGAAAGAGCTGAGAGCTGATTACCTCTTCTCCTTCAAGCATCAATTGCCTCAGAGCTCGACCGGCTTCGGTCTCCCTTACCATGTCAACCGCCGCAGAACAATCAAGGACTATCATGCTTCGACCGCCTTCTGCTTCTCGGCAGCAATCATCGCGTCGATAATCGCATCCCGCTCCTCGCGACCCTGGCGTATGAGTTCCACCGTGTCCGGAAAATCATCCGGAACGTCAAATTTCGGCAGCTTGTCGATCTCCGCGAACAGCTCCTTGCGCTTCTCGATGCGCGCGGCTCGCTTCGCCTCAGTGTCGAAGTCGAAGTAACGCGGGCGCCGCTCCAGGCGGTGCAGGTCATGCCCGTCCCAATAATGCTGCGCGTCGGCGGCCTCCAGCATCTGCTCCACCGCCACGATGGTCTGCTGCGCGATGCTGCGATGCTGGCTGGCCGCATACGCCTTCAACTGCTCGTACAAATCGTCGGGAAAATCTCGCACCTGCAAAGCCGGCATGAGGGCTCCTTTCATGAAACTGCGATATGCATGTAGTATACATGACCGAGCACTCAAACGCCACCGGCGCCCCACGCGACACCGATCAATGCCGTAAACAGGGGCAGGTGCCTTTTAAGACGTTTGCCTATCCCGCCCCTCGCGAACACGCCGCCCGCCCCGGCGGCGCGGGCGCGCCTCACATCAATCCCGACCCGAACAGCACGAGGTCGAGCAGCTCCTGCTTCGAGTGGATGTTCAGCTTCTCGTACACGTGCTTGATATGGGTGCGCGTCGTGTTGTGCGAGATCGTCAGCTCCTCGGCGATGTACTTCGCGCTGCGCCCCATGGCGATGAGCCCGAGTATCTCGGCCTCCCGCGGCGTCAAGCCGTTCTCCAGCGCGAGCTTGCGGCAGTACGCCAGCATCTCGGACGGCATCGCCTCGCCTTCCGTCTCCGTCTCGGCGCGCGCCCGCGGCTCCTCGACCTGCCTCTCCTCCTCGCGCGGCCGTTTCCTCTTCGGCACCCCGCGCAGCAGCTGCCCTCCCACGCTGAAGAAGTACAGCGCCGTCAGCGCCCCGGCCACCGCAAGCGCGCACGACGAGAAGCTCAGCGTGGACACGCGCGCGATCAGCTGGCCGATGCACATGGCCTCGAACATCAGCCCCACGGCCAAGCCGCGGATGGCGTACACCGAATCGCGTATGTCGTAAGCGAAGATGGCGATGAGCAGCACCCACACGTTGCTCTCCCACAGCGCGTCCGGCGCGTTCGACGGGATGGCCGCCCCGCCCATCACCAGCCCGATGGAGAACAGGGGCAGATAGCACACGCAAAACGAAAGCACCGCGGTGCCGCGCGGCGACAGCGCGCCCCGTTGCTGCGAGAACCGGCTCATCAGCCAGCAGCAGAACGCCATGAGGATGACCGCCAGCACCTCGAACAGCACCATGTAGTTAAGCCCCGACGACAGCACGTCGTTCTCGCGCCCCGCCAAGTACACGGTCACGCTGCAGCCGATGGCGAACGCCGCTGCAACCGCCACCAGCACTTGCAGCGCCTGCGTCCCCTCGCCCAGCGCGGGCGCATCGCCCTCGTCGGCGGGCTTGGCGGCGCGGATGATGCACGCGATGGTCACCAGCGGCAGCGCGAGCAGGAACCCCTGCGCGATCGTGTCCGAGAACGAGCTGACGCAGCGGAACAGAAAATAGCACACGACGGCCACCACGAGCGCCGGATCGAGGTAGAACGAGGCGCTCTCGGGCCGCGAAGCGTGGATGGTCGACGTCCAGATGACGATGATCCACCCGCAGGCAAGCCCCAGCAAGGCGCCCGACACGTAGAACAGCCCCACGTCCACCACCGGCAGCATCGACACGAGCGCGAGCGTGGCTCCCAACGCCGCCGTCACGCTGACCGCCGGTATCCCCAAAGCCGATTCCGCGAACCGGCGCGCCCGCAGCAGCGGCCTCGACAGCAGATGCGCCGCGATGACCGATGCGATGACCACGAGGAAGAACACGGACAGCTCCGTCGACGTGCGATCAACCCCGATCGAGTACATCGCCCGGATGACCATGTGCGACGTGAAGAAGTACAGCACCCCGATTCCTGCGTCCAGCACCGTCGGGCGGACGAACAGCGCGGAGCCTCCTTCGGTATCGGCTCTCCCCTTTTCCATGACTCCCCTTCCATGGACGCGATGCCATGGTGCCAGTATAAATGACGGCGCCGCCAAGGAATAACGCATTTCGAGTGAGATGCGCGCCGCTTGCCTTCGAAGCCGCCAATGCCACGTTTTGAGTGACGCGCGCCGGCCCGATTGATCATACGCTACATCCCGTCGAGCGTCGCGCAAGACAAAGCAAAAGACATCGCCGCAGCGCTCGGCAGGGGATCATCCGAACAAAGGAGGGAACATGGGAACAGCAAGGTCGATGGATCGTCGCAGCTTCCTGAAGGGCGCCACAGTGGCCGGAGCCGCCGCGGCCGCGGCGGGCACGCTCGGCTTGGCCGGATGCGCGCCGCAGGATAAGGAAACCGTCGCCGCCGCATCGGGCGACCTCGTGCTCGATGCCGAGAAATTCACGAACGCGAAGTGGAACTTCGAGATTCCGCCCGAGCCCGTGGACGAGAGCAAGATCGGAAACACCGTGGAATGCGAGATCCTCGTCATCGGCGCCGGCGTGGGCGGCCTCGTCACCGCCACGTCCGCCGTCGAGGAAGGCGCCGACGTCGTGGTAATCGCCTCGAGCGACGGCCCCGTGTCGCGCGGCGGCTCCAACGCGGCGTTCAACACGCGCCTCACCCACGAGCTGGGCCTCGACTTCACCCGCGAGGAGATCGAACCCATCTTCCAGGAGATCTTCGCGTCGAACAGCTTCCGCCTCGACCAGGAGAAGTGGTGGCTCGTCTACAACGAGTCCGGCAAAGCCATGAACTGGCTCATGGACAAGATGGAGCCCTACGGCATCTCCGCCGTCATCGAGAACAACCAGCGCGACGGCGGCACCGACTGGTGGGACGGCGGCCCGCTCAAAACGCTGAACGTATCCCACTCCTTCGTCGCCGAGGGCGCCCAAGCGGCCGGCGCGTCGCAGCAGATCGTCGTCGAAGCGCTGACCGAGGAAATCCAGAAGGGCGGCGGCCAGGTCTTCTTCAGCACCACCGCCGTGCAGCTCGACCGCGAGGGCGACAACACCGGCCGCGTCACCGGCTGCGTGGCCAAGCACGACGGCGAGTACACCCGCTACAAGGCCACGAAGGGCGTCGTGCTGGCCACGGGCGACTTCTCGCAGGACAAGGACATGGTGGCGAAGTACTGCCCCATGGCGCTGCCCTTCGGCTACGGCGGCGTCTACGACGGCAGCGGCCTCAAGCTGGCGCTGTGGATCGGCGCGTCCTGGCAGAAGTACACGCCGAACGCCCCCATGCTGGCCACGATGGGCGACGAGGTGCTGCCCTGCCGCTGGTGGGCGGAAGGCGCGCTCACCACGTTCCCCGGCCTGCTGGTGAACAAGAAGGGCGTGCGCTACTCCAACGAGAACTGCACGTATGGCTACATGCCCTATCCGCAGCGCGTGCAGCCCGACGGATGCGCGTTCCTCATCTGGGACGAGAACTGGGTGCAGGACTCCGCCCCCTGGCAGAGCGACCGCGTGGGCGGCGAGCCGCGCGACACGCAGGAGGTCTACGACGCCATCCAGGCGCTGTTCGACCCCAACACCGATTGGACCACCACCGACGAGTACGCCGGCTTCGACGCCACAATGGCCGAGAACGCCGTCAAGGCCGACACGCTCGAAGAGCTGGCCGACGGTCTGGGCCTGCCGCGCGAGGAGTTCCTCGCCCAAGTCGAACGGTACAACTCGTACTGCGAGACGGGCCTCGACGACGAGTTCCACAAGGACAAGCGCTTCCTGCTGCCAGTGAAGCAGCCCCCGTTCTACGGCATCAAAAACGAGCCTTACACGCTATGCATCACAGGAGGCCTCAACACCGACATCCAGATGCACGTGTGCGATAGCCAAAACGACCCCATCCCCGGCCTGTACGGCGTGGGCACCGTCGTGGGAGACATGTACGGCGACGTGTACGACTACAAGGTGCCCGGCATCAACCTGGGCGGGGCCTGCACCACCTTCGGCTACCTGCTCGGCAAGAACCTGAGCGCCGGGAAATGGTAAGCCTCTAACAAGATCCTCCCCCTCCCAAGCGAAGGCGGCCTCTCGGCCGCCTTCGTCGTCTTGCTCGCTATCGCCCCTCCCGCACGCTGACGGCTATCGGGCTTCCAGCTTGCCCAGCATAGCCTCGAGGGAATCCGCCTCTCCGCCGAACGGCTCGCCGCCGAAATGCGCCAGCAGCTTCTTCAGCGCGGCGAGATCCGCCGCGCTCTCCTGGTGCGTCCGCATGTTGCGCACCTTCACCTGGCCGGCGGCCAGCTCGTCGGGACCCAGCACCGCCACGACGACGGCGCCCAGCTTGTCGGCCAGCTTGAACTGGCTCTTCAAGCTGCGATGCTGATGATCCATCTCGCCGATGAGCCCCGCGTCACGGCAAGCCTGAACGAGCGAGAACGCCTCCGCGCGCACCGAGTCGTCCACGCAGGCCACGAAGAAGTCGCAGCGCCGAGCCGCGGGGAACTCGTAGCCCGCCGCCTGCAGCGCCAACGCGCACCGCTCGTAGCCCAGCGCGAAGCCGAAGCCGGGCGTGGGGCGCCCGCCCACCTCCTCGGCCAGCTTGTCGTAGCGCCCTCCGCCACCGATGGCGTTCTGGCTGCCCATACCCTCGGTCACCTGCACTTCGAACACCGTGCGCGTGTAGTAGTCCAAGCCGCGCACCAGCTTCGGATCCTCCTCGAAGGAAAGGCCCGCGCCGCCGAGGTACGCCTTCACGGTGTCGTAGTGCTCGCGGCAGTCGTCGCATAGGTGCTCGGTGATCTTCGGCGCATCGGCCATCACGGCGGCGCAGTCGGGGTTCTTGCAATCGAACGCGCGCAGCGGGTTGATCTCCGCGCGGCGCTTGCACTCGTCGCACAGCTCGTCCGCATGCGCGTCCATGTACGCCTTCACGGCATCGCGGTACGCCGGGCGACACTGCTCGCAGCCCATAGAGTTCACCAGAAGGCGCGTGGCGTCCACGGGAATGCCGATGGCGGCAAAGAAGCGCATGAGCATGATGATGCCCTCGGCGTCCACGCTGGGATCTTCGGCGCCCAGGCACTCGACGCCTACCTGGTTGAACTGACGCTGGCGACCCTTCTGCGGACGCTCGGCGCGGAACATCGGGCCTGCGTACATGAGCTTCGCCGGAGCCGCGCCCTGCGGCACCAGATCGTGCTGCACCACCGCGCGCACCACACCCGCCGTGCCTTCGGGACGCAGCGACAGGCGGCTCTTGCCCTTGATGGTGCCGCCGCCCAGAAGCTTGTTCAGGTTCTCGCCCGAGATCGCCGTGAACATCTCCTTCGACACGACATCGGTAGCCTCGCCGATGCCGCGCACGAACAGCTCGGTCTGCTCGAAGACGGGCGTCTCGATAGTCACATAGCCGTAGCGACCGAACATGTCGGCGGCCGTCGCCTTGAAGTGCGCCCAGAATTTCGCCTCGTCGGGCAGGAGGTCCTTCGTTCCTTCGGGAGCTTGCAAAGCCATGGCGTATCCTTCGTCTCTCGCATTCTGAATCGGTCTATTGTAGCGCAAACACCCGCGAAGCCGCCATCACTCGCCCAACGAACGGAGCACGTTCACCAGCGCGTCGTCCGGACGGTAGCGCAGGCGCAGGGCCAGCAGGTTGCGTGCGACGGGGAACATCCCGACATCGACGGCAGCGGACGCGCCGGAGCCCAACGCTTCGAGCACCTCGGCGGTAGGCGCCACCGGCACCGCATGCTTCGCCAGTTCTTCGTCGACGACTTCCCTCGGCGGCAGCGCCACGCCCGTCTCCTCCACCAGCTCCTGGAGTTCGGCCGTGGCCTGCATCGCCATCGACGACGAGGTCATGAGCGATTTAAGGTAGCATGCCGCGCCCGCCTGCGGCCGTCCCGCCTTCCACAGCACGTACGCAAGCTGGTAGTACGCCATGGCGATGTCGCTGGGCTGCACGGCGATCAGCAGTCCCTCCTCCAGCACCGCGGCGGCGTTCTCCATGTCGCCCACCAACATGTAAGCGCGACCCAGCTGACGGTAGCCGGCTGCCGTCGCAGGCCCCAGCTCGATGGCGCGCTGGCCGAACCGCAACGCCTCTTCGGTACGCTCGAACGAGTGCTCCAAAAGCTGCGTGATCTCCAGATGGCACAGGTAGTAGGAATCGGGGACCACCTCCACCCGCTTGCCCGCATCCGCCGAAGCGCGCGACGGAGCGCCCGCACCCGCCCGCGCACGGTTGTACAGCACGCGCGACGCGTACGAGTCGAACGAACGGTACACGGTGGTCGCGCCGTCCACGAACCCGTCAAGGGCCGCCGCTTCCCCTACGGCATCGATGAGCACCTGCACCGCCGTCTCCTGGTCGCCGCTCGCAGACAACGACCGAGCACGTCCGAGCGCCGCAAGGCACCGATCCTCTCCGAGGAAGCGCGCCACCACTGCGTTCTGATCGCCCAAGCCGATCTCGCCTTCGGCAAGCGCCGCCATGAGCCGCGTGCACGACGCTACCGTACGGTCGTCGTCCTGGACTGCCGCCTCCTCCTGCGCCGCGCGAACGAGCCGGATGGCGTCCGCCGTGCTCGAAGCGCGCACGATCTCGTCGGCAAGGCCTTCGGCCATGCGGCGACGCGCAGCATGAAAGGTGATGCGCATGTCCTTGCATCGCTCGGCGCCCAGCTGGACGCGCATGTCGTCCGCCAACGCCCCGTCGACCACTTCCGGCATCTGCAGACGCAGCTCGTGCGACGGAAGGGCGTCGACGTACGCGAACGCTTCGGCCGCCTCCACATCGAAGATCGCCCCGCTCGCCGCATACGGCGGCAACGGGTCGCCGGCGCGCGCATCCTCGAAGCGTCCGAACGCCTCGTACGTTTCCCGAGCGAACGTCGTCTGCACGAACGCCCGCGCAGACGACTCGCGCGGAAACTCTCCCTTACTTTCGTCGCTCGAGCTCGGCGCCGCGTTCTCGCACGGCCGCGCCACGATGTCGACGCGTCGGATTCCAGACGAAGCGTCGAATGCAGCAGCAGCCAGCACCAGCCCCAGATGCAGCGCGTAGCGATGCGCCTGCGCGTCCCGATCGCGCTCGCTCGCCTGCACCCAGCCGCTTTCCTCCCGCCACGCCCACGACGGCATGAGCGACGCGCCCGGAACCTTCAGATCGAACGCCGCCGCCCCCGCCTCCACGTCGAAGCGCATCGACGCGTCCAAACGCACCGGAAGCCGCAACCGCTCGAGCATCGCCCCTATCGCGCACCGCACGCTCCATTCGCCCGCCCGCTCTGCCGCAGGCGCATCCGCAGGCCCGTCCATCACTGGACGCTGCGCAGCCACCGTTTCCAGCAGATAGGCGTCCCACCGAGCGCAATCCGCCTCCGTTGCCATCGAGGCGCGATCGCCGAACGCCTCGCTTACCAGCAGAAACCGATTGAGCGCAGCCTCGATCGCCCACACCGTCTCGATCGTGATAGGAGCTTCCCCGTCTTCCACGCCTAGATAATAGGTGTTGGCGTAGCGCACGGTGCGAACCAAGCGCAGCGCCTCGTCCTTGACCCCTGCCAGTTTGTCCAGCCCCGCCTCGGTCAGCCAGTGCGCCAAGCAGCTGACGAGCGCAGGAGGCTTGCACACCGGATCGTCCTCGGCACAGCGCGCGTCCTCCACGATGGATCGCATCGCCGTCAAGGGCTTGTCACCCTTCAGCCGCTCGAACACGCCGCCGATGCCGCGCTCGGGTACCGACGGCGCTCCGAGCGAAGGACGCAGCACGAACGCCAAATACGCCCGAGCCATCGCGTCTTCGTACGTCAAGTTCATGTCGTACGGGCCGAAGTCGTACCAAGAATCGAACAGCGCATAGCGGCCGCTTGCGCAGCGGTACTGGGCAACATCTTTTTTCGACCCGTCGCTTTCATGGACGTACACGCACCCCAGCTCTTCTCCGGCAGCCTGCTGGGGAACCCTCGCGAACGTCAGATCGGGAGTCCTCGCCGGAGGCACGGCAGACGCTTCGCTCGTCGAAAACACGCGCCCGAACGGATCGATATAAGCCAAGATCGCGATATCGCTTTTTCCGAAGAACTCGACAACATAGAGTCCGCCCGTGGCGGGCGTCGGCAGCCCCTTGCTCACCCAACCGTACGACCGAACAGGCTCCTCCTGCGTGATAGCGATCGGAGGCACCGCCCCTTCCAGCACGCAGCGCTTCGACGTCAGAAGGTCCGCTGCCCCGAGACGATATCTGCCTTCTTCATCGAGTTGCCGCACCGCTTCGTCCTTTCATTCGCTTCCTTGCAGCATAGCATGACCTTTCAAACGCGCAAAGAAGAACACCCTCGAAGCCCAAGCTTCGAGGGTGTTCGAACGACCTCGTCAAACAGATGATCAGTGGTGATGGTTGCACGCGTTGTCCGCGCTCATCACCGGCACGCTGCCCGCAGCCACCAGCTTCGCCGCATCACCCACGATCGGCGTCTGGTTTTCGAAGTACACCGTGATGCCCGCCTGGTTGAAGCCCGTGAGCGGGCGCATGCCCATGCCCGCCGCCACGATAGCGTCCACTCCGGCTTTGGCCAACAAGCCGACCGGACGCATGCACCCGCCTTCCTCGTGCGGAGGGTTGGCCACCTCGCTCGTACCCGTGATCTCGCCATCGGCGATCTCCACCACAGTGAAGCAGTCGCAGTGGCCGAAATGCCCCGCGCGCTCGGATTCCAACCCCGCTTCGCCCATCGTCGGCACCGCAAGCTTCATCGTCTCGCCCATCTCGCCCTTCTTTCATTCATGTCCGGATAATACTTCAAACGTCGTTTCGTTTCAGCTCCGCCAAGCCGCCTTCCAGCAACTCGACCAGCAAATCATCGAGGCGCCGTCGCGCCCGAAGCGCATCGAGCCACTGTTCGGCCAGTTCGACTCCCTGCTGCGTCAGCTCGTACTCGCGACGGCGCGGCCCAACGTCCTCGTCGCACCATCGAGATGCCACCGCACCTTCGTCCTCGAGCCGTCTGAGCGACCGGTACAAGCCGCCTACGTCGACATCCACCTCGCCATTCGTACGCTCGAGGATCGCCTTGCGCATGTCGTAGCCATATCCGCCCGCATACAGCAATGCTGCAAGGGCGGCAGGCTCGACCAACGCCCCGCCGCCGCCTCCGCGGCGTCGACAACACGGCTGACGCGCCGCACCCTCTCCGCCGCAATCGTCTCTCGGCATAGGCCCCACTTCCTTCCGCAAGCTCGCCTCTATATGCTAATAACATCTATACTCCTTAAGCATGCATGTTGTCAACATATATAGCAAGCGAGTTGTCCCAACGGCGCTTCGGCGCATGCGGAACGCAAGGAAAAGGGAAGCAGTAGACAATGGGAGAAAGAAGAGGGCGAATAAGGCCGGAGACGGATTACTCGAAGGCTTCGCGATCCAGCTCCCGGGCGGGATGAACCTCAAGACCCCGGACACGGAACGCCACGCGCCTCCTAGAGGAGCGGAGCCCCCAGACGCGCAAAGGCCCCGCCTCCCGAGGGGGGCGGGGCCTTCGCATGCCGAAACGCCCTCCGCGAGCGCGACGCCCTATCCTCCCACAGCCTGACGCTGCAGTACTTTCGGCGATGGCGGGCTTAACTTCCGGGTTCGGAATGGGACCGGGTGATCCCCGCCTCCATGGTCGCGCTCGCGCAGGGCGTTCCCGCGCGGGCCTGTATGGCCCCGTCAGGGCCGCGGGATCCCCCCGCGCCACCCTGGCGGCTGCACAGCGCTCGTGACTTTCGCGATCGCACAACCCGAGGGCCGTGCATGTACTGGAAGAAGAGCTCGGGCTATTAGTACCGCTCGGCTGAGGCGCTCGCACGCCTTGCACCTGCGGCCTATCGACCAGGTGTTCTGCCTGGGCCCTTACCGGAAAGAGGACTCATCTTGGAGACGGCTTCCCACTTAGATGCTTTCAGCGGTTATCCGTGCCGGACGTAGCTAGGCAGCCGTGCCGTTGGTCGACAACTGCTGCACCAGAGGTCCGTCCACCCCGGTCCTCTCGTACTAGGGGCAGACCTCCTCAATCCTCTTGCGCCTGCGGAGGATAGGGACCGAACTGTCTCACGACGTTCTG